>Ga0210402_10001385_pt1 | contig 25036 bp, 12 predicted proteins | sample IncBWC7MmetaG_FD_161055 | JGI IMG/M metagenome (GOLD analysis project Ga0210402, IMG submission 161055) | Forest soil microbial communities from Barre Woods Harvard Forest LTER site, Petersham, Massachusetts, United States - Inc-BW-C-7-M | ecosystem: Environmental > Terrestrial > Soil >... | reverse complement strand
GCAAATGCCGTTTCATAGAGTTCCTCGCGCTAGATGCAAATAGGTAATCGCCACGTCAATCAGCTTGATCCCCAAGAATGGCGCGACCACACCACCGAGGCCATAGACAAGAAGATTCTGGCGAAGCAAGGCTGCGGCTCCTACGGGACGATAGCGCACGCCGCGCAGCGCTAGCGGGATGAGCGCAATGATGATCAATGCGTTGAAAATGACAGCCGAGAGAATCGCGGACTCCGGAGTACGAAGCCGCATCACATTTAGAACTTCCAACTGCGGGAACGCGGCGGCAAACATCGCCGGAATAATGGCAAAGTATTTCGCCACGTCGTTGGCAACAGAAAAAGTAGTGAGCGCGCCGCGAGTGATCAGCAACTGTTTGCCGATTTCGACGATCTCAATGAGCTTTGTCGGGTTCGAATCGAGATCGACCATGTTGCCGGCTTCTTTCGCAGCTTGCGTGCCGGTGTTCATTGCCACCCCGACGTCCGCTTGGGCGAGCGCCGGAGCATCGTTGGTGCCGTCGCCGGTCATGGCCACAAGCTTGCCCTTTGCTTGTTCGCGCTTGATAAGCGCCATCTTGTCTTCGGGCTTGGCCTCCGCAAGAAAATCATCCACACCGGCTTGGCGCGCTATGGCGGCTGCAGTCAGCGGATTGTCGCCCGTGATCATCATGGTGCGGATGCCCATGGCGCGCAGGTGGTCGAACCGCTCGCGCATTCCGCCTTTCACAATGTCCGTCAACGCGATGGCCCCGAGCACGTGGCGATTCTGCGTCACGAGCAGCGGCGTTCCGCCTCCATTCGCGATCTCGCGCACAATGTGTTTGATTTCGTCAGGAACAATCTGACCTTTCTCAGCGACGTATTTGTCGATGGCTTCGGGCGCACCTTTACGGATTTCGCTGCCATCCATATCAACTCCGGACATGCGGGTCTGCGCGGAAAATGGAATGAAGACTGGATTATGCGGAGCGAGTTCGCGGCCGCGAAGTCCGTATTTTTCTTTTGCGAGCACGACGATCGAGCGGCCCTCAGGGGTTTCGTCAGCGAAGGATGCAAGTTGCGCGGCGCCGGCGAGTTCCACTTCCGTGATATTGGGACACGCGTGAAACGAAGTGGCTTGGCGGTTGCCCAGGGTGATGGTCCCTGTTTTATCGAGCAGGAGCACGTCAACATCCCCGGATGCTTCCACGGCGCGGCCCGACATGGCGATCACATTGCGCTGGATCAAGCGGTCCATGCCCGCGATGCCGATGGCGGACAGGAGACCACCTATTGTTGTCGGGATCAGACAAACGAGTAGCGACACGAGCACGAAGACGGTTTGTGGGGCGCCCGAATAAATAGCAAAAGGTTGAAGGGTGACGACGGCCATCAGGAAGATAATGGTCAGGCCAGCTAAAAGGATGTTCAGCGCAATTTCATTTGGTGTTTTCTGACGCGATGCGCCTTCCACCAGCTTTATCATCCGGTCGAGGAAAGTTTCTCCCGGGTTTGAGGTGATGCGCACGCGAATCTCGTCGGATAACACGCGTGTGCCGCCAGTGACGGCGGAGCGGTCTCCGCCCGATTCGCGAATCACGGGAGCGGACTCACCAGTGATCGCCGATTCATCTACCGAAGCCACGCCTTCGACGACTTCGCCATCGCCAGGAATGAATTCTCCCGCGGCTACCAGCACCTGGTCGCCAGCGCGCAGCTTCGAGCTTGCCACAACCTCAATGGATCCATCCGGCCGCAGTCGCCGCGCTTCCGTTTCGGCCCTGGCTTTGCGAAGTGTCTCTGCTTGCGCCTTCCCCCGCCCTTCGGCCATGGCTTCGGCAAAATTAGCGAACAGCACGGTGAACCACAGCCACAGAGTAATTTGCAAACCGAAGCCAAATTCGCCGCTATGGTGCAGGGCGTCCCGCACCAATTGAATCGAAGTGAGCGCGGCGCCAACTTCCACGACGAACATAACGGGATTCTTGATCATCGTACGCGGGCTGAGTTTTCGAAAGGAATCAACGATGGCAGTCTTCAGAATATTTGTGTCGGTCAATGCCTTCGACTTTACTTGGGATGCGCGGTCCATGGTTTCCTTAAAACAGTGCTCCTCAAAATGCCTTGCCGGAGAGCATCAGCAGATGCTCCAGAATCGGACCAAGGCTCAGTGCCGGGAAGAAAGTGAGCGCGCCCACGATCAGGATTGTGCAAACAAGTAGAATGGTGAAAAGCGGACCGGTCACCGGAAAAGTGCCCAGAGATGCGGGAGCGGTTTTCTTTTCTGCAAGATTCCCTGCGATCGCAAGAATTGGGATCACTACAAAAAACCTTCCGAGCAGCATGGCCAGGGCAGTGCTCGTGTTGTACCAGAGCGTATTTGCGTTCAGCCCGCCAAACGCCGAGCCATTGTTCCCGGTGCTGGACGTATACGCGTAGAGAATCTGAGAGAGTCCGTGTGGGCCTGGATTGGAAATGCTGGAGGTGCCAAACTTCGCAACGACCGCAACCGCGGCAAACACAAGAATCGTGAGTGAAGAGATGAGCACCGAAAGCATGGCCATCTTCACGTCGAACGCTTCAATTTTTTTGCCCAGGTATTCCGGCGTTCTTCCAACCATCAATCCGGCGATGAAAACAGCTAGAATGACGAAGACAAGAATTCCGTAAAGCCCGGAACCCACGCCGCCAAAGATAATTTCGCCGAGCATGATGTTCACGAGCGGCACCATGCCGCCCAACGGAGTGTAGGAATCGTGCATGCTATTCACCGCGCCGCAGCTTGCGTCCGTGGTGGCTGTAGCGAACAGGGCTGAGTTAGCGATTCCGAAGCGGACTTCCTTCCCCTCCATGTTCCCGCCGGAGTGAAATGCGCTTGCTGTCTGGTCCACCCCGGCGAGCTGGGGATTCCCGCTCGCTTCCGCCCAATACGCTGCAGTGACACCAACAAGGAAGAGCGCCGTCATGGCGCTCCAGACCGCCCATCCGTGACCCTGCGATTTCGTCATTCGGCCCAGGGTGTAAGTCAAACCAGAAGGAATCGCGAAAATCAGGAGCATTTCGAAAAAGTTAGTGAATGGCGTCGGATTCTCGAAAGGATGAGCACTGTTCGCATAGAAAAACCCACCCCCGTTTGTGCCGAACATTTTGACGACTTCTTGCGATGCCGTCGGTCCGAGCGCAATCACTTGATGGGTTACGGTTTGCGAAATAGCTTTGCCATCAGGCCCTTGTGTTTGCACCGTTTGCGGCTCGATGAGCCGAACCGTGGCGTAGGGTTTCAGGTTCTGCACAACGCCTTGAGAAATCAGCACCAACGAACCGAGCAGGCAAACCGGCAGCAACACCCAAAGAAAACAACGCGTCAAATCCACCCAAAAATTACCGATGGTCTTCGACTCGTGCCGCGCGACTCCGCGAATCACGGCGATCGCCAATGCGATACCAACTGCCGCGGACGCAAAGTTGTGATAAGCCAAGCCGGCCATTTGGGTGAAATAACTCATCGTCGTCTCTGGCGTGTAGGCTTGCCAATTTGTGTTTGTGGTGAAGGAAACGGCCGTGTTCCAGGCTAGATCCGGCGCCACATTGGCAACGGTTTGCGGATTCCACGGCAGCCAGTACTGGAGCCGTTCGATGAGATAAAGCAAAATCAACGAAACAGTACTGAAAACCAGCATAGTTGTGCCGTATTCCGTCCAGCGCATCTCTCTGTTCTGATCCACGCCGCAAAGGCGGTAAATCAGGCGCTCTACCGGACGCAAGAGGGGATCAAGGACGGTCTTCTCTCTTTCAAAAACGCGGGCGAGAAAAACCCCTATTGGTTTTGTGATGAGGAATAGCACCAGAACATAGAGACCGATTTGAAACCAGCCATTCGCGGTCATGCCTAGAAGTTCTCCGGTTTGAGCAGCGCATACATCAGATAGCCAAACAAGAGCAGGCTGATAAGGACGAGAACAATATTTTCGAGCATAGGTGTCTCCGACTTACTTCAGCCGTTCGCAAGCGCGCAGATAGCCAATCGCAACTACGAAAAAGCCGATCGTCACCAAAGTGAATACCAAATCCCTCACACAACTCTCCTTTTCAAATCTGCCTGACGACTTGCCAACCTAACGCGCGACTCGGCCAATCCTGAAATAGCCGGCCAAAGTTCGACTCGTCGCATCAACACTCCATCGCCTGATCTAGCCGCAAGGTCGCAGAGTGCCAAGCCACTCGCAAGAGTACTTGCGCGGGCCTTAGAAAGTAGTGAAATGTGTCTAAAGATTTTGTGAGGAATGGGCCGTGGACATGCCGGCCCCAGATCTGCTTGTCAATGAGAATGGGACTGGGGCCAATAGGAGAATTGTAAGGAGGCCGTCATATTTTTCTGCAGGCCAGCCGCGAGAAGCGGAAATCTCCACTGTTCATACTGAACAAACGCCGAGACGCCGAGTGTTGGGCTTATCCAGAAGTCGGCGCGGACGGATCCGTCGTTGATCGTGCCTCCATTGGGAATGAACTTGTTATCGACTTTGAGGTGCCTATATCCGAATTGAATCGTATTTTTGGGCGACAGCCAATAGCGGCTCCAGGCCTGAATTCCCGATCCATCGCGCCCCACCCAATCACCCATCAAAACTTGCTGATTGGTGTATAGGTCGTGATAGTAGTTGTCCCAATAGATGTATCGGCCAGCAACGTCCGTGCCCACAGTGTCAGTCAAGGGTGCTTCGACACGGAGATCCAGCTTTTGTATTCCGGGGAATTGTGTCAGGTAAAACCCCGGGCTAAATCCGGCGCGGCGCGGAGCCGCAAGCGGGGAAGGGTCATCGGCGGATATTGAATCGTTATAAATGGTCAGCCATTTTCGCAGCCACGGGACGCGATAGCTGAAGTCAAAACCGCCGTTACGCTTTCCCGGATCTTTATTAGCCGGTTTCTGGAAGTAGCTCGTCGCGCTGAAGTAAGTCAGAAAAAGCCGGTCCAACGTGAACGGCCGGCCCTCCCCGCCCACTTCGACCGTGCGCGTAAATCCAAATTCAAGATTTGGCGTTGGCTTGAAGCTGATCTTTTCGCCGTGGAAGAATGGCGCGGGCGAAAGCAGGTTTCCCTGGAGCTTTCCAAAAAACGCGTCCCATCGCATGGGCCCGAGAAATCGCCTAATCCACGGCAAATGAAATGGCGAGACGCGATCGATATGGAACATTCGGAGCGGCGAGGCATTGTCGGTGAACAGCAGCGGACCGCTCTCCCCGGGACCCCACCATTGGCTCTCTTGCCCGTAGGAGAGTTGCCAGTTAGCGAGATTTAATCCGACGTAGGCATCAAGAAGTCTCGCCTGATTGCGTTCTGGTTGCGGGCTTCTGGGAAGACCAGGATTTGCGTCGATATTGTCGAGAGCAATTTGCACTTCTGGCGAAACCGTGGGCCCGGACGGCGCGTGCTGAAACTCGCCGCGCGCGTAAACAACCCAGCGTCCCGCTGTCGCCCATCCGGAAAATCCAGCTACGCTGTTGAAGCCCTTCTGGAAAGGCCGGCCGAAGTCATTGTAAAGCGTCTGGCCAAAATGATAGCCATCGGTTACAGGCGGGCCGGAAATGTCCGTAGCGCGCACGTACACGGACTCAAGATGTATAGCGCGATTGCTGCCTCCCGCGAGTAGAGTGAGCTCCGGTACAAACTCCCTGCGGAGCGAGTCGTAAAGCCGCACTGAAATCGACTCAGGGTTGGCATCCTGCAGGCGGTCGCCTGCCTCGGAAACCAGCCTGGCGCACTCTAGCCTGGTCCACGGACGCGTGCCCAGGATGGCGTCGGTAATCGCGCCCGTGGCGATCAAACGATCGAATAATGGATAGATCCAACTATCGACTGGAACGTAGGGAGATCCCATCTGTGCTGGCGTGCGCTCGGTTTGTACCAGAGGCGAATCGGAGAGGTCCTCGGCGATGCCGCCGCCCAACTCTGGGTCGTGATGCGTGCGATACACCTGCCAGCCAGTGAGCCACCCAATTCCGCTGCCAACAAATGCGTCGGCGGGGAAGTGTTTTTCCCCACGTACGCGGGCGAATGTAATTGCCGTGGCGGCGCCGTACGCGAACATTTTTGTGAACGGTCCGGGATATTCATGGCTAAGGACGCTGGCAATGGCCCAGGCAGTGGTCGTGTGGTCCGAAGGAAAGGAGTCTCCACCTTGCCCGAATTTGCCATGAAAAGCGTCGGCGGTGGGCCTCTCTCTGCCTGTCGCATACTTCAGAGCAGTGGAAACAAAGAAGCCGTCCAAGGCTGCCTCACCGCTCAGTATCCCTGTCTCGCGCTTGTGCTCATCGTGTGTTGCCTTACCCAAGAGGAAGAGACCGGCCCCGGCCCCCGCCATTCCTACCAATCCATAGTTTGAAAAGTTCGAGTAGCGCCGCAAAGTGGTGGGAGAGTTCGATAAATGAAGACTCGCGTCTCGATCGGTCACAAGAAACCCCGCTGTGAGCCCGGCAAACGGCACTAGCCACGTTGCATCGCCAAGCCGGATGTGTGCGGGACTTGTCCAGATGGCTTTCTGGTCGCGAGCGAGATTCTTGACGAGAGCAAGCCCCAAATCATTCTCTCGGGCGTTGTCAGGTTTCGTAACGTTGGATGAAACGCTTCCGTTGCTCAGCGGTTTGTCATCCCCACCGTCCGCCTTTGTTTCTTGCGGCGGCTGATTTTGACTTTCAGTTTGCGGAACCTGTGCCTTACATGCGATGCACATTGCGAGACTGACGCAACCAATCAAGCCTATGATGCACCGCCCTGTGCTTTTTGCTGTCATCCGATCCCTTTCTGCACTTTGCGAATCGGTGACTCAGGAAGGCACAAGACGTGCCATACCGCGTGGCAGAATTCCGATGGCAAATCATCGTGCCAGGCACCTAACTGCCGCATTATCAATCCAAAACGGATGTAGGTTTTTTATGTACGTCGAGAACGCGACAAAACAAAAGCGAATGGTTCAATCTGGGAAGGCACTTTTCTCAAAATGGAGCCATTGCCAACGCTGAATCGCAGACCCAATAAGAAAACGCGTCGCGATCCAGTCCGGGAAAGAAGGAGTGTTTTTAGATTGGCAGGCGCAATTTTGCTTCGCAGCCTCGCCCATCGCGGCGGTTTTGAAGGGTTAGAGTTCCGCCATGGGCTTCCGCAATTTGCCGGCTAAGGACAAGACCAATGCCGGAACCACCTGGCTTCGTCGTGAAGAACGGAACGAAGAGGTTTGCGGTGTTGGAAATTCCAGGACCTTCGTCGAGTACCGAGACTTCCAGATAGGAACTGTACCGGGACCAAGTAACCTTCACCCCGCCTCCCGTTTCATGTGCCGCGTCGGTTGCGTTGTGGACGAGGTTGATTAAGAGCTGTTCGAGTTGATCTCCGTCCGCCGATATCATGAGCGGCGGTCCTTTTTCCAAACGCACTTTGGCGCCTGCCTCGAGATTGGCCACGCGCGTGATCCACTCCGTCACATTGACTGGCGCAAGAGTCGGCTGCGGTAGCCGGGCGAGCCGTGCGTAAGCAGCCATGAAGCGCCCCAGCGCTTCCGTGCGAGAGCGGATGATCCCCAAGCCGTGGCGCATGTCTTCCAAAATGGACGCAGCAGCGCCGCTTTGAAGCTCGGGAACCGCAGACGTCCCCGCCAGCCCGCTTTCCAAGCTCTGCGCCACGGATTGAATCGGCGCCAGCGAGTTGTTGAGTTCATGGCCGAGAACGCGAATGAGCCGTTGCCAGGCCTGGCGCTCTTCGTCGCGCAGCGCGCGGCTTAGATCGCTGAGCACAATCAGATCATGCGGCAAGCCGCCTTGCCGGAAGGAACCACGGCGCATTCCCCAGCGGCCGGCCCCGCCTGGAAAACTCAATTCCATCGTATGCGCCGTTTGACCTTCCAGACATGACTCTAGACCAAGCTCCGCAGCGGTAAAGCCAAGAAGCCGTTCGCTCGACCGGGCGAGAAGCCGCTCGCCGGCTCGATTGACGAGGCGCAACTGCCGGTGATTGTCGAACGTGAAGATGGCTACATCGATTTCTTCCATCACCGCACGCAGCAGCCCCGTGGCTTCCATCGCTCCCAATCGCTGCGAACGAAGTGTCTCGCTCAAGGAGTTGACTTCCATCATTACTTCGCCTAGCGCGTCATCGGACCGCGCATCTCGGGCGCGAAAAGAAAAATCCTCTTCGCGCATCGCGGAGAGGAGATTTGAAAGTGTTTGCAGGGAGAAAACAACACGGTGCCGCAAGGAAACAGCGAAGCCTAGCCACAAACTCACGATAAGAAAGGTCAGCGTCCAGGCGGTCCGCGACGAATACGCGCCGTTCCAGAGAAGAATCAGTGCGATGAACGATCCGGGTAATCCCGCCGCCAGCGCGAGTAGCTGGATGCGACGTTCATACGTGAGGCGTCTCATTCCAAGCCGTGTTTTTGCAGCCGGCGATACATCGCGCTTCGGCTGAGTCCAAGGGCCCTGGCCGCCTGGCTGACGTTTCCGTCATGGCGCGCCAGAGTGCGTTGTATCAGGTGACGCTCCACTTCATCGAGGCTCATTTCCTCGAGCCGAACGGTGCCGCCCGCGGCACCGGTTCGGAGGCCAAGGTCAGCGGAACGGACAAGCTGCCCTTGCGCGAGCAACACTCCGCGCTCGACCGCGTGATCGAGTTCCCGAACATTTCCCGGCCACGGATGGTCAAGGAGGAGCTGCGTCGCACCAGGATCGAAGCCCGAAATGCTTTTGCGATAGCGCTGCGCGTAACCACGGAGAAAATGGTGAGCCAGTAAGGCAATGTCCTCGCGGCGTTCGCGCAATGGCGGAAGGTGAATTTCGATGGTATTCAGGCGAAAAAGCAGGTCCTGGCGGAAGCGTCCGGAGGCAGCCTCGGAAGTCACGTCGGCGTTGGTGGCCGCCAAGACTCGCACGTTTACTCGCCGTGTCGAAGAGGAACCGACGCGTTCGAGTTCGCCGGTTTCAAGTACGCGCAAAAGCTTTGCCTGCAAATTCAATGGCACATTGGCGATCTCGTCCAGAAACAGAGTGCTGCCCTCGGCGAGCTCAAAGCGTCCGACACGATCGTTGCGCGCGTCGGTAAAAGCACCTTTCACGTGGCCGAAAAGTTCACTTTCGAAAAGGCCCTCAGAAAGCCCACCTGCGTTAACCGTCACCATCGGCTTTCCAGATCGCTGTGAAAGTGCATGCAACGTCTGCGCGACAACCTCTTTTCCAGTGCCGTGCTCGCCGGTAATGAGCACGCTGGCGTCCGAGGGACCCACACGACCGATCAAATCCAGCACAGGCTGCATAACCGCCGCTTCCGCGATGAGCGTGGGGCGCGATTCCGCGCGGAGTAGCCGGTTTTCAGCCTCGAGCCGCGAGGCCTGCCGCAATGCGTTGCGAAGATCGATCTGCGTACGCAGAATTGTCAGCAGCCGCGCATTGTCCCAGGGCTTTTGAATGAAATCGCGCGCGCCTCGCCGCATCGCCTCCACGGCGACTTCCACGCTGCTCCAGGCAGTCATCACAATCACGGGAAGCGTCGCGTCCGCGGCCTGGATGCGGCTCAATAAATCGAGCCCTTCCTGACCGGAAGTGGTGTCTCGCGCGTAGTTGAGATCCATGAGGACGGCGTCGAACTCGCGCGATTCAATGGCCGCAAGCGCCTCCGCGGGGGAGGCCGCGGATTGCGTCTCGTAGTTTTCCCGCTTAAGCAGCAGGCGCAATGCATCGCGGATATCCGCCTGATCGTCGGCCACGAGGACGCGATAAGGATGAATGGTAGGGTTTTTCATTCGCGTCGGAAGATAATCTCAATTCCAGTTAAGCCTGTATTTAACCAGCATGTTAAATACGTACTTATTTAGAATGGCAACAGGCGACGATTTATTCCCAATGCAATCAACAGCTTAGCGCTTACATTCCTCTCACGCCGCTACGCGGGCTGCGTCCGACAAGAATGACGCACCTTCTGGCCTTCTTTTAGCCGACCCGCGCCGCATTACTGGTTTCGCTGACTACCCAGCCGTCTTTGAGCTGAATAACCCGATGGCTGTACGCGGCGTTCCTCTCCGAATGCGTAACCTGGATGATGCTAGTGCCAGCTTCGTTCAGCTTTCGGAAAAGCTCCATGATTTCTTCACCTTGCGCGGAATGCAGGTTACCGGTGGGCTCGTCGGCCAGAATCAACTTGGGGCTTTGAATGACGGCGCGGGCGACTCCCACGAGCTGCTGCTGCCCGCCAGAAAGCTGATTGGGGAAGAGGTCTTTTTTGCCAACGATGTTGAAGCGGTCGAGGATGTCGCAAACGAGGCTGACGCGCTCTTTGTGGGGGACGTTTTTATAGGAGAGGGGGATTTCCAGGTTCTCGAAGACCGTCAGGTTGTCGATGAGGTGGTAGCTTTGGAAAACGAAGCCGATATTGGCTTTGTGAAGCTCATTGCGCTTCTTTACATTGAGTCGGTGGACCGGCTCGCCGTTAAAGTAGTACTCGCCGGTCCAAGAGCCATCGAGCATGCCGATAATGCTGAGGAGCGTCGACTTCCCGGCTCCCGAGGGTCCCATGAACGTAACAAATTCACCCGGCTGAATCTCCAGGGAGACGCGGCGCAAAACATAAAATTTGCTCCCTCCCGCTTCGTAAACCTTCTCCATGTTTCGTAACTGAATCAGTGGTTCCACTCTCGCTCCTTAGGCGCCTAATAAGATAACGCCGGAAAACTTATTCCGTTTCGAGACTATCACACTTGAATCCAAGGGCTTAAATGCAAGGGGCATATACAGTTGCGGGATCAGCCGGGGCGCGTATGTTCGCGGACGCACAGAACCACCCTCGGGCGCGCGACTCCGACCGCTGGCCACTCTTCATTCGTAACGCAGTGCTTCGAGTGGATCCAGACGCACGGCGCGCCGCGCGGGAAGGTAACAGGCGACTGTCGCGACTCCAGCCAAGAGCAACGGCAATCCCACAAAAGCAAATGGATCGGCAACTTTAACACCGAAGAGTAAGCTCGAAAGCGCGTACGCAAGTCCCAAAGCCAGCGGTAGACCTATACCCATACCGACTATGGTCAGGAATATGCCGTTTCCCAGGATGAGTTTCTGAACGTCCCTTGACGACGCGCCCATCGCCATGCGAACGCCAATCTCGTGCGTGCGCTCGCCGACGGAGTAGGACATCACACCGTAAATCCCGACCGAAGCGAGGACCAGGGCGATGAGGCCAAGGATGGCCATCATGGCGGCGACGTAAGCGATGCCCACGATGGAATTGGCGATGACCTTATTGAAGGGCAGCACGTCATAGAGCGGCAGGTCTGGATCGACTGCGGCGACTTCGCTTCGCACGGCGGGAACGAACGTGAGGGGATTGCCCACGGTCCGTAAAACCAGGGATGCATAGAAGGGAGGCGCCTGGCGGTAACTTCGATAAATCGTCGGTAATTCCTGCTTATCGATCCAGGTGTAATGGATATCGTCGACGATTCCGACAATCGTCATCCAGGCACCAGCTGAATCGGCTTTGCCAATCTTGATTTTCTTTCCGATCGGATTTTCTCCGGGGAAATAGCGCGTCGCGACGAGCCGACTTATATCCGCGACGGGCAGCGAGGCGTCGACATCCGATTCATTCAACTCACGTCCATCTCGCAGGCCGATATTCATTAGGCGAAAATAATTCGGGCTGACCGTTTCAACTATCGAGCTGATGGCCTCGCCTCGCTCTTGGGGCGCGCGTCCTTCGATGGTGAACGGCCCCATGCCTGTGCCTCCCCCGTTTGCATAAGGCACGTAGGTGGCGAGCGCAGCGGATTGGATATGCGGAAGAGCAGCGAGCCGCTGCAGTACTTGTTCGTGGAACGCCGCACGCCCGGGCTTTTGCCGGTACTGATCTTCGGGCAAGCTCAAGGTTAGCGTCAGGACCGATTCGGGATGGTAGTTCTCGTGCACGACAATGAGGGCGCGAAAGCCCTTCACGAGAAGCCCGGCTCCCACTAAGAGCACGAGGGCGAGCGCAATCTCCGCCACAACAAGAACGCTCCGCAAACGATGGCGCGAGGGCCCTGTGCTTGCTCCCCGGCCACTCTCTTTCAGAGTCTCACTGATTTGCGTCTGCGAATGCAACCAGGAAGGTGCGATCCCGGAAATTATCCCGCTGGCGATAGCAATGCCCAGCGTAAATAAAAATGCAGAGGTATCGAGTCTTATGGTGTTCCAGCCCGCGATGAATCTCGCAACCTCCGGAGGCATATATTTCAATATTAGATAAATACCCCACTCCGCGAAAAGCAGGCCAACCGCGGCACCCGCCAGTGAAAGCAATATGCTCTCCGTCAGCAATTGGCGTATGATGCGGGTCCGGCTCGCTCCCATCGCGGTGCGTACGGCTAATTCTTTCTGCCGGCCAGTCACCCGAGCAAACTGTACGTTCGCCACATCCGCGCAGGCGATCAATAGAACGAACCCCACCGCGCCTAAAAGCAAGAACGTGTACTGTCGTGTGAGGTCGCCCGTAACGAATTCCTCGAGGGGCCGCGGATACAGTCGAAACCCTTTGCTGGTGTCCGGATAGGCCTGGGCTTGGCGCTGGGCGATCGACTGCATTTCCGCGGCGCCTTGAGCAAACGGAACGCCTGGTTTGAGCCTTCCAAGAACAAACAACCAACGGCTATCCCGCCGCAACTTCTCTTTCACATCAAACGAAAGCGGTATCCACGCCTCGGCTGGTTTCGGAAAATCAAATCCCCTGGACATCACACCGACGATGGTGAAGCGCTTGCCATTTACCTTGATATTCCTGCCGATGACGTGCGGATCCGACGCGTAGCGCTGCTCCCACAGAGCGTGGCCCAAAATGATTTCCTGATCTTTGCCGGTCTCTTCCTCTTCAGAGAGAAACATACGGCCGACTTGCGGCTGAACACCGACTGTCTCGAAAAAATTCGATGACACCTGAAACGCTTGAACCTTCTGGGGCGAGGGATTGCCCGTCAGGTTGAGCTCATTCCACGCGTACGCTGTAATTTCATCGAAAGAGTGCGCTTCCTTTTTCCACTCGAAGTAAGTGGCGGGCGCAACGGGACTCTGGTCCTGACCGAAACTCGCGCCATTGGCGTCGGCGTGCGAATCCACCAACGCCACGAGGCGGTTCGCGTTTTCGAAGGGAACGGGATGCAGTAAGAACGCTTCGGCCAGGCTGAACATCGCCGTGTTCGCGCCGATGCCCAGCGCCAGCGCCGCAATGCACACTAACGTGGTAAGGCGATGCTTGACGAGCATCCGCAGACCATAGCGGATGTCCTGCCAAATCGTACCCATAGAGCGCCCCTCTTCCCGGACGCCCTTATGCGGTTACGCCGGCTTCCTTTGTTTCTTCGACAATACGGCCGTCAAACAGATGAATCGTGCGCTCGGCGAAATTTGCATAGCGCTGGTCGTGCGTCACCATGCAGACGGTCGCGCCATTGCGGTGCAGATCCCGCAGCAGTTCCATGACGGCTTCGCCATTCTTCGAGTCCAAGTTTCCAGTCGGTTCGTCAGCCATCAGGATGAGCGGATCGCCTACCAACGCGCGCGCCACGGCAACACGCTGTTGCTGACCGCCCGAGAGTTGGGAGGGATAATGCCGCAGGCGGTGCGCCATGCCCACACGCTCGAGGGCGTTCTGCACCTTCTGCTTGCGCTCCGCTGCGCTCGTGCCGCGGTACGTCAGCGGCAACTCCACGTTCTCGTAGACCGTAAGGTCGCCGATCAGGTTAAACGCCTGGAAGATGAAACCAATCTCGCGATTGCGGATGCGGGTGCGCTCGCTGATGGTGAGCTTCCCGACGGGCTGTCCGTTCAGCATGTAGCTTCCGTCCGTCGGCGAATCGAGCAGCCCAAGAATCGAGAGCAGCGTCGATTTGCCGCAACCCGAAGGCCCAGCGATGGAGATGTATTGGCCCTTCTTGATTTCCAGATGGATTTCAGAAAGCGCGTGAGTCTCCACTTCGTCCGTGTAGAAGACTTTCTTTACGCCTTCCATTTTAATGAGTGTGCTGTTTGCGTCTGCCATTTCTTCTCCTTAATCAGTATTTACCTTGAAATTTGCTCTGCAAAATCCTTTTCAAGTGCCTCCGACTTCCGTGCTTTCTGCCTAAATTCGGACCATCTATTCATATCGCAACGCCACCAAGGGATCGACGCGTGTCGCGCGTCTCGCTGGAATGAAGCATGCCGCAAGCGCAATAAGTCCGATCAATCCCAACCCAACAGCGTACACGGCGGGGTCGCTTGCATGCACACCAAAAAGCAAAGATTCGCTGAGCCGAGCCAGGCCGTACGCGGCGGGCAAGCCCACCGCCACGCCAATCAACACCATCAATCCTACTTCCCGCAGAATCAGCAATCGCACATGGCCTGCCACGGCGCCGAGGGCCATCCGGATACCGATCTCCCGCGTGCGTTGCACGACCACATACGCAAGAACGCCGTAAATCCCAAGCGCTGCCAGGAGCGCCGCCAGTCCCGCGAAGGCCGCCGAAAGTACCGCAACCATCCGCGCCGAAAACAAATCTTCTTCCACGACACGTTCCATCGTCTTCAAATCGTACACAGGCAAATTCGCGTCCATCTGCCGCACGACCCCCTGAAGATTCGAGGCCAACAGCAGCGGATCGCGCTCCGACCGTACGTAAAAAGTCATTCCCGTAATTTTTGTTCTTTGGGCATACGGAATATATACGTAGGGCTGGATCGTGCTGCTCACATGTTCCTGTTTGACGTCCTTCACGACTCCCACAATCTCGATGTCCGGCTTCACGCCGTTGCCTCCGCCAAAGGCGAAGTGCATGCCAAGCGGATTCCGTCCTGGGAAGAATCGCTTCGCCATGGATTCACTCACGAGCGCGACTTTCGGCGCAGTTGCTCCATCCGCTTCTGTTAGTTCGCGCCCCGAAAGAAGAGGTATTCCCAGTGTCGAGAAGTAATTGGGACTGACCGCTACGCGGTCCACGTCTTGAAGTTCTTCAGGAATCTGCACGCCTCCTTCGGCTGTAATGTTGCTTCCCTCGTCGTCGCCGGAAAGAGTGGGAACATCACCCGAACCAACAGACCGCACTCCAGGCATTGCCGCCAGCCGCGCGCGCATCTGATCGTAAAGCGCAATCGAACGCGGTGTATCATATCCATTGAGTGATGGCTGGACTGAGAACGTAATGACGTTGTCCGTTTTCAAGCCGAGATCCTGATTGCGCAAGTTCCACAGCGAACGCACGAAAAGACCCGCTCCCGCAAGAAGCAGCAGTGTGAACGCAACTTGTCCAGCAACCAGCACTTTCCGGAATCCCACATGCGACACGCTCGCGGAAGAGGTCGAGCCCTGATCCTTAATCACATCGGAGACTCCCAAGCGGGTCACACGCCATGCCGGGATCAATCCGAAGAAGACTCCCGAGAACAAGGTCGCTCCGATTGCGAATATTAGTACGCTCGGATCCAATCTCTCTGTTAGTCCCTGGATACCCGTGTTTGACCCCACGATGGGAGTCAGGATTCTCATCAGCCAGGTGCCTAGCAATGCGCCCATCGCCCCGCCGCCGAAGGCGCATAAGAGGCTCTCTGCCAGCAATTGCCGGATCATCCTGCCTCGGCTCGCTCCCATCGCTGTCCGGATTGCGAATTCGCGCTGCCTCGCGGCGCCTCGGGCCAACAGCAAGTTCGCGACATTGGTGCACGCAATAAGCAACACCAACCCTACCATCACGAACAGCGTGATGATTTGTCCACCAGAGTCTCGTTGCAGAACCGTCCGGCCATGGGCACCCTGCGAAAGAATGATTTTCTTGTCCAGGAAGCGCTTGCGCTTCTCTTCATTCCATGCGGATTTGATCTGCGGCAGTTGCTCTTCAAGCAGCGGCTTGTACGTTGCGTTGATTCCCGCCTCGGCCTGCTTCTCGGAAACTCCAGGTCTGAGCCGCGCCAGTAGGGTCATCCAGTAATCGTTCCACTGGTCGAGTGTCTCCCCATACTGGGTCATCTGCTGGGTCATCATCATCGGCACAAACAAGTCTGGCGTTTTGCCAACCTGAACGCCTGTAAAGCCGGGCTGCGATACTCCTACCACGGTCATTTCGACGTTGTTGATCAAAAGAACCTTGTTCAATACGCTAGGATCGCCTCCGAAGTGTCGCGTCCAGTAGGAGTGGCTCAAAACCACGACCGGTTGTGCTCCCGGCACACGGTCGTCGTCCTGGGTGAATACGCGTCCGATTGCCGGCCGAACTCCAAGCACATCAAAATAGTTGCCGGAGACCACCTCTCCAGACGCCCTATCCGTCTGGCCGTGACTCGCGACACTCGCCGAAAAACCGTACCTGGCAAGAATTCCGGAAAATACAGAATTTCGATCTCGCAGCCCTTTGTACATCGGGTACGAAAAAGACTCCGTCGAATCGCCATCGCTCGAAACGTGTCCCGTCACCGGGCCGGGCGCCCGCAAAATCACGAGCTCTTGGGGATTCTGAATCGGCAATTCGCGGAGCAATACTTGGTTCATCAAGGAAAAGATCGCCGTGTTCGCGCCAATGCCTAGAGCCAGGGTAATCACGGCAATCGCCGTAAAGCCCGGGCTCTTTGCCAGCATGCGTAGCCCAAACCGGATGTCTTTCCACAGGTTCTGCATTACGCCATCACCCTCGACATCACCCTTGTCGTCACTCCCAATCTGAGCTCCCGTTCTTCAAAGCAAGTCAGACGCGTGCCCAAGTTTGGGTACTGGTACCCGGACTTCGCAATTTGGGCGACCTGCATGCTCCTCTCACAGATCTTTCCACTCCGAATGTCCCGAAATGTCCAAAAACCCGACAGCAACATCCTCCTCTTAACAGCTAATTGAATCAGGGACGCGGCAACCTGCCACCCAACTAGTGTTTGACGTTGCAAGCCCGAAGATGTCTGGCGCTCTCCACCGACTTGCGACAGTTGCCCAGCCATCCCCTTGCCCCTAGCTGATGCAAGCGAGGGGCCCGACACCAGGGAGTCTGCCAGTCCGTCATGTGGTGGCCCTGCCCTTAGTTCCCGCCTGCCCCAAGCGTGAAATCCCTTCCAAATCAACGGGCTGAAATGGTTGCAACTGGGAATACGCAATGAAGCACCCCAGAGTTCCCCCGATTACTCCTATAAACGGGCTACGCACCAGATTGTTTCGGACAGACTCTGCAGAGTTTGCGCGGATTCCCGCCCGCACGGGCAGTTCGATCTGTCGGTCGCCAGTTCTGTCCGCTAACTGAGTTGATGCGTGAATCCCAACCACGAGGGGTACCGCCGACTTCCTCGACCGCCTTCGCAGCCTGTGACGAATATCTTGCCAGCCTGAGGACATTAATCTCTTCCCACTAGTATTCCTTCGCCGCAAGAACAAATCCTACTCATATCTCAGCGCCACCATCGGATCCACTCGCGTTGCTCTACGGGCCGGAATATAGCAAGCCAACAACGCCACGAGGGCCAGCGCGAATACAACTCCAAGAAACGTAAACGGGTCGGTGGCGGTCACTCCATACAACTGGCTTTTCAGTATGCTGGACAGTGCCAGCGTTCCAACCAAGCCAACGCCGATACCGAGAGATGTTATGAACATCCCTTCCTTCAGAATCAGTTGCAAAATGTCCGTCTTCTCCGCGCCCACCGCCACTCGCACGCCGATCTCGTGCGTCCGTTGCGCCACGCTATAGGACATCACACCGAACAGCCCAACAATTGCCAGAAGAAGTCCCGCTCCGGCAAAAATCGTGCAGAGCAAACTCGTAAACCGCCTTTGCGCAATGGAAGCCGCCACATATTCCTCCATGCGTTTCGCCTTGTAGATGGGGAGTTCCGGATCCAGAGCCAACACTTGTGTCCGCAAAGCCGGCAACAGCGTCATGGGATCTCCATCCGCCCTCACGATCAGGTCCATACTCCCAATGGGATTCTGATCGTAAGGAACGTACGACTCGGGATCCGGCGACTGCCAGAGGTTTCTGTGTTTCACGTCGCCCACCACTCCGACGATTTCGCACATGGAATCGTGTTTGCCGGCCGACATCCCGGGTTTCATGTGCTTCCCGAGGGCATTTTCGTTGGGAAAGAACCTTCGTGCCAGGGTCTGATTAATGATGATCACATGAGCGACTTGGCGATCGTCGCGGGCGGTAAATTCGCGTCCCGCAATAAGCGGAATCCGCATAGTTTGGAAGTAATCAAGGTCAACCGCGCGAATTTGCGTTCGCGGCATATCGCTCTTGGCCATCGGCTGCCCTTCAATTTCAAACGAGGTTCGAAGCGAATTGTCCGAGAGCGGCAGGGGCATTGCCGCACTGGCATTCTTGACGCCGGGCACCGTGCGAATCCGGGCAAGCACTTCCTTGAAAAAATCCGCCGACTGCTCCGGTTTGCCATAACGAGCGTCGGGCAAATCGAGGCTGAACGCCAAAACTCCTTGCGGGTCGAAACCTGGTGATTGGTGCAACAAATGAAACATGCTCTCAATGAGCAGGCTCGCGCCAATCAGTAGTATTACGGCCAAGGATACCTGGGAAATCACAAGCAAGCTCCGCGTCCGCGAGCGGCCGGTTCCCTGGGTCGCTGTCCGGCCCCCTTCTTTCAAGGAGCCGAACAGATTGAAGCGCGAAGCGTGCAACGCCGGCGCCAGGCCGAAAAGAATCCCGGTAAAAACCGAAACCGCCAGCATGAATGCCAGAGCCTTCGAATCAACTCCCGCGGAAGCGAGCCTCGGAATCCCTAGCGATGGAAGATTTACGAGTGCAGCCGTTCCCCAAACGGCGAATAAAAGTCCGAGAGCCCCGCCCGCCAGAGAAAGCATCACGCTTTCGGTTAGAAGCTGCCGGAGTATTCGGCTCTTTCCTGCGCCCAGCGAGGCGCGAATAGCCATTTCCCGCTGCCGACCCGCCGCTCGAGCGAGCAAGAGATTCGCAGCGTTCGCGCAGGCGATCAGCAGCAAAAATCCAACCGCACCCAGCACCATCAGGAGTGCCGGACGCACGTTTCCTACCAGCTCATCAATTTCAGGTTCCAAAGACATTCCCCGGTGGCCATTCGTGTCTTGATACTGTTTTTCGAGGCGAGCGCTGATCTCCGCCGTTTCTGCGTTTGCCGCCGCGAGCGTCGCTCCGCTTCTTAATCTTCCGATAACTCTTAGAAAATGCGACCCGCGCTCCGCTTGGCTTTCGGCACCCTCGACCGCCATTGTGGTCCAAAGGTCCGCAGGTTGCGTGTCCAACGGGAATTGGAATTCCGCCGGCATCACTCCCGCCACTATGTATGGCTTGCCATCCAGCACGATTTGCTTGTCTGTCACTTTTGGGTCGCCGCCAAACCGTGTTTTCCACAGGCGGTAACTCAGCATGACCACACGCGTGCCAGGTTTGTCTTCCGCCGCGGTGAATTCACGGCCCAGCATCGGCGGTTCGCGCAGCACGTTGAACATGTCTGCCGAAATAATTCCCATTGCCAAATGAACGGGATCACCCATTCCTGTCATGGTTCCGGAACCCTCGTCATACGCTGCCGCAGCTTCCAACGAATTGCTCTGCGCACGCAGGTCCGCGAAGTCCGGATAGCTCAGCGCACGTCCCGTCTCTCCAGTTCGTAAGTCCACATGCTGGATGGCCACAAGGCGATCCGGTTGGGGGAAGGGAAGCGGCTGAAGCAAAACCGCGCTGACGACGCTGAAGATCGCCGTATTCGCTCCTATCCCCAGAGCCAGCGTAAGGACTACCACGGCGGTAAAGCCGGGCGTCTTCGACAACATGCGCAGCCCGTAGCGAACGTCTTGCCAAAACATCATCATGCGTGTCCCCCACCTAAACTCTGCTCGATTTGACGGTCGCTATTCATAGCGCAGCGCCACGATCGGATTTACTTTCGTCGCTCGCCGGGCGGGGATGTAACTTGCCAATAGCGCAATTCCCAGCAGAAACATGGGCACGAACACAAACGCAATCGGATCGCGCGCGCTGATTCCGAAAAGCATGCTTGAAAGAACCCAGGAAACTCCTGCGCACCCTGCAATCCCAATCGCGCCACCGATAAGCACAGGACGCATGCTCTGTCTCAACATCAGGCTCATCACATCGTGCCCGTCCGCTCCCAGCGTCATGCGAATGCCAATTTCACGAGTCCGTCGGCTCACCGCGTAGGCCACCACCCCATACACACCCACCGCCGCCAGCAGCAGTCCTAAGGCGCCCAGAGACCCCGAAAGTCCCGCCACAATCCGTGCAGGCACTCGCCAGGTTTCCAGATTGTCCTCAAACTTTGTGACATCTACCACGACATCCGGATCCAGTTCCGCGGCCGCACTACGAACGCCCGCGGCAACCGCGGAGAATCCTCCTCCGCCATGAATCATGAATTGAAGCCGCGATTGTTCTTTCGGTCCAGCGGGCAGATAAACATACAACTTCGGCGTCTCGCCCAGGTGCGATACCTGTGCGTCCCTCGCAACGCCCACAATCTGCAGGTCCGTTTTGTCTCCTTCACGCAAGATCTTCCCGATTGGGTCCTCGCCCGGCCAAAACTTTCTTGCGGTAGTTTCGGTGACAATCGCCACGTTGGCTCCCGCGCGCACTTCTTCCTCCGTAAAGTCCCTGCCGCGAACAATCGGAATCCCGGTCATCGAAAAATAGCCTTGCGAAATCGCATTATTCTCGACGTCGTACTCTGCGGGCTTCCCGGGAATGGAGAAGTTCGTCACCCAATGATTGTCGTTAAGCGGCGTCTGTCGCGCCGCGACAATGCCATCCACCCCGGGCAGCTCAGCCACCTTTTCCTGTAGCCGCCGTTCCAAATCCGCCGCCGGCTCTTCTTTGTATCCCTGCGTTCTCAGGTCCAGGCTCACTACAGCAATTCCGTCCATGGAGAATCCCGGATTGACTGTCTGTGCAGAATAAAGGCCACGCATCAGCAGCCCCGCCGCGATCAGCAGAATCATGCACACCGCCACTTGCACGGCAACCAGAGAGTGTCGCAGCAACCTGCCGCCTCGGCTGCCAAAGCCGCCGTCTCCTTCTTTCAACGCCGTGTTCACATCGGCCCGCGATGCCTGCAGCGCAGGAGCAAGTCCCGACACCACCCCGGTGACGAGTGTCAGAAAGAGCGCATACCCCAACACACTCAGGTCTGGCGTCAAGTTCAGCGCAAGCTGCGGAGCCCCATGCGGCAAATGCGACATCACAAAATTCGAGAGCGCTTCGAAGGACCAGAACGCCAGCACTGAACCAGCAACGCCCCCCATCATCGCCAGCATCACGCTTTCCGTCAGCAATTGCCGAATCAGACGCCAGCGGCCCGCCCCCACCGACAGTCTGATCGCAATTTCACGTTGCCGCGCCGTCGCGCGAGCAAGCATCAAGTTCGCCACATTCGCGCAGGCAATCAGCAACACCAAACCAAATCCCGCCAAGATCACCGCGGCAGCGCCTAGCACGAAGTTGTGCTCTTGCGGCCTCCCGAGAAAAGTCGCCGTTCGAATCGCCAGCGAAGTTTTCCGTCCGGCGTGCCGCTCATCGATTCTGTCGGCAATCACGCCGAGATCTGCTTTCACTTGCCCCATCGAAACGCCCGGCTTCACGCGCCCCAAGAGCGCCAGCCAACTCACGTTCGCGTCCCCAAGAAGCTCGGCGTCCGGCTCCAGCGCTCCTTGCATGGTGATCGGCACCCAGAACGAACTCGGTATAGGCTCGGTACCGCCAAACCCCGCCGGTGCAATTCCAATCACAGTGAACGCCGTGCGATTCAGCACAACTCGCTTTCCCACCAAAGTCGGGTCTGCGCCAAACGCACCTTGCCAAAGCTGGTCGCTCAGCACCACCACAGCCCCCGCGCCCGTCGTCGCACACTCTGAATCAACAAATCCGCGCCCGTTCGAGGGATGCTCATTCAACACATCGAAGTAATTGCATGAAGTCAACTGTCCGTACAGCTGCCGCGCCCTTCCGCCCGCCAGCGTTGCGCTCAGGAACGGGTCGTACGCAATCAGTCCCGAAAGAACATGGTTGTTTGCGCGATACTCTTGGTATTCGGAGTACGAAAAGAGCGTCGGTTCGCCGTGCACATTCCGCTTGTTCTTTCCATGGAAGATTTGGTCGATGCTTACAACCTGCTCCGCGCTCGGCACCGGCAGCATCCGCAACGCGGCCCCATTCAGCACGGAAAAGATCCCTGCATTTACGCCGATGCCCAGAGCAATGGCCAGCACCGCGACTGCCGTGAACCCCGGATTCCGCCCGAGCATCCGCAATCCATAACGCACGTCTTGCAACAGGATTTGCATCAGCCCCTCCTACTCATAGCGCAACGCCACCATGGGATCCACGCGCGTCGCCCGCCGCGCCGGGATGTAACACGCCGCAAGGCCCACGAAGAACAGCAAGGCGATTACCGCAAGGAAAGTAATCGGATCCGAAGGTTGCACTCCAAAAAGCAAGCTCCGCAGCGAACGCGTGACTCCCGCGGCGGCCGCCACTCCAATAGCCACCCCTACAACAATCAGCAGAAGTCCTTGGCTGCCCACAAGCAGCAGCACATCCCGGTTTTGCGCTCCAAGCGCGGCGCGAATCCCAATTTCCCGCGTTCGTCGCGCCACTTCATACGCAAGGAGTCCATAGAGACCGATGCAAGCAAGCACCAGCGCGAGCGATCCAAACAAGCTGGACAGCCGCGCCAGCAGCCGCTCGTTGAACAGCAATCGTTCGATTCGTTCCGTTTGTGTCCGCACATCGAATAGCGGCAGGTTGTTGTCCAGATCGCTCGCGACTTTCCGCACCCCGGGAATCAAAGCCTGAGGACTTATCGCCGTCCTCAGAGCGAAGTGGGCTTCGCCGTCTCTAAGCGGTATGTACGCAGTCGGTGCGATCTCGTCTCGCAGTCCGGCATATTTTGTGTCTCCCACGACTCCGACAATTTCATATTGCGCACTCTTAGGGTCCTCACCCCCAAAGTGCAATCCCAGCGCGGCGCGACTCTCCAGAAAATTCCTAACAAACGCCCGGTTCACGATCGCTACAGCCCGCTTCGATTCCGAATCTTCACGAGTCAGCGTTCGTCCCGTCATCATCGGAATTTTCATCGTCGAGAAGAATTCCGGGCCCACCGCGAGCATCTGAGTCTCGACCGTGGATTTTTCCGTACGCCCCTCGACTTTGACGTCCTCAGTCCACAATCCTCCGTCTAGCAGCGTGTCGGACGAATAACTTACGGAAGTCACTCCCGGGAGTCCGCTAAGTCTGCTCTGCAGTTCGCGATAGAGCGGCTCCACCTGATCGCTCTTATAATAGCCGGTGAGAGTTGGATTGATTCCGAACTGCAGCACGTTGCGTGTGTCGAATCCAGGATCAATCGCTTTCAATTTCGCTAGTGAACGCACAACCAGCCCAGCCCCCGCCAGCACAATCATCGAAAGCGCCACCTGTGCAACCACAAGCGAGCTGCCGAGTCCTAGCCGGCGCCGCGCCCCAAAGCTGGTTCCCGACATGCTTCCGGCATTCTCCTTGAGGGTTGGCGCGACGTTGACGCGCGTCCCTCGAAACGCGGGTGCAAGTCCAAACAAAATTCCGGTAAGCGCCGCCACGGCTACCGTGAACGCAAGCACACCCGCGTCCGGGTCCGCATTGAGTTGAAAATTCGAATACCGGTTCGCCGTGGCAAACACAGCCAGCGCATTCGCGCCCCAGTACGCCAACAGCACACCGAGGACCGCTCCAGCAAACGAGAGCAGAACGCTCTCCGTCAAAAGCTGCCGGATTACGCGTCCTCGGCCCGCTCCCAGCGCCAGTCGGACGGCGATCTCTTTTTGCCTCGCCGTCGCGCGCGACAGCATCAGTCCAGCCACATTCGCGCACGAAATCAGCAGAAGAATTCCGACCGCTGCCATTAGAATATTGAGCGGCTGCTCGAGCTGTCCGCGAATTCCGGAAAGCCCTTTCTGTGCCGGTGTCAAGGTAAGTTGCGGGTCGTCTTCCGCCTTAAGCTGTTTTTCCTGGATGACTTCATTGCGGAAGAGCAGACTGACGCCGGACTCAGCTTGTCCCAGAGTCATTTCCGGCTTGAGCCGTCCTACGACTGTTAACCACCACGTTCTTTCCTTCTCTGGTCCGCCGCCCCATTGCAGCCGCAGCGGAACAATCTGCGAAAGCGGCAACCACATATCTTGCGAGTGGCCGGGCGTCAGCCGCGTGAAGCCCGCGTCCGCCACGCCGACGATGGTAAAGGGAATGCCATTGAGCTTTATGGATTTTCCGACTGCGCTCTGGGCGCCGCCAAAGGCACCTTGCCAATACGCGTAACTCAGGACTGCCACGGCTTCCGCGCCGGGCCGCTCGTCCGTTGGTTGGATGGTTCGTCCCGCGGCGGCAAGAACGCCGAGTGTCTGGAAATAATCGCCCGAGACAATTTCGCCGCGCGCTATGCTAGCCGTTCCGTTTCCGGTCAAGTCCAGCTGCGCAGGTCCGGCAAATGCACCAATGCTCGAGAATACTTCCGCATGCTCGCGAATTTCCTTGAACATAGGATAGGAAAAGGAGCAACTGCCGGAAACCTTGTCAGTCCACTTCGTCCACTGGCAATCGCCAAAGCTGCTGGAGCCCGCGTTTTGAGGATGCGAGTGCGCTGACCACCTTAGTACAACCAATTGTTGGGGATTCCGAACAGGAATCGATTGCAGCATCACCGCGTTCACTAAGCTGAATATCGCGGTATTTGCGCCGATGCCGAGGGCCAGCGTGGCAACGGCGACCGCTGTGAAGCCCGGATTCTTCGCCAGCATTCGCAAACCGAAGCGAATGTCTTGCCAGAGAGTCTGCACTGGGCCTCCGCAAGATAAGCACAACTTCCATCAACGAAAGGAAAGAAATCAAGCCGCGAATTCGTTGCGGGCCGGCCGCGTGCCTTTTTTTTTCGCTACTTCAGCCGGATGCGGTCGAAAGCGTCCCAGGCGGACATGTCAGACAGAATCACCTTGTCGCCCACTTTCAACCCCTCAAGAATTTCAATCGTATTGACGGAACTCCTCCCCAGCTTCACATT
>Ga0210402_10001384_pt1 | contig 25058 bp, 26 predicted proteins | sample IncBWC7MmetaG_FD_161055 | JGI IMG/M metagenome (GOLD analysis project Ga0210402, IMG submission 161055) | Forest soil microbial communities from Barre Woods Harvard Forest LTER site, Petersham, Massachusetts, United States - Inc-BW-C-7-M | ecosystem: Environmental > Terrestrial > Soil >... | reverse complement strand
CTTCGAACTCCGGTAGCCGTTCATGCCAAACGTTCAACGTATCCACAACGATCGAGGGGTTGTCGGACTTGCACGCCTCGACGAACGATTTGGTGAGGGTGATCGAGTCGGAAGATTTGCCTCTTGGTGACGACTGAATTTCGAGAAGTTTCACTTGGTCCTCCAGGTGTGGGGACTCCTTGGGGAGTCCGAGCTACTTCGAGACCGCACGTGCTGCACTCTCAATTACATATGCAACTTCCTTGGGATGTGAGACGTAGACTGAGTGGCTGGCGCCGGCGACTTCGACTGTGTGGCTCTTGGCCCGCTTGGCATACCAACGTTCCAAAGACCCTGTTCAAGTACGACAACTTCGATGACGATGGCGTCGTCATCGGAGACGAGCGCATCCGAGCCAAGACTGTGGTTTGGACTGCGGGCGTTGCTGCTTCGCCTGCGGGAAAGTGGCTCGACTGTGAGATGGACCGAACGGGGCGCGTTCGGATTCAACGTGACCTTACGATCCCCAGACATCCAGAAATATTTGTGATCGGGGACACCGCGTCGCTTGATCAGGATGGCCGACCGCTGCCTGGAGTAGCCCAAGTTGCAATGCAGCAAGGCAAATATGTAGCCAAGTCTATCCTCCGCAAAATAACTGGTCATACTCCGTTGTCCCCGTTTCGTTATTTCGACAAGGGCAACCTTGCCGTTGTGGGCAAGAATTTCGCAATTCTGCAGAGCGCGGGCGTGCAGTTGAGCGGCTTTGTGGCCTGGTTAGGTTGGGCTTTCATCCACATTCGATTTCTAGCTGAAAACAGCCTGCGATTCAGCGTGTTCCTGCAATGGGTGTGGACATATTTCACCGGTAAGCGAGTTGCGCGGCTGATCATCCGGGAGCGAACAAACGGTTTGGAACACTCTCGGTTCCATTGACTCAAAACGGACTTCAATATGACGAATGGGGCATTGTGCGATCGGAGGGCAGGACGAGCGTGGGCACCTGTACTGGCTCAGTAGGCGGTTCGAGGTGGTCGTGAAGCTAGGGTTGTTCAGCCCGCAAGTTCTCGTCGATTCCGTGCCTCCGCAGGATGACGCAGAGCTTCGGACGCTGGAACAGAGTGAGTTGAGAGGCAGGGGGACGTATGAATCCAAATAGGATTGCAGCGAGAGAGAACTGGTCCCGCATTTGCAGTAAGCCGAATCCCTCGACAGTAAGAACTCACAAGTTACCCATGGCCGTTCTGTGTCTGGTTTTGTTTTGTACTTTTCCGTTGGCAAACCATGCCCAAGTTCCGGTCTATGAAGTCACACCAGTAGAAAGCACGATCAAATTTGGGGTCGACTCTTCGGTGCCTATCAAAGGCACCTTTGACAAATGGAACGCAAGCATGAAACTTTCGTCCACGGATGTGAGGAGCGGCGTTTTAGAAATCGAGATTCAAGCGGAAAGCGTTAACACCGGTAGTGGCCTAAAGAACGACAAGTTGAAGAGCAAGGATTTCTTTGACGTGAAAGACTCTCCCATCATTGCCTTCAAATCCACGAAAGTCGTTCAGACCGGTCCTAACACATTCGACCTGGAAGGAGACTTTACGATTCGCGGGGTCACGAAAACCGAAAAACTCACTCTTACGGCCAACGGCAAGGGATCAACCTCCGGAAGCATCGACGGCACAATGGCCTTCGATCGCAAAGACTTCGGCATGAACAAAAGCATTCCCTTCATCAAGATCGCCAACCGCGTCGAAGTAAATGTCAGCCTAAAATGGAAGCGGATCAGCGGGCCTCCTCCCGTTTTCGAGCAATAACTCGGAACTCCAGTGTAGGTATTGGTTCTAACGAAACTTGGTTTCCGTTTATCCGGTCCGATACCGAAAATCATCTACTACAGTTACCTGCCCAGTAATAAAGGCAGCAGCATCACTCGTCAAAAACAGAACCGCACCTGTTATATCCCCCGGGCTCTCCTAGTCCCTTGATGGCTTGCTGTTCCAGGCGGCGCGCTCTTGCATATCCTTGACGCGCAGCGCAGGCATAGGCCTCGGGGTTATGTGCTGCTGACAAACTTCCTTCCTTGGCGAAACGCATCAACGGCAACTAATAGTTCAGTTCCAGCACGCGCTTTTAAAACGTAGCCCAACGCCCCCAAGCTGAGAGCTTTTTGCAGCACATCGGCAGAGGACTCCTGACTTAGAAAAAGTATTTTGCAGCCGGATACAAGCTTGCGGATTCGTCGAGCGGCCTCCAATCCATTCAGTGTTGGAAGTCCGATATCGAGCAGGATCAAGTCAGGTTTCAGCTCTTCGGCTTTCTGCACCGCTTCCAATCCGTTTGACACTTCACAGATGACCAGCAAGTCCGGCGCTTTTTCAAGCGTTGAACAGACGAAACGCCTCCAAGGTTCGAAATCATCGACCACGAGAACTCGGACTGGTGGCACCTGCTTACCACTCCCATGAATTTGAAGTTCAGAACCAGAGTCATTGACGAACCGTGCTAATTTCTCACAATCTCTAATATATGAGTCTCGTGTAGTCGTTCCCCCACAGCCTCCTTATATTTACCGGGCCGCAAGCAAGGTTACAGAGCAGACGTACTGCTCAACACACCATCCAGCGGCCATTGTTCAATTCGGGGTCATCTCACACAACGGTACGGAGGACTCAAAGTTTAGTCGCAAAGTGCTGTTGGCAGTTGTGAAATAGTTGTACTTGCTTGCTAACGCCGGAACGCACGGCTGTGCCGCGAACTGAAGTGAAACGCAACAAGTTTGGCAGCATAGATACGATCGTTGACGAAGAGATTGTGGCTTAGGTTCGGTACACAGTACCATCCACGAAAGCTCGTCGCCGTCACTGTGGGTTTGCGGTCCTTTGGTGCAACTTGCCGCGCAACCGCAGCTTGAATGGTTTCCACTCGGGAGGTGCTCCGCGATTCGTTGCCACCATCTGGGGTGCTCGTCCGATCCAACGTCGGTGGACCCGCCTTTTTGCCCCCACGTGGCAATCAGTGGGACCTTTCCGCTCGCAGGCGATATACAAGTGAAATACGTGCGAGCCCCAACGTTCACATGGTAGAAATTAATTCGAGACTCATTGGCGCGCAGTTCTGCGCCGCTCGACAATGCCGCATGAAGGCGACCTACAATCTCTGAAGGGTAGAGCCTTGAATTCTCAATTCGTATATTTTCTCTAGATAACATTCTTCACTTCTGTTCAATGCAGGCGAGGCCTCTCTGGGGCATTCAGTGCCTGCTGCTCGATATGGGCATTCGTTTCACGAGCGTGTTGATATTGATATCTATTTCCGCCGGCACGAACATGATTTGCACGGCGCGGCATCTCGACGAGCCTTTCTCTGATTCAACCAAGTCAATATGGCGGTAATCATTTTTCACCTCTACAGAATCTCTCTTCCGCATTACACCTATTTAGACTTGATCCAATGTCTTTTTATTCCAGGGCTCTTTAGTCTCGTTGCTATTACCTTGCGGAAAGAGCAAAAAGACACTGCAGAGGGCTTCGAGTCAAATAGGCGGGTAAGCACAAGATGACTTACTTCAGCAGTGCAATCGAAAAGGCCACCTTGATCTCGTCTTTGACTTTTACGGTCCCTCCAGCAATTTTTACTGGTGTGATTCCGAATCCGGTCTGCTTTAGCACGGCCGTTCCCTGATAGAACCCATCTTTGAGCGCAACTTCGAACGAAATTGGATGCGTTTGACCGTGTAAATCCAGATTCCCGTGAATAACCCAGTGGTCCGTCCCCGTGGGTTCAACTCCTGTGGACTGAAAATGGATCTGTGGAAAGTGGCCAACGTCGAGAACCTCGGGGCCCTGCATCGTCGCTTGAATTGTTGCACGTGTTCCGTCAGAAGCTTCCGGGTCCAATACGCGAAGCTTACTTGAGTCAACGCGCAACTCTACCGATGGGCTGCCGGAATCATTAACTTCACCCCATTCAATCGGGGCCTCAATTTCGTGGTTGTGTGCAAGTCCAGCTAGGATCCCCGTCTTGTACGCGTACACTTTGATAGTTGAATGAGCAGGGTCGATGGGTCGCGTACCAGAGGCACCAAAGACGGGCCCGGCCAAAGAAACAAATAATGTGAGGGCAATGAATGCTGTCTTCGTCCGTTCGTTCAAGTCTTCCAGGCCGAGCGTCTTTGTCCGCGCTTCTTGTTTTCTAAAATACTCCATAGTGTCCTCTTCGAATCATTTTGATGGGCTGTATGAGCCGATTGGGTCAAGGTCAAAGGCACTTCCAAGAGACGCAAGTGTTCCATTCCGTCAAGATGCGGCCACCAGAGTGTGGACACTAGCTCGCTGCTGCGAAAGACTTTGGCACCAGTTGTCGAAGGCGCATACGGGCCTTGTGCAGCTGAGACTTGGAATTACCCACGGTGCAACCCACAATCCGCGAGATTTCGTCGTGTTCGTATCCTTGAATGTCGTGCAGAACCAACATCTTTTTGCAGCCACTAGGCAACTGGTTGATAGCATTCTCCAGATTGATGCGGTCAATTACGCCGTTCAGGTTTAGATCAGGCACGCTGAATTCAACGCAGGGTTTGCGAGCTTCCTCGTTGGATTCGAAAGTCTCGTCCAGCGATATTTGAGGATGCTTCTTCTTTCGGAAACTCATCAGCACGATGTTTACTGTCAATCGGTGCAGCCAAGTTGAGAATAGCGATTTCCCCCGAAAAGTTTGGATTTTCCGAAAGGTCTGCAAGAACGCGTCGTGGGTTAAATCTTCGGCTTCAACTGGATCCTTCACCATCTGCAGGCAGAGGCCGTAGACTCGTCCGCTATGTAATTGATAAATGCGCTCAAATCCTCCGGAATCGCCTTCCTGGGCGAGACGAACTGCCTCGTTCTCGGATAACTCGCGGGGGGTTACGGCATTTACACTAATTAAGTCGGGCTTCGTATCTACTTTCATTGTTTGTCTCTCAACCTGCGATCAAACGATTGTGTGGTGCGCTTTCATCACATCAGACTTGATCCCAGCCAGTTTTATTCCCGCGCACGTCTCTCGGTCCTTTCCTTGGTGGGGGAGGCGCAATAAACAGTTCGGGAATAAAAACGACTTCGCATCAGTCATAGCAGTGAGCGACTGTGTGCTCACGCGAGACCTGATTCGGTAGAGCAGATGGTCTTGGTTGCGCAAATCGTCGCGAACTCAACTATTTATAAACAACAAAGGAGAATCGTGTATGAAGCAATCGGAAGGTCTCTTGAAGGGCAATCCGAATCGCCGATCATTCTTGAAAAATGGGATGATCGCGGTGGGGGCGGTGACTGCGAGCACCGGAATTCTAACTGGGGGGATGACTGCCTTCGGCCAGGAAGGAAAAGGAGATAGCGACGATCTTTCCAGAGGGGATGCGGCAATTCTACAACTCCTGCTGGCAGCAGAGATCATCGAGACCGACCTGTGGCAACAATACAGGGAACTCGGTGGAGTTGAAGCAACCAATAGCGTAAGTCAACCTTACATCAACGCTCTTCAACAACTGGATGGCGACATGCCGCAATACATTTCCGACAATACCGACGATGAAATCAGCCACGTGGCTTTCCTAACCGCGTATTTGAAATCCAAGGGTCAGAAGCCGGTCGATCTGGGTAAATTTGCAAACTTGGCGCCTAGCACGGTTCCAGGCGTCCCGCAGACCGGGCGACTCACAAACCTCAAGCAGCTCAGCGTGGACACAACTTGGTGGACCCGCTATCGCAGCAAAGAGAATCCCGATTTAGGTGCGTCGTTTCCTCAAGCAATCCCCAGTTTGGCAGTCGGCCAGCATCCGGCAATTCCCACAACCGCAAACGATCTTTTTGACCCGAACCACATCCAGGCGATCGCCAACACGGCTGGATTTCACTTTGCATTTATCGAGCAAGCAGGCACCAGCCTTTACGCCACTCTCAGCCAGCGGGTGTCTAGTCCGGAAGTTTTGCGAATCACGATCAGCATCGGTGGAGCGGAGATCATGCACTTCCAGGTTTGGCACGATAAGGCAGGCAATGCAATTCCATTGACGGATAACCAGCCGGGCGGTTCGATAACGTTTGTGAATCTTGCGGTGGGCCAACCCGAGTCGTTGCAGGGCAACTTGATCATGCCCGAGCCAACCGACTTTATCAAAGGCCTGCCGGAATGTTCAATCATTCGTCCCACGGGCCCTGGGCAGCTGGATGCGAGGGGCGCCATCAACGGTTTTATTGATGATGGTCTCTTTATCGGCCAGCCGAAGGAATTCAATCAATTGCTACTCCATTTGGCAGAAGAGGCAGACGAAGCCAAGCGCGAGCTGTAAGTTAGAGTGAGAGGAACTACCTCCAGTAGCCGAACAACGCGGTTTTGAAGGGCGACAAGAATGCCAAGGTAAATATTGCGAGCTTTGGATTAACGTTCTTGTCGCCACACGCGTCGGTTCGCCCCTTCTCAGGTAACCACCCCCCGAAGGCCTCCAAGGCCTTTGGTAACACATCCATGAAACTGCGGGCATGGGGTATTGCTTCAATTCGGCAATAGCGACAGCGGTTCATCTCGGTGCGAAGAATCGTCTGGCGGTGGCACATCGCCACCGCCAGCGACTTGGTGGTAGGGATTAGGTGACTCGGGTTTTAATCACCAGACACTGTGCTCTGGCGCTTGTTCTCGGCCTTGGCCATTATGGTGTAATGCTTGACCTGTGCGAGTTCCTGCTCTTCCATGGTGGAGTATACGAATTGATGACCGATGGTCCGCCCAGGATAAAACCAGGACACCAGGGTCGGGGGCTGCATCGGTTCGCGCTCCGCGAGGGTGATCTCAGTTACGTCGGTTGTCGTCAGAGTCTCAGTACTGTTGGTAGAGACGATCGCATACAGCGTCGATCGGTTAGAGTTGAAAATTTTGACAATGTTTCGGGAAATGTGGGTGTCGGCCAGGACGAACCAGTAGGTTCCTGCAGGCAATACGCGTCCGGGAATTTGGACTGGTTGGTTGAATGTGAGCTTGGTAGCCTGATCGAACTCGTCTGCCCGTGCAGAGGGCAGTATGATGACGAATGCGAGCAACAACCCCAGGGTGACAAACGCTTTTTTAGTGTTCATAAGTTTCTCCTCATTTTGAATGACCGCCTACCCGCTTGTTTTATTCCCACACTTCAAGAAAACTATTTGTTACCGTAATGCACTTGCTAATTCGGGCTGGGTGTTGAGTTTCGAAGAGAGATCGGGTGGCAAGAGCTTTGTTGAACATAGGGCGCACCGTCCCAAGGTGCGCATACTTGGCAAAGATCGTCGATTTCACGTCGAACAGATTCACGGCGGCCCTCGTTGATTCCTGGACGACGACCTTGGCCGTTATCTTTGAGTGAACTGTGCAGCAACAAAGATAGGTGCCGGGAATGGTTTCGCCGGGTTCGGCCTTCCTTCCAGGATTCTCCGTACCAGCAAAATTCCGAGGCCGTGCGGGGGATGTTTTCAGGTGAATCCGAAGATAAGTTGACTTCATTCGATGTCGCCCTAAAGTCAGCAAGACAACGAGGCACAAGTGTTTCAAATGCATCTGCGAAATTATCGGTCTTCAGGAACACAACAAGCCGCTAGCGGTGGCACATCTCCATCGCTAGCGGCTTGATGGAAGGAATTGCGTGGATCGGTCTTTAGTCCCCAGACACTGCACTCTGGCGTTTGTTCTCGGCCTTGGCCACTATGGTGTAGTGCTTGACCTGTGCGAGTTCCATCTGCTCCTTGGTGGAATATATGAATTGATGACCGGTGGGCTCCCCAGGATAGAACCATGACACGAGGGTCTGAGGTTGCATCGGTTCGCGCGCTGCGAAGGTGATCGCAGTTTGGTCCGGTACCGTCGCTGATAGAGTGTCGACGGTAAAGACGGTTGCAATCACGGTTGATCGGTTAGAGTTGGATATTTCGACAATATTACGGGAAAATTGGGTGTTGGTCAGCTTGAACCAGTAGGTCCCAGCTGGCAACACATGTCCAGGAATCTGGACCGGTTGATTGAAAGTGAGTTTGGTAGCCTGATCATTTTCGTCTGCCCGTACTGAAGGCAGGGTGACACCGAATGCAAGCAACAATCCCACGGTGATGAATACTTTTTTTGTTTTTGTGTTCATAAGTTTCTCCTCACTCTGATTGACCGCCCCCCCGGCCGTTTTATTCCCAGGTAGAAATTGTTTGTGACACTGGAGTACTCGCCGGCGAATGGTCCGATGCGAATTCCCAAAGAATGCGTGAGCGGCCACGGCGCTGCTGAGCGGAGGATTAGCAAGACACGTCGACGAAGAACCGATGAGGAAAACGAGGATCAATTCGCACGAAGAGAAGTTCAAACGCTCGGCGATACCACGTAATGCCAGGGTTTCTGAAGCCGCAATCTGAAGATAAGTGGGCACAGGTGAGATTGCGTAACATTCACAGTGCAATACACAGCGCGGAGCAGAACGAGGCTCTGCTTCCACAGCGAGTCCAGATCGAGCGTTTCGATCTGAGCCAATCTGTGCATGGCTATTCTCCCCGACTGGACGGCGCTGTCACGGTAGCTGTCAATTTTGTCGGCGAAACCGCAGACGTTCCCGAAAATGAGCGGCGAGCATTGTCAGATCGATATTGCCGGAGCGATTGGCCTCACTGGTAGGCGTCTGCGGCGTCCCGGGTATCGCCGGCAAACCGAACGTGCCAAGAGGTGTGGCTGACAGCGGAGTTCTTGGATACTGGCCTATCTCAACCGGATGCACTGCCACCCATTTCATAGTCGCATATGCGTTATTGCTGGCGGCAATATAGCGATTCTCCGGTGCCAGCCGGCACCCTACTTGGACGACCGGACAATTCCATCGATTGGTCAGAGCCGGCAAGGTTACGTCATACGTATTGAGCCTATCGGCCGCATTGCCACCATGAAAGGACACCCATGGCGGAAGGTCGGTATGTACATTGGGCGCATACAGACCGATAGCGATACTCCCGCCTGAAACTGGGATCTCGCGATCCTCCACTCGAAACACCCATTCAGCGGACCCAACAAATTTCTGGTAAAGGAAGTAGACTCGACGAGGGTCATTCATATTAGACGGATGAAACACTTGACCGGCCGACATTCGATCCTTAATCAAATTCAACTGAGGATCCTCCGGCGACTTATCTTGCTTCGCAGGAAATTGCATGGTCTGCACACTGGCGGGATAGGGACCGGCTGGTCCTCTCGGCGTTTGCGAGAAAGCGCTTACCGAAAGGGACAAGGCCGCGATCAGCGGTAGGATATGTCGGTCGAGCCTGCTAACCAGATGGCGAATTCTGCTCCGCGTTTGACGACTGCGATTCTGCAACTGAAAACCTGTGATTTCGTTGAGCCCATGCGAACAGCTAAGCAGGGACGACGCGTTGCTCTCATTGTATTGAACGAATTTGTCCACGATGTTCTCCCAACTGGCCCGGACTGAGCTCTTGCGCGGTTTCCGGGATCCTTCTATTTGCTAGACAGAGTGCCGCGCCTTTTTATTCCTTCTCATTTTTGAGCAGTTGGAACGTGCAGATTTCCAGACATAATATTCTGAAGGAATTATTTCCCGGCACAATGAATCTGCACGTTTTGGAGCTAGGAAATGGCCGGAGCGAGGGAGAACACACTTGAAAGGCTTTCCCGGTATGCAAGCGTGGCTCGGCGCAGACCTAAATCTTCTGATTTAGATTGTGATGGGCATGTCCAGCTCAGCTGGATCATCAGGGGCTTAGTTTCGATCACCGCTTCCATCATGAACTTGCCAGCTGAACTTAATGCCGCGAAGGAGATCGTCTCCTTGTGCACATCCATCCCGATATGCTTCATGCCGTCCATCAAATAGGGTCCTCCTTTTTGGAGGCGGTTCGAGTGAAACACTCAAAACCTGCTCAAAAAGGGCGCCTTTTTATCCAGCGTCACTTATCGGGATGTGACAATTCTTCATATCGGTTTCACGCCATTTTTTTCGGCGGTGAGGATGGTCGCGGTAATGCCGGAGTCATTTTGCGCCGCTACGACTGACACGGTCGCTCCAGGTTTCAGCAGGGTGCGGTCGCCAGGGATGATCGTCACTACGGGCGTCTCTGGGGATACTTCGATCATTTGGTCGCCACCTTTGTAGTGGATGGTGAGTGTTACCGAGTCCATACCGTTGGCGGCGCTTACTGTGCCGTTGGTCATCGTGCGAGATTCGGGATCGTTGATTGCCACGCTGCCATTCGTCATGGAGCGGTTTGGATTCATGCCCATGGGGCGGTGGCCTTCGCCTGTGCCACGCATCGCTTCGGGAAAGATGTGCACTTCTTCGGCGTGCAGCTTACTATCTGGGCCTTTATTAGCAGCTGAACCGACGAAATCGCCGGGCTTGATGTCGGAGAGTTTCGCCTTTCCGTTTGCGTTGATCCTCACGTCCGTTGGAACGGCGACGGGAATGGTTTTGCCGTCGGGCGTCTGCACGACGAGGGTTGCGCCGTCGAAGGATGTGATGACGCCTCGAAAGCGCACCTGTGCGGTCTGCGCGAACAAAGGAGAGGCGAGCAGCGCGACGGCTGCGATGCTGGGAAGAATGTTGCGTGTCATTATTGCCCCCGAATTAGTTTGGATTCGTTGGTTAGCAACTATAACTTGTTTTAATTCCTTCGACCACGTCAGCGAAGTAAGTACGGGATTCAGACTTCGATTGGGCACTGACCAATGGAGCCGGCAAGTGCGATTGGAAAGTGGACCAATGCCACAATCCGCGCTCGCCTGGCAAGAATCGCCGATTTTACGTCACACGGATCCACTTCGGTTTCCTGTGGTTACTTAACAACGACTTTGGCAATCATCTTTGGGTGAACCGTGCAGTAATAGACGTAGGTGCCCGGTTTCGTGAACGTGTATGAATAGCGATCGTCGGTATCGAGCGCCTTGGATTTGAATATGTTGGTATCGCTCGCCACGACATGCGGAGCGTCGTCAAGGTTTCTCCATGTGACTGTCGTTCCAGCAGCGATCGTGAGGTCCGGGCCGAAGCTGAAGTTATCTATCTTGACCTCAGTCCCGAGCGCTGGTTTACTGTCGGCCCTCACTGCCAACTTCGGGGAACTGATCCCCACAATGATGACTGTCGATAGAATTGTCGTGCTGAGCGCTACGACCCACTTTGTTCGTTTCATTTTCTTTTTCTCCCTTGGCGGGCGCAGGCTCTAAAGTGCGTGCCACACGCGGCCTTCGGGATGTAAGACTTGTCTTTAATCCACTTATTCCCGACAAATGGACAGTTACGTGACCGGGAATAAATAAGACTGGTCAGTGGTCTTACAGTTGGATACCTGACGAGCTGAGGACCTTTCAAGGATGTTGGACACATCGAGACGCGGACGTTTCGAGCGAGAGGCCTTGTCTCACATGGACGCAGCGTACAAACTTGCGCGCTGGCTGACGCGAAACGACCGGGACGGCCAAGGCGTGACACAGGAGGCGCGTCTGCGCGCATTTCGTTTCTTCAGCGGATATCAAGGTGGGAATATGCAGGCCTGGTTGATGAGCATCGTACGAAACACGTGTTACACATGGTTGCACAAGAATCGGGCACCCGGTTCCGCGGAAGTGTTCGACGAAGAAATTCACAGCGCCGAAATCGGTGGAAGGCCCGATCCTGAGATGCAAGCGTCAACGAGCGCCAACAAGGAAACATTGCAACGCACACTCGATGAGCTAGCGACCGTGTTCCGTGAAGCGCTCGTTCTGCGCGAACTGGAAGGAATGTCGTATAAGCAGATTGCCGAAGTTACGTCCGTCTCTCTGGGCACAGTAATGTCACGGTTGGCGCGTGCACGAACGCGATTACGGCAGTCTCTAAGCGTCGAGCTAAGCAGGGGGTATTGAAGTGAGCTGTGAGCTGACACAACGCTTCGTTCCCGTCTACATGGATGGTGAACTTGATTTGGTGCGCACGATTGAGGTGGAAGAACACCTGAAGTATTGCCTGTCTTGCGCTCAGAACCTGGAGAACCAGCAGAAATTGCGAGCGGCCCTGCGGCGAAGTCTGCTGACCTATGCGGCACCAGGAGCTCTGCGAGAACGAATCAAATCATCTCTGCATACGCCGAACAGGGCAGCGGTTCAAGAGCGAAAGATGAAGTGGCCATCCCTACACGTCTGGCAATGGGCCGGCGCCGTTACGGCACTCGTTTTATTTTCCCTCAGCGGCTGGCAGTTGACCGCTCATCTTCGAGCACCTTCCAGTGATGAGCAAATCACAGCGGAAGTTTTCTCCAACCATGTGCGATCGCTGGAGGCTAGCCATCTGATGGACGTGGTCTCCACCGACCAACACACCGTGAAACCCTGGTTCGATGCCAAGCTCGATTTTTCACCGCCGGTGGAAAATCTGGCGAGCGATGGATTCCCGCTCGTCGGAGGACGTCTCGATTACCTCGAAGGGCACGAAGTCGCGGCACTGATCTATCAGAGGCGCGAGCACTTCATTAATGTATTCGTGTGGCCAAACCCCACTGGATCGAAATCGCCCCAAGCGATCGAATCACGCCAAGGCTACAACATTATGCGGTGGTCCCGCGGCGGGTTCCAGTGCTGGGCGGTCTCAGACATAAGTGCGCCCGACCTTTCAGAATTCGTTCGGCTACTTGAAAACTACAACTCCTCGGAATCGAAGTAAGAATGCTTCTTAATGACCCTTTATTGGAGTATCCGCGTCTGGCATGACATGCGATTAAGGCAACAATGGCGAGTGCGGTCGAGCCGAATCGTGATTTCAAACTCAAATTAATTATTTTCTTTGCACCACTTTTTGGGGAATAAGTGCAGGTGGATTTCAGTCTAGATATCGAAGGCGGCACTGTGCTTCCGGAAGGGCAGACTCCATGCTGAAGGCGTGGGGCCGCAAAAGAAATATTGTGGGGGTTCCCAGATGCGACGCTGTAAAGCAATGTTCACAGGGCGTGACAACCTTCTTCAGTTACGTATCGTTCCGAATAAAAGGGCCGTGAACAATGCCGTATTGCTGCCCGTTCTGATTTTGCTTCTTGCAAGCAGCCCCCTCTGGGCAAAGAAGATTCCGCCCCGGCCGTTCAGCTTGCCGGTTGTGGTCATTCTGAATGGAGCGCAAGTTCCAGCGGGGACTTATGGACTAACTTGCGAAACCAACGGTTCAGCTGTTCGTGTGACCCTGCTGAAGGACGGGCAGTTCGTAGCAACTGCACCGGGCGCCTGGGTGAAAACCGGAATCAAATACCCTGAAGACGAAGTGCTATTTCGTGTGAACCCTGAAGGATCCAAATCGCTCATCGAGATTCGCTTCGCGGGCATGGCTCGTGCGATTGTGTTTGACGATACCAACGCCACGATTCATTACTCCGCCTTGCAGCACTGATCCGTCGCACTGTTCCTCAGCCGTCCCGCGACTCGCGCGGGATTGCCGCCCGCAACAGTATAACGGCTTGATCAATTCCGCTGCCTCTCGGATTTGAGACGTGAGACATGCAACTCTTCACCGCATGCGCAGACGAACCACGCTTGTGACGGGCACGTGAGCTCATTTGGACCTTTTTTGACGCTACTTTATTGTTCAAGACTCAATAACTTTTTCTTCACGCCACATTTGGGGAATATGTACCGGCGAATTAGGGTCTAAACAATGAGAGCAGCGCACGGCGCCCTGGACGACGGGGCCAACGCCGAAGGCGTGGCGCGACGAACAACAATTCGGGAGGTCAGAGATGCGATCCTGTACAGCAATTTTGAAAGGCCGAGACTGCTTGTGCGACGGGACGACTGGTCTGTACTTTGAAAAGCCTGATGGCTTCAAATTCAAGCCAGGTCAATTCGCCAACTTCACTCTCGATTCAGTCATCACGACTGATCCAGGTGGCATTACTCGATCTCTATCAATCGCCAGCTCGCCGCATGAGAAAGACCTGATGGTCGCAATGCGCATGCGCGATACCGGATTCAAGCGAATCGCAAGTGTATTGCCTATTGGCGCCCCCTTTATCGTAGAGGGTCCTTATGGCAATTTGATTCTTCACAAAGACGTCAAACGCCCAGCTGTCTTTCTTGCAGGTGGAATTGGCATCACGCCCTTCCGGAGCATGATCCGGCATGCAACCGAAGTCGGGAGCGACCATAAAATCTTCCTGTATTATTCGATCCGACGGCTTGAGGATGCAGCTTTCCTGGATGAACTGCGAGAGATCCAAGGACTGAATAGCAGTTTCAATTTCATTCCAACGATCACTCATCCCGGCGGAATCCCCCATCACTGGCGAGGGGAACTTGGGCACATTACTGAACCAATGCTCAGAAGCTGGATTCCAGACTTTCAAGATCCCATTTTCTACATAGCTGGTCCTCCCGGAATGGTTGCCGGCATGCGCGAGATGCTCGCTGTGGCCGGCGCCCCTGACGATAACATCCGCGCTGAGGAGTTCGCTGGCTACTAAGTCTGAATGTTTCCTGACTAAATAGCTCCAGGCAAAAGTCTTGACGCGCTGTAGGACGCCGGATGCGACGTAGCGGCGCAGCGCGGGTGAGGAAGTGTGCGCTGTGGAAGGTTTTCTCGGCACTCATGCTGGTTATCGCGCAGATCTGAATCTTCCGATTCAGATCGCGATGGGCATTGCTCTGATCTTTGGTGCGTTCCTGGCTCGGAACAAGCGCTTCGTGGCACATGGTATTTGCCAAACTGTTGTTCTAGTCTTGAATCTGGTGATGATCTGCTTGTTGATGTGGCCGTCCTTTTACTCCCACGTGCTGCCTCGCCTTCCGAAGCGTCTTGGAAAACGATTCTACGCCGTCGCGACGATCCATGGAGTCTTAGGAGTACTCGCTGAGATTCTTGGCCTATATATCGTTCTCGTTGCCGGAACCAAGCTTCTCCCGGAAACGTGGCGCTTTAAGCGATGGAAACTCTGGATGCGAGTTGAGCTGGCCCTCTGGTGGGTCGTATTGATGATGGGAGTGGTGACTTACTGGGTCTGGTACGCCGGGTGAAGATCTGTTTGAAGGTGTCTAGCGGCAATGCGCTCATGCTAGTGGCCCGCACAGAACGGGAATATCTAAGCGTCGGCGATGGTCAATAATTTCGGGGGGCCAATGGATGGTACCAGCATGATCAGAGTTCTTCTCGTAGGCGGCAGCCCACAGTCGTTCCTCATTCATCAAAAACGATTGGAAAGGAACGGATGCGAATGCGAATTTGCAGAATGCGAACGAACAGCATGGGAGATGCTAAGTGACCGTCAATTTGATCTTGTGCTTAGTTTGCACTCCAGCCGAGGGACCAGCAGCCCAAGTCTGGGCCTCCTGCTGGGCGGCTCAGCAACCACATTGTTCTATGCCGTGCGCGTTGAAGTGGGCTATTGGTGGGTGCCTATTCTCAGGTTGGGCGAAGAATGCTTCGGGTCGTCCGTGTTGAGACCGTGCGAGTTTGCCAACGCACTTGATGAAGTACTGAAGGAAATAAGAACAATGGCCACATGGAGCGGAAATCCAATGCGAATGGAGCAACCGACCACTGTCCATGCCAAGAAGGTCGCAATCGCCGAATCAGACTGGGGGGTGCGCGGATCACGCGAATGAAAAATGTGGCTTTGGGATGACGGGGCAACGCGCCATTCGCGCGCCTATTTCCATTCGCTCTCGTTATCAAAATCTTGATTTCAACGAGGGCGGCCCATGCGGCGCACGAGGTCTTCAAAGTCAGGATCCGAACGAAGGGGGTCGAAGCAGGGCCGCATGAGCACCCACGGGCTAAAACGCTCCGCAAAGCCTTTCTCGAGCCAGGCCATCGCTTGATCTTTCTGGTCCAGACCTATGTATACCATGGCAATTTCAGGCGCATTCGAGAAGGCCTGAGGCGATCGATTCTTCATATCATCCAGCTTTTTTGCCGCTTCATCTCGCATGCCTGATACAGCATATGCATACGCAAGATTGGCTGTGAACGCCGTGCTGCCTGGAGACAATTCAATCGCTTTTTGAAGTTCCGCGATGGCTTCGTTGTAATTATGCTTTTGCACCAGCGCCTGGCCCAGCACATAGTGCGCGGGCCCGAAGAAAGGCTCCAAGATGATTGTCTTTCGGATTTGTTTTATCGCTTCGTCAAAACGATGTGCGACGAGTAATTCTTCTGCCAAATCGGCGCCAATGCTCGGGGAGAGCGGGTCCAAACTCGCCGCTTTATCGACCTCGGCGATTGCTTCGTCATGTCGCCCCAACGCGGCCAAATGCCAGCCATACCACTCGTGACCGATCGCGTAGCGAGGGCTGAGCTCGATTCCCTGCGTGAACTCCCTTCCGGCAGACTCCGAATCCCAGTCGAAGTTTTCCAAACAAAATGCAAGCGAGATGTGGGCTTCGCCAAGAGTACCATCTAGCGCGATAGCTTTGGCGGCCGCCGCCTTGGCTTTAGGGTACGCTTCCTTTGGATCTAGAACCCCATACTTCCAATCTCCAGCCAAGGCATATGAGTCGGCTAGCCCCGCATAGGCCTGGGCGTAGTCCGGCTTCCTCTTTATGGCCTCGTTGAAATAGTCGATGGCCTTGCTCAAGCCATCCGCGGTTCGCTTATTCCAGAAGTAGCGCCCCTTGAGATAGGACTCGTAAGCTTCCGGATCAACAACCGTCACCTTTTTCAGCGCAGCCTGCTCCTGCGGATTCAGATTGATCCGAATTTCATCTGCAATGGCTTTCGCAACATTGTTCTGGAGCGACAATGCATTCCGCAATTCACCCTCGTAGCTTTGGGCCCATAAGTGTTTGTCGGTAGCGGCTTCGATCAACTGCGCCGTGATGCGGACCTGGTCGCCGGAACGGAGCACGGTGCCTTCTACCACTGCGTCCACGTTCAGCTCACGAGCGATCTGCGGCAGGGGCTTGCGCGCGTGCTTGTAGGCCATCACTGAGGTACGCGAGATGACTCGCAAAGCGCTGATCTGGCCGAGATCCGTAATCAATTCGTCGGTCATTCCATCAGCGAAGTAATCCTGAGACGCATCGCTCGAGAGGCTTTCCAGCGGAAGGACGGCCAAAGAGCGAATGACAGGGGACGGGCGGTTTGAGAAATAGAGCTTCCAGGCGCCAAGAGATACCAGAAGCAGCAACAGTACAAATACAGACATTTTCCACGCAAATGACAGACGGTGTTTGAGCATCAAGGTATTGCTCGGGGGATCATGCAGTTCACGAGCATCCGCCCCCGATTGACGCTGATTCGCGAGTCCCGTGCCGCGAATTGGGACCCCGGTAACTTTGACCTCCGCGAGGAAGCGGTAGCCGCGACGAGAAACTGTCTCCACAAATCGAGGATTCTCAGCGGAGTCGCCAAGCGCGTCACGGACTTTGTTGATTGCTTTGTTCAGTCCGTGGTCGAAATCCACGAAGGTGTCCGCGGGCCAGAGTTTTTTCTGAAGCTCCTCGCGTGTTACGACGTCGCCCTGGCGCTCAAGCAGCATCACCAGGACTTTAAACGGCTGTTCCTGAAGCCGGACTCGCAGGCTATGTTTCCGCAATTGGCCCGCTTGGAGATCCAGTTCGAAGACTCCAAATCGGAGGGGCCCGCGAAGCTGACTGTCTTCCTGCATAAGGGGGTGAATCCCAGTGGAAAGGCAGTGTACCACCAGACACAGTTTGATGAAACGGAAGGAGGGGATAACTTCCAGTAAATCTTTTATTAAGAGAGGTATATCAGGGGAACTCGATTCCATCTGGAAAGGACTCCCCGTCCATTGCATCGATCTCATCGCGATCCATAGAGTGGTGCAATCAAGCAATCGAGTACTTCCTGGTGACTTTTGCGAAGAGGCCTCGATGCCCGAACACAATGAATTTCCGAATTTTAAGCAGGCTGTCTTTCCGCATCTTGACGTAGCCTGGAACCTTGCGCGGTGGCTGCAAGAGCGGGCAGCAGTTCGCTGACGGTACGAGCCGATTCGCTATCGCCGGACGCCCGACAAAGGCTCCGTTAGTCAAGATGTATGGCTCGAAGGAAGCGAAAATGACCTGGGCAGGAGGCGCCGCAGCCGGGGTCGAGGCGAAATACTTCCCACTGGCGCTCAAAGCCAGGTTCTAAGGTTAATGGCAAAGAACAGGCCCTCGCTCGCAAGACGTCCGAGAGCTTTTCATTTCCGGTGCTCAAAAAGGTGGTTGCGTGGCGGCTGTCCATGGCAGGGGAAGGATAAGATCAGCCAACCGGAGGTCCGGATCGGTAATTCGGGCTAAATACCGGTTGACTCGTCGCAACCCGTTGGTCTAGGGCTCGAATCTTCGAGTTCTGTGACACGTCCGGAAATTGAAGAGGGAGGAGAAGCGCAATGTCTCGCGTCGGAGATCGAGTAGCCGGTCATCCGCAGGGAAGCGACGAAGCTTACCGGTTATTTTTCGACCAGAACCCACAACCGATGTGGGTTTGGGATGTGGAAACTCTACGATTTCTTGCTACGAACGAAGCCGCCATTCATCACTATGGCTATTCCCGGGAAGAGTTCCTGGCGATGAAGTTTACAGACTTCCAGGCTCCAAAGGATTCCTTACGTTGTTCGAAAGACTTGCTGAAATGTCCAACATATTTTGATCATCCCGAGATCTGCACTTGCCGGCGGAAGGATGGAACTCCGATCGAAGTTGAAATCCGCGGCCACCGTATCAATTGGGCAGGTAGCCCTGCCCACCTTGTCGCGGCGCACGATGTCACCGACCACAAGTCGATGGAACTTGCGCTGCGTGACAGCGAAGAGCGAGTCAACCTGATACTAGCTTCCGCTGCTGAAGCCATCTTCGGCTGCGACCGCGTAGGCACCTGCGTCTTCTGCAATCCGGCAGCGGCGCACGCGCTCGGATTCGATGATCCCGCCGAGCTGCTCGGGAAAAACATGCACACGACCGAGCACCATACTCGGGCAGACGGTACTCCTTATCCGCTTGAGGAGTGCCCCATCTACGTGGGTTTTCAAGAAGGCCAAGGCATCCACCGAGACGATGAGATTTTTTGGAGAAAAGACGGCACCAGTTTTCCCGTGGAGTATTGGTCTCATGTGATGGTTCAGGACGGCAGAGCTCTGTGCGTCGTAGCTTTCGTGGATATCACGGAGCGGAGACAAGGGGAAGAGGCGCTGCGCAAGAGCGAGGAGCGGTGGCGGGCCGTGTTCGATAATTCGGCCATCGGCGTTGCCCTTACGGACTTCAGCGGCCGCTTTATTGCCGTGAATCGCGCTTACGAAAAAATGGTCGGTTACACTGAGGAGGAGCTCCGGAAATTAGCTTTTTTTGACATTACGCATGAGGATGACGCTGCGCTTAACCGTGAACTCATCACCGATCTTTTGGAGGGAAAGCGAAAACAGTTCCAAATCGAAAAGCAGTATCGACGCAAAGACGGCAGCCTGATGTGGGTAAGCAACAATGTTTCTCTGGTTCCGGGCACCGAGAGCATGCCGCAATTTATAATGGCGCTTTCTGAGGACATCACGGAGCGCAAGCGCGCGGAAGAGGCGTTGCGAAGAAGTGAGGAGCGCGCTCGCACTCTCCTGGAAATCAACAACGCTCTTATCGCGAACCTCGTCCAGGAAACCCTTCTTCACTCAATTTCTGAAGCCGTCCAGAGGGCTGTCCCCTATGACGCGATGAGACTGACGCTTCGCGAGCCGGAGACAGGCAGGTTCCGCATCATGGCAGTCGAAGGCATTCCCCAGTACTTCCACGAGGGACAGCAGATCGAGCATCGGGGCAGCGTCGTAGGGTGGGTTTTCGATCACCAGCGGCCCCTTCTTCGCAGCAATCTCCAAGAAGAGCAGCGGTTCTCCAACGATGCGCAGTTGGTTGCTGAGGGGATGCAGTCGCATTGTGTAGTGCCGCTCATCATCCACGGTGGAAAAAGCACGGGAACTCTGAGTGTGCTCAGCAAGACAAGGGCTCAGTATTCAGAAAAAGATGCGGAGTTCCTGCAGGAAGTGGCGAACCAGGTGGCCTTGGCGCTGGAGAACATGAGGGCTTATGATGAGGTTGCGGCCTTAAAGACCCGGCTTGAGAAAGAAAACATCTACCTCCAGGAGGAGATCCGCTCCGAGCACAATTTTGAAGAGATCGTGGGTAACAGTCCCGCGCTGATGTCAGTGCTCCGCTCTGTGGACCAAGTTGCGGCCACAGATTCCACAGTCCTCATCTTGGGAGAGACGGGCACAGGGAAAGAGCTGATTGCGCGCGCCATCCATGATCGCAGTACTCGCAAGGAACGTACCCTGGTAAAAGTTAACTGCAGCGCGATCTCTGCCGGCTTAGTCGAGAGCGAACTCTTCGGCCACGTGAAGGGTGCGTTCACGGGTGCTCTGGAGCGGCGGACTGGTCGGTTCGAATTGGCCAATGGCGGCACCATCTTCCTGGACGAAGTCGGAGAGCTCCCTCTGGAGACGCAAGTTAAGTTGCTGCGTATCCTTCAGGAACGCGAATTTGAGCCGGTAGGCAGCAGTCGCTCGATTAAGGTGGACGTTCGCGTCATCGCCGCCACGAACCGCGACCTCAAGGAGGCCATGCAGGGAGGCCGCTTTCGCTCCGATTTGTTCTACCGCCTGAACGTTTTCCCGATTCAGATACCGCCGTTGCGCGATCGCCGTTCCGACATCCATCTACTGGTGAAGTTTTTCCTGGGTCGCTTTTCTAAGAAGTTCGGCAAGAAGGTTGATGTCGTCTCCCAGCCGACGATGGACGGTTTGGTGAGCTACTCATGGCCAGGAAATATACGCGAGCTTGAAAACGTAATAGAACGAGCCTTCGTGTTATCCCAAGGTCCGGTTCTTGAGCTGGAATGCGAGCTAGAGTCGGAGCCTGCCAATCGCGTCAGCCAAGGGACAACCGAAACGTTCGCTGCCGAGGTTCAGCCAGTCGATGGTTCGCCTTCACGGCTTCCCACTCTGGAAGAGGTAGAGCGAAGTCATATCCTGGCCGCCCTCAAGTTGACGTCCGGAGTGATCGAGGGGCCGAAGGGGGCGGCGAAAATCCTCAACCTGAATCCCAACACGCTGCGCAATCGAATGGAGAAGTTCGGCATTAAGCGTTCTGACCACCGTCCTGCGTAGCAGCCTCCAAAAAACGCAGTCTGCAGCCCTCAAAATATGGTGGCGCGCAAAACGCAACTCCCTCCGCGTTGTTTCAACTCCCTTAGCATCAATCAAATGTGCAGAATTTCCTGATTGGCACGTCGCTTGCATTGTTTCTAGAGATTGGAGAACTTACAAATGATGCGGATTTCAGTCGTTCAATCGTCGAGTCAAACAGTCACTCTTCGGGTCGAGGGTGAAGTGAAAGGTCGTTGGGTCGCGGAACTCGGTCGAGCATGTGAAGAGGCTCTATCTCGGGACATCCGGCTAGACCTCGACCTAGCCGGCGTGTCATTCGTCGATATCGATGGGATTAATCTCTTTCGGATCCTGATGGATCGCCAAGTCGTTTTTACAAATCCCTGTCCCTTCATCGCCGAGCAACTTGGGGTCTCAAGATGATGACTGTCACCGAAACAACCAAAGCTGGCCGCAAGGACGACGAAGCGGCACTCGTGACGGAAGCGCGGAGTGGCAACACGACTTGCTTCGAGACACTCATGAGTCGCTACGAACGGAAGATTTACCGGGTGGCGAAAAATATCACTAAGAACGACAGCGACGCCGAAGAAGTTACACAGGAAGCCTTCTTCAAAGCTTTCGAGCATATCGAAGACTTCAAAGGCGAGTCCCGCTTTTATACATGGCTCGTGCGAATCACCGTCAATCAGGCACTGACGAACGTGAGAAAGCGCAGACCGAACCAGTTCTCGCTTGATGATCCGATCGAGACCGAAGAGCTCTCTATTCCTCGGGAAATAGAAGACGGGGGGCCAACGCCAGAGGCCATGTACTCACAGAACGAACTTGCCGAAATCCTTTCCCGAACAATCGCAGAGCTTCATCCCCCACTGGGAGTTGTCTTCCAATTGCGCGACGTCGAAAACCTGTCTGCAGACGAGACCGCAAATCTACTGAATATTTCTGTTCCGGCGGTGAAATCGCGTCTCCTGCGCGCACGGTTGGCACTCCGTGAGAAATTGAACCGATTCCTGCGAAACGGTGTTCAATGCCCAACCGCGCTGCTCTTTAGCGCGTCTGGGACCCGGGATATGCGACAGGAAACATCCCTGCGGGTCGGCATGCTATGACACAACAAATTAACAGCACAAATTTTGAGGAAGCCGTCCTGCCACACCTGGATGCCGCTTACAATCTCGCGCGATGGCTGGCGCGCAATGAGGAGGACGCGCAGGACATCGTCCAGGAAGCATACCTGCGCGCATTCCGATTCTTTCCCGCTTTTCGTGGCGGCGATCCGCATTCGTGGATCATGAAAATAGTCCGTAATACCTGCTATACCTGGTTGCACCAGAACCGGCCATTGCAAGGCGCACTGGAATTTGACGAAAACCTTTTCTCTTCTGATTCTCGCGCTCCTAATCCAGAAGAAGTTGTGCTCCAGAACGACAGCGGCGCTCTGGTGCGAAAGGCGTTGGAGAAGCTTCCGACGAATTTTCGGGAAGTCCTAGTTCTGCGTGAACTCGAAGGGATGTCCTACAAAGAGATCGCAGAAATCACGGGCATGGCAGCGGGCACCGTGATGTCAAGCTTATCGCGTGCTCGGGACCGCTTTCGTAAAGCTCTGAAGGACCTTATGAACGGAGAGAGCGTCCAAACCTCACCGCGAATCCTACCAGTGAGGACATAAAAGCTTTGACTGCGGGACTTTCATAAAGATCATACACCAATATACATAACATAAATACAATCACCAATCAGGTCTGGAATAGGAACACTTACAATGTTGTTACAAGAGTTCCGAATCCAGGTATTGCGCAAGGGCGCACTCCGGTGCGCACTTTTCGCGGCTGTTTTAATTGATAGTAATGGTCACTGGGGCGGAATGAGTTATTGCGCGGATGTTCCCGTCACCGTCAAGGTGACCTGAGATACTGCCGCGGGCGCTTGGGAATTGGAAGAGCCACCGCACCCGACGGCCAACAGTGACAACATTGAGATGACCAGCAACAAGCCTAAGACCCTCATCGTTAGACCGGCCCTGCGGGAAAGCGACTTCCGCCGGCGAGTCGTGGAAACGGTTCCGGACAACCTCAGACCAGGCAGAAGTGCCACGAGAGCCGCCGCGTGATAGCCACCGATCGCCAGAGCCGAGGCGGCAGAGATAGACAAGGTGGATGTCACGCTCGACCCGGGAGTGATCGTCGCAGGACTGAGAGCACAGGTCAGGCCTTAGATCGAAGAGCAGCTCAGCGAAATCGGACTATCGAAGTCTCCAACCCCCGCGGCGATGATCGTGATATTGGTCGGACTTCCCGGCGTGACGGTTACGCTCTATGTCGAAAGACTCAGAGAAAAGTTTTGGCCGGCGAGCACTAGTTTGCCAAGAGGCCGCCCGTCCGGTCTGGGATCATGAATCCCTGCCAATAAAGCCTTCGCAGGGTCTACATATTTCGATTCATCAAAAATGATCGACGCTGGCCTGCTAATCCCCGAAAGAAATAGAGCCCAAGAACAAAGGACCAGAGGCTCGGCATTCATCAGGAACTCTGCCAAGCCTCTGGGAATGGGTCGTAGCGCATGAACTAAACCTACTCTCACGTCCAATTCGGGAACTAGAACCCGAGTTTCAAACCGAACTGCATCACTCGGGCACTTCCCGAGCCAACCAGCGGATTGCCGGCCAGAACGTCGGGCGTTGCGCAGCCACAGCCAAAGTTCTTCGGGTTTCCGCCGGGGTCATCGCCTATGCCGGAGGTCGCAATTGACCCATACGGATTGGCATAGTTGGGGTGATTGAATATATTGAAGAACTCGGCTCGGAACTGGGCATTGTACCGCTCCTTAAACGAGAAGCTCTTGAATATGGAGAAGTCCACGTTATTGAAGCCGAGGTCGCGGAAAGCGTTTCGAGACAAATTCCCGAAGGTGTTGTTGGCAGGTGGGGTTAAGACCGAGTTGCCTGACACGAAACAGCCAAACTGTTGAAGGTTGGCCTGGCTCGCAGCCTTGGCTTGGCACTCGGCGAATAAGGCTCCCGAGTTGGGCAATAAAGTTTGAGCGCCAGTTACCCCGCTGGTGACGGTACAGTTCGTGGGACTGGTGCAAAAGGGAATGGAATTTGCGCCGCCGGATTTGAAGTCCGAGGGATTTCCGAAGAAATCCCAACGATCGGTGTTGTCACTGCTGATGAACGCCCCGGTGCTGTCAACACCCGATGAGAAATTGTTCTGGGTATCCCAGACGGTCCACGGCTGTCCGCTCTGCTCGGTGATGATGGCGTTGACCTTCCACCCTTCCAGCAGTTGGCCATGGCCTTTAATCGATGGGAGGTCATAGGTCGTCGTAAGCGTGAACCGGTGGCGGATGTCGAAGTCCCCGCTGGAGTAGTCAGCACCGGGATTGGCGCTGTCCTGTGGTAGGAAACCATTGCGGTTCAGTGAGCCGTTGTCGAGGCCGTGGCTGTACGTGTAGCCCGCGGTGAAAGAAACTCCGTGGGAAAGCCGTTCGGTCAGTGTGGTCTGCAGGCCGTTATAGTTGGACCGGGTATCGTTTAAGAACTGGTTGACGAACCCGAGATAAGGGAATTTTGCCGCCAACGGAAAAACTCCCTGGGTGGTCGGCTGGTTCAGGTCCACAAAGCCGGTCAACCGCGAGCCGTGATCGCCAACGTATTCTACTTCCAAGGAAAGATTATTGTTGAAGGCGTGTGTGACTCCGAAGTTCCAAGCTGTCACAAAGGGAGTTTTGAGGTTTGGGTCCACCGACTCGATGTTGCACTTGCTGGTGGCAGTGCACGAAGGCACAACGCCGCTGGGAAAAACTTTGCCGCCGTTGAGACCTGGATTGGAATTGACGGTAGGGTCCCAATTGAGGTTGGCCCCTTTGAGTTGATTATTCGCGAGAGTAATCGTGCCGCCAAATGTCTGGCCTCCCGCTTGCGCACACGTTTGGCCAACAGGGACGGCTACATTGCACGCTCCTGTTGGAACGGCAGAGATCGGA
>Ga0210402_10001383_pt1 | contig 25068 bp, 27 predicted proteins | sample IncBWC7MmetaG_FD_161055 | JGI IMG/M metagenome (GOLD analysis project Ga0210402, IMG submission 161055) | Forest soil microbial communities from Barre Woods Harvard Forest LTER site, Petersham, Massachusetts, United States - Inc-BW-C-7-M | ecosystem: Environmental > Terrestrial > Soil >... | reverse complement strand
GACTTGCCTGGTGATCGACGACTTGATCGATACCGCGGGCACGCTGGTGAAAACCGCCGCCGCGCTGGTGAACAACGGCGCCAGCAAGGTTTACGCGTGCGCATCGCATCCCGTGCTTTCTGGTGCAGCGGTGGAAAACATTTCACAGTCGCACTTCTCGGGGGTCGTGGTCACCAATACGATTCCGCTGAGCGAGGCGGCACGACAAGAGCCGAAGATCAGAGTTCTATCGATCGCAGGATTGATAGGCCGTGCGATCCAATCGATTCACGAAGAGACGTCGGTCAGCAAACTATTTTTGTAAACAGGAATCAAAATTATGGCAACTGCAACCGAAAACAATGTGCTTGAAGCGCAGCCCCGGGTAGCGGGCACGAAGAATGACGCCCGCCGCGTGCGCCGCGAGGGCAAAGTCCCGGCTGTCGTGTATGGCGCTGGCAAGGACGCCGTGCCGGTGAGCCTCGATCCGCGCCAGGTCTCGCGCATTCTGCATTCGCAGACCGGGTACAACACGATTTTTGATCTGGCACTCGATGGCGCCGAGCGCACCAAGGCGATGATCGTCGACTGGCAATACGAACCGATTAAAGGCTCGCTGCTGCACATCGACCTGAAGCGGATCGCGATGGACAAGACGCTCACTGTTAATGTTCCGATCCTGCTGAAAGGCGAAGCCGCAGGCGTGAAACAGCAAGGTGGCATTCTGGAACAGATTCTCCGCGAAGTGGAGATCGAGTGCTTGCCGAGCGATATTCCGGCGTCCATTGAAGCGGACGTCAGCGAATTGGTGTTCGGGAAGGTGTTGCGCGTGTCTGATCTGCCTCACAACGAGAAACTAAAGTTCCTTACGGATCCGAACCAGCCGGTGGCAACGGTCATCTCGGTGAAAGAAGAAGTGGTCGCGACGCCCGAAGCGGTTGCTGCGGAAGCTGGGGCCGCCCCTGCGGAGCCCGAAGTTATCAAGAAGGGCAAGCAGGAGGTTGGTGAGGAAGGCGCGGAGCCTGCCGCCGAGAAAGCGGAGAAGCCGGAGAAGAAAGAGAAGAAGTAGGTTATTTCACCGCCGATCACAGAGACGCAGGGAAAGGCATGTAAGTTTGGGAAGCCAAAAATCGAAGTCCGAGATTTTCTCTGCAACTCTGTGTCTCCGTGGTGAGCGATTGGCGTGAAGCTTATTGTCGGGCTGGGCAATCCGGGAATCGAATACCAGTTCACGCCTCACAATTTGGGTTTCTTAGCCGTTGACCGGGTTGCCAGCGACTACGGCGTCGAAATTAGAAATCGTCAGTGCCGGGCGCTGACGGGGCGAGTCGTGATTGGCCCGGATACGGTTTTGTTGGCCAAACCCGAGACGTTCATGAACCTGAGTGGCGTCTCGGTGCGTGAACTGGTGAGCAAGCACGAAATCACGCCGGAAGAAGACCTGATTGTGATTCAGGACGAACTCGATTTTCCGCTGGGCACGATTCGCCTTCAACGGAAGCGAAGTTCGGCGGGGCATAACGGGGTCGAGTCCATCATCAGTTCGTTGGGCACGAATGATTTTTTGCGGATCCGCATGGGGGTTGCACCGGATCGCAAAGTCGAAGATGGAATGAGTTACTTGCTGTCACCGTTTCGCAAGGCGCAGCTCGAGGTTTTAGACGGAATGCTCGACATCGCAGCCGAAGCGGTGAAAGCAGTTTTGGTGGATGGCGCTGCGGCGGCGATGAACCATTTCAACCGCAAGGCCGAGACGGAAAAAGATTAGCCACGGATTTACGCGGATGAACAGGGATCTGAAGATCTGCGGCAGATGGAGAATGGAATGAATCGTACTTATGAACTGATGTTCATCGTCCGCCCTGATATGGCGGAAGAGGACCAGGACAAACTTATTTCTACGCTGGAGGCCGCAGTGGCCTCTTCGTCCGGGCACGTGAAGAGTGTGGAACGCATGGGCAAGCGGCGGCTGGCTTATACCGTCCGCAAGTTTCACGACGGCATTTACGTGCTGCTCACGGTGGAAGGCGGCGGGGGTCTGATTCACGAATTGGAGCGCCGCTTGCGCGTTACAGAACCCGTAATCAAGTTCCTCACCGTTCGCATCGATGAGGAGCAGAAGCGCCTGGATAAGATCAAGGCCATCAAGGACGCCAAGCGGAAGGCAGCTGCGCCCGCACCCCCGGCTGAAACCACAGGAGAAGCCCCCGCGGCAACGGCGTAATGAGGCGTGGTTGGTCGTTGGCCTATGGTCGTCGGCCAACAAGAACCGACGCCAGGAATGCCGGCAACTAACGATTAACGACCAACGACTGACTTAAGGAGCACCATGGCAGACGAAACTACGACTAGATCTGAATCATCTTCCAGCGGGGACCGGCCCGATCGCGGCGAGCGTCGTCCCCCTTCTCGTCCTGGCGGACCGGGCGGAGGCCGCGAAGGCGGTCCTGGCGGACGAAAGTATTTCCGGCGCAAGAAGGTTTGCAAATTCTGCGTCGAAAAGATTGAGGCGATCAATTACAAGGATATCCGTCTGCTCGCGCAGTTCGTCGCGGAGAGCGGGAGGATCGTCCCGCGGCGCCTGACCGGCGTCTGCACGCCGCACCAGCGACGCCTGTCATTGGCGATCAAGCAGGCGCGGAATATTGCGCTGCTGCCATTCGCTGGCCGAGCCGCATAAAAAACGCGTGTGTGGCGACGGGCGGCTCGCCCGTCCAGGTCGTCGCCAAGGCGGCGGCTCATCAGAATTCGAACGGGAGTCATCTATGGAAGTCATTCTTAAAGAAGATGTAGCTAAGCTGGGATCACGTGGCGACGTCGTGAAGGTGGCCGAAGGCTTCGGCCGGAATTATCTGCTGCCGCGAAAGCTCGCCATCGAAGCCTCTGCTGGCAATAAGGCCGTAATTGCGCAAATGAAGGCGGCATCGGTGCGCCGTTCGGCCAAGGAGAAAGTGCAGGCAGAAGAACTGGCCAAGCAGTTCGATGGTCTATCGGTTTTCTTCCAGCGCCGCGCGGGAGAACATGATCAATTGTTCGGATCTGTCACGTCCAGTGACATTGGGGACGCGCTCGATAAAAAGGGCTTCAATGTGGATCGCCGCAAAGTGCAGCTCCATGAAGCGCTTCGGACTTTGGGTGAATTCATGATTCCTGTCAAGCTCCACAAGGACGTGACTGCACATCTGAAGGTGGTAATCGAGAAAGAAGCCACCGAGTAAAGAAGCTACCCGGGTGAAGATCGTTTTTGGGGCGGCAGGCGAGCGCTGCCCCGTTCCACATAACCTTTGTGCTTCCCTCCTGTTACGTGTGTTCTTGATCAGCAAAAATCCTGCCAGACTTCTATAATTCCTGCTCACGGTTAGGCTTTCAGCCCGTCCATAGCTATGCGACCGGCGAAGGACGGCAATGGCGTCCCGGTCCAGTCGAGGACAAGGAAAATATGCCGGCCGGCGCGTGGGCTGTACCATTTGCAGTTGGCGAGTGCTCCCATCCGGTAAGACGGGAACCAAGGGAAGAAGCTGGCGGAAACCAGGAACCCCGAGTATGGGGCGATATGGCTGGGCAGGCTTCAGGGCGTATCGACGACACCTTACTGGTCCGCGAGGCGCAGCGTGGCAATCGTGCTGCCTTCGAGGAGCTGGTGCGGAACTATGACCAGGCCGTACTGCGCCTGGCCCTTCATCTCACCGGTTCGGAACACGAAGCTCAGGATGTTTACCAGGAAGCTTTCCTGAAGGCGTACAGGAGCATTGGTAATTTTCGCTTTGAGTGCTCCTTTTACACCTGGATCTATCGCATCGTGACCAATCTCTGCCTCGATCACTTGCGAAAGCGACAGGTGCGCAAGGAAGAGGCGCCAGTGGCGACGGATGCGGCGGGGGAGCAGTACGATGTGCTCGATCAGGTCCCCGATATACGGTCCGGTGCGAATCCGGAGCGCGACTTGATGCGTCGCGAGTTGGGTAAACGCATCAGTCACGCGCTGGAGAAATTGACGGCTCGGGAGCGTATGGTTTTTGAGTTGAAGCACTATCACGGGCTCAAGTTGCGAACTGTAGGCGAAGTGCTGAATACGACCGAAGAAACGGCCAAGAATACTTTGTTCCGCGCCACCCAGAAACTACGCGGAGCGCTGGCAGACATGAGATGAAGATGTAGGCGGGAGCCTTTGCTCGTGCAGGTTAGGCAAGAGGAAGGGTTTCCCCCGAGGGGGTTGCGACATGAAATGTGAGTGGGTTAAAGAAAACGTTCTGCTGTACGTCTACAACGAGCTGGCCGATGACGCGCGTTACGAGCTGGAGCAACATCTGGCGCGCTGCGCCGACTGCACCGCCGAGCTGAAAACGACGCGTAAGTTCCATGCGATGCTTTCCGAGCTGCCGGTCGAAGAACCTTCGCCCAACTTGCTCGCTTCCTCTCGTATGCGGCTGCAGGAAGGGCTCGAAACCGCGGAACAGGGCAAGTTTTGGCATCGGCTGATCTTCGATCCCGCGGCATGGCTTCGCCAGGTTCGTTTTGCTCCCGCGCTCGCGGCCGCCATCTTCATTGTTGGTTTTGCGGGGGGCATCGGAACCACGTACAAGGTCGTAAGCGGCAACGGCGCTTCAATTACCTCGGGACCAGCCAGCGCCCCGGCCGAATCCTCGATCACCGGCATTCAGTCCATTTCTCAGGATCCCGGATCGAATCACATCAGCATTAAATACAACACGGTTTCCACCCAGGAAGCGCAGGGCTCGCTGAACGATCAGCGCATTCAGCAACTGTTGCTCTTTGCGGCGCGCAACAACTATAACTCGGGCGTGCGAATGGATTCCGTCGATCTGCTGACGCAGGAACCGAACAATACACATGTTCGCGAAGCGCTGATCTACGCCCTGCGGTATGACTCGAATCCGGGAGTGCGGTTGAAGGCGCTTGACGGCTTGGGCGCATACGCGAAAAGCGATCCTCGAGTGCGGGATGTTCTGCTCGAAGCGCTGATGCAGGATTCGAACCCTGGGGTCCGCACTGACGCTCTGCGTCTTCTCCAGCCGGTACGAGCTGACAGTAGCGTGCGGTTAGTTTTGCAAAATCTCGCGAAGAGCGATCAGAACCAATACATTCGGTCGCAGGCTCGCTTGATGCTGGCGCAGATGCCCGAGTTTGATTGAGAGAACGATGCGGAAGAGCAATGGCTCATACCGCAGCCGGAAACAGTTGAAATACGGAACGACAACGGAAGGTGAATGTTGAAGCAGCTCTCTAAATTCGTCGCGGTGCTGTGGTTAACCTTGCCGCTGGCAAGCGCGCAACAGACCCGCGTTTTTGGCGATGGCGGCAATTGGACGCAGGAGATCACGGGATCTCTTGCAGCCGTCAAGAACCTGAAGGTCAAGGTTGATATCGGTTCGGTACGTGTGGAAGGCGGTTCACAGCAAGGCATCAACTACGTCATTCGTAATCATTCCTACAGCGGTTCGGAAGACAGGGCCCGGCGCGAATTTGAAAACTACAAGATCAGCGCCTATGTTCATGGAGATACGGCGTGGATCGTGGGTGATTGGCAAGGCGGCCGACCGCACAAGTTCTCCGGCGACTTTGTCGTCAACGTCCCGCGCGACATGGATGATGTAAAAGTCGAGACTGAAGGTGGCAACGTCAGCACCAGCGGGATCGCGGGCCGCGTGGATGCAGAAAGCGGCGGCGGCACCATTCGGGTCGATGATATTGGCGGAGCCATCAACGCGGAAACCGGTGGCGGCAGCATTGACGTAGGCAATGTAGCTTCTGACGTCAACCTGCATACCGGCGGCGGTTCCATTAAGGTGAATTCCGCAAAGGGCAAGATTGAGGCCGAAAGTGGTGGGGGCAGCGTGACCATCGTCTCCGGCATGCAGGACGCGGTACTAGAAACCGGCGGCGGCAGCATTCAGGTGGAGCGTTGCGCGGGTCGAGTAAAGGCCAGTACAGGTGGCGGCAGTATCGATCTCGGAGACATTGGCGGTCCAGTCGAAATGGAGACTGGCGGGGGCAGCATTCGCCTGAGCTCCGCTAAGGGACCTGTCCGCGCGGAAACTGGCGGAGGCAGCATTGAATTGAACGGCGTGCCATCCGCGCGGGCAGAGACCGCAGCCGGTGGAATCGTGGCGAAGTTCGTTGCGGCAAACGGCGAGCGCCACGATTCCGAGCTAGAAACTTCCGCCGGTGACATAACCGTCTACCTGGCTCCGAACTTCAACGTCAGCGTTCGTGCTTCGATCGAAGTTGCTAATGGCCACAGCATCCGGTCGGATTTTCCTGATATTAGAGTTACCACCGAGGGTGGTGACTATGGCCCGAAGACGGTCACTGCGGAAGGAAGTCTGAACGGCGGCGGTCCGGTGCTTAAAGTGCGAACCACGACCGGGGACATCAGCTTCCGCCGCACCAGTCACTAATGGTTTGAGAGTTTGGGAGGTCGAACATGCGAAACTCGATTCTGATGACGATGATCGTGCCACTCCTGGCAGGGATGGCCTTGGCAGCTGACAATGGTTCATTTCCTTCGGCGAGCGACACCTATTACGGGTACTCCAGTGAGGACTGGGGCAGCGGTTCCTATCTGGGCGTAGATACGCGCGACATCACTCCTGACCGTTTGGCGCCTCTTCACCTCAAAGACGAGCGCGGCGTCGAAGTGACCATGGTCGATCAGGATGCTCCCGCCGGCAAAGCCGGCCTCAAAGAGCAAGACGTGATCTTGACCATGAATGGTACGGACGTGCAAAGCGTCGAGCAGTTGCGCCGGATGATTCGTGAGACCCCGCCTGGGCGAGTGGTAACGCTGGGCGTCAGCCGCAACGGCCAACCGATGACCATCAAGGTGGAGCTCGCCGACCGCAAAAAAAATTACTCCTACAATTTCAGTCCTGACAGCAAGCAATTCAAGTTCAACATGCCCGTGATGCCCACAATGCCGCCTATGCCTGAGATGGACATTCCGGTTTCCATTGTGGTCGTGCACTCATCCGCGCGCAGTGGTTTGATGGTCGAGAACCTTACGCCTCAACTCGGAGACTTCTTCGGAGCCAAGAATGGCCAGGGCGTTCTGGTGCGTTCGGTCGAGAAGGGAAGCGGCGCAGACAAAGCTGGTTTTCGAGCCGGCGACGTGATTGTCAAAATCAATGGCGAGGCCATCCGCGACAGTGGCGACTTCAGTCACGCCCTGCGCTCACGCAAAGACAACACCGCAAGCATCAGCGTGATTCGTGACAAGAAAGAACAAACCATCACCATCACCTTGCCGGAACGCAAGCAGTCCGATCTCTTCCGCGAGAGCCTGGATCTGGAAATTCCGGGGATCGATGCTGAGACGCGCGAGGAAATAAGCCGCGTCCAGAATGAAATGGCCCACCTCAAGCCAGAGATGGAAGAGGCCATTGCCCGCCAACTTGAGCAGGTCAAACCGGAGATTGAACGCCAAACCCGCGAAGCCAAGAAACGCGCCGAGGAGTACTCGCGGCAGGTTCGCGATGCGCAACGGGAATGGCGGGACCATCAGCGCGAGATTGAAAGAGAGCTACGGGAGGAGTTCGATAGGCCCAGCAGTTTATTCTGAGGTGAAGGGCGGGCTCTTGTCAGCCACCGTTGATTCCGGATAGTAGCTCCTGAGTTCTTTTTTGCAGAACCGAAGCTCACAAGAAGCCGCTCTATACTATTTGCCGGATACCTGTGCCAATCCGAGTTTGGGAGCCAGGCAAACTCGATTCCGGCCCGCTTGTTTTGCGGCATACAAACCTGCGTCGGCTGCCTTCACTAGTTCGTCGCGGGTGGAACCGTGCTCGGCATAGTTCGCGGTTCCTGCGCTAATCGTTACTGACCTCGGAACTCCCGGGAACTGCCACGCTTCCACGGTTTTCCGCAACTTCTCCGCGACTCCGAGGGCATGCACGGCATTGGTCTGCGAGAGCAGGATGGCGAATTCCTCCCCTCCGTATCGACACAGCACATCGATCTTCCGCAGTTGCTGATGAAAAATGGAAGACACCTGCCGCAGCACCTCGTCCCCGAGCAGATGCCCGAATTCGTCGTTCAGACGCTTGAATTGATCGATATCCACCATTACAACGGCCATGCCTGTGCCGAATCGCTGGGCGCGCTCGATTTCCTCCGCAATTCGCAACTCGAAAAACCGGCGATTGAAGATCCCGGTCAATCCGTCGAGATAAGCCAACTGCTTTACCCGTTCGACGTAGTAGGCATTCTGGATGGCTGTGGCGCAGATATCTGCGACCGACTCCAATGGCTGCGTGTCGTTGGCGTTAAAAGCGCCAGACCTGGTCGTGTCCAATACGAGCACACCCAGTGTCTGCCCGAATGAGACCAGGGGAATGCACATGCTCGAGCCGGTCTCGACGTACAAGCTGTCTTCTGAAACCGGTTTCACGTCGTTCTCAATCAGGGTCTTTCCCTCAGCCAGGGCCCGTTGCCAAAGTCCCGTTCCCTCGGGCAGGCGCCCTCCCTCCGCAGTGCGCCCAGTGAGCTTTCCGTGGCTTGCGCGGAGCACCAGGTCTTCTTCATCTTTCAACAGCACCGAGACGTGACAGACCTGAAAAGCGTGCTGAACGAGCAAACATACTTTAGAGAGCAATTCCTTCAAATCGAGCACCGCAGTCATCTGTTGCGCGATTGCGTTGATGGCTTCGAGTTGCGAGGCGCGATGCCGTTCGAGAGAGTATAGGCGTGCATTCTGCAGGGCCATCGACGCCTGCGTGGAGAACAACGCGAGCAGATCCGTGGTCTCGGAATCGAAGTGGTTGAGATTTTCGCTCTGGCAGTCCAGCACCCCGACCACGTGATCGCGCACCATCAGCGGAACCGCCAACTCAGAGCGCGTGTTCTTTGCCGACAGGATGTAACGCGCGTCCTTGCGGACGTCTGCGGCATAGATCGGGCGCTTCTGCTGAGCGGCTGCCCCGGTGATCCCGGTTCCGATCGGCAGTCGGACTTGGTCGTGACCGTCGTCCCAGCCAACCTGGCAGCGAACGTAGAGCTCGTCTTTATCCCGCAAAAGGATAGCGACGTTCTGCAGGTGGAAATAGTCGCTCGCGATCGTCAGGATCTGCTGCAGCACTTCATCCAGCTCGAATGTGGACAGCACTGCCTGACTCGCATCGTAAAGGATGGAGATTTTCTGCATTGGCTGCTAGCGAAATTCTAGCCGCCGAGCGCCCAGTTAGAGAGGTTCCGAAAGTAACCTGCGAGGGACGAAGGTCTCAGGCACCTCTGTCCAATATTCAGACATTCTGGCTAATACGGGATCGCTTGGGGCAGCAAGCGTGTCATCCGCTCGACCGGTTGGAACGGCATCTCCACCCAGCGATTATCTTGACCAGGCCAAACGCTACCAGGCAGAGCCAAAAGTCCACCACCAGCCCGAGGTCAATCCGGAAAGGCACATGGCGCGCTCGCGGCGGAAGATAATTCATCAGGAGAAAGTAGGCCGCGTTCCCGGCAACAACGGCCACCAGAGCGTGAACGAAATTGGCTATTGTCTTGGACATGCTTCTTCAATTCGCCCGATTGTACCTGCGGAGCCCGATGGACTACAGCGACCGGATTCCTCCTGCTAACATCGCTCCAGATGCTGCAACCGAACACGTCCGTCCAATACGTCAAAGGGATCGGCCCGAAACTTGCCGAGGTGCTGGCGGCCAAAGGCATCCAGACCCTCGACGACCTGTTGCACTACCTGCCCTTTCGCTACGAAGACCGGCTCAATCCCAAAAGCATTGCTGAACTACGCGCGGGAGAAATGGCCACCGTGATTGCCGAAGTCCGGACCTCGGGTCTTTTCCGCACCCGCCGCATGCCCATCTTTCAGATGACCGCCGGCCAGGGCAGGACGCGCCTGAAATGTATCTGGTTCAACGCCGCTTATCTGAAGGACAAGTTCAAGCCCGGTCAGATCGTTGCGCTATACGGCAAGGTCGAGGAAGACTACCGGAGAGGCGAACTGCAACTCACGCAGCCCCAGTTCGAGATCATCGGGGAGGCAGATCAAGCGTCCGACTCTGCAGACCAAAAGCTCGCGGCTTCGCTTGAAATTGGTCGCATCGTCCCGATCTACGAATCCGCCGGACAAGGCCGGCTAACGTCCCGCTGGTTTCGCCGTGTCATCCATAGCGCGCTCGAAACCCTTCCGGCAGATTTGCCCGACGCGATTCCTGCCGTTGTGCGCCGTCATTTGAGCCTGATACCTCCGTGCGAAGCAATTCAGAAAGTTCACTGGCCTGATCCTGGCGAAAGCATTGAGGATCTCCTATCTTCCCGTACGCCGGCTCACGTTCGTCTCATCTTCGAAGAGCTGTTTTTTGTGGAGCTCGGTCTCGAGCTGAAACGGCGAGAGCAAAAGGCGCAGACTGGTATTGCTTTTCAGTTGGACGATCGCGCCCGTGCCGCCATCAAGAAGATTCTCCCTTTCCATCCCACGGGCGCGCAGAAGCGGGTGCTGAAGGAAATCGCTTCTGATATGGAAAAACCGTCTCCCATGCGCCGCCTGTTGCAGGGCGATGTCGGCTCGGGGAAAACTATCGTCGCTTTCGAAGCCGCCATCATCGCGATCGAGAATGGGTATCAGGTCGCACTCATGGCACCGACGGAAATTCTCGCTCAGCAGCATTATTTCTCTGCTCGCCGCATCCTCGAAGGCGCGGGCTATCGGGTCGTGTTGCTAACCGGCTCTATGGAAGACGATCGCAAGCGAGAAACTCGCCGTCACATCGGCCAGGGCAACGCTCAGCTGGTAATTGGCACCCATGCCCTGATCGAACAAAAAGTCGAGTTCGCCAAACTCGGTATGGTGATCGTAGACGAGCAACATCGCTTCGGAGTCCTGCAACGCTTCAAGTTGATGAAGAAATCAAAAGACGATCGTGTGGTGGCGGGCGACTCGCGCGCAGATCCCGATCAAACCTCGGCCGCCCCAGAGCCAGATGTGTTAGTCATGACCGCAACCCCGATCCCGCGCACTTTAGCTCTCACGCTCTACGGCGACCTCGACGTAAGCGTGATCGACGAAATGCCGCCCGGACGCACCCCGATCATCACCCGCTGCGTATCCGATGAGCGATCCTTCGAAGTCTGGGACTTCGTGCGTAAGCAAGTGGCTGGCGGCCACCAGACCTACGTCGTGTATCCCGTGATCGAGGAAAACGAAGAGACCGAGCTAAAAGCTGCAATGAAAATGTACAAAGAGCTCAGTACGCGAATCTTCCCAGATTTGCGTGTCGCTGTTCTGCATGGCCGCATGGAGCCCGACCTGAAAGAACACGTGATGCGGCTATTCCAGAAGGGCGAAGTGGATATTCTGGTTGCCACGACGGTGATCGAAGTGGGGGTTGACGTCTCGAATGCGACTGTCATGGTCATCGAACACGCGGAGCGCTTCGGGCTGGCACAACTTCATCAGCTACGAGGGCGCATCGGCCGCGGTGCTGCCAAGTCGTACTGTGTTCTCATGACCGGAGGCAAAGTATCGGAAGATGGAGAACGCCGCCTCGACGCGATGGTCCGCACCAGCGACGGCTTTCAGATCGCAGAACTCGATTTGGAACTGCGCGGCCCCGGCGAATTCTTCGGCACACGACAGGCGGGCATGCCCAGCTTCCAGGTGGCGAGTCTGATTCGCGATCGTCAGCTGCTGGAAGCCGCGAAGCGCGAAGCCGCTGCAGTTCTTGCCGGCCCAAGCGCAGAAATCACTCAAGCCGAGATCGACGTGGCCCTGCGCCACATGCGCACCCGCTGGCACAAGAGCTACGGCCTGATAGAAGTAGGCTAGCTCTTCGCGCAAACGGACAACGGGCACCCCAGCCGAATCGGGGCAAATGCACCGCATTCTCTGGCATGGGATAATCGTGATCGGTGAAGACCCAAGCTAATACCGATCTCTACCGCAAACTGCCATCGGTGGACGAACTCCTACGCAGCTGCGCCTTGGCACCGCTGGCATTGAAAGAAGGGCAAGTTGCGGTCAAGGGCGCTGCCCGCGACGTGCTGGCCCTTCTGCGGGCGGAAATTGCCTCCGGGCAACTCGACCGAAACGAGGTCGACCTGGCACTGGTCGGACTCGACGACGCGGTGGTACGCCGTGTCCGCCAGACCCTGAAATATTCACTTCGCACCGTGATCAATGCGACCGGAGTTATTCTGCACACGAATCTCGGCCGGGCACCGCTCGCGGCTTCAGCGATGGAGCACATCCGAGAGATTGCAGGCAGCTACTCGAATCTTGAGTTTGACGCTGAAACGGGCGAGCGGGGCAGACGCGATGAGCACGTCGAGCGCCTTTTTCGCAAACTCCTCGACGAACACGTGGAGACGGCTGCCCCTCCCGGTGAGGCCGCGTCGCGTATTTCCACCGTCGTGGTCAATAACAATGCCGCCGCCGTTCTTCTAGCGCTCAACACGCTGGCAGAAAACGGCGAAGTCGTCGTTTCCCGGGGAGAGTTAGTCGAGATCGGCGGCTCGTTTCGCATTCCGGATGTCATGTCGAAATCGAATGCCGTCCTTCGGGAAGTCGGAACGACCAATCGCACGCGCATCGCCGATTACGAAAAGGCGATTAACGAAAAAACCCGGCTGCTCCTGCGCGTGCACCGCTCCAACTTCCAAATCACGGGGTTCACCGAGCAACCGCAAGTCGAGGAACTGGCGAGCCTGGCTTGCAAGCACAACCTGCCACTGATGGAAGACCTTGGCAGCGGGGCGCTAGTCGATCTGCGTTCCATTGGCGTGAATGGCGAGCCAAGTGTGCTCGACAGCCTGCGCCTGGGCGTAGACGTGGTCAGTTACAGCGGGGATAAATTGCTTGGCGGCCCACAGGCAGGCATTCTGACCGGCCGGAGCGATCTCATCGCCCGCATGCGTTCAAACTCGTTGTTCCGCGCGCTGCGCGTCGATAAATTGACCTACGCGTCGCTCGAAGCCACGTTGCTCGCTTATGTGAAAGGCGAGCACGATGCAATTCCCGCCCTGCGCATGATGCGCTTACCCAAAGCAGAGATCGGAAAACGTGCGGAAAGTGTAGCGAAAAGATTACAGTGTTCCAGATTGTCTTTGACAGTTCTGGACGGCGAATCCGTTATCGGCGGCGGCGCCGCGCCCTCAGCAACGCTACCCACGCGAGTGCTGGCGATCACTTGTGATGGCCTGAGCGCCGACGAACTGTCGTCGAGCCTGCGCGCTACCGATCCGCCGATCGTTGCGCGGGTGGAAGAGGGACGTGTCCTGCTCGACTTCCGAACCGTCTTTCCTGAGCAGGACGAAGCCGTGGCCAAGGCGCTCAAGCAAATCGCGGAAAAGTGATCGAAGCACGCGCAGACTTATCCTTGTGGTGAAATAACAGAGTGGCGACCCTCTACACCATTGGCCATTCCACCCGCTCGCTGGACGAATTCATCGCAGTGCTCAAAGCCCACTCTATTCAGACATTGGTTGATATTCGCTCCTTTCCGATGTCTCGAAGATTGCCCCATTTCAACCGCGAATCCCTGGAGAGGACGTTGCCCGACGCCGGTATTCGGTACGTCTGGATCAAAGAGCTTGGCGGGCGTCGCAAGAAGATCCGCGACGACTCGCCCAATCTAGCGTTACGCAGCGACAGCTTTCGCAACTACGCCGATTACATGCTCACTGACGACTTCCACCGCGGTATCGCCGAATTGATCAAACTGGCCGAACACTCGCGCACTGCATATATGTGCGCTGAGCGTGTGTATTTTCGTTGCCACCGCATGATGGTTTCTGACTGGCTGGTGGCTCACGGACACGAAGTCTTCCACATCGACGGAACCGGACCGGTCAGGAAGCATGAGCTCATGGCCGAAGCGCGGCTGATCGCTGGCGAAGTCATCTATCGCGGCGACCGGTTGCTCTGAGCAGATCTGTCGGGGAACAGCGAAACGCCCTCGGCCTTCATGAGTTAGACTTTCGATTACCCCGATGAAGAGGTGAATATGGCTGAACGTTCTCCGCAGACTCTTGCCAATCACGTGAGACTCGACCCTCCGTTCCACTACTTCGTTTTGCCGGTCCTGGCAATCTCTTGGATTATCAGCGTCGTTGTGTGTGTACGCCATCCCGGCTTTTTGCATTTTTGGATCGTGGTCTTCAACACAGCGATCATTGTTGCGGTCGTCAGGAGCCGACAATATGCTCTCAAAGTGCAGGATCGTGTCATCAGGCTCGAAGAAAGATTGCGGCTGGCTACTTTGCTCCCCGATTCCATGCGCCCGCAGATCGCGAAGCTCACTGAAGGCCAGTTCATCGCGCTTCGATTTGCCGCGGATGCGGAAATACCCGCACTGGTCGAGCGCACTCTGTCCGCGAATCTGAAGCCCGCTGATATCAAGAAGGCCATCCAGAATTGGCGGCCGGATTATTGGCGAGTGTAATAGTTTTTGCAGGCCATGGAACTGAACGAGCAATCGACCACTGAGTTGTGTCCATGATCGTCGGCACCGGCATCGACATCGCGGAAGTACCACGCATCGAAGCGTCCATCTCTCGCTTTGGCGATCGCTTCTTGCGCAGGATCTTTACCGAGGTTGAAATCCGCTACTGCGACTCGAAGGCCAATCGGATCGAGCGCTACGCTGCCCGTTTCGCAGCCAAGGAAGCCGCGATGAAAGCCATCGGCACCGGCTGGAATCACGGTGTGACCTGGCGTGATGTTGAAGTGTGCCGCCAGCCCGGAGGTCGTCCCACCATCGCATTCCACGGCAAGGCTGCTGAGTTCGCGGCCAAGCTGGGCGCAGTCCACGTTGCGCTGTCACTTTCGCATACCAAAGAATACGCCATAGCCCAGGTCATCCTGGAGAACTGACGTAATCGGTGGACGGGGCGAGTTGCCCTCGCCACACAGCGCTGAACGCTGAGTGCTTCTGTTAGACTGTCGCATTCCACGCCGAACCCAAATGTCCGTTATCAGCGCGACTCCGCCCATCAGCCGCCCACGTACGGTAGAAACAACTGGCGAGTGGTCTCTGCTGGCCGGAGTCGCCATCAGTAGCTTTGCCGCGCTGTTGCTTGAACTGGCGCTCACCCGATTATTTTCCGTGGTGCTGTTCTATCACTTTGCGTTTCTCGCAATCTCGATTGCGCTGCTCGGCCTTGGTTCGGGCGGAGTGTTCGCTTACCTAGGCAAGAGTTGGTTCGGCCGCTTCTCGACCCGCAATCTGCTTTCATGGTTCTGTGTTGCTAACGCTGTCACGGTTCCCCTTGTGCTCGAGATCGTGCTTCACGTTCCAGTCTCGCTGACACTTTCGAAAGCTAACTTTCTCCGGCTGACGGCAATCTATCTGGCTTCCGCAGTGCCTTTCTTTATCACGGGACTCGAGTTCTCGATTCTTTTTGCCCGTGAATCACAAAATATCTCGCGGCTCTACGGCGCGGATCTTCTGGGCGGCGCGATGGCTTGTCTGGGAGTTGTTCCGCTTCTCAACTGGCTCGGCGGCCCAAACACCGTTTTGTTCGCGGCCCTGATGTCAGCCATCGCTGGAGCCGCATGGGTCGCCAACACTAACGTTCGGAAATTGACCCTCAGCCTTGCCGCAGCTCTACTGCTGCTGATTGCCGCGAATTATTCGGGGAGGCTGATTGACGTTGTCTATGCCAAAGGCATGTTTCGCGACAAGGACTGGGTTGAGTTCGCGCGCTGGAACGCCATCTCCCGAGTGGAAGTAGATCGCCAAGGCGGAGCTAAGGCTGTGGTCATCGATGCCGACGCGTCCACCTACATTATGAACGCCGACCCCAACAAGTGGGAGGGTACGGAGTGGCAAAAGAACTTAATGTCCGCTCCCCCGGCGCTCGCCAACATTTTGCGGCCACATGGGGACTACGCAATCATCGGGCCCGGCGGCGGAGTCGATGTGCTTCGCGCCGTCGCGAGTGGCAGCCCCAGCGTCACCGGAATTGAAATTAATCCAATCATTGCCAACACTGTGATGCGCGGCCGCTACGCGGATTATTCCTATCACCTTTATCAGCGGCCCGAGGTGCATATTCAGGTCACCGACGGGCGATCATTTGTTCGCAATGCCAAGCAGAATTTTGACGTGGTCCAAATGACGCTCGTCGATACGTGGGCCTCCACGGCCGCGGGGGCATTTGCGCTGAGTGAGAACAGCCTCTACACGGTGGAGGCATTTCGAGAATACTTTGAGCACCTGAAACCCGACGGCATGGTCGCCATCACGCGCTGGGAGTTCCGCCAGCCGCGAGAAGCCTTGCGCGTAGTCTCGGTTGCAATGCAAGCTCTACATGAGCTTGGAGTAAGCAATCCAGCCAGAAATTTCATCGTCGTCTCTGAAGGCGATCTGGACGAGGATGGAATTCCGGTGGTAGTGCTGGCCAAGAAAAGCGTGTTCACCATCGAGGAAGAGGCCGAGGTAAAAGCTCACTTGAGCCGTAATCCCGCGCTGGTGGCGCTATATCTCCCTTCGGACACGAAGGCCAATCCTTTTTCTGCTCTGATCGCGCGCAACGATCCTTACGCTTTTGCCGAAGAGTACGCATACAATGTGTCGCCGGTAAACGACAACGCGCCCTTTTTCTTCTTCACTCTGAAGCTGGATCAGATGCTGCATCGCGACGACCTGATCCAGGGCATCGACTGGAAGGTGAATCTGGGTGTCGCAGTGCTGGCCATGGTGCTGGTGATTTCCTGCATCGCGGTGCTCGTGTTCCTCGTGATCCCCATGGCAGTGAGGGGAGGACGCAAAGAAGAGAAGCCCCTCCAGTTGTTGTATTTTGTCGCCGTAGGCTTGGGGTACATTCTGGTCGAGATCGCTTTCATCCAGCGCTTTGTTCTCTTTCTCGGCCACCCGACCTATGCGCTCACTGTGGTTGTGTTTCTACTTCTGCTTTCGAGCGGCGCCGGCAGCTTGGCGTCCCGCAAATGGCTGGCGCAGGCTCAAAGCGCCTGGATGCCGCTGGCGTTCATCGCAGGCGCTCTCCTCCTTTACGTTTTCGTCTTGCCCGCGCTGCTGAACGCATTGGTCGGGCTCCCCTTCGGAGCAAAGCTTTTAGTGAGCGCTGTTCTGTTGGCTCCCTTGGGATTCGCCATGGGAATGCCGTTTCCGACTGGTTTGCGAGCGCTGGCCAGCATCCCCGTGCCTGAGTTTCCCGTAGGCGGCCAAGGTGATTTCCAGCAGAATGCAGTGGAGTGGGCGTGGGCCATGAACGCTGGTTCCAGCGTATTGGGCTCCGTTCTCGCCATGGTCATTGCCATTCAGTTCGGGCTGAACGTCACTTTGGCTAGCGGAGCGGTGGCGTACTTGATGGCCATTCCACTCTCCGGAACTCTCCATCCGCGTCGTGCCTGACGGGAAGGCACGCCAGTGGTCTGCTATTATGCTGGCATTCGTTTTTTGCCGATTGCGACGGAGTTAGTTGCCATGAGGTTCTTGGGGAGAGTGATTGCCTAGTCAGAAACAGTTGAAGTGGTCGGAACTGAAGGTCGGGCTCACGGTGCTGGTTTCCAGCATTACTCTCGGCATTCTGATTCTGCTCATGAGTGGCACGGGCGGCATTCTTACCCGCAAGATCGTGCTGATCTCGTTTTTCGATAATGCTGGCGGTTTGCGAGAGGGCGCGCCGGTGCGGCTTCAGGGCGTCGACATCGGCAATGTCACCGGAATCCGGGTTGTGTCCGATCCCAATCGGCGGCTTACCCCGGTGGAAGTGATCCTCAAAGTCAACACCAAGTACCGCGCCAACCTACACAAGGACTCACTCACAACGCTTTCCACCGCCGGCGTACTGGGCGAGACCTATATCGATATCGACAGCTCTCAAGCCCACGGGCCGGAGGTCCAGGCAGGGGACGTTTTACCAACGCGCGATACACCCGACATTCAGGATGTTGTGCGCGCCAGCCAAAGCACCCTGCAAAACCTGGACGCGCTGGAGAAACGCGTGGATCGGATTCTGGCATTTGTCGAGAGCGGGCAGGGCTCAATCGGCAAGGTTATCTACGATCCCGGCCTCTATGATCGCCTTAATGCCACCGTCGCTCAGTTTCAGGCCTTAGTGAACGACGTGGTTTCAGGTAAGGGCAGTATTGGCAAGCTTCTGGTCGACGACCAGCTCTATCGAAACGCAAATGCAACCGTAGACAAATTGAACGGGATCATCGACGAACTGAACGCCGGCAAGGGTACAGCTGGTAAGTTCTTGAAGGATCCAGCTCTCTACAACACGGCCAATGAGACTATCGCGAACGTCAAGAAGCTGACCGATGATGTGAACGCCGGCAAAGGTGCCTTGGGATTATTGGCCAAGAACCAGGAGTTTGCCGACAAACTGCACAACACCATGAATAAACTCTCGGAACTCAGCGACCGCCTGAATTCAGGCCAGGGAACCATAGGAAAACTGATCCAGGATCCGGCTGTATACGACAACACCAATCAGCTGCTGGTGGACACGCGAGAACTGATCAAAGCCATACGCCAAGACCCCAAGAAGTATCTGACCATTCACTTGAAGATCTTCTGAAGCGCTCGCCATGCTCACGTACCCGCGGACGCCGCGTGCGAAAAACCACACAATTGCAGGTCAGCCCAAGGTGTGCCTGGCCTTCTAGACGACAGCTGGCTGATTCCGCTCACCGGAAGAAGTCGACTCAGCCTGCTCGTGGGCATGGTAGCTAGAGCGCACCATCGGCCCCGATTCCACGTGGCGGAACCCACACCGCAAGGCCTCGTCTTTCAAGTATCGAAATTCATCGGGCGTGTAGAACAAAGCAATGGGCAGATGGTCGCGCGATGGCCGAAGGTATTGCCCGACGGTCAAGATGTCGACACCGCGCGAACCCAGGTCGCGAAATACTTCGATCAATTCGGGGATCGTCTCCCCCAGACCAACCATCACGCCGGACTTGGTCACCATCCCAGGCGAGAACTTCTTGGCATTTTCCAGCAGCCGCAGCGTTCGCTCATAACGAGCCCCGGAGCGGACCACCCGATAAAGCCGCGGCACGGTCTCCGTATTGTGATTCAGGACGTCAGGCTTGGCATCGAGAACAATGCTCAATGCCTCATCCATACCCTGGAAATCGGGGATCAGAACTTCGATACGGCACTCCGGAGACAACTCTCGAATCTCACGAATGGTCTCTGCAAAAACTCGCGCTCCGCCCAAATTGTCGTCGTCTCGATTGACGCTGGTCACAACCGCGTGCTTCAAGCCGAGTGTTGCTACCGCTTCCGCAACACGCCGCGGCTCATCAAAATCGATTGCCTCAGGTTTGCCCTTCGGGACTGCACAAAAACCACAGCGCCGAGTGCAAATATCGCCCAAAAGCATGAATGTGGCGGTCCTGTGGTTCCAGCATTCTCCGATGTTGGGGCACTGCGCCGACTCGCACACCGTATGCAAGCCCAAACCACGCGCCAGCTTCTTGAGATTATGGAAGTTCTCCCCTACCGGCGCCTTAGCACGAAGCCACTGCGGCTTAGGTTGCCGAACCGGCCGCCCGAGGTCGATCTGGACGAACTGAGAAGCGCCTGCCATCTTTGTGTTAATTCAATTCTACATGCCAGATTCATGATTCGCGAACTGATCTCGGTAAACCGTTTCACCCCAAGACATGGACTCCTAAGCCTTCTTCAAGAGCATGACTCTCCGTGTGCTTTTGAAAATTAGCGCATTCTCTGCCAGTCTGTGTCTCTGTGGTGAAAGAGTTTACGTGAGGCGTACGTCAAACAGCGCCAGCCAATACTGAACCGATTGCAAAGCAAATCCACAAAAGATGAGGCCAATTCCGAAAGCTCCGAGCCGCCGTTCCGGAAGGTTGTCTGCATAGTATTCAATATACGGATTTACCGTCACTCCAATGCCGGTTACAAGGCCTGTCACCAGTCCTATGCGCATGGCAAAGGACCAGGCGTGATCGAGGTGATGCACCAGGACACTGCAAACCAGGGCGGTGGCAATGTAGCCGACTGTCCGAACCGCGGTTCCCCAGAACTGACGCCGGGTGATGCGGGGTCGGCGAAACGCTGCATAGTCAATAGCAGGGCGCATGCCGCGAGAGTAGGCAAAGATCTGGCCAGCGGTGATGAGAGTGCCAAAGGCGACTGCATATTCGAGACCCAGAATCCGGTGCAGACCTGCGCCGAAACCAATTCCGCGAATAGCGCTGAACACTCCTTCCCAAGGCAAGGAGTAGTGGTTCATACCTCGAGCGGCCCGATTCAGTTCAATCGAGATCGTGATGCCCGTCGCAAGGCCCGCGGCGATGCCAAAGAATAAACCGAGGCCAATTCCGTAGCCGACGCCGAAGACGACAGAGTAGGTCACCGCTCGCGTGAGCAGCCGCAGGGGACCGTGTTGCCCGCCCAACAAGTCGTAAGCAAGGTAAAGGCTACCCAGCACGTCGAGAGAAGTGCCCGCAATGCTGATAGCCGCTATCGTATGGTGGTCCATGGAAGAGAAGCCTGATTCATAGCAGGCTTGGGCCTCGGCTATATCGCGCACGGCATACGACTCCGGCCGCAGTCGTTATCGGATTTGCAACTGAACTGAGCTGCACCCGTCTGCGGTATATCCCGTGACAGGCGCTACTTCTTTCGCTGCACGGCGTCCAAACACCGTCCGTAGAGCTCAAGCAGATGATTGGCGTAGTCTTCCGGTTTTGAGGCCGCGCCTGAACCCTGAAAGCCGACGCCGGACGAACTTGTCCGACCATAGCCGGTCGTCATGGCGACAAATTTCATCAAGTCAAGTGCGATGTCCTCATTGCGACGGGAACCGGGTATGCTGGCGGATGCTTCGTCCATGAATTCCTCCCTGGGAATGCGAATGCTGGGTGTTTCCTCGTCCATACTTCGAGAAATACTTGCGGCAGGAAAATGATAGCAGAACAGGAAGAAGAACCAACAAGGACACGAAGGCTCACCAAAGGCTTCGGCGGCTTCCTTTGCGAACCTCGTGCCCTCGTGGTCAAAACTAGAAGAATCTACCGGAAGCTACGTCTGCAACTCGCGCTCATCGCCCGAGAATCGGCCATTCCCTAGGTTTCAATTCCCACGTAGGAAACGCGTCCAACCAGATAACTGCTCGCCGTCTTGTCCGGCTCAATAGGCATTATTTCGACCGGGTAGGCTTGGTTGTGCGGACGCAAGACCAGGTTGCTTCCAGCTAATTCCACATATTTGATCGTACAGTTGCCGTCTTTGTTCACGGCATACATGTTCGACTCGCCCTTACGATAAGGCTTGAGCGAGTTGTAGTGGCGGTCGATGAGCGCAGTGGCTCCAGGCAGAAGGCGAGGATACATACTCATGCCATCGCGACCATCGACCTGAAGGACAACGAATCGTTCCCATTCGCTGCGGTGGCCCTCCATCTCGGGACGGATGCCCTGCAGGAAACTCTTTTTGAACTTGAGAATTTCCTTCACGTTCATACTCATGATGAGAGGCTCGGTCGCGGCGATGGCCCCGTCGACAACCAGGATATTTTGGAATTCATCCTCACTCGGTGGCAGGATGCTGGCACGTTTGTTAACTTCGTGGGGATCGAGCAAATCGAGCACAGAAAGGTGTTGCACGCGCAAGACTTTATCCATGCCCTCTAGACTCAAACCTCGTTTGCGGTTGAGAAAGTTGGAGATGTGAGCTTGTTTAAACCCGGTCTGTTCCGCCAGGCGCAAGCCGGTCAGTCCCTCTTCCTCGATTCGGTGCCACAAGGTTTTGCGAAGGTTTTCCTGCAGTACTTTGAATTTCATGCGGGAAAGTATAGCATCATTTATAGCGAATCGCTATTAGAATTATCATTTTAACATCTCAAAGGAAACAGCGCACAGAAACCCAGGTTCGGACCTCCCCTTTCGGGATTTCCACAGGCAAAATGCCATTTTGCTAATAGCATTTTGCTATTGTTATTATTATCAATAACATCTGGGGAAAAAAGTTCTTGACATTAAGTTCAACGGGAAGTTATATGGTAATTAATTCGTTATAACTAGTCTGATAACGGGAATGGAATCGATGAATTGCAATTTACAATCCGAGAATGAGGGAATGGGCTTTGCGGAGTTTCGCCGTAAGGTTCGCTCCGCCGAAGTGCTGTCCGCCGCAATGGAACAACTGCTGCGGATGCTGCAATTTACAGGCAAGGTTAGTGTGGTCGTGCAGAACGGTCGAGTGTTGAAATCGGGATATGAGGAGGGCTACTTCCGCAAACCGCCGCTCGGTTGATGCCAGCGGCATTCGGCGGGGTTGTCAGTTGGACCGCATATTCTTATAGCTAAATAAATTAGACAGGTTCTCCGTAAGAGAAACGGGCCCTGTGACCGAGCAATCGGCACAGGGCTTTTTGTTTGGGCTGGAGACGCAAGCCTCTGCCCGAAAACCTGATGACGAGCTCATTTGCCACGGAGGCAACCATGGAATTCGAAGGCTTGGAGATCGTCCGGCTGGAACTGAAATATTGCGAAAGATGCGGCGGTTTGTGGATGCGCACATGGGGAACGGATGACGTGTATTGTCCCTCGTGCGCCGTGGAAATGCTGGATCTACCTTTCGGGCGAAAAAAAGGAAGAGCATTTTTACTAGTGAACGACCGAATCGAGATCAAGAGCCAGTGTGAAGACTGGTCAACGGTCTGCGGCGAAGGGGGGAACGCATGAGCACCACAGTGATCGCCCGGCTCTATGCATTTGCTGAGTCCCCCGGAATGCCGCCATGCATGATTTCTGAGAATGCTGTTGCGGACTTGGCTGCACCATCCCTCAGAGAAGAAGCTGATTTTGAACCGGCGGGCTTGCCAGAGGCTGGCTTAACGGAGATAGATCGCACTCGGGGTGGATTGTCAGACAGTGAACGCGCCGGTGAAGGTCTTGCGCCGGAGAGCGTAATGTTCGCCCCGGACGACTTGTCGATCTCTGGGGACACCCAGAGTTCGTGTATCGACCCTGATCTCCGCCTGTACCGTAAGCGTACGATCGGGATACTTCGGCGCTATATGCGGCTTTCGATCGAAGTGGGACGACTGCCGTCGCTGCTGGGGCGCGAGTTCTTTCGGACTCGCGTCACATCGTATCGAGCCTCCACATTCGAAGATGCGGTGATTTTTGTGCACGATGTGGAGCGGAGCCTGGACACGTTGAGCGAGTTCGACAAGAAGCTGATCGCAAGGATTGTCCTGCAGGAATATTCCTACGAGGAGGCGGCGCGCCTGATAGGGTGTGGACTTCGGCACACGGCACGTTGTTACACCGAGGCTGTGGATCGGGTCTCCGAGACATTCCTGAAACGGAAGTTGCTTCTCCGTTTGCCGACCACAAAACCAGCCCCCTAAAAATCTTGTCAAGGGGGTCGAGGCGACGATTTTGAACTAAGTGATTCAAAACAAGCCGAAAATAAATTCTAAAATCATGTCATGTTTACTCTACCAGTCTGATATTCTAAATATAGATCACAAAAATTCCCGAAGGGCGCGCAAGCGCCCTTTGTTTTTTTGGGGCCTATGTTCGTCGAATCGTAGTCCGGGGGGCGAATGAGCAAAGCTAAGCCAGCCAAGGCACGTAAGGGAGCGAAGAAAGCGCCGTCTGGACCAAAGAAATCGTTGAAGCAGGTTGATCTCGGCGTCGTCCGGGGGCAGATCACGAATCTGGTGGGTAACGGCGCGCTGAAAATGGTTGCGACCACGATGGAGGAAGTGAACAAGGGTCACTATCTGGCGATGAAATACCTGTTTGAAATGGTTGGACTATGTCCGGCAACAACTTCCGAAGAGGCGCAGCAGGAAGATTCGCTGGCAAAAACCCTTTTGCGCAGGCTCGGGCTTCCCGAAGATTCGAATCTGGGCACTGAAGTTACGAGCGAGTGTGTCACGAATCCGGTGGGACAACCGAGTGATGCCGTAGAATGAAAGTCAGTGAGTGGTCAAGAGCAGCTCAAGGTTGGTCGTCAGCGGCGGGCCGTTGGTCGAAGGCTTTGGGAAACAACCCGACGCCGCACAAAATCCTGCCAAACGGGACTTTCATGATGGATATGAGCTGGGTGAGCGACCGAATCGCGGTCGGGGGCGGAATCTGGACAGCGGAGAACATGGTCCAGGTGGCGCGCGCAGGCATAACTCACATCCTCGACATGCAGATTGAATTCGACGATACGGAACTGGCTGCGCCCCACGGGATCGCGGTGCTGTGGAATCCGATCGACGATGACTTCCAGCCGAAATCGGCCGACGTTTTTCAGCGAGGCGTGGATTTCGCGCTGGAGGCTTTGGACGAGGAGGGAACTAAACTCTTCGTCCACTGCGCGGCAGGCGTGCACAGAGCGCCGATGATGACGCTGGCGATCTTGTGCTCGCTCGGTTGGACTTTAGCGGACGCACTTCAGTTGATCGAGGCACGGCGTCCAGTGGTGGACTTCGCCGACGTGTACGTAAACAGCGTGAAAAGGTTTTTGCAGGAGCAGCTTAAAGTCCGCGGAGTAGGGACTGGCTTTTAGCTTCTGATCTCGCGTTTTACTCCACGACAACTTAGCGTAACTGGCCTTGCATTATGCCCGGCGGACGCTGAAGTGTGAACTGTCGCGGAAAGTTTTTAAAATGTGCTAGCAACGGAGGAGTTATGTTCGACGCGCGCCGCCCTTTTGGGTGGCTTTTTCTTTTGCTACCCGCGCTGGTGGCAGTGGCGGTGTCAGCTCAAACGCTTCCCACCACGACGATTAGCGATACGGTATATCGCGCTGACGGAACTCCAGCGGGAGGGACGCTGCTGATTTCGTGGCCGGAGTTCACCACCGCAGCCCAGGGAGCGGTTGCTGCCGGAAATACGAGTGTGACGCTCGCGTCGGGCGGAGCGCTCTCCGTGGGTTTGGTGTCGAACGCGAATGCGACCCCGGCAAATACGATTTACACGGTCGTCTACCAGCTAGATGATCCGTTGTAAAGTGGGACCAACGATCCGCTCCAAGATATCCGGCTGAAAGTACCGGGAAAAGCCGGTGCAACGGTCGAGGCTACGCTTTCAATCCAGAGGAGTTCTATGAATCTTAAGGACCCAGGCAATTCGGTCTCGCTCAAGGAACATCTGCTTGCCATGATTGC
>Ga0210402_10001382_pt1 | contig 25068 bp, 15 predicted proteins | sample IncBWC7MmetaG_FD_161055 | JGI IMG/M metagenome (GOLD analysis project Ga0210402, IMG submission 161055) | Forest soil microbial communities from Barre Woods Harvard Forest LTER site, Petersham, Massachusetts, United States - Inc-BW-C-7-M | ecosystem: Environmental > Terrestrial > Soil >... | reverse complement strand
CAGCATCCGTCGGCCCGCACCCGAGCCGGTATGTGCACCACAATGTGGGCCCTGTGGGAACTACGCATGCAGGCCCCCGACCAGTTGCCGCGAGCCTAGTCCCCTCCGTGCACCGCGTCAAGCAAAACGTCTAGTTCCCACTTTATCTCCTGGCTCTTCTCCTCGGCTTTCACTTCCAGCAGCCAGCCGTTCAACCTCCTAAAACAACCGTTCAACCCTGAATTCCGACCATTCCCTGCAAAATATTTTACTCTTCGGTACTCGAGTGCTACCATTTGCTATGTTTCGCCTACGCTCTACGCCCTGTCCCCAACCAACGCGGGCATTCGTCCGGCCGACTCCGGTTCTTTTCTTTCCCCAGTCGAGAATCACCGGTCACCAGTTACTAACTCTTTTAGAATCCGCACTTCCGAAAATTGCGCGCATAACTCGTTTAGAATCCGCACTTCCAAAAGCACGGCACTTAAAGTCCTTTAGAATCCGCACTTACAAAAAAAGGCCGGGGGGTGGGGGGCTTATTGTTAACCGGGAATCATAAAACCGGCTACGGCGTTACGGCGATTCTCTTACCGGAGTATTGCACGGTCTTGTCCGCTCTTTCGGTCAGCCCGGCGCCAGTTCCGTGGTTTTCACCAACAAAGACGACGCGGAAAGTGCGTTCTTCCAGCATACCGGGGAAGGAGCCAGCGCGATCGCCGATCGTGAGTGTGTGCGTGGCCTCATCCCAGGAAAAGGGGATCGTCGCGTAGACGCTTTTTTCGTAGTGGTACGTGTCGTTCTCGTCTTCGTACAGCGTGAACGCGCCGTTCCCCCCGCGGTAGACCCGAAGTTCGATGGGATCGGCGGATTTTTCAGCAGCGTATTCGACGTCGGGCCCGAGCGGAAGAATGGAGCCAGCGCGGACGTAGAGCGGCATGCGATCGATGGGGGAAGGCGCGTCGAGAGTATGACCGCCCTGAATTGCGGCGCCGGTCCAGAAGTCGTACCACTTCGCGGCGGGAAGATAGAGATGGCGCGTCGTAGCGCCTGGTTCGGTCACCGGACTTACGAGCAGCGCTGGGCCAAAAAGAAATTGGTCGCCGATATTTTGTGCGCGAACGTCTTCGCGGAAATCCATGACGAGCGGACGCATGATGGTGTATCCCTCGCTGGTGGTTTTCCACGCTAGCGAATAGATGTAGGGTAAGAGGCGGTAACGAAGCTTGTCGTAGGCAACGAGAATTTTCTGCGCGTCAGGGCCGTAGGACCAAAGCTCGTTCTCATTGGTAGTGCGCGTGCCATGCGCACGGAAAATCGGACAGAACGCGCCGAACTGAAACCAGCGAACATAAAGTTCGCGATAAGCGGGATCATTGGGATTCGCAGAGACAAAGCCGCCGATGTCGGTAGTCCAATAGGGCAGGCCCGATAAGGAATAGTTGAGGCCAGCGGGAATTTGGCGGCGGAAGGTTTCCCAGTTGGGGTCAACGTCACCAGACCATGTGGTGACGGCGTTGCGCTGAGCGCCGGCGTATGCGGATCGCGAAAGAATGAAGACGCGTTTTTTGTCGGAAGCTTCGCGCTGGCCTTCGTAGACAGCCGTGGTGGTGAGAAAAGGAAACTCGTTGGCATAGCGCGCACCATTCTCTCCGCCGTTAACTTTGTTGTTGACGAGAAGATTGGTCTCGCGGCCTTCCGTTTCGGGTTCGGTAGTGTCCAGCCACCAGGCGTCGGCGCCAATTTTGAAGAGTGCGCTGTTCATCAGGTTCCAGTAGTACTTGCGCGCGTCAGCATTGAACGCGTCGTAAAGCGCCATACGCGGCGGATGAAAACTCTGGACCTTGGTGCGATCAATAAAAAAGCCGCGCTTATCCATTTCGTCGTACACGGGGGAGCCGGGGCGGAAATAGGGCCAGACGGAAATCATCAAGTGGACGTTGTTTTTGTGCAGAGTGTCGATCATGCCCTTGGGATCGGGATAGTTTTTGTTGAAGACGGGCTCGCCCATGATGTTCCACCAGAACCAGTCCTGAACGATGTTGTCGAGAGGGATGTGCAGGTCGCGATACTTTTGAGCGATGGCGAGAAGTTCCGCCTGCGAGTCGTAGCGATTCTTGCATTGCCAGTAGCCGTAAGCCCATTTGCCAAAGAGGGGCGCGGCGCCGGTGAGTTCGCGATAGTCGGCGATGAGGCGATCGAAATCGGGGCCGTAAAAAAAGTAATAGTCCATCGAATCCGACACTTCCGAACTAAGGTAGGAAGCGTGGACGAAGCGATTGTTGAAACGGCTGCGCGAGCCGTTGTTCCAGAAAATGCCGTAGCCGTTGCTGGAGAGGAGCAGAGGGATGGAAATATTCGTGTTGTCCTGCGACAGTTCGACGGCCTCGCCGCGATAGTTCCAGACGCCGGCCTGGTGCTGGCCCAAGCCATAGAAAGCTTCCTGCGTGTCCCACATATTGACGAAGCGTTCGGAGTGATACGTTTTTTCGCCGTTTACTTCGACAGGCGCAAGCGTGCGCGTATTTTCCTGAGTCAGTTTGTGACCGGCGGAGTCGTAGAAGATGATCGAGCTATCCGCCCGGGTAACTTCGATTTTCAGGCGGGGCGTGGTCAACACGATGAGCTTGGGGTCGTCTGTGCGGAGTGAGAAGTCGGACTTCGGCCAGGATTTCTTGATGACAAGAAAGTCGGTGTGCTGGGGAACGTCGCGCTCGAGGGAGTAAACGACGTGGACGATGGAGTCCGAGCAGACCTGGAAACGCAGGAAACCGGTCTTGAGGACCAAGACGATACCATCGGGCTGGGGCTCGACGGAGGCAACGGGGTTGAGAGGAACCCATTGAGCCGAAGCGGGCGAGGAGACCGCGAGAGAGATAAGGAACCCAAGGATGGGGAGGAGTCTAGAAGAAAAAATCTTCATAAATGGCATCGAACTCCGTGTACGATAACGATATTTTAGGGCTATCGCTCGGGGGGCACATTGGCACCCTGCCTTGGTAGTTGTCAATGGCGATCGCAGACGAATGATTGATGGACCTTGACGCCGCGGGAGTGGGCAAGTCTAAGAAAAATAAGGGGAAGATTCCCGATCGAGAGCCATTTGTGATACAAGGCGTGGGGCAGTGCCAATGAGTCCAAAGGGTCTTGAGCGTGGAGGAGGGTTGGAATGGTGCTCTGCGGGAGAATCTGCATGCTGGCATGCTTGATGGCTGTGGGGCCGGAGTTTGCGTCGTCATCGCCGGCTAAAGAGGCGCAAACAGCGACGAAACTGGGCGCGCACGTCTTGAAAGCGGCGTTCGGGAAGCTGCCTGACGGTACGGAGGTCGAATCGTACACTCTGTATAACACGCAAGGTGCTTCGGCAAGAGTGATCACCTATGGCGCCTCGCTCGCGGAACTCCACGTCCCAGACAGGAACGGCAAAATGGGCGACGTGGTGCTGGGATTCGACAATCTGGAGGGCTATCTCGGACCGCATCCCCACTTTGGCGGGACGATCGGACGCTACGGCAACCGGATTGCGAAAGGCAAGTTCACCCTGGACGGCAAAGAATATCAGTTGGCGATTAATAATCCGCCGAACAGCCTGCACGGCGGACCTACTGGATTTGACCGGCGGGTGTGGAAGGCGGAGCCGCTGGAGAGGAAAGATGGAGCAGCCGTGCGGTTTACGTACGTGAGCCAGGATGGAGAGGAAAACTTTCCCGGTAAACTGACCGCAAGCGTGACCTACACTCTGACGAACACCAATGAGCTGAAGTTCGAATATACCGCCGAGACGGACAGAGACACGATAGTCAATTTGACGAACCATAGCTACTTTAACCTGGCGGGAGCAGGGGATATTCTGGCAAACGTCCTTTACCTCAACGCGGAGAAGTACACTCCGGTTGATCTAACGCTCATCCCGACGGGAGAAATCGCGAACGTTGCGGGTACACCTCTCGATTTCCGGAAGCCTATGGCGATCGGGGCGCATATCGGTGAAATCAAAGATATCGGCGGCTACGATCACAATTATGTTTTGAATGGCAAGGCCGGAACGATGCGGATTGCCGCGCGGGTGAGCGAGCCCACGTCGGGCAGGCAGATGGAAGTTTGGACGACGGAGCCGGGAGTACAGTTCTATTCGGCGATTGGTCTAAACGGGAGCATCGTGGGGAAAGGCGGCATGGCGTACCCGAAATACGGGGCGTTGTGCCTGGAGACCCAGCACTTTCCGGACTCGCCTAACCGGCCAAATTTTCCATCCACTGTTTTGAAGCCAGGAACAAAATTTCACTCGGAAACGATTTACAAGTTCTCGGCGAAGTGACGTTGGGGTCGAGTCCTCGTTTTCATAGCCAGGACTTTGTGAGCTGTCATGAGTCGTAGTACGCACGCAGAGGAGAAGCGATTCTGAACTCTATGACCATTCCTTACGCGTTTATTGTGCCCGCTCGACTTGTTCATCTTTCCGGCGTTGATGTCGTCATCATCGTTTTTTACTTCGCGCTGGTCCTGGCCATCGGCTTCTACCTGCGCGGCCGTGCCAATACTGGCGAAGATTTCTTCATGGCCGGCCGCGAAATGACCGCGTGGGTGGCGGGACTAAGTTTTCTCTCCGCGAATCTCGGCGCTCTGGAGTTGATGGGCTGGGCGGGTTCGGCCTACCAGTACGGCATTCTGGCGACGCATTGGTACTGGATCGGGGCCATTCCGGCGATGCTGTTCCTCGCGCTGGTGATGATGCCGTTTTATTACATTTCCAAAACGCACTCCGTTCCGGGGTACTTGAAATTGCGTTTTGGAGAGCCGGCCCGCGCGGTGTCCGCGGTTTCGTTCGCCTTCATGACCGTGCTCATGAGCGGCGTCAACATGTTCGCCATGGCGAAGGTCATGCAAATTGTGCTTGGTTGGGACATTAATGTCAGCATTTGGCTTTCTGCAGTCACGGTAGCCATTTATGTCGCGCTGGGAGGGCTAAGGTCGGCCATTTTTAATGAAGTGCTGCAGTTCTTTTTGATCTGGGCGGGCGCGCTGCTGATTCCAATTCTTGGTTTGTACGAAGCCGGCGGCTGGAGCAATCTGAAATTGCAGATTGCCCAGAGGGCGTCGGACCAGTACGTGCACCTGTGGTCCGGCTTAGGATCCTTCACGAACAACCCGATGGGAATCAATTGGATCGGCATTGTGTTCGGGTTGGCCGCGGTCATCTCCATGGGCTACTGGACGACGGATTTTCTTGTTGTGCAACGCATCCTCGCGGCAAAGGATATTCGCAGCGCGGAGTTGGCACCCATCATTGGAGCGGGATTCAAGATGTTTGTTCCGCTCATCGTCATTTTGCCGGGCCTCCTCGGTTTGGCGGTGCTTCCGATGAAGTTGGTTGCCGAATCGCCGGCCGCTGCAGCTGCGGGAGCACACACATACAACGATGTCCTGCCGCTGATGCTGGCACGCTACTGTGGGCCCGGTTTGCTTGGCCTCGGGATTATCGCGTTGATTGCAGGTTTCATGTCGGGTATGGCCGGAAATGTGACCGCTTTCACCACCGTTTGGACCTATGACATCTACCGGCCTCTTATCAATAACAAGGCGACTGACCACCACTACGTGAACATGGGCCGCTGGACCACGGTGATCGGCGTTTTGATCAGTATCGGCACCGCGTACTTGGTGATGCAGTTCGCAAGCATCATGGACTATGTACAGGCGCTGTTCAGCTTTTTCATCGCGCCACTGTTTGGCACCGTCATTCTCGGCATGCTTTGGAAGCGGGCAACGGGGCCAGGCGGCTTCCTGGGTTTGCTCTGCGGCACTCTATCTTCTATCGGCATGTGGGGGTGGGTGAAAGCAGATCCATCGGCGCTGCGTTATGTGGCGCTCTCATCGGACGCTAAACAATTAGCTCAGGACATGTTCCAGGCGCTTTGGTCTTTTCTCGTTTGCGTAATCGTAACCGTTGTGGTGAGTTTAGCGACGAATCCCAAAACGGATGCAGAGTTGACTGGGCTGGTTTACGGGTTGACGCCAGTTCCGTCCGTGGGAAATATTCCCGTGTACCAGAAGCCTATTTTCTGGGCCGGTGTGGTTGGTGTCGTATTTTTCGTTTTGAACATCTACTTTTGGTAGCCCTCGGAGGTCGGAAGCATGGTTTCTATCTGGTTCTTTATCGGGTTATCGTTGTTAGTTAATGGTGTGCTGATTTTCGGCGCTGGCCTGTACGAGTTGTGGAATCCGCCTGCACACCCAACAGTAGAGCTTTTCAGTTTGCACGCGAGCGTCTGGTGGGGCGCGCTGATGACAGTGATAGGAGCGTGGTACTGCTATCATTTCAAGCCGGGGCAGAAAAACGTCGGATGATCCAGGATTGCGGCGTCGCCCGAGATTGTTCGCCGGGAACGGCCACTCAGTTTGCGGAAGAAGACTTGTTTTCAGCGAAGATGGAATGCAGGGCCGGATATATCCGGCGATAAGTTTGATAGCCGCGCAGCATGGTCGCGCTGGCTTCGAGGTTTGGAGTAACGCGCTTCGCAACCCGCACGGCCGCGTCGCACGCTTCGTCCACACTCTTCCAACATCCTGAACCTACGGCAGCCAGAATGGCGGCGCCATAGGCCGCTCCTTCTTCCGCTTTCAAGATTTCAACTTCATGTGCGTAAACATCTGCCTGGATTTGTTGCCAGAGCTGCGAGCGAGCGCCTCCGCCGCCGAGACGGATGCGTTCAATAGGAACGTGGATCTCGTTGAAGATCGTGAAGGTATCTTTCAGGCTGTAGGTTACGCCTTCGATGACTGCGCGGATCAGATGCGCGCGAGTGTGCGACGCGGAGAGACCGACGAAGGCGGCGCGCGCGAATGGATCGAGGTGAGGAGTGCGCTCGCCCATCAGGTAGGGCGCCCAGAACGCGCCTTCGGCGCCCGCCGGAACGGTGGCGGCTTCCGCGGTGAGGCGTTCATAAGGATCGCGGCCGTCGTCGGGGCCTGCGCCAAAACGATCGCGGAACCAGCGGAGCGAGAGGCCTGCGGCTTGGGTCACGCCCATGACGTGCCAACGGCCGGGGATGGCGTGGCAGAAAGTGTGGAGGCGGCCTCTGGGATCGAGCGAGGGGCGATCTGTGGCGGCAAAAACCACTCCGGAAGTTCCGATGGTGGCGCTGACGACTCCGGCGCGCGTAATTCCCATGCCAACCGCACCGGCAGCTTGATCGCCTGCGCCTGCCACAACCGGTGTTCCTGCGTGAAGACCGCTTGTGTTTGCTCCCGCTTTCGAAAGCTTGCCGCAAATTTCCTGCGATTCGTAAAGTTTTGGAAGGTGCTTTATGTCGATGCCTGTTTTGGAGAGCATTTCGCTCGACCAAATGCGGTGCGCGACGTCGAGCAGCAGCGTGCCGGAAGCGTCGGCCACGTCAATGGCAGATTCGCCGGTGAGGCGCAGCCGCACGTAGTCCTTCGGCAGCATGATTTTGCTGACACGCTGCCAATTTTTGGGTTCATTCTCCCGGACCCAAAGAAGTTTGGTGAGCGTGAAGTTTGTTAACGGGGGATTGCAAGTCAGCTGGATAAGTCGATCGAGTCCGATAGTGCGCTCGAGCTCCTTGGACTGCGCTTCGGTCCGCTGGTCGCACCAGATCAAAGCAGGGCGGATGACCTCGTCGTTTTCGTCGAGCAGAACAGCGCCGTGCATCTGGCCGGAAAAACCGACGGCCGCGATGTCTTTGGCGACGAGCCCCGAAACTTGCAGCGCTTTGCGAACCGCGAGAGCGGCGGCGCGCCACCAGTCGCGCGGGTCTTGCTCGGCCCAGCCGGCTTGCGGGCTGGCGAAATTGGCGTGTTCTTCCGTGCCGGAGGCGAGGACGGTGCCGTGTTCGTCGAGGATTACGGCGCGAGTGCCGCTCGTGCCTACGTCGATCCCGAGGATTGGAATACCGCCTCCTTCTTACTTACACAAGGGTTGCCGCAAGAGTTGTTTCCGACACGCTGTCGATGGCGGAAAAACAATTATCAGAAACCGGGCGAAGAAAGCGGCGCAACCGGGTTTCGTGAACGTTCACGGCGCCCATTTAAGACCAGCGGCCAGGGCTTGTCAACGTGCCATGCGGAAGGATGCTGGCCGCGTAACCCGATTGACAAGCCCTGGCACCGAACACACAATGCCTGCGCCGAAACTTTCCCAGGCTGGTTGAAAGTGAGTCGGCGAGGAGGCCAAATCATGAGCGGCAAGAGGAGCGATGCGGAAGAAACAATCGATCGCAGAGAATTCCTTGGAAAATCTGCGGCGCTGATTGCGGGAAGCGCGGCGCTGCCGAGTACCGCGCTTTCGTATGAGCGAATCGTGGGTGCAAACGACCGGATTTCGCTGGCGCACATCGGAACAGGAAGCCGTGGGGAGGATTTGGCCTGGATCGCAGCGCAACTGAAAACCAGCCAGAATGCCGAAATAAGCGTGGTGTGCGATTTGTGGAAGCTGAACCGGGAGAAAGCTGCGGCGAAGAATGCAAAATATTATGGCCGGGCGCCGCGAACGTTTCAGTATCTGGAGGATGTGCTTGCCCTGAAAGAGGTGGACGGCGTGCTCATTTCCACGCCTGAACACGCACACTCGCCAATCCTAAAGATGGCGGTCGAGGCAGGCAAAGACGCATACGTTGAGAAGCCGATGGGCAACGTGCTGGCGGAAGTGAAGGCGGCGCGGGACGCGGTGGCGAAAAGTGACCGGATCGTGCAGGTGGGCACGCAACATCGCAGCGAGCCATACCAAAGGGCTGCGCACGATCTGGTGCAGACGGGTGCGCTTGGGGAAGTGAGCAAAGTCGAGATTGTTTGGAATTATCACGGGCCAAGATGGCGCGGCCGCGAGGAGACGAAGCTGATCCGCGAACAAGATACGGATTGGCGCAAGTGGTTGCTAACGAAACCCTACCGGCCGTTTGATCCGAAGCTATATTGCGAATTCCGTTTGTACAAGGAATTTTCCGGCGGGATTCCTGATCAGTGGATGAGCCACGCAATTGATCTGGTGCACTGGTTTATGAAGGACAGCTTTCCCCGATCGGCGGTGGCGCACGGGGGAATTTTTGCGTGGCGCGATGGGCGCGAGAACGCGGATACGTTTCAGGCGATGTTCGAATATCCAAAGGGATTTCTGGTGAGCTATGCGACCAGTTTCGGGAACGACTCGCCAGCTTCGACGCGCTACATGGGAAAGAAGGCGACGCTTACCAACATCGGCGGAGAAGGCAGCCCGCGCTATCAATTGGTCGAAGAGAAGGGCAATCACGAAGACGACGCGGACATCGACAAGAAGCGAACGGCGAAATACGTATTGCTTCCCGGCGAGACGGGTCTTCCGCCAGAGGGAATTGATGACAGAACTCTGGAGCACATGACGAACTGGTTCGAATGCATGAGGTCGCGAAAGCAGCCGCATTGCACCGTGCAGGATGGGTTCGCGCACTCGGTTGCGAACATGATGGCTACGGAGGCCTACTGGTCGGGCAGGAAACAGTACTGGGATACGGGCAGCGAAACATTCAGCGAGCGGGCGCCTGGGAGTTGAGTTGAAGTGTGTCGAGCGCGGCCGGAAGGAGAAAACGGGCGCAATCAAGAAAGAAACTTAATGGTTTCCTCGATCAACTTCGAGGTGGGACCGTAGGGCTCTCCGGGGGCGTCAAACTCCATCGAACAATAGCCGCGGAAGTCGCTGGCTCTCAGGATATCGAACGACTTCTTCAAATCCACACTGAAAAGCTTGGCGTCATCATTGGTCTCGCCGTCCTTCACGTGACAAATATTGTAAGCATGCTGAAACATCGCTTGCAGCGCGCGATAATTAAAATCGGCGTCGCCGGACAGCATGGAATTTGCGAAGTCGGGTAATGCGCGAAGATACGGATGGTTGACGGACTCAATCACTTTGACAAGGAAGAAAGCATCTTCGCTGACTAGATCGTCGTTCTCAAGCGTGACGATAACATTCCTGCTGGCAGCATATTCTGCAAGCTGATGGAGACATTCCGCGGCACGCTCAATATTTGGGGATGAGTTCCTCGCCGCGGCAATGTGGGTGCGTATGCCGGGGGAGCTGATGTGTGAAGCGACGTCGACCCACTTTTTTGCATAGGCCAGAGCGTCATACCGGGCGTCAGCATCGATATCGTAGAAGCTTTTCGCCGCGCCGACAGCAATGTTCACCACACGGACTTTTGTTTTCTGCAGAATTGCCAGGAATTCATCGAGATAGTCCGCGTGCATCGAGGTGAAGTGACGGCTGTGAGGCTCAATGTTATGAATTTTGAATTTGGCGACTACGTGAGCCGGAAAGTCGAAGAGGTTCATTCCGGGCAGGCTGCTATCGCGATCACGATTGTCAGGGCTCTCGATGTAAGCGCGAAATGGGTAGGACGCAATGGAGATGCGATCGCGAGCGGCGGGGGGAAACAAAACGTGGGGCTCGGACTCGGGGCGTGCCAGCGCATTGGGCACATGCGCGGCCGTGACCCCGCCGGCTGTGAGAATCGACAGCTTCTCAAGAAACGCGCGTCTGGTAGGTGAATCCACTCTTCAGAATTATCCCCGATGGACGGTAGTGAATGGCGCGCCCGGCCAGACTCGAACTGGCGACCCTCTGCTTAGAAGGCAGACGCTCTATCCAACTGAGCTACGGGCGCACTAATTGCACTGATTCTAAATCATTTATCGAGAAAAACGATAACGTTTTGGCGCGTTGACCCTCTGGCCAAATGGCAGACGCTCTATCCAAATGTGCTAAGAGCGCATACTTGGCTACTCATCTGATTCTACTAAAGTTGCAAAACCAACTCGACATTTGATTCTTCCGAAATCTTGGAGCAACGTGGAGCAAGTGTAACTGGCAGAAGGGAGAAACCGACTTTGGCTCTCGAGCATCGCAGGTGAGGAACCTAGCTAAGAATCAGCGATATCCAGTTCGACTAGGCATGTAACATCGTTACATGGTCTGCCTACGGGATCTGTGCGTGGGCCAGACGAAGTTTTCGGTAGGCACAGTTGGTGAATAGTGGCGCCGCGACAATCGGGCGAAAACGGTAACGAATGCGGCAGTGAATTCCGTAAATGTGCCACGTTTCTTACTCCTCGCGCAGCGCGACCATCGGATCAACCGTCGTTGCGCGCCGCGCCGGAATGTAGCACGCGAAGATTGCTGCAAGCAGCAGCACGGCTGCAACCGCGCTCACCGCCGCGGGATCAATCGCCGTGACCTCGTACAGCACACTCTTCATGGTGCGCCCGACGAAGTACGTGCCCACCAGTCCGATGCCCAGCCCCGCCAGCGCTAGGAACAACCCCTCTCGCATGATAAGTCGCAGCACCTGCGTTGCCCCCGCTCCCAGCGCCATGCGCAATCCAATTTCATGCGTCCGCTGCGCCACGTCAAACGACATCACGCCATAGATTCCGATTCCGGCGAGGACCAGTGCCAGTCCGGCGAACGTTGCAAAGAGCATCGTCAGCGCGCGATCGCCCGAGAGCGATTGGTCAACAAGCTGGTCCATCGTCTTAACCTGATCCAGCGGCAGATCGTGGTCTATGTCCGCAACGACAGCAGCGATACTCTTCGTCAGGCTCGCGGGATCGCCTCCAGTATGCACCGCGATGACTGCTTGCGGCCACGGACTCTGGTCGAACGGCACATTCATCTCTGGGAAGCCATCGCCACGCACGCCGCCATTGTGAACGTTGCGATAAACTCCGACGATTTGCCACTCGATTGCCGGACCGAGTTTGGTCGCGCCGGGAACGATTTGTTCAACGGAAACGCGTTGCTTAAGGGGATCGAGATTTGCCAGAAATTTCTTGACAAAAGCTTCGTTCACGATGGTGACTGGAACGCTGCCGGCGATGTCCCGCTCATTGAATGGCCGGCCTTGTGTGATGGCGATGCCAAACGTATTGAAATAATCGGGACTGACCATCGTGAACCCTGCCCCCTGCCGCGAGGAAAGGTCCCCAACGGGTTGTCCGACAATGCTGAGGGGCATGCCGAAATTCGTGCCCACGATTGGCATTCCGGTCGCCACCGTTGCTGAAGTAACACCAGGCAACGTTTCTATCTGCTCGATCAATTGGTGGTAGAACGATGTAATTTGTGTTCCGTTGCTGAAACGATCGACCGGCACCGGAAGACGCAGCGTAAGGATATGGTCCTGCTTGAAGCCCAGATTAACGCGAGTCAGCTTCCAGAAACTGTGGATGATCAGGCCTGCTCCCGCCAGAAGCGTGAGGGCGAGCGCAAATTCCACGATCACCAGTCCACGTCGCAGTCCGCGGCGTCCCGCGCTGCTGCCGGAACGCCCGCCTTCTTTCAGCGTGTCGCTCAAATTCCATCGCGCCGTCTGCCAAGCAGGAGCGCATCCGCAAAGTATTCCCGCAACCAGAGTGGCTCCGAAATTGAAAAACAAAACAAGAAGATTCACGCTCAAATCCGCTTCGTCAGGAAGCGTGTACGGCGGAATCGTAACCCTCAGAATTCTAAGCAGAGTCCACGCCAGTGCCACGCCGAGTGTCCCGCCAATGAGCGCAAGCGTGACGCTCTCCGTCAGGAATTGCGCGAATAACTGGCCGCGTGTTGCGCCGAGCGACGCGCGAATTGCCACTTCTTTTTGCCGCGCCGTTCCGCGTGCCAGTAACAAATTGGCGACGTTAACGCACGCAATCAGCATCACGAAACCCACCGCGCCGAACAACAGCCACAGATCCTTAATGGTGTCCTTACTCAGAAAGTCATTCTGCAGCGGTTCAACGCTCGCGCCCCAGTTCTTGTTGGACAGAGGATAGACCTCCGCGACATGCTTTGTGACGGAGTCCATGTCAGCGTTTGCTTGCTGGATCGTAACGCCGGGCTTCAGTCGCCCCATCACCAGAAGAAAGTGAAAGTCGTGGTTAATTTGTTCCGGCTTGAAAGCCAGTGGGACGAACAATGGCTCTTCGGACCGGTCCGGCTCGCCGGCCGCGAGAACGCCGACAACTGTATACTGCTGGCTGTTTAGCCGAATCGTCTGGCCGATGATGTGCGGATCGCTTCCGAAGCGGCTCTCCCAAAAGTGATGTGCCATGATCACGACGTGGTCTTTGCCAACTTCGCCTTCTTCGGGAAGAAAGTCGCGGCCAAGCGTAAAGGGCACGCCCACCATGTTGATGAAGCCCGGAGTCTGAATGCGCGCCCGCACCATCTCCGGATGGCCGGAGATGGAAAGGCTGAACGCGCCGCCGTTCCATGCAGACAGGTCCTGGAACACTCTGCTTTGATGTTTCCAGTCGAGGTAGTCACCCGCGGATACCCCATTCCTGCTGTCGTTGATCTTGGACCACACCATCGTGAGTTGGTCAGGGTTGGGGTACGGCATGGGGGCGATCAGCGCCCCGTAAACAACAGAAAAGATAGCGGTATTGGCGCCAATACCCAGCGTAAGCGCCAGCAGCGCGACGATGGTGAAGCCGAGATCCTTGCGCAAGATGCGGAAACCGAAACGGATGTTGCGCCCGAGAGTTGTCATGCCACCTATCCCCTTAATTTGTACACCTGTGCTCCTTACTAAAGGGGATAGACGAAGAACTTCGTAGATTGTTCCGTCGATTTAAATAGAAAATTGCAAATATTTGGACGCTATCTAGCTTTTGGCACGGATTCTTCTTCTTCTCTTGCGCGCCGAGTACGAATCCGCAGGTCTCCCTGACAGAATTCAGAAAGTTGAGTCGAGTGAGCGCGGTGAAACTAAGATCGCCACTTTAAAAGGGAAGGGTGCATTACCCCGGTGGAAATTGCAGAATGACTGGATACGTAGCCAGGGGTCTTTGACTTTGTCTATTTCTGACTCAGCTCGCCTCTAACGAAACCGTTCAACTGTACCTACCGAAGATGCCGTTTGGCCTAGAATAAACCTGTAATCGCCAACATGCGTGTGGTATTCCTCGGTTGCTGTGCTTCCCGGCCTAGCCAGCACACCTAGCCAGCCCCTTGCCCAACATGCTTCCACCGCTTGGTCCTTTCATAATTAGCTCGCTGCGGCCGGAGTTGACAGATTTTCTTGGAGCAACTTTGGAGCAGCACAAGGACCGCTCGCAACTCGTAAGCGCAACCGAAGCAACGACTTGGACTTGATCTGCGTCCACGTAGAAGGCAGACGCTCTATCCAACTGAGCTACGGGCGCATCCTTGCCGGATTTTACCATTTTTGTAGAGCAGGCGGCCATCTCTCCTATTTTGCCGGAGCTGTTTCAAGTTCTTTAAGCAGGCCCCTGCCTTTGCGAAACCAGGGCCGTTCATAACGCTGCATGTACCGCGGGAGCGTTCGTTTTTTTGCGAGCAGTTTTTGCGCCCATTCTCGCGCTTCCTCGCGGCGGCCCGCGAGCTTCAGAAAAAACGCGTAGTTGTACAGCGTTTCGGTAGTCGTCGAGAATTGGGCAACGTCTGCAAAGAGTTGTTCGGCGTGCTCCAGCTGCCCGGTTCTTGCGTAGGCGTCGGCCAAAAGTCCGGCAGCTCGATAGTAGTCAAACTTGGGATCGCTGCCGACAACGCGTTCCAGATCGGGAATCGCCGCGGCGAAATCGTTGAGCCCCAAAGAAGCCTGCGCGCGATAGTAAAACGTGTAAACGGAATCGCTGCGTGCCGTGATCGCGTTCGTAAACGCCTCGCGTGCTTTGGCAAATTCCTTCTGGTCCTTGTACAGTTCGCCGAGCTCTTCGTAATTCGCGGCGGAAGGATTGTCCAGGATCTGCGTTTCGACTAGCTGGATGCGGGATTTTCGGCCTAAGCCTTGAAACACTCCGCGAAGAAGGCCCAAGTCGGGCAGCACTTCCGCGACGATGTATACGCCCGCACCAAGGAAGCCACCGAAGAAAATAATGAAGAACCAGTAGTTCTCCGGCCTGCGCCGCACGAAGTGCACGATCGCGAGGATTTGCAGGATGAATCCCCAAGGATAGAAGAGGTGGCTTAAGCCAAACATGGAAGACCGCCCTGTGCACAGCATCTCTGTCCTAAGCCAAATGGTCAAACGAAACGTCTTGTGAGTGTGAGCAGAAGTTACTGTCCACGATCGCTATTACGCTTTGCTATGATGAGCGGAATGAATCCCTTCCAAACATTGGGGCTGGCCCTCGGCGCAGGATTTTCCTCGGGTTTGAATCTCTATGCGACTGTAGCGACGCTGGGACTGCTGGAGCGGTTCGGAGTCATCCATCTTCCGCAGTCACTCCACGTGCTTTCTCATCCGATAATTCTGATTCTCGCAATTGTTCTTTATTTTGTTGAATTCTTCGCGGATAAAGTACCCTACGTCGATACGGTCTGGGATGTCATCCACACCTTCATCCGTCCACCTGCGGCCGCGCTAATTGCGTACACCGCCGCGGGCGCCGCCCCTGCGGAGTGGCGCTGGGGCGCTGCGCTCCTCGCCGGCGGAGTCGCGCTTACGTCTCATGGCACCAAAGCGAGCGCCCGCGCCGCGGTCAACACCACGCCGGAGCCACTTAGCAATTGGGCGTTGAGTTTCGGAGAAGACGTTTTGGCGGTTTGGCTGACGTGGATGGCCACGGTGCATCCCGTGGCAACAAGTATTGTTGTGGTTGCACTCGTCGCACTCTCTGTGTTCTTACTAATTCATCTCTTCCGGTTTGCGCGCCGCGCGCTGCAACGGCTGTTTGCGGTTTGAATCGCGACTATTTCAAGTATGTCGCCAACCAATCCAAAAACGTTTTGTACCAGAAGCGGCTGTTTTGCGGCTTTAGAACCCAGTGGCCCTCATCCGGAAAGATGACCAGCTTTGACGGCACGTCCTGTCTCTGCAATGTGTTGAAAAATTCCAATGACTGCGTGTAGGGCACTCGATAGTCCAGCTCGCCGTCAATCACCAATGTCGGGGTTTTGAATTTGCCCAATTCGGCCGCGTAAGTCATGGGCGCCCATTTGTGATAGCTCTCGGGGTTTGTCCACGGCGTGCCTTGCATATCGTGTTCTTCAAACCAGAGCTCTTCCGTGGCGTACATCGAGTTCTTATCGAAAATTCCGGCGTGGCTGATGATGGCCTTGAAGCGCCCCGTGTGCGTTGCAATCCAGTTCGCCATATAGCCGCCGTAGGATCCGCCCGCAGCGGCCATGCGTGAGCCATCAACGTATGAGTATTTTTTCAGCACGAAGTCTACGCCGTTCATCACGTCCACGTAGGCTTTGCCTCCCCAGTCGTTCGTGATCTCGTCCGTGAATTTCTGGCCGTAGCCCGTGGAGCCACGCCGGTTGATCATGAGCGACACGTAACCCGCCGCGGAAAAAACTTGAGTGTTCCATCGGTAGCCCCAGGCGTTCGAGAACATTGTCTGCGGCCCGCCGTGCAGCACCACGAGCAGCGGATATTTCCTTGTCGCATCGAAATCCGGTGGCCGGAGCAGCATGGCCTGAACCTTTGTTCCACCAGCGCCATCGAACCAAAACGTCTCTGGATCATTCATCTTCAAGGACCCCAGGATGGCATCGTTCTGATGCGTGAGTTGGCGCACGCCGCTTCCATCGCTAGCCGCGGCGAAAATCTCCGCTGGCTTGGTCAGGCTCGTGCGTTCGAACACCAGTGTTTTGCCATCGCTGCTCAGTGAGATTCCCAGATTGTAGCTGTTTGCAATCAGCTTCTTGGGCTCGGCTCCGACTCGCGGCGCCGTGGCATATATCGGCTGAAGCGTTTCGTCTTCCGCTGTGAAATAAATCGTCTTGCTATCCGCAGACCAAGCGAGCTCGCCAACACTGCGATCGAATCCCTCGGTTAAGTTTTCGATCTTTCCCGCCGCGCGGTCGTAAATCATCAAGCGCCAGCGGTCGGACTCGTACGCAGGCGTCAATTGTGCATGAAACGCAATGTACTTCCCGTTCGGCGAATAAGTTGGCTCGCCATCAAACCCGGGCTGCGTCGTGATGCGTTTCACTTCGCCGCCTGCAACGGGAACCACGAATAAATCTCCGTTCGTACTGATCGCCTCGACCAGGTCGGTCACAGCTGTAAAGCAGATTTCTTTCGAGTCGGGGGAAAAGTTCAAATCGCCGGGTACGCTGCGCTCATCGGGAGGCACGTCATAATTCGCCCCCGCCGTCAGATCGCGTGGTGTGGCACTGCCATCGGCCGGGACCACAAACAAATGGCTTCGCTTGCCTTCGTTCCAGTGCGTCCAGTGCCGGTATAGAAGATGCTCGGCAACATGCGCCTTCACTTTATTCTTCTCTTTTTCCTTGTCTCGCGCGCCATTACAGGCATCGTCTTTGCAATCCGGGTACACGCCGGACGTGAAAGCAATGGTTCTTCCATCCGGCGACCATTTCACGATGTCCGCTCCCGTCGAAAGACTCGTTAACGGTTTTGCCTCGCCTCCGTCCATCGACAGCAGATAGACCTGCGAGTCCCCGCTTCGCGAAGACAAAAAAGCAATCGTCTTTCCGTCAGGCGACCACACCGGGGACGAGTCGTGCCCGCTCTGCGTCAGTTGCAGCGATTCTCCACCGCCCGTCGGCACAATCCAGACGTTGCTTGCACCGCGATTCGCTTCAAGATCCGGCGTCGACACGCTATAAGCCGCCCATTTACCGTCGGGCGAGATTTGTGCTTCTCCCACGCGGTGCATCTGGATTAAGTCATTAAAAGTGATGGCGTGCTTTCCGGCTTCTTGTGCCTCCAGGGAGGCTTGACTGATGAACACCGCCGCAACGAAGAAAATGCACCGCAGAATGGCCCGTTTCATCACATTTCCTCCCCGTGGAGCCTGGTGGTTGCGTTTCGTCTGCTTGGAACTTTGGATAGTGTCATGATTCCCGTGCGATTCCAAGTTCGCACCGAAGTTCGCTGGAGATTGCGCCCCGCCGCGTTCCCTTCGGGATGGACCGTGCCAGTTTGTTACAATCGCTCACGGAGCACGCATGTCAAACGACGCCGCTCTCTTTCCGCGCAACTTTCACAAGCCGTATCCCGTCGCCGTTCGTGGCGAAGGCTCTTGGCTTTTTTCTGCGGACGGACGAAAATTCCTTGACGCTGCAGGCCAGGCGGCCGTCGTCAACATAGGCCACGGCGTCCCCGAAATCGGCCGTGCGATGGCCGAGCAATCCGCGCAACTGGCATTCGCGCACACTTCGCAATTTCATTCCGCGCCGGCGGAGAAACTTGCCGCTCGTCTTCTCTCGTTGGCCCCATCAAATTTTCAAAAAGGCGGGCGGGTTTATTTCACTTCCGGTGGTTCCGAGGCAACGGAAACAGCTATCAAGCTCGTCCGGCAATTTCATTTGGAAAAAGGGCAGCCGGAACGTTACCGAATTGTTTCCCGCTGCCAGAGCTATCACGGCAGCACGCTTGGCGCCATGACCGTGAGCGGCAACGTCGCTCGCCGCGCACCGTATCAGCCACTCCTCGCGGAATGGGGCCACATCGCTCCCTGCTTCTGCTATCACTGCCCATTCGAGAAAACATTTCCTCAATGCCATCTCGCCTGCGCCGATGATCTGGACTCTCTTCTCGCCGAGAGCGACGCTGCGTCAGCCGCCGCGTTCATCTTCGAACCCGTTGTTGGCGCAACTCTCGGTGCTGCCGCTCCGCCCGAAGGCTATGCCGCTCGCATCGCTGAGATTTGCCGCAAACGCAGTATCCTTTTGATCGCCGATGAAGTGATGAGCGGCATGGGCCGCACCGGAAAACCATTCGCCATCCAGCACTCTGGCGTCGAACCCGACATCATTCTCACAGGGAAAGGAATTGCCAGCGGCTACGCTCCGCTTGGGGCTGTCCTCGTCGCGCCGAATGTCGTCGAAGCCTTCGAAAACGGGAGTGGCGCTTTCAAACATGGATTCACCTACCAGGCTCATCCCGTCGCGACCGCTGTAGGCAACGCCGTTCTCGATTATATAGAATCACACGATCTCTTCGCGCGCGTCGTCCCGGCTGCGGAAGCTTTGCGCGCTGCACTGTCACCGCTCCAGTCACATCGTCACGTCGGCGACATCCGCGGTCTCGGTCTCCTACTCGGGGTAGAATTCGTCCGCGACAGGAGTACGCGCTCGCCGTTCGATCCTTCCCTAGCCATTGCCGAACGGATTCGCGCGGCTGCGATGGACGCTGGCGTCCTGACCTATCCGGCACAAGGTTGTGTTGACGGCACGCGCGGCGATCACATTCTTCTCGCGCCGCCTTTTATTATAACTGCCGAAGAGTCGGCGCTCATCGCCTCGGCACTCACGTCAGCCCTCGCGAAAGTGCTTCCGGATTAACGTGTCGCCGTTTTCTACATTTCTGGCGTAGTCTGTTCTTTCATCCGGTAGAGGAGCCAAATCGACAATGCGACAGCTTCCGCTCAAGTTTGCACTCCTGCTCTGCACGGGCCTGCTGACCACATCTTTGCTTTCGGCTCAGGAGAAGCCTCCCGCCAAGCCTCGCGCACGCGATCTCGGCGTTCCATTTGACGGGACGACCGGCCCGCTCAACGCCATCACCGACGTCCCTGGCGTAGCAGTTGATCACACCACGCTTATCTCCGGCGAAGGGAAGCTTCAAATTGGCAAAGGTCCGGTGCGCACAGGAGTTACCGCGATTCTTCCTCGTGGAACGAAAACGATGTCCGATCCCGTTTTTGCCGGCTGGTGGTCGCTCAACGGCAACGGGGAAATGACCGGCACGACCTGGGTCGAGGAATCGGGTTTTCTGGAAGGTCCCGTGATGATCACAAACACGCACAGCGTGGGTGTGGTTCGCGACGCCGTCATTCAATGGCGCGTGAATCATGGCCAGCCTGATCCTACCGGTTATTGGTGGTCGCTGCCCGTAGTGGCGGAAACGTGGGACGGCTGGCTAAACGACATCAACGGTTTTCACGTCAAGCCGGAGGACGTCTTTCACGCGATTGACTCCGCGCACGGTGGCCCCGTCGAGGAAGGAAATGTTGGCGGCGGCACGGGGATGATTTGCAACGAATTTAAAGGCGGCATTGGAACTTCTTCGCGCAAGTTTGAAATTAAAGGCGCCAGCTATACCGTCGGTGTCCTCGTTCAGTGCAATTACGGTGTCCGCCCGAATCTTCGCATCGCAGGGGTGCCCGTCGGCAGGGAAATTCCTGAAGGCGCTGCCTACAGCACAGCTTCCTTCAGCGAAGTGGATCGCGGATCGATTATCGTGGTCGTCGCCACCGATGCTCCGCTTGTTGCACATCAACTCAAACGCCTGGCGCGCAGGGTTTCTCTCGGGCTCGGCCGCAACGGCAGCATTTCTGGCAACGGCTCCGGCGATATATTCATCGCTTTCTCCTCCGCCAACCCCGGGGCTGCCGCCGATCACCTCATCGACGTCAAAATGCTTCCCAACGACCTGCTTGAACGAGTCTTCGCCTCAACCGTTCAGGCTACGGAAGAAGCTGTTATCAATGCCATGGTCGCCGCGGAAACCATGACCGGCATCGAGAATCACAAGGTCATCGCGCTCCCTCACGACAAGCTGCGCGAAGTCCTCAAAAAACATAATCGCCTCGCGCAATGAAGTTCCGCCTACATCTCTTACGTCCCGCTGGCCAAACGAAACGATCGCGGCCGGAATTTTGCCCAGGCTTTTCCAGGCGGACACTACTTATTTTTTCCGTCATGCTTCTATCATGCTCCTGTTCTTCGCCTCCGCCGCCATCTCTTGCCATCACTCACGTCACTGTTATAGATGCTACAGGTGACGCCCCCAGGCGCGACATGACGGTCTTTATCGTTGATGAGCAAATCGCCGCCATCGGCCCGTCCAAATCTGTGGTCGTCTCTCCCAAAACAAAGACCCTTGACGCCACTGGCAAATTTCTCCTGCCTGGTCTCGTCGACATTCACGTCCATCTCACCGGCGCCAGTGAACCTACGGGAAGCCGCGAATTCATTCTTCCGCTCCTTCTTGCTAATGGCATCACCACTGTCCGCGATATGGGCGGTGATCTTGACGCCCTCATCACACTTCGCCATGAAATCGAGCAGGGCAAGTTGCAAGCTCCGCGCATTTTCTTTGCAGGCCCTTATCTCGATGGGAGCCCGCCGTTTTTTCAGCCTTCTCTGGTCGTCACCAATGCTGCCGAAGCCACGGCAGACATCCACTCCCTAATTTCGCGCGGCGCTGATTTCATCAAAGTACAATCCAATCTCAGCCGCGACGCTTATTTCGCTATCGCCGACGTTTGCCGTCGCGAGCGCATCACATTCGTGGGGCACGTTCCCGATCGCGTCAGTGCCGCCGAAGCCTCCGACGCCGGCCAGAGAAGCATTGAGCATCTCACCGGCGTTCTCCGTGCATGTTCGAACAACGAGTCTCTCCTGATCCGCAAACAATTCGCCGCCGCACCCAAGAAGGGATCGAAAGTGCAATCGAGGGACCGCCAACTTACTTGGCAGCGCGAACTTCTGCAAAGCTATTCGGACGAGCAAGCTTCAGCGCTCATCGCAAAATTCATGCGCAATCGAACCTGGCAGGTGCCTACGTTGATCCTGCTCCGCAACGACGCCTTTCCCACGCCTGAAAGCGATCCATCGCGCGATCCTCGCCGAAAGTACATCCCGATGCAGGTCCTGGCGAATTGGCAGAGAGGCGCGAAGGACCGCGACAAAGGCGCAACGCCTCAGGAATTTTCGCTGCGTGCAAACCTTATGCAAGCCTCGCTTCGAATCGTCGGCAAAATGAACGCGGCAGGTGTTCCGATCATGGCCGGCACGGACACTACGGCTCCCTTTGTTTTCCCCGGCTCAAGCCTGCACGAAGAACTCGCGCTTCTGGTTCAGGCAGGCCTTACGCCCATGCAAGCACTGCAAGCCGCAACAAAACTCCCCGCCGAGTTTTTAGGCAAACTGCAAACGCAGGGCACAATCGAGGAGGGCAAGTTCGCCGATCTCCTGCTTCTCGACGCCAATCCGCTCGCCGACATCCACAACACGCGGAAAATCGGCGCCGTAATCCTCCGCGGCAAACTTTTAGACAGGGGCTTTCTGGATGAACTCATAATCAAGGAAGAGAGCTTCGCCAAGGCTCATTGAGCCGATCAGGTTGGAGCGCGGGACATTGCTCGTACTTTTCTTAACGTTGCGATGTAAAGATTAAATGCCCAGTTTGAATCCTTCGCAGGCAGCCTATATCACCGGTACCGAGGTCTTCCTCGCCGGATTGAAAAACGGCAGGGCCACTACCTTGGCTGAAACCGCATGCCGTACCGCCTCGACGGTCATCTCGATGTTCACCGTTGCCCCCACTGATGATTGATCGCGATTCACGCATGCCAGTGCGATCATCTTTTTCAGCGTCGGTGACCACGTCGTCGACGTGGCCTTCCCCACTTGTTTCCCAGCGCGATACACGGGCACCGCCACGCGCGACGCGACGCTCGGAACCTGAGGCGCCATACCCATTTTGTCGAATAGCGCCTCCACCTCGTTCCAATTAATTTCCAGCCCCACCAGTGCCCGTTCCGCGCCGCCGTTCTTTTTTTCGCGCGCCAGCGCTTCGCGGCCGACGAAATTCTCTTTCTTCAGGTCCACCAGTTTTCCGAGTCCAATTTCCGCGGGCGAATACTTCTGCGATTCAATCAGCGCCTTCTTGCTCGACGTGTAATCCACCTCTATCAAAATCAATCCCGCTTCAATCCTCGCGATATCCAGCGCGATCATCCCTGCCGGGTGAATGTCAAAGGCTTTCCCTTTCTTTATCAGCTCATCCCACACTTTCCCGGCATTCTTCCATGGCATCCAAATTTCAAAACCAAGATCCCCTGTATATCCCGTCCGCGAGATGTCCACGGGCACGCCGGCAATTTGCCCGCGCGTCACCCGGAAATATTTCAGGTTCGCCACGTTTGCATCCGTCACCGCGCTCAGCAACTTGCCCGAGGTTGGCCCTTGCAGTGCCAGCGCCGCCACTTGCTCGGAGATTTCTTCGATGTTCACGTCCAGTGCCAAGGCATTCTGCTGAAACCATCGCAAGCTTGGATCCGCCGCCGTCCACCGGTACTCGTTCTCGCCAAGGCGCGTGATGGTTCCGTCATCGATCACTTTTCCTTCCGGATCGCACCAGCAGCAATAAATGACCTGATCGATCGCCGTCTTGTTGATGTCGCGCGAAATCACGCGGTTCACGAATCGTGTCGCGTCGCTTCCCGTGATCAGGTACTTGAACAACGGCGAAATATCGATCAGCGCGGCCGAATTCCGGATGGCGTTGTATTCGTGCTCGTGGTGCATCTCATACACGCTAACGGTGTAGTAGCCCGACCATTCGCGGTAATTCAGGCTCTCGCAAAGCGCGAGCGTTCTATCATGAAACGCAGTTCCGACAGGCACGATTCCTCCGAGTTTCTTACGCAGCGCGAGCCGCGCGGACGAAATCGGATTATAGGTGTGAACTTCGCGCCCTCGCAAGCCGTTATCCGTTCGTGTGCGCTTGTCTGTGTGTGGCAGGCGCCTTGAAGCGAGTGTGCCAGCAAGACACTCTTGCTAACCCGACGGGCACACGTCCACCGACGTGAATTACAACTCGACGGCTCTAGATTGTGCGGTACGACCCGGATAGAATGAGGAAGCAAAAAGCGATAAGGGTGGAACTGCAATGTCAGGGAATGGCTCAACGCAGGCAAGGGTTCTCAGGCTCGATGCACGAGACAACGTCCTTGTGGCGCTGACCGATTTGCGCAAAGGCGAAATCGTCCACTTCGCGGGAAATGACTACTCCTTGCTGTCCGATGTCCCCGCCAAGCACAAGTTCCTCATTCAAGACGTCGTCGCTGAGGGCGACATCATTATGTACGGAGTCTTGGTGGGCAAAGCCGTGGAGAATCTTCGGCGAGGAGATTTGCTTTCCACTCGCAATATCCGTCATGCAGCAGCATCATTTCACGAAACGGAATCTGCCGTCGTTCGTTGGACCCCGCCCAATGTCTCTGCATGGGCGAACAGGACTTTTCTCGGCTACCACAGAGATGACGGTCAAGTGGGTTCGCGTAATTACTGGCTGGTGCTTCCGCTTGTCTTCTGCGAGAACCGCAATCTGGCCGTCTTGAAACAGGCGTTCGAAGAGGAATTGGGCTTTGCAGCTCCTCAAATCTACCGCAGTCAAGTTGCGGAACTGGCGCGACTCTATCGTGAAGGGAAATCGGACGAACTAAAGAAACTCGCTTTCGGCGAAATGAAACGGGCGAGCGCGTCCCCCAAAGTTTTTCAAAATCTCGACGGCATCAAATTTCTCTTGCACGAAGCAGGTTGCGGCGGAACGCACGAGGACGCCAGAAACCTCTGCGGGCTGCTCGCGGGGTACATCCACCATCCGAACGTTACCGGAGCCACGGTCCTGAGCCTCGGCTGCCAGCACGCGCAAGTCCCCATGCTCCTCGAGGAAGTCAAGCGTCGCGACCCGAATTTCAAGAAGCCCGTGCTGATCTTCGAACAGCAAAAGAGCGCCTCCGAAGCTGCGATGCTAAGCCGGGCTATCCGTGAAACTTTTCTGGGCATGATTGAGGCGGACAAACTCACGCGCCAACCTGCCCCACTATCAAAACTCACGCTCGGCCTGCAATGCGGTGGCTCCGATGGTTTTTCTGGGCTCTCGGCGAATCCCGCCATCGGGCACGTCTCCGACATAGTCGCGGCGCTCGGAGGCATCGGGATCCTTTCCGAATTTCCGGAACTTTGCGGCGTAGAGCAACAGCTAATCGATCGGTGCGTCCGCAAAGAAGTTGGAGCCCGTTTTGCGCATCTCATGACGGACTACGCAGCGCGCGCCAAGGCAGTGCGCGCGAGCTTTGAAATGAATCCTTCGCCCGGCAACATCCGTGACGGTTTGCTTACGGATGCGATGAAATCCGCGGGAGCGGCGAAGAAAGGCGGAACGTCTCCCGTCACCGCGGCTGTGGACTATCCGGAATACTGCACTGAGCCAGGACTCAACCTGCAATGTACGCCGGGGAGCGATGTGGAGTCCGTCTCTGCGCAGGTGGGAGCCGGCGCGAATGTGGTTCTCTTCACGACAGGACTCGGCACGCCAACGGGAAATCCAATTGCCCCGGTTCTCAAAATCTCTACCAATTCGAAGCTCGCGCAGCGCATGTCCGACA
>Ga0210402_10001381_pt1 | contig 25069 bp, 18 predicted proteins | sample IncBWC7MmetaG_FD_161055 | JGI IMG/M metagenome (GOLD analysis project Ga0210402, IMG submission 161055) | Forest soil microbial communities from Barre Woods Harvard Forest LTER site, Petersham, Massachusetts, United States - Inc-BW-C-7-M | ecosystem: Environmental > Terrestrial > Soil >... | reverse complement strand
CTGTACTTCCAGATTCAGCAGCAGCTTCTCCAACACATCCGTTTAGGCCGCCTCAAACCGGGCAGGCCGCTTCCCTCCGAGGAGGTCATTGCCAAGCGCCTGCGTGTCAGCCGGATGACCGCGCGGCAAGCCCTCAAATCGCTTTGCAGCCAGGGCGTCGCTTACAGCCAGCGCGGCAAAGGCACCTTCGTCGCCGAAACCAAACTTGAAAAAAACTTCCGTCAGGTTCTCTCCTTCAGCGAAGAAATGGAGGCTCGCGGAACACGTCCTCGCTCAAAGGTCACTTCCTTTGAGGTAGTCTCCGCCGGCGGAGCGGCAGCCGAGGCTCTCCGCGTCTCCCCCGGCGAGAAATTGATCCAGCTGCGCCGCGTTCGAATGGCGGATTCCCTGCCCATGGGCGTGGAATGCACATGTCTTCCTCTCCGCCTGTGTCCGGATTTGCTCGAAAAATTTGATCCGTGCACTTCCCTCTACCGAACCCTGGCCGAGGTCTACGAAATTCATATCGTGCAAGCGGACGAAGTCGTCGAAGCCGGCCTGGCCAGCCCCGAAGAGGCCCGCCTCTTGCGAATTTCTAAAGGAAGTCCCGTCTTTCAATTTACCCGCACTGCCTACGTGGAGAGCGGACAAGCGGTCGAGTATGTGAAGTCTACATTTCGCGGCGATCGCTACAAAATTGCGAATCGTTTGCGGCGGCAGAGCGACGGCAATTCTTCAGGGGATGTGCAGTGGACACAAGGATAGTGGTATCCGAGACGCGAAAGAAATCCTCGGTCTCTTTAGCGTCATCAAGGGGTGTGGAATGGAGGAGGTATTCGATGAGAGGCATAGTCAGCAAATGTCTAGTCCTGTTTTTGTTCGTCATTAGTCTCAGCGCCGTATCATTTGGTCAAAACGTCACCGGCACCATTTCCGGAACGGTCTCTGACTCCAAAGGCGGTGTGGTACCCAACGCAGGCGTAACCGTTACCAACGCGGATCAAAAAGTTGCCGTTCGCACGATTACAACCGACGACCGTGGCCAGTACGTCGCCGCTCTTTTGCCAGTGGGCCGTTACAACGTCACGGTGGAGGCTCCTGGGTTCAAGAGAGCGATACAGTCCGGTATCGTGCTGAACGTCGATGACAGAATCGCCGCCAATTTCACGCTGGAGATTGGTTCGGTCAGCGAGACGATATCCGTCGAGGCCAACGCTCTGCACGTAGATACGGAGTCTGCGACCGCCACGGGCGTAATTTCAGGCTTGCAATTGCGCGAACTCTCGCTCAACAGCCGCAACTATGCCCAGCTTGTGCTCCTGGTCCCAGGCGCTTCCGATTCCGGCAACGCCGACCAGATTTTCCCTGGCGCCACCGCTCCTATCGGCACCAACGTAATGACTTTCCAGATCAACGGAGGCCGCCGCGAGGAAAATAATTGGCAAGTCGACGGCGCAGACAACGTCGACCGCGGCTCCAATCTCACGCTTCTCTCATTTCCCAGCATTGATGCAATCAGCGAATTCCGCGTCGTTCGCGGCGCCTACGACGCCGAGTCCGGCCGCTCTGCCGGCGCGCAAGTCAACGTCATCACCCGCTCCGGAACCAGCGACATTCATGGCGGCGTCTACGAGTTTTTCCGCAATAATGTTCTCAACGCAAACAGTTTTTTCAACAACGCCACCAATCCCGTCGTTCCGCGTCCCGTACTCCGCTACAACGACTTCGGCGGAACCATCGGCGGCCCAGTCTGGATCCCCAAAATTTACGAACAGCGGAACAAAACGTTCTTTTTCGTTTCTGAAGAAGCGCGTCGCATCGTCACGTACTCCAATCCCACGGCGACGGTTCCCTATTCAGGGATGGCCAATGGTCAGTTCAACCACGTAGTTTGCACACAATGGGCCAACAGCAACGGAGCGCCGGGTGCTTGCACTGCGTACGGCACCACCATCCCAACAACTTCGATTGACCCCATTGCAACGGCTTACGTTAAAGATCTCTTCTCCAAATTCCCGCTTCCCAACGCGGCGACTGCCGCCAGTCCGTTCACCGACATAACCACCCTGGGAAATGTCTTCAACTTCCGGGAAGATATGATAAAGATCGATCACGTCTTCGGCCCAAAACTGAGCGTAAACGGCAAGTTTCTCCACGATTCGAATCCCACCGTCGAGGCCGGCGGTCTTTTCACCAGCATGCCCGTCAACGGCATCGCCACCACTTCCACAAACTCGCCGGGACACCAGTACAACATCGCCGCCACATTCACTCCCAACGCCAAATTGGTGATTGAGGCTGGCTACCGCTATTCTTACGGCGCCATTCTCAGCAGCGTCATTGGCGCCGAGAATTTCTCCCAATCGCCGGACGTCAAGACCGCGTTGGGCAGCGCGCTTCCTTTCGCGAACCTCCTCGGCCGCGTACCAACTATCTCGCTCACGGGTGGCACGGGAATTTCCACCTTTGGTCCTTACAATGATTTCAATGTCAACCACACGGCCTACGGCAACGTGACGAAAATAATTGGCTCGCACACGCTCAAATTTGGCGCCATCTATTACCACTACAACAAGCACGAAAACCAACTTACAGGCAGCAACAACGGATCGTTCTCGTTTGACGCTCAGAACGCTCCGACCTCGGCGACACTATTCAATGGAAACCCTGTGTGCACCGGTACGGCTGCCACTGGCGGCACTTGTCCTTTCTCGTTCGAGCAATCCTTCGCCAACTTTCTGCTGGGTCAGAACAGCACGTTCGCGCAAGCCTCGCTCGACGTTACCGCGAACATTTTCGACAACCAGTTCGAGTACTACGGCCAGGATACCTGGCGCGTCAGGAAAAACGTCACTGTCACCTACGGTATCCGCCACTCGTTCTTCCGTCAGCCGACGGATGCCAGCGGTGCCGGTGGCACTAGCCGGCTCGTCAATTTTGATCCAGCCCTTTATGATCCGGCGAAAGCCCCCTGTATTACGGCATCCGGAGCAATGGACGTAAAGCTTGTTAACGGTGTGCCGACGAGCAGCGCCTGCAACCCGAACTACAATCCATTGAACGGGTTGATCTTTGCCGATCCGCCGACGTTCAACGGCTTCGTTGGGACGAAATCGCCGTACGGCAGCAAAGTCGGCAAGGAGTTCAATCGGGCCATCGCTCCACGCATCGGCATCGCCTGGGATCCCTGGGGCAACGGTCGAACGTCCGTTCGCGCTGGCTATGGGATGTACTTTGACAACGGCCTCGAGTTCGGCAACCCCGAGCTCAACGTCGGCCTGAGCCAGGGCTTCCTAACGAATCTCAACATCAACCGCAGCACACTCTCGAATCCAACCGGGGCGACCACGACCGTTGCCACCACTACGCCGTTCACCATCCAATCGCGCATGCCCGTCGACTACAAGTCTCCATACTCGCAACAATGGAGTTTGGACGTGCAGCGTCAATTCGGCACAACGTGGCTCGTCGATGTCGGCTATTACGGCAGTAATGGCATCCATCTTCCCGGCTTTGAAGATTTCAACCAGGCACCCGTGGCCTCCTATTTGAACTGCACAGCCGCGACTCCTTGCACCGCTGGTCCTGCCCCCACGGCCGCGGACCAGGTTGTCATCACTGGTCCGATCAATGGCACCACCAACTCAAACAAGCTGGCTGTGCTCAGGCCCTACGTTGGCTACGGCCCCGGACTCTTCTTTGTGGACGTCTTCACCGCAAACTATCACTCGCTGCAGACCCAGGTGCAGAAGCGTTTGTCCGCCAGCTCGATTGTCAACGTTTCCTACACCTGGTCGCACGGCTTGACCACCGATCCGACTGACCGCAGCACCGGCGGCGCCAATCTTCCGCAGGTCACTGGCGATCTTCGTAGCAATTATGGGCCGACAGTCGCGGACCGACGCCACGTTCTGACCGCAAACTTCGTTTGGGAGATTCCCTGGACGCACAGCCTCCAAGGCGTTGCCAAACACGTTCTTGACGGCTGGCAATTCTCCGGCGTCCAGACTTTCCAGACCGGTCTCCCTTTGACGGCCGTTTTAGGTAATGGCGGCTGTGTTAGCGGCACCGGGGCAACCTGCAACGATCCCACAGGCTCTGGCTGCCTGCTCAGCGCTTCGCCTTTGGGCTGCCGTCCAAACCTGATTGGCAACCCCAATTCCGGCACATCAACCTATGCACAGTGGTTTAACTTAGCCGCCTTCGCTGTGCCGGGTACAACTCAGACTACGCAAACCACCGAGCCTCCCGGCGCCATCCGCGGGCCCGGCTTCTGGCGCACCGACCTCTCGTTATTCAAAAACATGAAGTTCGGCGAGCGCGTCAGCGGCCAATTGCGCTGGGAAACGTTCAACACGTTCAATCACACCAATCCGATCTGCTGCGCTTCTCTTAACTTCACCTCGAGCTTGTTCGATAAGGTGACTTCGACGCGCGATCCCCGCATCATGCAGCTCGGATTGAAATTTAACTTCTGACCGACTGAAATTCGTTCAGAAAAAACAGCGCCGGTAGCTAAGTTTAGCTACCGGCGCTCTTCTTTTGCGTGTTCCGACGGTTATTCGGCCCGAAGCGCCTGGATGACGTCAACACGCGCCGCGCGTGCAGCCGGCAGAGCGGAGGCAATGACCGCGGCAGCCAGCAGAATAAGCCCCGAGACAACGCCCACTGTCGCGCCCGGCATTTGCATGTCCTGGAAGTAGCCGCCCGCCAGACGGGCCAGTGCGTACCCTCCCACAGCCCCTGCGACAATGCCTGCGCCAGCCATCACCGCCCCTTCGGCGATGACGCCTGCCAAGAGCTGCCGAGGTTGCGAGCCAATCGCAAGGCGAATGCCGAATTCGCGCGTGCGTGCGCTGACGGAGAACGCCAGGACGCCGGCAACGCCGACCAAGGCAATGGCCAGGGCCACCGCTGCGAAAACGCCAAACACAACGGTGTTGAGACGATCCGGAGTGAGGACTTCGGCCCGAATGTCTTCCAGTGTAGCGGCACGTTCCACGGGCTGGTCGGCGGACATGTTGCGAATGATGCGGGTGATCGGCGTGACGAGAGTATACGGATTTGCGCCGGTATGGACGAACAGGCGGCCGCCAAAGATTGGTCCCTCCTCAATGGAGCTATAGACGGTCATGCTGGGCCCAGGAACAACGTGTTCGTCGTCAATATCGGCAGTGATGCCAATGATGCGGTGCGGCATAGTGCTAATCCCGGGTACGAACTTAATCACGGGATCCGTCCAATAGACATGCCGATTGATGGCGTCCTGATTGGGAAACATGCGCTTCGCGAGAGTCTCGCTGACGACGACGACCGGTTCCGTATCCTTCTTTCCGTCAAGCTCGTTGAAATCGCGTCCGGCGATGATGGGAACGCCGAGCGCGGCAAAGAATCCGGGAGAAATGGTCCGCAACTGAGCGCGAGGATCATCCTCGCCGGGACCTTTAACGTGGCCGTCCGCGGAAAACTCAAACCCCGGGCCAAAGCTGCCGGCATCGCGCCAGGGGGCGACGATCCCGAAGGCAGTCTTGTTCACTCCAGGTAACGACTCAATGCGCCGCATCGATTCCTTGTAGAAATCAACGATTTGCTCAGGCGTTTTTCCGTAAGAAATAGCGGGAACATTGATAGCTAGGACGTGGCGCGTGTCCAGGCCGGTCTGCGCGGCTTGCATCGCAAGGAGCGTTTTCAGAAGCATGCTGGCGCCGGCGAGCAGCATGAAGGATGCAGCAATTTGCACAACGGCGAAGATGCGCAGGCGCCGGCTGGCGCTGCCGGTAATGCGGACGCCGCCGCTGGTAAGACCGGGAGTTTGCGAGGTATTGGCATTCGGAAGGTTCGGCACGTACGCCAGGAGTACAGCGGAGATGACGGCGAGGAGCGCACCGACCCACAACATGCTCCAGTCTACCGTCAGATCAAGCGCGCGGACGGAGAAGCGCGACGCGTACCGGGCGAGGACCGCCAGAAGCGGCCGTGCGGTGATTACGCCGAGTGTGGCGCCAACGACACAAAGAATGAGACTTTCAGCAAGTAGAGTCCGGCGAAGCGCGCCCGTCGTGGCGCCGAGTGCCGCGCGGATGGCGAGTTCCCCTTCGCGGCGAACGGATCGAGCCAGAATCAGATTGGCGACGTTCGAACACGCAATGATGAAAATGAGACCAGAAGCTGCCAGCAAAACGAGAAGGACAGTACGTGCGCCTGAGGTGATTTGTTCGCGGAGGAGTTTCACGTTGATTTGGTTATCACCTGTCTTCGCGTAGTCTGCGGGATGCTGGCTGACCATGGAGGAGTAGACTGTGCGCAGCTCGGCGCGCGCTTGCTCAATCGTTACGCCGGGAGCGAGGCGTCCGAATAGCTCGGTCATGCGATGGACGCGGCCCTCGACCATAGTCGCGGACAAGTGGTGGGGGCTGGTGACGATATTGGCGATGATTTCCGTGTCGGCGGGATACGGCACGGAGGGTTCCAGCACGCCGATGATGGTGGCGGTCCGAGCGCCAAAGCTGCCAAGCCGGAGGTTTCTGCCGATGACTGTCGGGTCACTCTTGAGCGTTGTGGACCAGAACCGATAGGTCAGCACTGCGACGCCGGCGGCATTGGGACCGTCGTCTTGCGGACCAATAAGACGGCCAAGGACGGGATGCAGCCCCATCACGTGGAAATAAGAGCCGCCGACAACGCCGGCGCGGACTTCGCGCGGCTCGCCGAGACCGATCATGGTGAAGCCGATGGTCGAGAAGTCGCCAAATTCGCTGATGCTATGGACGCCGGACTCGATGTCCCTAAGCTCCGGAACCGAGAAGTTGGCGTTTTCAACGCCGAGGCCTGGCGCGCTCTGGCGAATGTAAATGAGGTGGTTCTCGTCAGCATTGACGAGCGGTCGGAGGAGCACTCCGCGCACCAGGCTGAAAATGGCCGCGTTGGCCCCGATGCCCAGCGCGAGCGTGAGCACCACGGTGATCGCCAGACCCTTCGCGCGCCACAGCGAACGAAACGCAATCTTCAAATCATTCGTGAATAATTCCGGTTTGAAACTCATCGGCCCGCCTCCTTGCCCAACTCATGTAAACGCATTCGCAAATCAAAGTGTTTCAAGAATACCTAGCTTCGCAGGGGGAGGAGTGCACGCAACCGGGCATCCCGCAAGTAAAGCCCGGCCCATACGAACACGCCCAATAGGACCGTCATAATATAGGACGGATCGCCGAGGCGCACGTTGGTGGCCGTGGCGCCGCCAAGATAGCCAGTCATCAAAATGGCCCCGAGAACTGCCGTGCGCGGAATCAAATACACGATACAAGATAGGAGTTCGAGCACTCCAATCATGACTATTTGGGTCTCGGGATATCCCGCCCGGACGAATCCTTGTACAACGGCAGCCGGCTTGGCTAGTTTCAGCGCAGCGCTAAACACCATTAATAGCACGGGAAGAGCGCTGAGCACGCGTCCCGTCCACAGCATCTTCTTGGAGACTGAAACTGTTGGAACAGCCGATGAAGCGAATTCGGAACTCTGTGAACCTGCTTGCATGGATTTCCCCCGTTGCGTCATGGATGAGAGACTGGGATTGGGACGCCAAATTATAGGCGTCCCTCGGTTCAAATTGCTAGGCGTGCGCCGCCGCTTGCTCGCAGTTGACCATCCAGGGGATGCCGAACTGGTCGACGAACATCGCAAAACGCTCGGCCCAGAAGGTTTTCTGTATGGGCATGGATACCTTGCCACCTTCCGCCAACGCCTGAAATACGCGCTCCGCCTCCGCGGGAGCGTCCACGCTTAGAGACACGGAAAAGCCTTGTGGTTGCGAAAAGCGCTCCGCCGGAGCGTCACAGCCCATCAAAATCAGGTCGCCAGCAACCAAACGAGCATGCACAATTTTCTTGCCGAATGCCGCCGGCACCTGGATCGCCGCGGGAGTTCCCTCGTACCTAACCATCATGGTGATGTTGCCGCCGAGACTTCTTTCGTAGAATTTGAATGCTTCTTCACACCGGCCGTCAAAAAAAAGGTATGGATTCAATTGCATAACGTGCTCCTTTTAGTGGTTCCCGACTGAAAAATCACTGTGCCGCAAACTATGCCAATGTAACTTGCATAATGCAAGTGAAAAATGCTAGCATCGCCCTATGCCAAAAAAGAAGCCGGCGCCGAATCGGCGGTCGGGGTGTCCCTTGAATGCTTCCGTGGAAATGCTGGGAGACCGCTGGTCTCTCTTGATCCTGCGAGACATGATGATCCGCGGCTACCGGAGCTTTAACGAATTCCTGCAATCCGATGAAAAAATCGCCAGCAATATTTTGGCGGACCGCCTCCGCAGGTTGGAATCCTACGGCATCATCGCCACCGAACGCGATCCTTCCGACGGTCGAAAAGTAATCTACTCTCTCACGCTAAAGGGAATCGACCTTGCGCCCGTGCTCACAGAAATGGTGATGTGGGCGGCAAGGCACGAGGAGACTGAGAACCAGGCTCTCGTGCGGCAGATGCAAGCGGACAAGGAGCAGTTCCTCGCTGGCGTGCGACAAAAATGGGAGAAAGATCATGGTCCCGCAGCGCGTCACTAAGCACGCCCGATTTTATTTATCCAGATGTTCCGCCAGGCCATAAAGGCGCCCCACACCGCTAGGCCTAGGTGAATGGGCAAAAGAAGAAGGCCAGCCGCTCTCTCAGGACGGCTGGCCTTTTCTCTTTACGATCAACAGACGCTGCGTCAATCCTGAAGGAGGCAGGTTGAGCAGCTCTGTTTGTGTGCTCCGGCAAACGCCAGAAACTGATTAGCGGGCTAGCGAGCCGCTGCTGATCCCGGGCGACGCAATGGGCGGCGCGCCAGGTCTTCCACAGCGTTAACACCGCGGCGAGCAATATCGACGACTGGGTGTTGACTGTCCGCTACGCGCTGAACGCCAGTCTCCCAAACTTTCTGCAGCATATATAGGCTCACGACTACGAAGGCAATGACCGCAAACCCGAGCGCAAACAGCGCGAAGGCCGCCAGCAGTTCGCGTACGAAGTATAGTTGCAGTGCGAGCACAACCCCCAGGAACCACCACATCCACTTCCGATTGCTGTCTTTGGTCTTCATCGTTCCTCTGTTGATCCCCACCAGTTTCAACATTTGCCGGCATCCTTAGTGCTTCATCAGTTGCTATACAATCAGTCGTTAGATGCATGAGCTCTGGCATTTGGTCCAGCCCGTTGCACCTGACCTATTTGACAGTATACCTGTCCTAAACGCGATGGTACCTAAGACACATTTTGGGGGCTAAACTAGCTTCCCGGTACTCTTATGACCCACTTTGGAACGACGTAAACTACTTAGAATCAGTACATTATATCTGGCTTACCTTTCGCTCTGGTTTTCGCCTGTTTTTCCCTGTACCCGGCAAGGCTGACCTGACCATAAGGACAGGGGTTTTCGCCTCTTTGAGTTGTGAGGGCAAGGGAGCATTTGTATCAAATTTTACGGTGCGGGGGCTGGTACAGGTGGGGAAAAAGCCTCGCTTGTGGCAGTGGGAGAGGTCCGGAAATGAAAATGGCACTGCCAGCGACAATTAAGCTGGCAGCGTGATTTGCTGATCCAAAGTTCGATAACCCAGAAACTGAGGCGTCACGCTTTTTTCAGCAGACGAGTGATCCAGACGAGTATGACGGCGCCAACAAAAGCGACGACAATCGAGCCAATCATTCCTCCAGCCGGCCAGATGCCTAACTGGCCAAACACCCAGCCGCCAAGTACCCCACCCAGGATGCCGAGAATGATGTCTACGATGATACCGTAGCCGCCGCCCTTCATGACGAGCCCTGCGAGCCAGCCGGCGATAAGCCCGACAACGATCCAATAGATCATGCGCTACCTCCCTTGACTGATGCCAGAAATGAGAGGGATATAGGACCATTTAGAACACACCCTTGCCGAATGTCAAGCGCACACCGCTGGACAGAAGCAGGTCGCCTTTATCGGAACCAGGCATGTGACGCCTGAGGTAGCGACCTCTGAAAGCAACCCATGTGCAAAGCCAGTCTTTGAATCCAGTTCTTGAGTTCGGCGGCGCGACAGGGAGACACCGCCGGCCGACTTCCTGTATACTGCGCGGCGTTCACTTGGATTGACTGAGGGAATGAGCAGAGAGAAAGCTCGTGTCCCGTTTTTGGGGCGATCTAACGCCGATTTGGACTATGCTGAACTCCCCAGCCGTGCACTAAGACGAAACCCGCAGGATTTCGTCAACTCTACAAAAAACCCAGGAACTCAGGAAACTCAATGGCTTTGCGAACTCGTCTGATAGCAATTTTATCGTTGGCCGCCGTGGGGCTTAGCTGCGCATGCGCCAAGGCGCCAGCAGGAAAAGGGGCAGGTGGGCGAGGGGGGGAGGATGCGCGGCCGACAATTGTGTTTATGACAGACTTCGGGACGGCCAACGACGCGGTGGCGGTCTGTAAGGCGGTGATCGTGAGTATTGCTCCGGATGCGCGGTTAATGGACATCACGCATCAGGTAACTCCGTACCAGATCGAAGAGGCATCGCGATTTCTGGCGGGTGTGACACCGTACTACCCTGCAGGGACGATTTTTCTGGTTGTCGTCGATCCCGGAGTGGGGACGTCGCGCAAGGCCGTGATCGTGAAATCGAAGAAGGACCAGTATTTTGTGCTGCCAGACAACGGATTGATTACGCCGGTGATCGAGCGGGATGGTCTGGATTCGGCGCGGGAAATCACGAACACGGCGTGGATGCTGAACCCACAGGTTTCTTCGACGTTCCATGGCCGGGACATTTTTTCGCCGGCGGCGGCGCACCTCGCCGAAGGATGGGACTTCACGATGGCGGGAGCAGTGGTCGCGCAGTTGGTGCAGCTTACGCCGAAAGTATCGAGCACGTCGGAGAACGGCATCGAGGGGGACATTATTGGTCTGGATGATCCTTATGGATCGCTCATCACCGATATACCGGGCGAGGAGTTTAAGAAGCTGGGTTATCAGCTGGGGGACAAGATCATTGTGCAGTTGAATAAGAAGCCGTTTACCGTGCCCTACGTAAAGACGTTCATGGACGTCCAGGTGGGAGAGCCGCTTCTGTACATCGATTCGCGGGGCCGGCTCGGGCTGGCGCTGAACCAAAGGAATTTTTCGCAGGTGAATAAGATCGCACCGCCGGGGCCGATTTTTATTCCGCGGAAGGGCGCAGCGATCAAGAAGTGATGGCGGGGAGCGCGGATCGGCCGGGAAACGAGCCGGAGGGAAAGAGTTACCAACTCTGCCAGCTCTCTCAAGCAAATCGGATAGCTAATTCAATTTTACATACTCAGACTTCGCTGCGATGAGAACAGGAATGTCCGGGTCGGCGTCTTTCCAGAGGGAGAAGAAGGCATTGTAAGCGGCGCGGGAGTTGGAAATGTTTCCGCTCAACGCTTGAGCGCGGGCTAGGTCCAGGTGGGCCAAGGCGGCAATGGGTTCGTTGAGGGCGACGCCGGGCCAATCTAGGATTTTCTGAAACTCGGCGGCGGCTTCAGCGCCTTGATGAGACGCGAGGTAAGCTTCCCCACGAACGTAGATGGGATAGAGGTTGGCCCAGAAGGTACTACTGCCAGAAGTGCCTCGTTCGAATGGCAAGGCGACAGAGAGTATATCGAGAGCTTTTGGTGCACCATCGGAGGCACCAACAGCAAGCTGGGCGCGAACTGTGGGGACGTAGTTGAGGCGGACGATGGTGTCCTCGGGAAAGCGCTTGGCCAAATCGTCGGAAAGCGCGCGAGCGCGCGCTGAATCCCCAGTGAAAGCGAGCGCAAGGGCGGCGGCGAACTGAGCGTCGCGGCCGTCAGACTTCGCCAACGCGGCCAAGGAATGCTGTCGCGCTGCTGCGGAGTTTCCGTAAAGAGCTTCCCAAAGCGCGGCGGCTGCTTCGCATCCAGCGGCCAATTCTTTGGCGCCGGCTTGACTCGCGGAGGTTGCGGCCTGGCGGGAAAGAGTGCGAGCGGCGGAAAGCTTACCTTGATAAGCCGCGGTGGCGGCTTCCATAGAAAGCATGAGGTTTTCAGAGCCGGGCTTGCCCTGCGCCAAGGAGACTTGCTGAGCCATGGCATGGGCGTCATTTTTCAGGAAGGCCAGTTCATAGAGATAAAGGTGGAGGTCGGAAGAATCGAGATTTTTTCTCAAAGCGTCGTCAGCAGTGGTGCGGGCTTCCGCGAGACGGTTGAGGTGGATGTAGCCGAGAACGAGATTATCGAAACTGAGGCTTTCCGTAGGAGCGAGCCGGTGGGCTTCGCCGAACTCCACAAGAGATCTTTCGTAGGAGCCAAGGGTTTGGTAGACAACCCCGAGATTGATGGCTGGGACTGGTTCGCGGGGATAGAGTTGCGACCAGAGTTCGTAGTCCTCGCGGGCTTTTTCGAGGTCGCCGGTCACAAAATGATGGTAGTGGGATTCGATGTAGAACTTCTCCCATTCGCTGACGCGGGAGCGGAGTTCGTAGGCTTTGCGGGTGACTTCGGCGGAGCGAATTTTCTCGCCTATGTTGTGGTAGTCGGTGCCGAGGACGGCGTATGCCATGGCGAAATTGGGATCGTGCTGGATGGCGCGCTCGAAGAGGGGCACGGCGGCGGTGAAGTCGGCTTTGCCCTGCATGGTTTTGCGCCCGAGGCTATAGGCCTGGAGCGCTTCGAGAGAGGGCGTAGTGGCCTGTTCGATCGGAGTATCGAGTCTCTGGACGGTTTTGATGGACTCTCCGAGTTCTTTACGCAGCTTGGTGGAAGCTTCACCGAGCGCCTTCAGAACGTTTTCTTTGCCATTGGCAGTTACCTGTTCCTGTGCGAGGTAATCGCCCGTCTGGCAATTCACGGCGCTGAGACCGATGACGTACTGGCTGCCCATGGTGGAGATCGTACCGCTCAAATACGCCTTGCTTCCGGCACGCTGGCAAAGATCACCGGCAATCGCGGGAGAAAGCTTGCTGTCGGGCGCCAAGCCCATGAGTCGCAAAGTTTGTTGGATGCGCTGCTCGGAGACCAGACTCAAGAAGGGGGATTGCTGGAGCTGTGCGGCAAGACCCTGGCGGAGAGTGTCGTCAAAGATAGGATCGCCAGCCTTGTTAGTGAAGTCCGCGAGAACAACGGTGTCCATTTGAGTCAAAGCGTGAGCGCGGCGCGTGTTGTATATCCAGCCAGCAGAAGCAAGGAGGGCGACAAGGAATGCGGCTGCAGCTGCTATTTTCCAACCGATGCTACCCACGGAAGGAGATGTTGCGGGTATGGCGGCTGGTGCTAATGCAGGGGATGAAATCATTTGGCCGGATTCGGAAATGCGCTTTAACTGCTGCAAATCGGAACGAACGGCGGAAGCGGTTGGGTAGCGAAGGTTTCTGTCCTTATCGAGGCACTTGTTGATGATTTCCTCAAGCTGAAGAGGAATCTGAAGATTCACTGTTCGAACGGAGGCCGGGGTGCGCGTGAGGATGGATTCGATGATCGCGCCACCGGTTCTGCCGCTGAATGCCTGGCGGCCGGTTGCCATTTCATAGAGCAGCAGACCCAAAGCGAAAATATCGGTGCGGCTGTCGAGGTCATCGCCGCGAATCTGCTCCGGAGACATATAGGCGGGAGTGCCGCTGATAATGCCGACGATGGATAAGGACTCTTGAGCTGCTTTTGATGAGGAATCCTCGGGATTCAGAGACAACAAATCTTTCACAACAAGCTTGGCCAAACCGAAATCGAGGATCTTGGCTTGTCCGCGTTTGGTCACGAACACGTTGGAGGGTTTGATGTCTCGATGGATGATGCCTTCGGTGTGGGCGGCGTCGAGGGCTTCTGCAATTTGAATTCCGAGTTCAAGGATTTGCTCAAGAGGAAGCGGCTGTCCGTGGATGTGTTGGCGGAGGGTTTCGCCGTCGATAAACTCCATGGCGATGAAAGGCCGATTATCCTGCTCTCCTATGTCGTAGATGGTACAGATGCCGGGATGGTTCAAAGCAGAAGCGGCGTGGGCTTCACGGCGAAAACGTTCGAGAGCCTGCGAGTCTTGGACCATGTTTTCGGGCAGAAATTTCAGGGCGACCGGGCGGTCGAGACGGGTGTCGAGGGCCTTGTAGACCACACCCATTCCGCCAGCACCGATATTCTCCACGACACGGAAGTGAGAGATGCGCTGGTTAATCATGGATGAGTCCACGCTTCAGGAAGCGAAGATCCAAATCAAAGGGTTTGATCGCTCAAATCGGAATCCCCCGCCGGTTTTGGGCGCGCCACATTTGGTGGCTTAGGAGCACTGAGCATGCTGAGGACGCGAGAGCCTTCCCCGTAGACAGACAAGTCGGCTTGAGGTTCGAGCTCGAACGTGACGTTCTTGTTGCAAACTGAGCAGACCAGCGCCCCGTAGGCCGCGCCTCCCTGCTGGATAAACATGTTGTAGCGCATAACGCGCTCGCAACAGACGGGAACCCAAAGGTTTGGAGTTAGCGCAGGAGTCAAGAACCACCTATCTCCGAGCGAGTGCCCGGATTATACACCGAAAGGCTCGTTGTCCACGCGCTAACAACCCCATAAGGGATACGCGACTCGTACGGCGGAAAACGCGCTTGCCGGAGATTACGATGCCTACTCCAGTAATCGCGACGAATTGCTTCCAGGGCGGATGCTGATGGCAATAACGTGGAAATCAGAAACTGACGCACTTCCGAGGAGTTAGTTGATTTGCTTTTCCTTGCCGATCGCCCAACAATGGTGAGGAAGTTCAGTTTGCGAGGCTGCCATGCCTGAAGCCGTTATTGTTTCTTCTGTTCGAACACCTGTTGGGAAGGCGTTTAAGGGGTCGTTGCGCGCTACGCGTCCCGATGATTTGGCGGCGCTGGCTATTAAGGAAGCGCTGGCACGAGTGCCTGGACTGGACGCCAAGGAAATCGATGATGTGATACTTGGTTGCGCAATGCCGGAGGGGGAACAGGGGATGAACGTGGCGCGGATCGCGGCGCTGCGGGCAGGGCTGCCGATTGAGACATCGGCAATGACTGTTAACCGGTTTTGTTCTTCGGGATTGCAGGCGATTGCGATCGCCGCAGAGCGTATTCGAGCGGGCGCCGCGCAGGTGATCGTCGCCGGTGGAACCGAATCGATGACGATGGTCCCGATGGGAGGGAACAAAGTTTCGCCGAATCCGTGGCTGGTGGACCGCAGCCCCGACACGTACATCAATATGGGGCTGGGGACGGAGCATATCGCGCGGAAGTTTGGAATAACGCGGGAGCAGGCGGACCAGTTTTCCGTCGAATCGCACAAGAAGGCGCTGGCGGCGATTGCGGCGGGCAAGTTTAAGGAAGAGACGGTTCCGGTGGAAGTGAAGATCACTTCACTGGCGAGCGCCAATGGGGCCTCTTCGCGTAATGCTCCAGGAACTGGCAAGGCTAAGTCTGCCCCGAAACCAACGACGCAGACATTTACGTTTGATACGGACGAAGGACCGCGCTCGGATACTTCGCTGGAGGCGCTGGCCAAGCTTAAGCCAGCTTTTCATGTGAAGGGCTCGGTCACGGCGGGGAATAGTTCGCAAATGAGCGATGGAGCGGCGGCGGCGGTGGTGATGAGTGATGAGCGCGCGAAATCCCTGGGACTGAAACCGCTGGCGCGTTTTGTGGCCTATGCCACGGCTGGCGTGCTGCCCGAAGAATTTGGCATCGGGCCGGTTGCCGCGATTCCCAAGGCGCTTAAGCTCGCGGGCCTCACGCTGAATGACATCGCGGTTTTCGAATTGAACGAGGCCTTCGCCGCACAATCACTGGCCGTAATTCAACAGGCGGGACTCGATCCCTCGCGCGTCAATCCAAATGGCGGCGCCATCGCGCTGGGTCATCCGCTTGGGTGTACGGGAGCGAAACTTACGGCAACCATCCTGCGTGAATTGCAGCGCCGCGACGCCCGATACGGCATGGTGACCATGTGCATAGGCGGAGGCATGGGAGCGGCGGGAATTCTCGAACGCCTCTAAAACGCTGATTGACACAATGTTTGCGCTGCCTGTAACGTTTCCCGCCTGGAATGCGTTTAACTTGCCAGTGCGTTTAGCGCGATCCCAGGACGCCTTGCGATGAAAATTGCGGTCTTGCCAGCTCTTGTTCTGTTGATGTTGCAAGTTGCCGCCGCGCAAACGCCGACTCCGATTCCTTCGGACGTCAAGAAAGACATCCAGATAGACGTTCAAGATCCTATCAAGCCGCAAAGTGCGGTCCCGGTGACGAGCGAGCCGCATCATGTGCTGGTCCTTAAGAATGATTACGTTCACGTGTTCAACGTCGCAGTTCCGCCACTGGATGCCACGCTGCTTCATCGACACGATTTGCCATACATCTATCTAACCCTGGGAACGACGGACATCGTAAACGCTGTGGAAGGGAAACCGGAAGTACACCTGATACTGGAGGACGGAGCCACGCGCTATTCGCCCGGTGGCTTTGCACATATTGCGCGTACGGATGCGGGCATTCTCTTCCACAACATTACAGTTGAGTTGGTTCACCCGCAGGCTTCGTCGCGTAATCTTGGGGATAATGGCGCTGACCGTCCGCAAGGGTCCTGCCCGCAGAGCAGCGCTGACGCGAAACAAAACGGCCAAGTGCCCTTTGAGCAATTGGTTGGTTGTTTTGAGACCGATGAAATTCGCATGGACGTAGTGACCATCGAAGGGGGAAGAGACTATCAGGAGGCTGCGCCAAGGACGGCCACACTTCTGACTGCCATGAGCAACGCGAACCTGGAAGTTTCCCTGGGCGGCGAGCACGCCGCGTTTCTCCATGAAGCCGACGTGCTCTGGTTGCCTGCGGGCACTTCGCGCAAGGTAGTGGATTTGCTGGGAACAAAGTCGAAGTTTCTGCTTATTACGTTCAAAGACTCGGGTGCGACTGGCGCCAAATAGTGGAGTTGGCGACGCGGGCGGCTAACGCTTGATTGCGTCGACGTGAACGAACAAGGTTTCCGCCGCATCCTTCGCGGTGAAGTATTCCTCGCTTACAAGTTTACCCGGGCTGACAAGGCGGGTGACGTTACGCAACTTGATTGTGGAGCCGCCGGCCGAAAATTCCGTGCGAAAAACGAGGGCGTCTCCTTCGAATTGGCCTGTTTCGACTATGGCGCCGGGGAACTCGCCCGCGAAAGCATAGGCTTTGTAGGACTTTTCTTTGGGGTCCCAGGTGATCACCAGCAATCCTTCGAAATCGCCGACGGGACCCTGCGAATGAAAACCGTTAATCAGGGAATTGCCACCTGGGCCTGGCTTGCTTGTGTAAAGGCCGGTGTTTTTGCCGCCGTTTGGAAAGGTGGCGGACTTTGGGTAGGTTTCGGTGTAATCCCATTCGCCGAGATAAAACTTCAGCCGATCCATTTCTGGAGCAGCTTTCGAAACGGGTGCGGATTTCTCGTCACTCTTTTGCTGACGTGCTGACCACGCGGTGGCGCCAAGCATCATCGTGAGTATCAGTGTTGACGAAATGACAGCAATCTTTCCATTTATTCTCATGACCACGTCCTCCGTTTTTTTGTGTCTGCTCGGCAGCGCCGAAGCACTGCTCAGCCAGGATTTGGTTCGGGCACGGCTAGATTCGCAAAAATTTCGTGCAAGCGTTGTTGCCATTCTACACTGAACGATTCGATTTGCGATGGATCGATGGCAAATGCAGAGAGCCACGCCTGGACTTCGATGCTGTTGGGCAGACCTTCGATGGTCAGCCACAAGAGCGCATCCGTGAGTGCTCTGCAAACTTTCCCGATGGGAGCGTCGATCTCGATTTCTTTCTCGAGGCGTCTTTCTTTTTTTGGTTCTTCGGCTTGTGTTGGCTCGGTCATATTGCGCTTTCTTGGTTGATGACGGTTTTCGGTTGTGATTCCTTGTCCTTGGCGGGGGGAATGGGATAGCAGCCGACGACGAGGCGGAAGGGACGGCCTTCGGCGGCGGAGCCATCGGGATTGGAAAACGGCGAACTGTGGCGGCCGGCCACTTCGATGATGGAGCGCTGAAGTTCTTGGGCAAAGACGGCGCGCTGTTCGGACGAGGTGAAGCGGACTTCCGTGTTAATTGAGAGCGTGGCGAGGCGTTTTCCCGCTGCGGCGGCTAGTTCTGCCGAGCGGGCGAGCTCGGATTGCAGCTTGGACGCCAGACCTAGCAAGTATTTCGTGGAAAGTGTGTCCGTCACTAGGGCAGGGTCGGCGGCGAGTGTTCCCAGTAAGTCTGGAGAAAGGACGTACCCGCGCGCCGTTGCTACGTAGCATTGTTCGAAGAGATGCCTGCGGCGACGACGCCCCGCGCGGACCAGGAGGCGAGCCCGCGCCAATTCGCGAACATGATAGTTCACGGTCTGCCTGGGCAGATTCATGCGCCTGGCGACGCCAGTGGCGGAATCAGGCTCGAGAAGGGCTGCAAGAATCTTCAAACGAAGTGGATGGTGGAGGAGCGCGGAAGCCTGAGCAGGCTCGCGCAGCATGTCCAGGCTGGAGCCGCCAGCAGCGGAGACGCGTGGAGAGCGGGTGCCGGCGATTTTCCAGTTGGCGCTGCGGGTGACACGCATGGGCGTGAGAAGCCCCCCTGGCGAAAGCGAGGGCAGTCTGCAATGGACCAATTTATTTGTCAAGACCTATTTTATAGTCCATTGGATCGTGGACTTCTCCAGCGCCCTGAGCGGCTTCCAGGCCACCAAAACTTGGCAAGTTAACGCTGTTTACCTGCTCCCATTCCCAGGAGTAAAATAGGTAGCCAATCTGTATTCAAGTATGATCCACGCATGTCTAAGGTAACTTCCGGAGACGTGTGACCAGGACCAAGTGCAGCAGCGCCGGCTCACGCGGTTCGATAAGGAGACCACGATGGCTACCGCAACGATTACCAAATCAGCCGCCAAAGGCGGCAGCTTTCTTCTCGAGACTCCCCTGCCCCAGGAGGTTTTCACACCGGCTGATCTGACCGATGACCAAAAGTTGATCGGCCAGACGGCGGAGGAGTTTGTCGTCAAGGAAGTTTTGCCGCGGTTGAAAGAGCTCGAAAACAAGAAGCCAGGACTCATGCCAGAACTGTTAAGGAAGTCCGGGGAGCTGGGATTGCTCGGCGGTGGAATTCCCGAGCAATACGGCGGGGCGGGTCTCGACAAAATTGCCACGACGGTCCTGACTGAGAAGCTTTCGATTTATGGCGGTTACGCTGTAACGCATGGCGCACATGCGGGCATCGGAACGTTGCCTATCGTCTATTTCGGAAATGAAGAGCAGAAGAAAAAGTATCTGCCTAAGCTGGCGACGGGCGAATGGATCGGCGCTTATTGTCTTTCGGAGCCGCAGGCTGGCTCTGACTCGCAGAACTCGCTAACACGCGCGGAATTGAATCCGGAAGGCACGCACTACATCCTGAACGGTCAGAAAATGTGGATCACCAACGGCGGATTCGCGGATCTTTACATCGTGTTCGCGAAGGTAAATGGGGAAAAGTTCACGGCATTCATCGTGGAGCGGACATTCCCCGGATTCAAGCCGGGGAACGAAGAGCACAAGATGGGGATTCATGGGAGTTCGACGACGCCCATCTTTCTCGAGAATTGCAAAGTGCCAAAGGAAAACGTGCTGCATGAAATCGGGCGCGGCCACATCGTGGCATTCAACATTTTGAATGCGGGGCGCTTTACGCTGGGTGCGTCGTGCGTTGGCGGGTCAAAGCACGTGCTGCAAAATTCCTCGAAGTATTCGAAAGAGAGGAAGGCGTTCGGCAAGCAGATAGGCGACTTCGGCATGATGAAGGAGAAGCTGGCGGAAATGGCCATTCAGATTTTCGGAGTGGAATCCATGGTCTACCGATCAGCAGGGAACATCGAAGCGGCGATGGTTGAGGCGTCGGGCTCGGGCGACAAAACTCAAAATACAATGAAAGTGCTCGAGGAATACGCAATCGAGAGCTCCATCTCGAAGGTTTATGGCAGCGAAATGTTGGACTTTGTCGTCGACGAAGGCGTGCAAATATTCGGCGGCTATGGGTTTCACGAGGATTATCCGGTATGCCGGGCTTATCGCGATTCGCGCGTCAACCGGATTTTTGAAGGCACGAACGAAATCAACCGCATGCTGATCATTCAAATGCTGATGAAGCGGGCCATGGGCGGGCAGCTTGCGCTGATCCCGGCGGCCATGAAGCTGGCGGATGAGATTCTCGCCGGGCCATCGTTCGAAGAAGCTCCGGAAGGCGTGCTTGCCGAGGAAGCACGCGTGGTGGCCAATACCAAGAAAATGTTTCTACAGGCGGCGGGCGGTGCGGTGCAGAGATTCCGCGAAAAACTCGCGGAAGAACAGGAGCTCATCGGGGCGCTTTCGAATATCGTCATGGAAGTATACGCGATGGAGTCGTGCCTGCTTCGCACGCAAAAAGCGGCCGCGGCCAAGGGTGAATCCGCGACGCAAACCATGATCGACGCAGCGCGTGTATTCATCGCAGACGCCGCCGAGCGCGTCGAGCATGAAGCCAGGCGCGCCATCACAACGGTTCACGAAGGGGACATGCTCACCACGCAGATGGCGGTTCTGAAGCGGTTCGGCAAGCGTGCTCCCGTGGATACGATTGCTTTGCGCAGGCGGGTAGCTGCCGCAGTTCAATCACAAGACCGTTATCCATTCGAAAGCCGCTAGTTTTGGCGATTGAGCAACACGATGGACCGCGACTACGTCGCGATCTGAACCAACTCCGGCTTTTTGCCATTGCCAGGACCGCTCGGCCCCCAGCGAGTAGGCCGATCACCTCGGCGCCGCAGACGGTTGACCAGCGATCCGATACCGACTGACCCGCCCACAAAATGTCCGACGCGAAGGGGACCGGCAACCTTGACGGTTCGAATCCAGTGCAAACCGCTGCTGGCCATACATCCACATTCCGCGCAGTTGGGAGTGCCACCGAAGACGCACGGCTCGACGCGCGTTACCAAATCCGCGGAAAAGTTTGCGGACATTTTCGCGAACAGGCAGTCGGCGGGACTTGCCGGGGGATGAAGGAAAGCCTGGGCGACGCCATCGTTTATCAGGAATTTCGGATATTTTCGAGATAAAAGAGGCAACACGCGAGCCACTTCCTGGCGGTCTTCCGGAGTCAATTTTTCCGCGCTCTCTTCACCGATCTGGGGTGTGTATAGGCTGACCCAAATGTGATCGACCTCGGAGCGGGCGGTCCAGAACGCCACGTATTCTTCCAAATAGCCGGGCCGCTGCAGCATCTGGCGCGTGATCACCCAGTGGATGTTCACTTTGCGGCCATCGATATTTTTTAAGATGCGCTCGTAGGTCGCCGGCTTGCGGCGGATGTCGTGGTGTTCAGGCAGGCCGTCGACGGAGAGGGCCACTCGCACGCGGCGGAGTTCCATCCATTCCATGGGAATTGGGATTACGCCGCTGGTGACAACCAGTGAGAAGACGCCCATCGCACTTAGAGCAGGCAAGATGGCGCTCAACTCGCGATGCCGGACGAGCGGCTCGCCGCCAACCAATGAAACATGCATTGGGCGGTTTTTCCGGACCAAATTCAGCACACCCTCGACGAGAGCGTCGCCGCGAAAATCGGTCAGGTCGGTAAGAAGTTTGCCCCCGCCGAGGTGGGTATCGCCGTAAGCGTAGCATCCGGGGCAACTGAGCGGGCACTCGCGCGTGATCTCGATCGAAAGCATGGGCGCTTTGCCGCCCAGGATTTTCCCCCAAGCGCTCAAAATTTCTCGTGGAGTAATGCTCGGATTTGGCTGAGACGTGACCATGCGTTTTAGATGCCGGGGAGACTCCTCAAGGGTGCCTTATTTTGAGGTCGAGAGCCACTAACTACATTTCGAAGAGTATACAGGATTCCATGGGGAGTGGCTCGGTTGGCCCGGCAGACGCGTGCACCCATTCAACAGACCAACCCGGAATGTTCATTCAAACTCGGGGTCTTCATTAAGACGTTGTACGCAAGGACACGTACCCGATGCCGGACCACTCTCCGTCTACTAATTCGGTTAAGCTAGAAGCGCAGGGATCATCCGTCTCCAACTCTGAAGGAACAGGCAGGAATGCTCAGAAAGCTGTCCATTCTTGGGGCCACCCTTGTCGGCGCTCATATTGCACAAGCGCTGCTTCTGGGAGTTTCTCCTGCAGGCACTTTCCTGGCGAATGTTCTCGAGATTTCCGCCAGCGTTCTCGCCGCGGTGATGAGCTTCGGCGCGGCGCGCCGGGCGCGAGGAATGGCTCGCCCGTTCTGGGCCCTTGTGGGTTGCGGAATGGCAGCCTGGGGCTTAGCGAACTCCGGTTGGACGTACTACGAATTCTTTCTGCACACCAAACCCACGCCAGGTTCCGCGGTGCAATTCCTTTTCAGCCTGCACGCATTGTTCTTCGCAATGGTGCTTTTCCTGGACCAAGACAAGGATTCGCCGCGCTTTGAACCCGAGTTTTTCCTCGATTTCACCCAAATCGCAATCGTGTTCTTTTTTGTATTTCTCGGGCTCTATTATGTGCCCTCGCCGCAGCTTCAACAGCAGAGCGCGGCAATACGTGAACTTTGGATGGAGTTCGGTGAAGAGACGATCATCATCGTGCTTGCCTGTTTTCAAATTGCCAGGGCGCGCACCCCGCACATTCGCAGGCTATATGTTGGGCTTGCCGTGTACTATGCCATCTTCGGCGCCTGCTCTGCCGTGGCCGAATATCATCAGTCCATCCATAGGACACCGACCGGCACGCTGTTCGACCTCTGTTGGACGCTACCGTTTATTTGGGGGGCTTTCTGGGCCGCGCGCTGGCAACCGCCGCCAGCCTCGGAGCCGGCACGTCCGCTTGGCCTAAAAACATTTAGCGGGGTGGTGCTGACCAACGCGATATTTGTGCTAGCCCCGCTGGTGGTGCTGGTGCAAGTGGCACAGTTTCCTTCCGGATGGCGCATTCTCCGGTTTTCACTTCTTGGAGTTTCGATTCTGTGTTTCGCGATGCGCATCGGAATCAGCGGCTACCGAGAAGCAAGAACAGCGGAGACGGTGCGGCGGCAGGCGCTAGCCATGGATGCCGCTGCAGATGGTATTTCGATCCTCGGAGAGAATGGAGAGCACGTATATGTAAACGCGGCCTTCGCCCGTATGATGGGGCACGAAAGCCCGGAGGCCATGCTGGGGGTGACCTGGCGGGAGATTTATGACCCGCGCGACGTTGAGTTACTGCAGCAGCAGGTTCGGAAGTCCCTTGAGGCCGAGGGCAAGTGGACAGGGCAAATCAATCTCCGGCGCCGCGACGGAACTGCCATTCCCATCGAAATGGCGATCACTTCTCTTGCCAATGGGGTTACGGCGTGCGTCGGCCATGACATCAGCGCGCGAGCGGAAGCGGAGAAGGCGCGCGCCGATGCCGAAAACAAATATCAAAAACTAGTCGAGCAGGTCGCCGCTATCAGCTACATCGCGGAGCTAGGCCTCGAGGGAGCATGGCATTATGTCAGCCCGCAAATCGAGGCGATAACGGGCTATTCCCAAGATGAGTGGCTCGCCAACTCTCGCGCATGGATACGCCACGTCCCGCAGGAAGACCACCCAATCATCGAGGCGGCTGAAGGAGCAAGTGTTCGGGGTGAGCGATTCCAGGCTGAATACCGGATTGTGCGCAAAGATGGAACCGTGATCTGGGTGAGCGACACGGCTGTTGTGGTTTCGGGAAGCTACAGTCATCCAGTGATGGAAGGCATCATCGTGGATATCACGGAGCGCAAACAGCTCGAAAATCAGTTGCAGCAGTCAAGAAGGATGGAAGCCGTCGGGAGGCTCGCGGGTGGGATCGCACATGACTTCAACAATCTTTTGACCATCATAAAAGGATACGCGGAGCTGGCAGTGCAACGCACCGGGATTCTGCCGGAACTGCGCGCAGATGTAATGCAAATAGAGAACGCGGCCGAACGCGCTTCCACGCTGATCCGTCAATTGTTGGCGTTCAGCCGAAGGCAAGTTCTTCAGCCGAAGATTATCGATCTGAATGCGATCGTCCTGGGTTTGGACAAACTGCTGGGGCGCCTGATGAGCGAACAGATCAAGATGGTGACGCGCTGCGGCGCAAACGTGGGAAATGTGAAAGCCGACCCGGCTCAAGTCGAGCAGGTAATCATGAATCTCGTGGTGAACGCACGCGATGCCATGCCGAAGGGTGGGCGGCTGACGGTGGAAACTTCCGACGTGGAATTGGACTCCACTTATGCGCGCGATCACGTTACCGTCAAGCCGGGTCCCTATGTGATGCTGGCCGTATCGGATACGGGGATGGGCATGAGCCGGGAAACTATGGCTCATATTTTCGAGCCTTTTTTCACGACGAAAGAGAGCGGGCGCGGAACGGGCCTGGGACTCTCTACCGTGTATGGCATCGTGAAGCAAAGCGGCGGATACATTTGGGTGTATAGCGAACCCGGTATGGGAACCACATTCAAGGTGTACCTGCCGCGAGTCGCGGAGCAAGTCGAGAGCAAAGGAGTGGTGGTTGCGCCTCCCGTTGCGCGCAAGGGCAGTGAAACGGTCCTGTTGGTCGAAGACGACGAGGGGGTGCGGGAACTCACCAGCATGATCCTGAGCGCCAACGGTTACCAGGTTCTTTTGGCCCAGGATGCGGCGGCGGCGGAGCGTTTCTCCGAAAAACACGCGGGAGCCATTCATCTTCTCTTGACGGACATTATTATTCCGGGAACCAGCGGGCGCGAACTTGCGAAGCGCATCACCAAGCAACATCCCGATACGCGCGTGCTGTATATGTCGGGTTACACAGACAACGTCCTGGCACAGGGCGGGATTCTGGAGCCAGGCGTAGCTTTTCTTCAAAAACCATTTACGCCGGCGGCACTCGTCCAGAAGGTGCGGGATGTGCTCGACAGTCCGGTCCACGCAAAGTAGAAGACGCGTGAGCACGAATTGATTCGTCTTTGCCTAAGGCCAGGACCATCAAAACATGCCCTCCGTATCGCTCGTTCAACGCGTATCTCCCAGATGAATTGTTTTCCCTGTCGCAGCGGATTGCCGCGCGGCGTCCAAAATTTCCGTAACAATCATGTTTGTTTCGAGCGAGGTTAACCCCTGCGGCTGCATGCCCCCGA
>Ga0210402_10001380_pt1 | contig 25075 bp, 19 predicted proteins | sample IncBWC7MmetaG_FD_161055 | JGI IMG/M metagenome (GOLD analysis project Ga0210402, IMG submission 161055) | Forest soil microbial communities from Barre Woods Harvard Forest LTER site, Petersham, Massachusetts, United States - Inc-BW-C-7-M | ecosystem: Environmental > Terrestrial > Soil >... | reverse complement strand
GGACGCTGCTGATTGGCGACAACGTGCTGGTGGACAAGCTGGTCTACTCTCCTCAGGGCGCGCTTTCGGGCAAGGTGCTGCCGTACCGAGATGTGCGGCGCGGCGACATCATCGTGTTCCGCTATCCGCTGAACATTTCGCAGGACTACGTGAAGCGGGCCATCGGCGTTCCCGGCGACCACATCCGGTTCGAAAACCAGGAACTGATTCTGAACGGGCACAAGGTGAAGGAGCCGTACACGCTCCACTCGGCGCCCTACCCGGACCAGTACCGCGACAATTTTCCGGCGGCGCCGCAGAACATGCCGTTACGGCCGCGGGCCGCGGAGATGCTGGCCGAGCACGTGGTGAACGGCGAACTGGTGGTGCCGGAGGGCTTTGTTTACGCCATGGGCGACAACCGCGACGACTCCGACGACAGCCGGTACTGGGGCCTGGTGCCGCGGGAGAACGTGGTGGGCACGCCGCTGATTATTTACTGGTCGTACGATGCGCCGACGGCGGATTTGTCGAACGGCAACATCGGGTTCGACCATGTATTGGATGTGGTGACGCACTTCTTCACGAAGACCCGGTGGACACGAACGTTCAAGCTGCTGCACGGCTATCCGCTGCAGTAGCAGCATGACGGCGCCAGACCTATGACGTCACCGGACCGGCTGCGGGAATTGCGCGTCCGCGCCGTCCGCGTGCCCATGGAGCAACCGCATCAGACCGCCAGCGGCACGCTGTCGGAATCGCCCCTGGTGCTGGCGGACGTCACCACCGACGGCGGCGTCACCGGGCACAGCATCACTTTCACCTACACGGCGGCGGCGCTCAAGCCGGTGGCGGAGTTGATGGCGAACCTGGCGCCGCTGATTGAAGGGCAAGTGCTGGCGCCCAGGGAACTGGAGCAGGCGCTGGCGAAGCGCTTCCGGCTTCTGGGCACGCAGGGCCTCGTGGGGATGGCGCTGGCGGGGATCGACATGGCGCTTTGGGATGCGCTGGCGCGCAGTCACGAAACCTCGCTGGTGCGACTGCTGGGTGGCGTCCCGCGGCCGGTTCCGGCCTATGGCGCGGTAGGGTACGACGGCGTGGCGGGTTCGGCCAAGATTGCCGAGAGTTGGGCGAAACGCCGGTTCCGGGGCATCAAAGCCAAGATCGGGTACCCGACGGTCCGTCAGGACGTGGAGGTGATCCGCGCCATGCGGCAGGCGGCGGGCGAGGACATGGCCATCATGGTGGACTACAACCAGAGCCTGACGCCGGTGGAAGCCGTGGCGCGGATGCGGGTTCTGGATGAGGAAGGGCTCACGTGGGTGGAGGAGCCGACGCTGGCGCACGATTACCGCGGCCACGCCATGGTGGCGCGCGAGGCCAAGACCCCGATTCAATGCGGCGAGAACTGGTGGGGCGCCGGCGACCTGCAACGCGCGCTGGAGGCGGGCGCCTCGGATTACGTGATGCCGGACGCCATGAAGATTGGCGGCGTGACGGGCTGGCTGCGCGCGGCGGCGCTGGCGGAGGTGGCCGGCGTGCGTGTGAGCAACCATCTGTGGCCGGAGATCAGCGCGCAGCTTCTGTGTGTGACGCCGACGGCGCACTGGCTGGAATATGCCGACTGGTGGAACCCGATTGTTGCCGAGCCGCTGCGGATCGAACAGGGCATGGCTTTGGTGGATGGCGCCACGGGGACAGGCGTGGCGTGGAATGAGGAGGCGGTGGGGCGGTATGGGGCGTAGCCGGGGACTGCCCGAGGGTGATGGGCAGCCTGGGACCTGATGCGACGATAATAGCCTGCCAGGTCGCCCCGAATATCCTCTGCGGCACTCGCGGCTCTTGCTTCCTATGTTACTTCCGTTCCGGCCGAAGCCGGTTCCAACCGCAAGCCAGGGCGCCCATACAGTCCCTTCTGCCTTAAGTCTTTGAGATACAATAGTCTCTTATTCGTTTCCGGGAGCGCTCTCGGGGCCTGACGTGCGGAGCACCATTGAGAGGTTGCCGGCCAAGGTCTCAAAGGCGGCTTTCCCGGCCCTAAAGTGGAACCTGTCCGGGGAACTCAAATGGCAAACTCGAAAGTTGTGAAAGCCGCTTCCATTGTTGCGTTCGTGATAGCAGGGCTCGGGGTCATCGGGGCACTTATGGGGCCGATAATGGTTCTGCCCTTGGCGGCGATTCCGCTGGTTGCCGGCATCGGTATCATGCGCAGGCGGGTGTGGAGTGCCTATGGATTCGCCTTTTACCAGTTCGCGCAGCTTCTTCTGCTACCGGTTGCTCTATTTCGATCCACGATGGGGCTGCCGGGAATCATTGCGGCAGCCGCGCTGATAGCGGCTCTCATTCCGTTGTTTCTCCTGGCGGGTAGATCGCTCGCGGCCGCGGGGGCTGAACGCGGCTGGGCCTGGCCCTGGATCGCAGCGTCCGTTCTAACAACCCTTCCGCTTTTCTTCGTTCAAGCCTTTGTAATACCGACGGGTTCGATGGAAGATACGCTCCTTATCGGCGATCGCATTCTGGTTCAACGTTTCCCAAAACCGAGCCCCGAACGCGGCGACGTGATTGTTTTCGTTTACCCGATCGATCGGGATCAGACACAAATGAAGCGCGTTATCGGCGCTCCGGGAGACCACATCAGGATTTCGGAGAAAATCGTTTACCGAAATGGGGCGGCGCTTAAAGAGCCGTACGCAGTCCACAGGACCGCGTATGTGGATTCCTACCGGGACAACTTCCCGAGCGAACCCAACATTCGCCTTGCTGACGCCGCCCGGGAGATGATCGAGAAGCACGTGGTGAATGGCGAGCTTGTGGTGCCCGGCGGAAAATACTTCGTTCTGGGAGACAATCGAGACAATTCATTTGATAGCCGGTATTGGGGATTTGTTAGCTCTGCCGATCTTATTGGCAAGCCGCTTGTGATCTACGAGTCCGAGGACCAGACGGAACAAGGGCGGCCCGGTGGAAAACCTGTTTGGGTGTGGGCGCATGGAGTTCGTTGGAACAGATTCTTGAAGGTTCTCTAATTCGAAAATTTCCACTGGGGCCCCTCAGGGCTTGTCTTTCGCGTCATGCGCCGCCGCGCACCTTCTGTGCGGATTCCGCCCCAAACACCGGTAGCCCGGGGTCCGTCAGTAACCCAATCTGCTTGAGCACCGAAGCCTGATCCCAATAGATGTGTTCGTGCGCAAGCTTGCCATCGCGGAAGCGCACGATCGCCACCAACGCCACTTCCACATAGCGGTTGGTCGCGGGAATACCCGGCAACATCCACGGCATTTCCTGGGTGTGGGTGAAGGAGAAGATCATTTCATCGACCAACTGCTCTTCTCCCACCGTGCGGGAAATCGGTGTGAGTTTCGTGTCGGGCGGCATCCTCGGAATGAAATCCTCCGAATAGAAAATGCGCAAGGCGCTTTTCCCCGCGCCACCCGTCAGCACCGGAACATGATTGACGTAGGCGTCATCCACCATGGTGGCCAGGGTCGAGTCCGTGTCGCGCGTCGCGAATTCATGATTGGTGTGCTCTTCCCACAACCGGGCTAAATCTGCTGGGGGCATGCAGCAATTCTAGCCGACGAGGCAGGACGACTGCACGCCTGGGTGGCCGGCGGCGCTGATCGTGGTGATGAATGCCTATGTTTCTGGGGACATGCTTTTGGCAGCCGGCGTGCTCCACCTTGCTTCGAAAGGTTCCTCATGCGTCTCGCCAGTACTCTTTTCTTCGTCCTAACCGCCGCCGCCCAGGTACTCACACTCCAGGACGGCACGCCGGTACGCCTTCGCCTCAACCTTACCGTCTCCTCCGCCAGCACGCACGTCGACCAAACCGTGGATTTCGAAGTCACCGAACCCGTCATTAAAGGGAGTTACGTAGTGATTCCGAAGGGCTCCGTCGCCCTCGGCCACGTCACCAAAGTGGATACCAGGCACCGCTTCGCACGCGCCGGTGCGCTCGAGCTCAGCATCGATTTCGTGCGCCTCCCCGATGGCCGGACCATACCCTTGCGCGCCACCCCCGAAAAGGGCGAAGGCGATATGAGCGGCCGCCGTGTGGCCGCCACGATCGCGGCCTCACCCATCCTGGTGTGGGTAAAAGGCAGGGACGTGACCTTCGAAAAAGGTACTGAGACCACTGCCTACGTCAGCGGCGACGCCCGCATCGACGAAGCCCAGCCGCGTACCGGCCTTACCCCCGCCCCCGACAGTGGTGCGGACCGCAGTGCCGCCCCCGGCGCCGCGCTCACCAACGCCGACATCGTCCAAATGCAGAAGGCCGGACTCTCCGAAGAGATCATCCGGAGCAAGATTGGCACCTCCGCGACCAACTTCAGCACCGGCACCCAGGACCTGATCCAGTTGAAGGAAGCCGGCGTAAACGACAACATCATCAACGCCATGGTGCGGAAAGCCGGCCGCCCCGGAGTCAAATAATAAGCGCCGTCCTGGAGTGGATGGACCTTGCCGGTGGGTGCTTGGGGCAGATGCAGCGTGGCGACGGACGACGGGCGAGCGTCCCGCGTAAAAAAGGCGGGACGCTCGCGCGAAGACGCCCAATGCCGCTGGAGCACTACGGCGCCGACGGCCCCGCCGCATTGAACTCGAACACATCGGTGTTAGTGCGGACAATCAGCCTTCCCGGCCCGAGAGCCTTGCCTTCGGTGGGGAAAAAGACCACGCCATCGGTGGATTCGCCGGGCGCCAGTTTGGTCTGGACCATGCAGAGCGCGCTGGCGGCGGCGGCCGCCTTCAACCTGACGGAGCCCATGGCGATGGCCGCCTGGCGGCGTTGCTCGTAACCGTTGGTCGATTTCAGATGCGCGTTTCCGGCGATTGAATTCTCGTAGGTGGTCACCAGCTTGATGGCGTCGCTGCCGTTGCCCCTCTGCTCCAGCATCAGGATGACGTCGCGGGCGGCGGCGGCGCGGATGGAGGCGCCTTCGCCGCGCACGTAGGTGAAATCCTCGGGCCGGATCATATAGGGGCCTTGCGCGCCATTCGAAACCGCTACCTGCATGATGGCGAATTCGTGCAGATGGGAGGGCATGATAGCGAACATCACGGTCACGCCGGACTTCGTAAGTGTTTGATACTTCAGGCCATTCTGCTCGAACTCGATGACTTGCGCGGGTGCGCTGTAGAATATCGCAACAGCTATGGCGCATACCCACGGAAGGCGGTTCATGAGATAATTCTATGATACGGCAGTAATTTACTAAGAAGAAAAGAATGTCGAGCGAACACGAACATATGTCCAATGCCGGAATTCGGCCCAGCAGCCACGGGTTGGAAGACCACGGGATCCGGAACGTCAACGTAGCCTACTGGAATCTAGGCACGGCCCAGCTTCTGGAGCATGCGATCCAGCGGCGGGAAGGGAACCTGGCCTCGGGCGGCGCCTTCGTAGTGCGCACCGGGCAGTTCACCGGGCGTTCTCCCAAGGACAAGTTCATTGTGCGAGACGAAACCAGCGATTCGCAGGTGGCTTGGGGGAAGGTGAACCAGCCGATGTCCGAGGCCGGCTTCGACCGGCTGTATTCCAAAATGCTGGCGTTCTGGCAGGGCCACGATGTCTACGTGCAGGATTGCCACGTGGGCGCGGACCCCGAATATGGCATGCCCATTCGTGTCATCACCCAGCTTGCCTGGCACAACCTGTTCGCGCGCCAACTGTTCATCCGGCCAGACCCGGCCAAGACCCAGGACCACATGCCGGATTTCACCATTATGTTCGCCCCGGATTTCGTGGCCAGCCCGCCGGAAGACGGCACAAATTCGGAAACCTGCATCGTCATCAGCTTCAAGAAGCGGGTGGTGCTGATTTGCGGCACCAGCTACGCGGGGGAGATGAAGAAGTCGGCCTTCACCGTTTTGAATTACCTGCTGCCGGCGCGCGGCGTGTTCCCGATGCATTGCTCGGCCAATATGGGTCCGGGTGGGGACACGGCGCTATTCTTCGGCCTGTCGGGCACCGGCAAGACGACGCTTTCGGCCGACCCGCTGCGCAACCTGATCGGCGACGACGAGCATGGCTGGAGCGATAGCGGCGTTTTCAACTTCGAGGGCGGCTGCTACGCCAAGTGCATCCGGCTTTCGCAGCAGAACGAGCCGCAGATCTGGGAGGCCATCCGGTTCGGCACGGTGCTGGAGAACGTGGCCATGGATTCGGAGACGCGGCTGCTGAATTTCGATTCCGATGCCCTGACGGAAAACACGCGGGCGGCCTATCCGCTGAGGTTCATCGAGAACGCCGTGATTCCCAGCGTGGGCGGCCATCCCAATCACGTGATCTTCCTGACGGCGGACGCGTTTGGCGTGCTGCCGCCGATTTCGAAGCTCTCACCGGAGCAGGCCATGTACCACTTTCTGAGCGGCTATACGGCGAAGGTGGCCGGTACCGAGCGGGGCCTGGGCAAGGAACCGCAGGCCACGTTCAGCGAATGCTTCGGCGCGCCGTTTCTGCCGCGGCCTGCGGCAGCGTACGCCGCGCTGCTGGGAGAGAAGTTGCGGCGGCATTCCGCGATGTGCTGGCTGGTAAACACGGGCTGGGCGGGCGGCCCGTTCGGCGTGGGACAACGCATGAAGTTGGTGTACACTCGCGCCATGCTGAACGCGGCGCTGGCGGGGCAGTTGAATGATCTGCCGGTGAACGTTCATCCACTGTTCAAGGTGGCGGTGCCGATCTCGTGCCCAGGGGTGCCCGCGGCGTTCCTGGATGCGCGCGGCATGTGGGCGGACAAGACAGCCTACGACCGGGCGGCGCAGAATCTGAGCGCGCGTTTCAACAAAAACTTCGAGAGGTTCGCGGACGTGAACTGGGACGTTGCGGCAGCGGCGCCGGGGCGATAGATCGGTACGTCGGGACAGATAAGTAGACTGCTTCAGAGTTCCCCAACGTGTCCGGGAAACCGCTTGCTTACGCGCGCGGCTCCGATCAGAGCCGCGACCGTTAGGAAGCGGTTCCCTCCAAATGTGCGACTGTATTTCTGAAATGGTGTATGAGGGCGGATCGCTGCGCGGTACCAACTACGTACCCGCGGTGAGCCAGTTCCTCGCAAACTCTTCGGCGTTGCCGTGCAGATCCAGCGGCTCCGTGCGAGCTTCCTGATTGCCTTCGAGATAAACGGCAACCACGCCGTCCGCAGTGGGACGCAGTTCCAGCCGCCGCTCGCGCGCTTCCAGCCGCAGTGTGGTGTCCAGCCACGCGATGTGCACTTTGACACGTTGGCTGTGGCCGATGCGCGTTGCCTGCTTGAGCAATTCGGCCGTGAATGGCCCCTGTTTCAGTTCTTCCGCGAAGGGCGCCGCGGCCCGTGCCTGGGCCTGTTGGCTTTCGCGTGCCCGCTGCTGGCGCCCGCGGTCTTCCTTGCCCTCCTCGCTGGATTCGAGGCTCTTGAGGCTGTTTTCGAGGTTGTCGAGAAAACTCATCTCCTCCCAGTTTGACGGAAAACGCCCCCGGCGTCCAACTCAAGGTACGATAGACGCGATGGCCGATCCCTCAAACCAGCGCCTCAATGACCTCCGAAACGGCCTGCTCCGCCTGCACAAATCGTTGCTGGACTCCGAGCGGGCCGCTTACGAACGCGACGTGGAGCGCATCTCGACCACCGGCCAATTCCTCAACCTGGTGCTCAACGACCCCTGGTTCAACTGGCTGCGCGACCTTTCGCAATTTATCGTGGTGGTGGATGAAGCTGTGGATTCGAAGGAACCGGTAACCCCCGAAGACGCCGACCGCCTGATCGCGCGCGCCCGCGAGCTGGTTTCACCATCCGAGGAAGGCACGGGTTTCGCCCGACGGTATTTCGAGGGCATGCAGCGCGACCCGGGCGTGGTGCTGGCACACCGGGACATGGTGCAGGTGTTCGCGGCGCTGGGGTAAACACAGGCGAACCCACGCGGGCAGGAATGCCTGTGCTGCTCGGGAATGCCTGTGCGACAGGCTGGTTGGCCGTGTTACTTGAACGTAATTGTGGTTTCGGTGTGGAACTTCTGGTATCCGTGAAAGGCCACACTGTTCCGGGTGTGCAACCGGGTGCTGCGCATTTCCACCTCGGCCTTGAGCGGCAGCAGATACTCTTGGCCACCCACTTCGGCGAAGTCGTAGTCCAGGCGGGTAACCGATTGGCGCGCCGGGAAATTTACCGGCATCTCGCCCTCCATGGTTAGATGCAACGGCATGTTCGTGTCACGGTCCACCACAATCTCACCGTGAAACCCCACTACCGCTTCCACTATGTTGTCCCGGTCCAATTGGACGCTCACTACGTACGACGAGTGCGCCAGATCCACGCGATACGTGTAGACCGCCGCCCGCCGCTTGCGAAGCGTGGTCCAGTTCTTCCAATGAAACTCGCCGGCCGATTTGGGGTCGAAGATCACGTTCAGAATCGTGCCGAATTCGCCCTTCGAAGCGGAGCCTCCGCTCTTCATGTAATCCAGGTTGGTGGGCTTGTTGTCGATGGTCAGCAGCTTGTAATCTTCCCTCTGGTCGAAGTAGGTGAGCTTCACGGTGAGCGTGTCGACGGGCGTCCAATGGTCGCGGCCGTAGCGATCTTCGTAGCGCTTCACCACCTGCGTGCAGATGAAATCGGGCAGCGACCTGGTGTAGTCGAGCGCACCTTCGCGAACCTGCTCCAGCAGATGCGCCTGCTCCTCTTCCGAGGGCTTGGGCTCAACGGCCAGCGCCGCCCCGGCCGTCACTCCGAGAGCAGTGATTCCGAGACCCGTGATTCCGGGAGCCGTCATTCCGAGAGCCGCAATCAGAAGACGCAGGCGCATGGCGTGCTACCGAATCGGCTTCTTCTCCCTGGTCTTCTCTTCCGGCAAGGGCGCCGGCGTATCGAAGCTCAGGGTGGCGTCGGCGGAGAACTTTCGGTAATTCACAAACTGCACATCGTTCCTGGTCGTCTGGGTGTCCGTGCCCAGCCGCACATCGGCGCGCAGGGGCAATAAGTACGGTTTACCCCCGACTTCGGCGAAATCGTAATCCACCGTGGTAACCGCCCGCTGCAACGGGAAATCGACCGGTATGTGGTCGGCCTCCAACACAAATTTCACCACCTGGCTGGTTTCGCGGTCCACATATACCAAGCCATGGAAGCCCGTGGTCACATGCTGCCGGTGTTGCGGGTCGGTTCCATACGACAACTGGTAGCTGGCATCGCCCAGCGCCACCTGGTAGGAGAAAACGTGCACCGGGCGTTCGTGCAGCGTCACCTCCCGTTCCCACCGGAATTCGGCGTGCGACTGCGGGTTGAAGATTTCGTGCAGCATGCTGCCAAACTCCCCGGCCGACGTGGCCCCCGCCAGCGACTGGTAGTCTTTGTCCGTGGGCCGGTCATCGATCGAAATCAGCCTGTAGTCTTCCCGCCGCTCGGCATATCCCAGCCGGACCACCAGACGGTCCATCAACCGCCACGATTCCTTGCCATCGGTGCCGGCATAGCGTCGGATCGCCTGCGTGCAGAGGAAGTCGGGCAGGCCCTCGGTATAGTGGAGCGCCGTTTCCCGGGCCGCCTCGATGAGGCGTTTCTGGTCCGGTTCCGACGGCGGAGGCGGCGGCGCGGGCCTGGCCGATGCAGCCGGCGCGGCGGGCTTCGGAAGCGCCCGCGCGGCATCCATCAAGCGCCGCAGTTCGGCCACGGTCCTGGGCCCGGCGCCCTCGGTCTGGAGTTGAAAAATGGTGCGATCGTCCATGCTCTCCGTGAGCGCCAGTTTGTGCAGGGCCTTCGCAACGTCGCCATCCGCCTGTTTCAACTGAACGGCCGAGCGCACGAAACCAATCACGTCGCGCACGGAGCGCCGGTCCTGCGCGAACGCGGCATTGCTGAGACAGGCACAGCCAAGACAGGCGCTGAAAAGACAAGGGATGAGAGCCTTCATTCGCGGCCGCATCTCTCCACTATAGAGCTTTCCACAACAGAGCTAAGCGGCGTGGGTTTTCCATGCCCGCGGACGGTCGACCGCGTTTATGGTATAGGCTGGGGTTGACAATCTGCCCCGCAAGGTACAATCGTTCCCAAGGTGCCATGATTTCGCCACTCACTCCACTCGACTTTCTGGCGCGGGCCGCGCACACTTACCGCGATGTCATCGCCGTCCAGGACGGGGACCGGCGCTTCACCTACGCTGAGCTCCGCGACCGCGTTTACCGCCTTGCCGGCGCCCTGCACCAACTGGGAGTGGGACCGGGCGACCGGGTTGCCGTGCTGGCTCCCAACACCACCGCGGCTCTCGAGGCCCACTTCGGCCCCATGCTGTTGGGCGCCATCCTGGTGATGCTCAACACCCGCCTGCAAGCCGGCGAACTGGCGTGGATTCTGCAACACTGCGGCGCCAAGGTGCTGCTGGTGGACCAGCAACTCCGCCATCTGGCGGAGGGCGCGCCGGTCCAGCACATCATCCACGACTACGAAGGCCTGCTGCGCGACGCCGGCCCCGCACCGGACACGCCGCCCATCGACGAAAACGCCTGCATCGCCATCAACTACACCAGCGGCACCACCGGCTTCCCCAAGGGCGTGATGTTCACGCACCGCGGGGCCTGGGTCAACGCCATGGGCGAAATCGCGGAGCACGGCCTGACGCAGCGCAGCGTCTACCTGTGGACACTTCCCATGTTCCACTGCAACGGCTGGTGTTTCGTGTGGGCCGTCACAGCGGCGGGCGGGCGCCACATTTGCATGCGCCAACCCGACCCCCGCGAAGCATGCCGCCTCATCCAGGCCGAGGGCGTGACCCATTTGTGCGGAGCGCCGGTAGTAGTCAGCGGGCTGGCCCAGCACTGCGAAGCTGAGGGCATCCACTTCGCCCGGCCCTTGCGCATCGTTACCGCCGGAGCGCCGCCGCCGCCCGCGGTAATCCGCGCCGCCGAGGAGACCGGCGCCGAAATCACACACGTCTACGGCCTCACCGAAACCTACGGGCCACATACCATCTGCGCCTGGAAGCCGGCGTGGGACAGCCTGCCCGCAGCCGGGCGCGCGCAAATCAAAGCCCGCCAGGGGGTGCCTTACATTATTGCGGGCATGGACCTGCGGGTGGCCGGCGCCGACATGCGGGACGTGGAAGCCGACGGCCAAACCATGGGCGAAGTGATGATGCGCGGCAACAACGTGATGCTCGGTTATTGGGACAATCCAAAGGCCACCGAAGAGGCTTTTGAGGGGGGCTGGTTTCATTCGGGCGACCTGGCGGTGGTCCACTCCGATGGCTACATCGAGCTGCGCGACCGCAAGAAGGACATCGTCATTTCCGGGGGCGAGAATATCTCGTCCATCGAAGTGGAAAAGGTGTTGGCCGACCATCCGGCGGTGGCCGAGGCAGCCATTGTCGCCTTCCCCGATCCAAAATGGGGAGAAGTGCCGAAAGCCTACGTGGGGCTCAAGCCCGGATGCGCTGCCACCGCCGATGAACTGGTGGCCTGGTGCCGCCAGCGCCTGGCGCATTTCAAGTGTCCCAAGATCGTGGAATTCGGACCGCTGCCCCGCACCGCCACCGGAAAGATCCGCAAGAACGAACTGCGCGGCCGCACGCACGAAGGCGACCGCGAAGGCGATCCACAACTATGAATTTCGAAAACCTTTTGATCTCGCAAGAGGGCCCAGTCACGGTGGTGACCCTCAACCGGCCGCAGCGCCGCAACGCCCTTTCGCTGGAGTTGATGCTGGAGTTGACAGCCTGCCTGGACGCTATTGGCCGCGGGTTGCATTCCAACGGGCACTCAAACGGAGAATCGCGTGCGGTGATTCTGGCGGCGGCGGGAAAAGTCTTCTGCTCCGGTCACGACCTCTCGGAAATGACCGGCCGCGACATCAACGAATACCGCCGCATCTTCGACGTGTGCAGCGAGCTGATGCTGAAGATCCAGGCCATTCCCCAACCGGTGATCGCCGAAGTGCAGGGGGTTGCCACCGCGGCGGGATGCCAGTTGGTGGCGGCCTGCGACCTGGCCGTCGCCTCAGAGGACGCATCGTTCGCGACACCCGGCGTCAAAATCGGCCTCTTCTGCACCACCCCGATGGTCGCCCTGACCCGCGCGATCGGCCGCAAGCGGGCGCTGCAGATGTTGCTCACCGGCGAAATGGTGCCCGCGCACACCGCCGCCGAATGGGGCCTGATCAACCAGGCTGTCCCTGCGGCCGAACTGCGCGCGGCCACGCGGAAACTGGCTGGGAAAGTGGCCGAAGCCAGCACGCTGGTGGTGGCCATCGGCAAGCAGGCCTTCTACACCCAGATCGATCTGGACCAGCAGAAAGCCTACGCTTATGCCAAGGAAGTGATGTCGATGAACGCGCTGGCCGCCGACGCCCAGGAAGGCATGGCGGCGTTTCTGGGCAAGCGCGCGGCGTGTTGGAGCGGAAAGTAAGACGGGCCGCGTGTGGCTTGCCATCGCCCAGACGAGGGCGACATAGTTCTCGACCGTTCCGCGGTTGCGGAACGACCATTCACGCCGGGCAAAAAGCTCAAGCGGGAATGGATCGGCATCGACATCACGCATCTTGGGATATCCCTCATCGAGAAGAACGTTTAGGCAGAGTCAAACAATAATCTGAACAAATCCACAATCTGTTTCACCAGTGGATTCCCGGTCACGTTGACTTCGATTATCCCTCTTCCTTTGCGGCTTCGCGGCTTTGCGTGAAATCTTGTCTTTTTATTGTACGCTTGGCTCAAATGTCCAACTTATTATTTAACTCCCTCCTAATGACGCCTTTCCCAGAATCGAATTCGAAGCGGCTGCCCGCCATCTTGCATCCCGGGACAAGTACCAGTTCCGGTGGTGGGCGGTGTCGCTTGTGAATAGCCGGCTCACTGCGCATCGCGGCAGGCGGATTAACAATCCGCCGCAGGTTATCAACCTGCCCCACACGGGTTCGTCCGCCCGCGGGTTACACTGTTGAGCATGTCCGCGTGCACGATCGATGTCATCAACCCTGCAACCGGCGAATGGATCACCACCGTCCCCGATCATGATGCCGCCGATGTGGACCGCGCCGTCGCGGGCGCGCGCGCCAGTTTCGAAAACCAGACGTGGCGCGGGCTCGACGCTTCCAAGCGCGAGCGCATCCTATGGAACATCGGCGAGTTGCTCATGAAGCACCGCGACCAACTGGCCGCCATCATCTCGCAAGAGAACGGCAAGACGCTGCGCGAAGCGGCCGGCGCCGACGTGGTCCCCGCGGCCGATTGCTTCCGCTACTACGCCGGCTGGGTGCGCAAGATCTGCGGCGAAACCATTCCGGTCAACGGGCCGTTCCTGAACTACACCCTACGCGAACCGGTGGGCGTGGTGGGCGCCATCGTGCCCTGGAATTTTCCGCTGCAAACGGCCGCCTGGAAAGTGGCCCCGGCGCTGGCGTGCGGCTGCTCGGTGGTGCTTAAGCCTTCGGAGTTGACGCCGCTGAACGCGCTCAAGTTCGCCGAAATCGCGGCCGAGGCGGGGCTGCCGGAAGGCGCGCTCACGGTGGTCACCGGCTATGGCGACACCACCGGCGAAGCGCTGGCGCTGCACGAGGACGTCGACAAGATCAGTTTCACCGGCAGCATCGGCACCGCGCGCAAGTTGCTGGAGCGCTCGGCGGTTTCGAATCTGAAACGGCTGAGCCTGGAGTTGGGCGGCAAGTCGCCCAACATCGTCTTCCCCGATGCCGACCTGGATGCCGCGGTGAAGGCGGCGCTCTGGGGCATCTTCGGCGGCAAGGGCGAAATGTGCACCGCCGCTTCCCGGCTGCTGCTGCACCGTGACATCTACGACCGTTTCCTGGACGACCTCGCCCGGCGCGCCAGAAAACTGCGGCTCGGCGATCCGCTCGACCCATCCACTCAGGTTGGCTCGCAGATCTCCGGACGCCAGATGGATCGCATTCTGGACTACATCGAGTCGGGCAAACAGGAGGGCGCGCGACTTTTGTGCGGCGGCGAGCGCGATACCGATGGCCAAAAGGCCAAAGGCTTTTTCGTGAAACCCACGATCTTCTGCGAGGTGACGCCGGCGATGCGTATCGGCCGCGAAGAGATCTTCGGCCCTGTGCTATGCGCCATACCTTTCAGCGACGCCGCCGAAGCCCTGCGAATTGCCAACGGCACCGTCTACGGCCTGGCTGCGGCGGTCTGGACATCCGACGTAAGGCTGGCGCACCGCATGGCGGCGGGCATACGGGCCGGCTCGGTGTGGATCAACACATACAACAACCTTGATTCCGCCTCTCCCTTCGGCGGCTATAAGCAGAGCGGTTTCGGCCGCGACCTGGGCGCCGCCGCGCTGGATCAGTACACCAACGTCAAATCGGTCTGGGTCGCGCTGTAGGCGCGCGGGCTTTGCAGGCAGTATAATCAACCAGATCGTAAAACGGGTGAGATCCAAAGATAGGGGAGGGGATACATGCGCCAGTTTCTGGCAACCGCTGTCATTTTTGCCTCCACGTGTGCCGCGCAGGAGTTTCGCGCCACCGTGAGCGGCCGGGTAACAGATTCACAGAATGCCGTCATCACGGGGGTAAAGCTCATCGCCGTTCAGGTGGCGACCGAAGCCAAGTTCGAAACCGTCACCGATAGCGATGGCCTTTACACCATCCCGTTTCTGCCGCCGGCCACTTACCGGATCTCGGCCGACGCGCCGGGGTTTAAGCACTACGTCCGCGATAACGTCGCCGCCGGCGCCAACGAACGCCTGGGTATCGACATTCAAATGGAGGTGGGCGCGGTCACCGAAACGCTGAACGTCACTGCCGAAGCTCCGATCCTGCAGACCACCACGGCCTCCACCGGGCAAGTGATTTCCTCGGCGCAGATCGAAAACATGCCGGTATCCGGCCGCACACCGCTGGCGCTGGCGCAGCTTGCCTTCGGCGTGATTCCGAACACCGATCCGCGCTTTACGCGGCCCTTCGATAACGCCGGCCCCTCGGGGTTCTCCATGGGCGGCGCGCCGGCACAGGTCAACGAACTCCTGATCGATGGCGCGGCCGACAATACCGGCAACCTCCGCGTCGCCTATAACCCGCCGATGGACGCCGTTACTGAAGTAAAAGCCGAGAGCTTTCAGGCCGACGCGGCCTATGGCCATTCCGGCGGCGGCACGGTTAACGTGATCACCAGAAGCGGCTCGAACCAATTCCATGGGACGCTTTATGAATTCAACCAGAACTCGGCCTTCAACGCCACGCCCTTCTTCACCAATAAAGCCGGCGTCAAGAAGCCGGTGAGCCGTTACAACCAATACGGCGGATCCTTTTCAGGCCCCATCCGTATCCCCAAAATCCTCGACGGCCGCAACAAGGTGTTTTTCATGTTCGCCTACGAAGGAGTAAAGGACGCATTGCCCGCGCCGACCACGAACACGATGCCCACCACCGCCGAACGCAGCGGCGACTTCTCCGCCCTCCTCAAGGTCGGCGCCATCTACCAAATCTACGATCCGAGCACGGGCGTGGTTCAGGGCGGTCGCGTCGCCCGGCAGCCATTCCCCAACAACATCATTCCCGCCAACCTCATCTCGCCCATTGCCAAGAATTACTTGCAGTACTATGTCCAGCCCAACCAGCCCGGCCAACCCAACGGACAGGCCAACTACCTCTCCAACACGGACGGAGAACGGAATACGTTCTACAACACGATTGGGCGGCTGGACGTCAATCTTTCGGAAAAACACAAGTTCTTCTTCGGGGCCAGAAACAACCTTCGCGTGGGGAGCGGAGGCAACGGGTTCGGTAAGTCGGTTTACGACAATCCTACGTCGGGGGATTACCTGCAGCGGCTCAACTGGGGCCTCACCTTCGATGACGTTTACACCCTCAGCCCCACATTTCTCATGAACAGCCGCCTGAATTGGACCCGCTTTGTCGAGCCCTTGACCAATTTCTCGCTCGGCTACGATTCCACGTCCCTTGGTTTGCCGGCCTATCTTTCAGCCAATGCCCCGCGCAAGGTTCTCCCGAGGATTTCCTTTCCCACGAACAGTTTCAACGCCCTCGGCGATACCGGCGGCGTCGAACTCCCACTTGACATATTCCAGATTTTTGAAAGCTTCACCAAAATCCAGGGCAAACACAGCCTCAAGTTCGGCGTCGATATCCGCCAATACCGGGAATCGCAGCTCAATGCAGGATACACGAACGGCACCTTTGTCTTCGGCACCAACTGGACGAATGGTCCGCTCGACAACTCACCCGCCGCCCCCATCGGCCAGGACCTGGCGGCCTTCCTGCTGGGCCTGCCTACCTCGGGGCAATACGACCTGAACGCCTGGCGCCAGAACAAGAATAATTACTACTCCGCCTTCCTGCAGGACGATTTCCGCGTCAGTTCCAGTCTCACCCTGAACCTGGGTCTGCGGATGGAAGGCGAAACCCCCACTACGGAGCGCTATAACCGCACCATCAACGGATTTGACAACACCACTCCCAGCCCCATCGCCGCCAAAGCCATCGCGGCTTACGCGGCCAATCCCATCCCGGAAATCCCGGCCGCTCAATTCAAGGTAAACGGCGGGCCGATTTTTGCCGGGACAGGAAACACCGGCATCTATTCCACGCCCAAGGCGAATTTCTCTCCGCGCATCGGTTTCGCCTGGAGCCCCGGTTTCATCGCCAAGACCGTCATTCGCGGCGGCGCGGGCATCTTCTACTTTCCGTATGGCATTGCCGGCAACAACGCACCGGGGTTTAGCCAGACCACACCTCTGGTAGCCAGCAACGACGGTTTTCTGACGCCCGCCGCCACGCTCGCCAATCCATTCCCGAACGGCATCCAGACACCCACCGGTTCCAGCCTCGGTCTTTCCACCTTCCTCGGCAAGAACATCACGTTCTACGATCCCAATCCGGGCTATGCCTATTCCACCCGTTGGCAGGTTTCGGTGCAGCGTGAACTGTTCCCGAACGTTCTTCTGGAACTCGGTTACATAGGAAACAAGGCGGTCAAAATGCCGGTGGATCATAACTTCAACGGCACGCCGCTGCAATACTTATCCACCTCGCCCACCCGCGACCAGGCCACCATCGACCGTCTTTCGGCCAATGTCCCCAATCCGTTTGCGGGCCTGCTGCCCGGCACCGGGCTCAACGGCAGCGTGGTGGCGCGCAGCCAACTTCTGGCTGCCTCCCCACAATACTCCGGCAACACCGGCGTTCAGGGACAGGCCTTTACCGACGGCTCCTCCTGGTTCCACGCTTTGGATGCCCGCATCGAAAAGCGCTTCTCCCACGGCTTCCTCATGCTGGTCAATTTCCAGTGGTCGAAGCTGATGGAGAAACGCAGCCGCCTGAACGACAATGACCCGCTGCTGGAAAAGCGAATCGCCGCCGAGGACCGTCCATACCGCCTGGTCTGGAGCGGCACCTACGATCTGCCCTTCGGTAGAGGCAAAGCTTTATTGAAGAACTCCAATCGGGTTGTCAACTATGCCGCGGGAGGCTGGAACGTGAACCTCATCACCACGTTCACAACCGGCACGGCGCTCGGTTGGGGCAACATGATCTATTTCGGCGGGCCGCTCAATCTGGATCCGCACAACGTCGACAACTCATTCGATGTCACGCAGTTTAACCGGGTCAGCGCGCAACAACTGGCGTCGAATGTGCGCACCTTTCCCACGCGTTTCGCTAATTTGCGCGCGGACAGTGTGCAACAGGTGGATTTCTCGATCATCAAGCAGCTCCCCATCACCGAGAGGCTGAAGATGACCTATCGCTGTGAATTCTTCAACAGCACCAACCGCGCCATCTTCAACCCGCCCGACCTTGGCCCCACATCATCCACGTTCGGCAAGATTACCTCACAGGCCAATACGCCACGGAGGATCCAGATGGCGCTGCGCCTGGTCTTTTGACGGTTAAACACCGCTCCCTAACGGTCGCGGCTCTGTGCCGATTCGGAGCCGTGACCGTCAGGGAGCGGAGGCAGCCACCCGGACCGCAGGGCCTTCGTAATACCGAAAGCACGTGCGAAAGCCCACTCGCTCGTACGCCCGGGCTGCCGCGACATTGCCAGCCCCCACGTTAAGGCCGATAGTCTCAATACCGGCCGCCCGCAGTGCCGCCACTACCGCCGAGGTCACAATCTGCGCCAGCCCCTGCCCGCGGAACTCCGGGTGCGTGAAAATGTTGCCGATGCCGGCGACGCCCTCATTGCGCGACACCACGTGCGCGCCCGCCGCTGCCACCAGTTCGCCTCCGCGCCGGATGCCTCGGAAAAAACCATTATCCATTTGATCTGGCGCGAAAGCGATTCCGCCGCCGTGGCCCGATTCAAACAGGCGCTCGATGGCGCCCGAATCATCGCGGGTGAGCGCCTGGGGTAGGGAATGTGCCGCGCCAACCCGAGGCTGGAAGTCCGCCAGCAACATGCGCCGCATTTCGTGGAGCTGGCGAAACTCGTAGACCCCGCGGGCGGCGTCCAACTGATGCGGCTTGAGGTTGAGATAGCCGCCGGTTTCCGGCAGCGCGGCCAGCAGTTCGCGCGTGGCCGCGGCATCCCCAATCACGAAGATCGGCCGGATCGCCAACGCGTGGAACACCAGGGCCAGGCCGTCTCCGCAGCCGAGCCAGTCGCAATGTTCGAACAGGCCGTCATCCAGGTCGGCCAAGGCGTACAACGACCATTCGCGGTCCTGGTTCAACCGGCGCCGGATCTCGGCTTTGTCACTCAGCTTAGTCACTCAGCTTAGTCATTCAGCTTAGTCATTCGGCAGCTTAGTCAATCGCCAGGCTAGTCAATCAGCCCGTTCCTCACGGCGAAGCGCACCAGTTCGTTGATGCTGTGCACGTTGAGCTTTTCCATAATCCGGCCGCGATGCGCATCCACCGTGTAGACGCTCAGATTCAGTACGACCGCAATCTCCTTGTTGGTCTTGCCTTCGGCCAGCATCTGCAACACCTCGCGCTCGCGGCTGCTCAGCAGGTCGATGGGGTTGGTGACGTGTTTGCGGTAATCGTCCAGGACGGCGTTCGAAACCGCGGGGCTCAGGTAACTTTCCCCGGACGCCACGGCGCGGATGGCGGAGACCAGGTCGCCGGCGCCGGAGTCCTTCAGCAGGTAACCGCGCGCGCCCGCCCGCAGGATTTCGCGCACGTATACTGAATCCTTGTGCATGCTGAGCGCGATCACGCGGGCATGCGGCGTGGAAACCAGCAGGCGGCGCGTGGCTTCGATGCCGTTTAACTCCGGCATGGCCACATCCATTACCACGATGTCCGGCCGCAGTTGCTCGGCCAGTTCCACAGCTTCGCGGCCATTGCCGGCCTCGCCGACAATTTCCATATCGGCCTGCGCGCTCAGAATCATTTTGAAGCCCTGGCGAACCACCGCGTGGTCGTCAACCAGCAGGATGCGAATGCGTTTCATTGCGTGCGGGAACCCGTATCAGCGGGCACTAAACCTCGGCCCGACTTCTGGGCACGCTCGAAATCCGAGTCAAAACGGAACCGCACCGCAACCTCTGGCAGAGTGCCTTTCGCCCCAGACACCGTGATCCCGGCGACCAACGTTTCCACAAATTTCCGTTTCTCCTCATAGGTCATTTCGCCTTTCACCTTCGCCCCGAGGTCTCCTCGCAGCCTCCCAGCCCAGTCCAAGGCTAGCACCCGCCTCGGCATTGAGGGATATTTCGCGGAGTTCAGCCAGTGATCCTACTTCGCTTTCCAATCCGGCAGGCGGCCCGGCGTAGGCGGAGCCCCGGCGGCATCGAGCTGCTTTTCCAGCGCTTTGATATCCGTCTCCACCAGTTTGCGCAGCTTCGGAATCTCGGCGGCCAGACCGTCCGATGCGATTTGATACTGCTCCATGGCCGTCTTGGTCGGCCGTCCCGTGGTGCCGCGCGTTGGCGATTGGGCGGCCTGCATGTGCTCCGATATCGACGCGGGGGAGCCCTCGTTGTGCGACCGGATGATGCGGTCGCCCGTCAGCGCCACGTTGATCTCGCCCAAAGCCTTCTCAATCTTTAGGGCTTCCTCGCGCAGTTTGAACGGCAGCGTGGGGGTGGCGTCAATGGCGCGGCGAATCGCGGTGATGCGGGTTTCAGCTTCGCTGACCGTCTGCTCGGTCGCCGTCAGCGCCTTCTGCAGCCTGGCCAGTTTGTCCTGGAAATCGGCCATGGCCTGGCGGTCGGCGTTGGTGGACGGGCCTTCGCCCACTACATCGAACGTCTGCGACCCGGCCAGCGGCGTGACTACGCCTTCCACGCGCTTGGCCAGTGTGACGGTGTACTTGCCGGGCACCACCAGGGCGCCCTGGCCGCCGCCGCGTCCACCAAACGCGGCCAGTTCCTCATCGCCGCCACCGGCCGGGTCACCGCCGGCCGGACCGCCCGCGCCGCCGCCACCGCCCGCTCCGCCACGTCCACCGCCCGCTCCCCCGCGTCCACCGCCACCGCCAGCAAAGCCTCCGCCGCCACCTCCCTGCGGAGCCGCCGGCGCCAGGGCGGCACTCTGCATGCGCAGGTCCCACGTGAAGCGATGAACCCCGCGGGCGGCCGGCTCTTCCAGGCGACGCACCACCTTGCCGGATGCATCCGCGATGGTGGCGAGAATGGCCGGCGGCTCCTCCTCGGCCTCGGCGCGCAGTTCTTCCGGCTTCGGGTACGGCGGAGTTGCGCCGCCCTGGATGGCGGCGCGTTCCCGGCGTTGGCGCTCGGTGCGCCGGTTGGTGTAGCCGTCTTTCAAGTTGTAAGTTATAGACGCGCCCACCGGCGGATTGGGCGCCGTGAAATAATTGGTCCCCAAATCGCCGCCGCGGTTTTGCGGCAGGTAAGAAAGCGCCGTCTTCACCGGGAACAGCGCGCTTTCCTTCTGCATCGTCTCCGCCGTAGCCACGCGCAGCGGGCTGTAATCGTCCAGCACGTAGATGCTGCGCCCGAAGGTTCCGATCACCAGGTCGTCGGTCTGTTTGGCGATCGCCAGGTCGCGCACCATGATGGTCGGCAGCCCCACGTTGAGCTTGATCCACTTCTCACCGCCGATCTGCGTGAAATAAAGCCCGAACTCCGTGCCCGCGAACAACAGCTTCGGGTTGACGTGGTCTTCGGCGATGGCGTACACGCCGCCGGTCTCGGGCAGATTCCCGGAAATGTTCACCCAGTTTTTGCCCTTGTCGGAACTCTTGATCAGGTATGGCTTGAAGTCGCCGTTCTGGTGGTTCTCATAAGCCACATAGACCACGCCCGCTTCGTATTGCGATGCCAGGATGCGCTGCACGTAGGCGTCCTCGGGCACGCCGGCCGGCTTTTCGATCTTGCGCCAGTTCTTGCCGCCGTCTTCGGTCACCTGCACCAGCCCGTCGTCGGTGCCCGCGTAAATCAGCCCTTCCTGCTTGGGCGATTCGGCCAGCGCGGAGATGTTGTCGTAGAGCGCCGTGGAGACGTTCTTCTGAATGGCGTCGATGGACCAGACGCGCCCCATCAGCGGCAGTTGGTTGCGGTCCAGGTTGCGCGTAAGATCGGGACTGATCGGCCGCCAGCTATCGCCGCGGTCGTCGCTGCGGTAAAGCCGCTGCGCGCCGAAATAGAGCCGCGTGTTGGAGTGCGGGCTGACGATCAGCGGCGTGTCCCAGTTCCAGCGCATGGCGGGGTCGCCCTTGACCGGCTGCGGCTGGATGGACACCCGCTCGCCGGTGCGTTTGTCGAACCGCACCATGTTGCCGTTCTGCATGTTGGCGTAGATGGTGTTGGGGTCCTTCGGGTCCACCCGCGAATAGAACCCGTCGCCTCCCATTGTGACGAAGCAATCGGCATTCGTCATCACGGTGTTTTTGGTGCGGGCCGGGCAGCCGAAACTGTTGTTGTCCTGGGTGCCGCCGTAGACGTGGTAGAACGGCCCGCTCTCATCCACCGCCACATCGTACATCTGCGCCGTGGGCAGGTTGGACTTGAAAATCCACGTGGCCGCGCGGTCGAAGCTTTCGTACAGTCCGCCGTCGCAGCCTACCAGGTAGTGATTGTTATTCTTCGGGTCCACCCAGATATCGTGGTTGTCCACGTGTTTGTTGCGCGTGCCGAGCGCGCTGAGGGTGCGGCCGCCATCGTCGGACACCATGATGTTCACGCTCTGGATGTAGATGCGGTCGGCGTTGGCCGGGTCCACCTGCACCTTGGCGTAGTATTGGCCCTGCGTGTCCGTGGTGTTGCGCCGCTCCCAGGTGACGCCGTTGTCGGTGGAGCGGAACAGGCCGCCGCGGCCCTCCGGCGCCTCCACCATGGCGTAGATCATACTCGGATTGGAGGGCGCGTAGTTCATGCCGATGCGGCCCAGTTCGCCCGCAGGGATGCCGCCCGCCACCTTGCTCCACGTCTTGCCGGCGTCGATGCTGCGCCAGATGGCGCTCTCTGGACCGCCGTGGATCATGCCGAAGTAGCGCCGCTGCCGCTGGTGCGTGGCGGCGAGCAGGATATCGGGATTCTTCGGGTCCATAATCGCGTCGGAGCAGCCGGTGTAGTCGCCGGTCTTGATGAGGCTGCCCGACCAGGTCTTTCCGCCGTCGGTGGTCTTATACAGGCCGCGCTCGCCGCCGCCCTTCCATAAAGGGCCGGGCGCCGCCACGTAGACCACGTTGGAATCGCGCGGGTCCACGATGATGCGGGCGATATGCTCGGTCTTCTTGAGTCCGACGTTGCGCCAGGTGCGGCCGCCATCTTCGCTGCGGTAGACGCCATCGCCATACGACACGCTGCGCTGGTTGTTGTTCTCTCCCGTGCCCAGCCACACGATCGACGGGTTCCTGGGGTCGATCGTGATGGTGCCGATGGAATACGAACCGTAGTTGTCGAAGACCGGGGTCCAGGTGGTGCCGTTGTTGTAAGTCAGCCAGACGCCGCCGGAGGCTTCGGCGATCAGATAGTGGTTGGTATCGTCGGGGAAGACCGCGATCTGCGATACGCGGCCGGAGACGAAGGCCGGACCGATATTGCGCGCACGCAAGCTGTCGAAGGTCCCGGCGTTGATGGGCTCATCGGAGCCGCCGCGGCCGCCGCGACCGGACCCCGCGGGTGGCCCGGCTTCGTCCTGCGCGAGGGCCACGAGAGAAAGACACAAAAGGAGCGGAAAAAACCTCATGCCGCGAAGTATAACTCTCCTGTGGGGCAGGTTGTTAGGGGCACCCTCTGGGTCCGGCGGATTGGCAATCCGCCTCTTGTAGTCCGCCTTCCGCGTCAGTTCTCCACCGGCACCCTTTCGGCGTGGTCAACGACGATCACGTCCATCGGCCGCTTCTGAGGTTTGAGCGTGAGCCCAAGCTGGTTTTGGACGGCGCTGAAAATCGTAGGCCCGCCTCCCCCATTGGCGGGGGCATCGGAGGCCGGGGCCCCCAGTTGGCCGGTCTCGGGCACCCACTCGAGCTTTACTTCGTAATATCCCTTCAACTCCGTCATGTCTAAAATGGGCTCCCGGAGGTAACGTGAGAGCACGGTAGTCAACATCTGCATCGATACCCGATTGGACACGATCGCGCCGATGAAAAACTTGTTGCCGGAAGCGTCCGTGCCCTCCTGCGCCTGGCGCAGTTTCGAGCCATTCTTTCCCACTTCCAGAGCCAGGAACGAGAGCACTTTCTGTTCGCGATGCCAGGCGAACTGGAAGCGCTCCTTCAGCAGGGTCTGCAGCATCAGCAGTAGCTGATCGGTGGGCGTGTCGGGCGGCGCCTTCGCAAGGATGTCGAAGCGCACCATCTTGTTGCGGATCCAGTCCGGCCCCGCGATCTGGTCGTCATTGGTGATTGCGAAGGCGAACCGGAGGATATCGGCCAGGGTGACGTTGGTCATCGCGAGTTCACCATGCCGGATGGTTCCCAGATTGGCACGATAAGTGTCGGCCCCTGGCGTGAGCTGGACCGGTTTGAGCGACGCCACATCGAAGGATGGCGATTGAGCGCCGGCCGGGGGCGCACAGAGAAGGACGAGTGTTGCAGGCAAGCCGCGAAACCGCATACTAAATAAATAGTATTAATTGAGCAGTATGTCAACCGCTTATGGCCAGTACTACGCTGGCCCCCAAACGACCCATAACCATCCCGCACTCGCACGGGAGTTTTTCATCTCGAATTCACGAAAATGTGATGTAGACTCGATATCATTTCCCCTAGTCTCGGAGGTTTTCATGCACCTGAAAGTCGCTTCACTCCTGGTGTTTCTTTCGGCTTCGGCATTCCCGCAAGCTGCCGGCGGTTTAGCGGCGATCTCTGGCGTCGTCCGGGATGCCACCGGCTCGTCCGTCCCCAACGCCAAGGTTGTGGTTTCGAACGAAACCAACGGCGTCACCCGAAACCTAACCACGAACGAAGCGGGGCTGTTCACGGCCCCGGCATTAGTCCCGGCCGCCGGCTACAGAGTCTCGTTGACGGCCGCTGGCTTCGCGGCGTACGAAGCCAAAGACATGGTTCTCAGCGTGGGTCAAAATCTTGACCTGAACATCCGGCTGAGCGTGGAACAGGCTAATACCCAGGTGGAAGTAACCGGTACGGCTCCGCTGGTGGAAGACACCAAGACCGACCTCTCCCAGGTAGTGGATTCGCGGCAGATTATGGAACTGCCGATCAACGGCCGCCGCGTCGATTCCTTCGTGCTTCTCACCCCGGGCGTAACCGACGATGGCACCTTCGGCCTGCTGACTTTCCGCGGCGTGGCGGGCCACAATTCCTTTCTGATCGACGGCAATGACGCCACCGAGCAGTTCTACAACGAAAACGCCGGCCGGACCCGCATCGCCTCGCAGATCTCGGCCGATGCCGTGGAAGAATTCCAGGTGGTTTCGGTCAACTATTCGGCCGAGTACGGCCGCGCCATGGGCGGCGTGGTCAACACGGTTACCAAGAGCGGCAGCAACGCCCTTCACGGCACGGCCTATTGGTTCTTCCGCAACCGCACGCTCAACGCGCGCGACCCGTTTGCCGCTTTCAACCCGCATGAGTACCGCCACCAGACAGGCGCCACCATCGGCGGGCCCATCAAGAAGGGCAAGCTGTTCTATCTGGTGAATGTGGACGTCACACGCCGCAATTTTCCGATGGTGGACAGTCTGAACGTGCCGGCGGCCGTGAATGCGGCCACCCAGACCTTCATCGGCTGCGGCGTGGCCAGCGGCGGGCAACCGGCCGCGACGCCGGCGCA
>Ga0210402_10001379_pt1 | contig 25081 bp, 22 predicted proteins | sample IncBWC7MmetaG_FD_161055 | JGI IMG/M metagenome (GOLD analysis project Ga0210402, IMG submission 161055) | Forest soil microbial communities from Barre Woods Harvard Forest LTER site, Petersham, Massachusetts, United States - Inc-BW-C-7-M | ecosystem: Environmental > Terrestrial > Soil >... | reverse complement strand
CCAAACAGCGTTGCGATGTGGTGTCCGCGCCAGTCCTTCAGGTGGCATTTTCTGTTGCAGGCCGAGCAGCACGGCCGCCGCAGCCCATGGCTGCCGGCTTGCGCGGAAACGACCGCTCGCTGAACGCTCGCCAGAAGCTGGCTCGCTTCTGGCAAAGTCAAACCCAGGCTCGCAATATCGCCAAGACCGTCTGGCCGGCAGATCTCTGCCAGATCGGTGCTCAGGCAACGGGCATCATCCCCTGTCGCAATCAACCGCAACACCCAACGCATTTCCGTTCTCCCGGTCGGCTACCGACCCGACCGACCGTACCTCCCGTGTCGTCATATCCCCAGTCTCTGGACACTCCCCCCGTGGTCAGAGGGATCGCTACGTCGTTCACGGAGCGGCTCGCTACTGCTCCATCATGTCGTCACTTAGTCTTAGTCGTTCACGACGTTCGGGATGGGAGGAACGGGCGCTTCAGCCGTCATCGACATGTTGGCATCCAATCAATAGGGCAGGGTCTTGTGGTAGCGAAGCGCGTGGCTTGAATGCGGCCAGTTTCCCTATCACATAAATTGAGGTTGCTAATCGGCACGAGCCGAACGCCGTATCTGGTGGGCAGACGACGGAGGCCACGATCGACGATTTCCTCGCCGTGAACGGCCCCGAACCCGAGTATCAGGCTTTGCGGCGAATGCTCGGCAGTAGTGGAGAGCACGCCAGTAAAGTGGGTTGTTGATCGGCCCACGTCACGCTAACGGTGGAGGTTCCGGTCCGCTGTCCCCGCAGGCTTCTGTGAAGTGGCCATTGCCCTTGCTATGACACGCGCCTGCTGAAGCTGGAAGTCGGTTTCGGGCTTCGCCAAGTCGAACTCGGGAAAATCTTTTGGTGGCCTGCTTGGGATAGTCTTCAAGATCGGCGGCAAGTCTTCGCGTGGCTCATCGCTGTCGGGGGTACCGCCCACCTCGCCTATCACATGATTTAGCTCGGCCTCGTATTCAGGATCGAATTCGGCCACCCTATCGGGACTGTCCGCCACGAGCACGTCCGGCATGATGCCGCGTCCCTGAATAGAACGACCAGACGGCGTGTGGTATCTCGCCATGGTGAGGAGCATACCGCCGCTGCGCAGGGGGATCGTTACTTGCACCGACCCTTTGCCGAAACTCCGAGTGCCGACAAGCACCGCGCGCTGATGGTCCTGCAATGCCCCTGCAACGACCTCACTGGCGGAGGCAGTCCCGCTGTTGATCAGTACGACCAAAGGTGCGCCGTCAAGAATATCTGTGCCCTTTGCGGGCACCCATTCGCTATCATCACTGTGGCGAGCGCGAATGGATACTACCTCACCGTGGGGGATAAAATCGCGAGCCACGGCCACGGCCTGATCTAGCAAACCACCCGGGTTGTCACGAAGGTCCACTATCAGTGCATTCAGCTTGCCGCCAGCCAGTCGCCTGAGTGACCGGACGGCCTGTTTCAGAGCAGCATCGACCGGCTCGGTGAACTCAGTTATCCTTACGTAGCCGACGTTGTCAGTCTCCATCCGCTGTTTTACCACCTTAATGCGGATAATCTCGCGCCGCATGGAAAACACCAGCGGGTGATCCACGCCGACGCGCTTGATTGTGACGGTGATCTTTGTATTTGGCGGGCCGCGCATCTGGTCGATGATGTGCTCCGCTGACGCTCGCCGCACGGCCCTGCCATTCAGCGCGATGATGATGTCACCTGCTTTGATACCGGCATGGAAGGCAGGTGTATCTTCGACCGGACTGATGACCGTCACCATGCCGTCTTTGAGCGCGACATCCATACCAACACCGCTGAACCGACCCTTATCTTCGGCCTCCAACTCACGGAATTCAGCGGCGTCCAGGTAAGACGAATGGGGATCGAGGCCAGTCAGCATGCCGTTCAGTGCATTCTCGATCAGTTGCTTGTCGGAAACCGGATCAACATACTCGCTCCGTACCAATTCGAAAGCGTCGCCGAAAAGGGCCAGCAGCTTGTAGGTCTCGGTTCTGTCAGTGTCCTGGGCGAACGCGGTACTGAAGCCGAGAGCGCGAGTGAAACGCCGTGCTATCAGGTCCGATGTCGGGACGATGGCTATGCCCGCCACAAAAGCGGCGGCGAGCAGAAGAACGGTTTTGCCGCGCCACTTCCGCACCTTATCGTCCTGTCCTGACCTCGCACCAAGCTGGAAGAGGCCGTATACGATGTTCGTTGTGCACAAGCTGTCAATATTACTGGCCGGTTTCTGGATTATTGCCGCCTTGCTGTCGCCGGCTGTGGCTGATGAGGACGCCCTGCGAGTCCTGACTCCACTTGGGAGCGGGTTGCACCCGGCAGTCTTGCTTGTGCCTGGATGCTCCGGCTTTGTCGCGAACAATGGGATCAACACGTACGATGCACGTGCGGCTGAGTTGCAGGCTGCCGGCTTCTTCGTCGTCTATGTGGATTACGTTGGCAAGCGCATGCAAAGCAACTGCGCGAATGTCGGGTTTCCCAAGGTGAGCAGCGACGTACTGGAGGCTGCGAAATGGGCGGCCAGCCAAACTGGTGCCGATCCGAGCAGGGTATCCGTCATCGGTTGGTCGTATGGTGCGGGTGGTGTGCTGGCGATGCTGAGAGCGACATCTACGGATTCCCCGGTCGCGAAACGCCCAATAGTCTCCCCACGAATCGCCAAGGGCAGGCGTGGGACGCTCGGAACACTGCGGTGGATCGGATTTCGGAACCGCCCAACGAGACACCCACCCGACGGTTGCCGTATTGGGTGGATGGCCCGTCGGCGAACGTTCAAACCGATAATCAGAACATTGTCCGCGATCTGACCTCGCCATCCTAGACTGTCGGCGAGTGCCAGCGCCGGGCGGTCAGAACATGGTGGACCGACAACCATGACCATCCGCGACGGATCGCGGGACCGCGCGATCGTGATCGAGCCGATAACCTAACGAGTCACCAAAATGATCGCTGCCATCGTCACGGAACCTATGTATGTATGGTTCAAGGGGCGGCTTGGGCCGCCCCTTGTGCAACCTGTCGGTGCGAGCCTTGCGTCGTGTAGTTGATGTCGCAACGATAGGCTGGTGTTAGGCGCGTGCCTCCAACACCATGTTGAACGGTGTTGCCGTCGCGCGTCGGATGTTGCTGAACCCTCCAGCCGAGATAACCTCCCTCAGCTTGGCTTTGCCAGCTTGTGCGCCCAACGCTGCGCCGACTTCCTGGGGCAGCGAGGTTGGCACACAGATGAGCGTGGACGCAGCATAGTAGATGCGACCGATGGGGTTCATGTTGTCCTCCATTCGGTCACCAGCCATCGGCTCAACGATCATCCAATTGCCGTCAGGCTTCAATGACTGCTTGACATGCGCCGCAGCCCCAGCCGGATCGCCCATGTCATGCAGACAATCAAAGAATGTCACGAAATCGAAGTCGCTACCAGGATACTCCTTGGCGGTCCCCACATGAAACTCAACGTTGGTGACGCTGTGTTCCCCCGCGTGCGCCTTGGCCGCTTCGACAGACCCAGAGTGGAAGTCATAGCCAATGAAGCGTGACTGTGGGAAAGCTTGTGCCATGAATACGGTGGACCAGCCATGGCCGCAACCGACATCGGCCACTCTCGCACCATCTCGCAGCTTGGGAACTACGCCGTCGAGCGCCGGCAACCAGTTCTGGATGAGCTTGTTGAGATACCCCGGTCGGAAGAAGCGCGCGACAGCACAGAACAGGCATGGGCCATGATCACCCCAGTCGATGCCGTCGCCATTTCTGAATGCCTCGTGCACCCTTGTCTGGGCTTGTACCCATACCGCGACGCCATCGAACGCCCCCATCATTGCTACGGGGCTATCTTCAATGGCGAAAAACATGGCCTGTTCGGGGGACAGGCTGAATTTCTGAGTCGCGGCATCGTAGCTCAGATAGTTTGAGGCAGTCTGGTGGGCCGGCCATTCACGCAGATAGCGCGGATGTACGTTTGCAGCGGCTGCGAGTTCATCGCAGGTCATGCTGCCCTTCTCGTGAATTGTTTTGTAGAGGCCGAGGGCGTCGCCTATCCGAACCATCGCGACACTCGCGGCACCGCCCAAATCATTCAACATCTGGCCGGCGCGTAGGTGCATCCGGCCTTCATCGACGTTCATGGGAGCCTCCTTGTTTCTGATGATGTTTGGTGACCTTGTGCACGGAACTATAGGGTTGCCCACGAGGGAATACGCTTGGTCGGCAAGCCCCTCACCCAAGGGCCTTCAGCTGGATCAGCCTTGCCGGCCTGCTGCATTGCGGCTGAAGCGGCACGAGATACTGCATTCCAGTGTTACTCTCCGCCGATAGCTATTGGGGCGCGAAGTGCAGCGTCTTTCCCCCGGCTTGTGGCTCTCCGCCGCGTAAGATGGGCCTCATATAGTTGATTGGCGATGTCACCAATCAGGAGGGATGAAGCGACGCAACTCCAAACGACCGTCTCCACCACGTGCCAGTCGAACGGCTGGTCTAAGCCAAAGACGCCCAGGATCACCCGTATTTCCAGGAACGTCAGCGCCACTGCATAGCTACGAATCATCCACTGCCGATGATAGATGAATTGCCGCTTCAGTGCGAAGTACAATCCAATTCCCGTTGTGATCATAAGTGTCGAGGACTGGATCACAGTCTCGATGGTGAAGGACCGCGCGGCGCCTTGAGCTTCATCGAGATATTGGATGTAGAGTCCGAGCGGTCCCAGGATGAAGCAACCCACGACATAGAAGGTACCGATTGTTCGATGCACCGTCGTATGGTGGCGGCGAAAGCCCTCCGCAAACTGCATCGGTGCGCGGAACAGGGCGCAAGCGCCAGCTAGGCCGTGTGGCAGCAGCCACCACTTGCACGGATCGTAGTGATTCCAGACAGGAGCCGACCGATCGAGCAAGAAGCTCTCATTGTGGTAAAGCACATAAGTGCCCATCGCCACGATCGCTACGAACACCACATACTTCGTCGGAAGTGGCCGAACAGGTGATCTTTCAGATATCACTCCTGTATGTTCAGACATGGCTCCCCCTGTGTTGACACGGTTTTGATAAACCACACATATTGATCAGCAACGTCACTTTCCATTTCCGAGGGAACGCGATCAGAGTCTTCGCATCTACTGCTACTGCAATGCAAGAAACTTGCACTTGGTCGGAAACAGGTGGCAGGAACCCACCAGTTGAGGCTGACGGGTTGCCGATGACTGGCTAGCTGTTCGACCCCTGGTTACTGTTCGGTTCGAAAAGGTACACGTTCGATGCGTGTGCGAACGACGAAACTCCGACAACCAGGACGGCCAGGACAGCGAGAACGGCAAGAATCTTGGGCATCGATGAATTCCTCCGTTGGTTCCTGTCAGCATTCGGGCTGACATGCGCAGAGTTGCAAGAGAATAATTGATTGCTGTGACGCAGTTCACACATTTGGTAATACATCGGCGTGTTGTCGTCTATCAAACTCATGTTTTGTCAAAACCGCCGAATGTTTAGTGTTTATCAAGTGTTGGGAAGAAAAGACGGCCTGCGCCTTACTGTGGTCTTTGGAACACGGCACGTTCCGCCACTTTGAGGACGAAGGCGACCGCAGCCTCGCGTATTGGCGGGACGCACAGCGGAGATATGTCACCCGTCTACGTCAGTTTGCCGAGGACATGCTGCTCTATTGCGAACGCTTCCGCGTCGTTGAGCGGACTGAGGGAGCCGGTGAGAGTTGGGTCGCGTTAGTCGCAGGGCGGCTCTGTCGGTCGCCGCCCTCTCGGTCATAAATCCCTGAACTCGGCCATCGATCACCTGGCCGCCGTTGGCTACCTTTTGCGTTCCCACACCAGATCGGTAACCAGCAGATGTTCGCCAGCCGACCGGACTTTCTCCGTGAGGCTCAATGCGTTCTCCTGTGTCGGAGTTTCTCAGTGACCCCGATTGCAGGCGTCAGCTACCGAGGAGCGCGCCAGGTCCAGATTGCATGACCTCCGCTGCCGACGGCATTCCCCTCGTCTCCCTGTTGCAGGTGAACTCGGGCCTGAACACGATCCTTTTACGGCCTTCAACGCTTAATAGAGCGCCCCGTCTCCGTGAGCGTAAATCCAAGGGGCGATCCACTGCCGTTAGGCTTCGCTTTGGCACTTCTTCATAAAGCTTGTCTTCGCGGCGCCAGCGAGCGGCTTTCCATCTTTGCCGACTGCTTTGGGTTCGCACGCATCCCGCGTGCATTTCGCCATGAAGCTATTGAGTGCCGCGCCGGCCAATGGTTTGCCATCCTTCCCGATCGCGTTGCTGCGGCAGGTACTGTCCGCCATCGGTGAGGGCAGCCGTCGCGGCGAGTGGGGCGCCAAGCTGGACCCCTATCGGACCGCCACAATCCTGATGGGCAGCATCACCCATATGATCATTACGTGGCTGCTCTATCGCAGACCGGAGAACCTGAGCAAGGCGACCAAACCGATGGTGGACCAGCTGTTGAAACTTGTTGAGCCAGCTGAACCGTCGACCACGACACCGCGTAAACGGAAGGCGTCACCTCGAGCCGGTTCAAATCAAAAATTACCGGCCAGGCTATGACGATGAAACGTGAGTCAACCTTTCGCCTTCATGAGCGCCTATTCCTGGTGGACGACTGATCGCAGTCCCGCCGACAATGCTGTGGTTACCGCTAGGATTGCCGCCATGGCGTCATCGCGGGTCGCATGATCGGTATGATCCACGCAATTTCGCTACGCGGGGGAACGGCGCGAGATTTGAGAGGACCGTGCTCGCCCGAATCAACGTGTTCCATAGAGTCTGTCGCCCGCATCGCCGAGACCTGGACGAATGTAGCCATGATCGTCCAGTTGGCGATCGATGGCGGCCACATAGACCGGCAGTCCAGGATGCGCATCGGCCAAGGCCATCAAACCCTCGGGTGCGGCGACCAGGCACGCAAAGCTGATCTGCGTGACCCCTGCCTGCTGCAATCGAGCTATCGCGGTAATGGCGGAGTGACCTGTTGCAACCATCGGATCGACCACGATCACCACCCGCTCGTGCACGTCATCCGGCATTTTCAAATAGTACTCGATCGGCACCAGTGTGTGTGGATCGCGATACAGCCCGATATGGCCGACCCGCGCAGAAGGCATCAGATCCAGCATACCATCGAGCATGCCATTGCCAGCGCGGAGAATCGACAGGAAGCACAGCTTCTTGCCCGACAGCAGCGGTGCTTCAGTCGCTTCCAGGGGCGTCTCGATCGTCACTGTCTCGGTCGCGAGATCGCGGGTGACTTCGTACGCCATCAACAGGCTGAGCTCGCGCATCAGTCGGCGGAATTCGGCGGTGGCGGTGTTCTTGCGCCGCAACAACGTGAGTTTGTGCTGTACCAGCGGGTGGTTGAGAACGGTAACGTTGGTGAAGGAGGCCATTGGGGATCTTTCAGGGCAGGTCGTCGCCAGCGTCAAAACACGGTTCCATCACTTTGCACAACAAGCGGCGGCGATCCGTCAGCGCGCCGCTCGCGCGCCATTCTCCGGCCAGCATCCCAGGTGCCGCCTTGCAGCAGGCGAGCAAGGGGCAGATCTGCCGCGGCCAATCGGGCACGCAGCATCGGCGCCAGACGGTCCAGCAGCGCCACGGTCAATGCGCGCCATTCCACGATCGCGATGTGATCCACGGGGAGCGGCGCCACAGCGAGCGATGGATTCCTGAGCCGCAGCACGCCAAGATCAACGAACAGGCCCCCATTGCGGTATTCGGCGAGGCCGGTCAGGTCATCGAGGCCGACCACCTTGATCGCGGTCTGCTCCAGCACCTCCACCACCGAGTAGGCCAGCCATTGCGACAGTTTATGGAAAGGTATCAGGCGGGCCGTGGGTCCATCGCCATGCAGCGCCGAATGAGGCCATACGTCGCCCGGATTCTCTCCGTCCAGCGTCATGCGAACCGGCCAGATCGGCGCGAGCAACTCCAGAATCGTGATCAGCAATTCGCGCGCCGGAAGCTCGTTGCTCACCGCGCGCGACCGCCAAACGTCAAGAAGCCCCCCGATACGTGCTTCACCGCGGCTGCGCAGTGCGGCGCCGAGGTTGCGCAGCAGCGCGGCACGGCCCGCCACGCCGGCGAGTGGATTGTCCGTCGCGACCTGGAATGCCGCAGCGAGCGCTGCATCGGACAGCCGCGACAACCCGTCCGCATCGGCACGAAGCAGGTAAAGGGGATCGGCGGAAAACAAGCCCGAACAGAAGGCATGCAGGCTGGCAACCGCGAGCCCCTCTGATCGGGTCAGCTCCAGGCCGGTTCCCGGCTCACGGAATTTCCAGTACGGGCCGGCTCCAGCGTCCAGCAGCACGCTGACCGTGCAGAGTTCGATGCGCAGCCGTGCGACCTCGGTCGGATCGCACCCGCGCAGCCTGACAGCAAGCGCCTCCCAACGGTCGATCCCGCCGGCTTCGAAATGCCGCCAGCGCGCATGATAGGGAATTGCCAGGTCGGGATAATTCGCACGGGTCACTGCCGCGACGTAGTCCGCCGCATCGTCCAGCCGGGCGGGATCGAACATGAAATGCGGCAGCGCATCCCTTTCGGCCAAGGCCAGCATGGCGTGGCACCGTTCGCGCACCGCCTCCGGTGTGCGCAGCCAAGCCAGCGTGCTGCGCTCCGACACCGCTTTCAGTCGCGCAGCGCGCGGCCCTTCGGCAGCTTCAGCGCGACGGCATCCGGGACGCTTGCGGCATAATAGCCGGACGCCTTCTTGGCATCCATCTCGACACCGGCATCGGCCGGGATCAGCTCATCAGGGATCGGCACACGTTCGATCACATCGATCTCGCTCGCGACGATCGGCAGGTACTTCATGTGACTCATCGATACCAGCCGATCGATCCGCGTAATGCCGAGCCAGTGCAGTACGTCAGGCATCAACTCTTGCACGCGCATATCGGAGACACCGGCAACGCACTCCGTTCGCTGGAAATACGCATCGGCCCGGTCGCCGCCGGCCTGGCGCTTGCGCGCATTGTAGACCAGGAACTTGGTCACCTCGCCCAGCGCGCGGCCTTCCTTCCGATTGTAGATCACCACGCCGACGCCGCCCTGCTGCGCGGTCGCCACACACACTTCGACCCCATGCGCCAGATAAGGCCGGCAGGTGCAGATATCGGAACCGAACACGTCGGAGCCATTACACTCGTCGTGCACCCGACAGGCGATCTGCGTTTCCGCGCGGCCAAGTTGCGATGGATCACCCATGATGTAGACCGACATGCCGCCGATCGGCGGGAGGAACACCTCCAGATCTGGTCGGGTCACCAATTCAGGGAACATCCCGCCGGTCTGTTCGAACAGCCCGCGCCGGAGGTCGGTCGTGCTGATGCCGAAGCGCCGCGCAACACCGGGCAGGTGCCAGACCGGCTCGATGGCAATCTTGGTAACGCGCACAACGGCTGCCTTGGTCAACACGGTGTCGTCTGGCGTCAGCCGGCCAGAGCGGATCGCCTGGGCGATCTCCGGCATGTTGATGCGCGCGCGCGTCACCGCGATGGTCGGGCGGATGTCCCAGCCGGCAGCGATGCGGTCGGCGAACACGTCGCTGACCATATGGCCCCAGGGGTCGAGCGAAACGATCCGCGTGGGATCGCCCCATTGCGGGAAAGGCCCGATCTGGTCGACGGGCGTGGTGTCGGTCAGGTCGGGTCGATGGCCCGGGGCGAGCTGGCCGGCGGCGATCGCGAGCGCACGATAAAGCGCATATGGCCCGGCATGGGTGCCGATCACGTTCCGCACGTCGGGGTCATGCAGAGTGGCAATCACCGGACCCCGTTGCGTCGGCTCGGAGGCGCCCCAGCGCAGCGGGACGACCCGTCCGGCCGGCGGTGGATGCGACGTGAGCACGATCGCCCGTGGTGCCGCGTTCCTGGATTTGGGCGGAATTGGCGGCGGGACCGGCAAGCCAGACATCAGGCACGAACCTCCGATCGGGACTGCAACGTAGTGTGAGCATACCTGTCCAGTCCAGCTTTGCGTGGGGTCATGACCCTGTTATGCAATCGGCAACGCCAAAATCGGTATCAGGGGGCTTCATCATGGGTTCGACCGCTGCGGTTCTGGGGCGCCGCTCGCTGTTCAAGGCGAGTGCCGGTGTGGCGCTCGGCATGGGTTTGCTGACCGATCGTGCCAGCGGGGAAACGGCGGCGCTCAACATGCAGCTCGGCTGGCTTGGGGGTGGCAATCAGTTGGGCGAGGCGTGTGCGCATCAGCTGGGATATTTCCAGGAGGAGGGCCTCGATTTCCACATCCAGCCCGGCGGGCCCAACAATGACGGGATCGCGATCGTCGCCTCCGGCCGCTACGAAGTCGGCGAGGTGTCGTCCAGCCCGTCCCTGATGCTGGCGGCATCGCAGGACATTCCGATCCGCTGCTTCGCGGTTTCCGCACAGAAGCATCCCTATACCTTCTTCTCCCTGCAAAAGAACCCGGTGCGCGCGCCCGCGGATTTTCCCGGCAAGAAGGTCGGCATTCAGGCCACCGGGGTGATTCTGCTGCGCGCCCTGCTGGCCAAGAACAAGATCGATCCGAAGGACGTGCAGATCGTCACCATCGGATCGGACATGATGCCGCTGCTGACCGGCCAGGTGGATGTGGTTACGGGCTGGCTCACCAACACCACCGCGCTCAAGGTGCTGGGTCCCGATCGGGTGGATCTGCGTCTGTGGGACACCGGCGTGCACCTTTATGCCAACCCGTACTATGCAACGACCGACACACTGTCCGGCAAGCGCGACATGCTGGTGCGCTTCATGCGCGCGGCTTCCCGCGGATGGGCCTATGCGCACGCCGATCGCGACAAGGCGAGCGAACTGCTGATGAAGGAGTTTCCCAACCTCAATGCCGCCGATGAACGCGCCGCGGCGGACGTGATGCTGTCCTACTGCTTCGACGCCGGCACCAAACTGGCCGGCTATGGCGCGATGGACCCGAAGGTGTGGCAGGATCAGATCGACACGTGGAGTACGCTCGGCCAGTTTTCCAAGCGCACACCGAAGGTGGACGAGGTCATGACTATGGACATCTTGAACGCGACGAAGGACAGCCGGCCCAAGGTGGGTTGATGGCGACATCGTCTGTCCTGGCGCGGCCCGTGCCGGCCGATGCCGGCAGGCCGGCGGTGGAATGTCGCGACCTGACGGTGCGCTTCATGAGCGAGCGACGCACCGTCACCGCGTTGGAGAGGGTTTCGGTGACCGTGACGGAAGGCAGCTTCCTGACGCTGCTCGGACCCTCGGGCTGCGGGAAATCGACTTTGCTGCGCGTGATCGCCGATATCGTGCCGCCATCGTCGGGTGACGTGCGGGTATTGTCGAAGACCCCGGCGGAGGCCAGACGCAATCGCGAAATCGGCTTCGTGTTTCAGGATGCCACCCTGCTGCCGTGGCGCAATGCGTTGGACAATGTCCGCCTGCCACTGGAAGTGGGCGGACGGCATGAACTGCCCCCGGGGTCGATGGGGCCCGAGGAACTGCTGGCGCTGGTCGGACTGGCGGGTTGGGAAAAGGCGCTGCCGCACGAGCTGTCGGGCGGCATGCGCCAGCGCGTATCGATCGCGCGTGCGCTGCTTGGCGGACCACGCGTGCTGTTGATGGATGAGCCGTTCGGCGCACTGGACGAAATCACCCGCGACCGGTTGAACGAGGAACTGCTGCGCATCTGGCACGAGACGGGCACCACGATCATCTTTGTCACGCATAGCATCTACGAAGCGGCGTTTCTCGGCCAGCAGGTGCTGATGCTGGCCGCGCGCCCCGGTCGCGTGCGCGAGATCGTGACGATCGATCTGCCGGAACCGCGCCGCCTTTCGATGCGGGAGACCGCCGGGTTCACCGCCCAAGCCGCGCATCTGCGTGCGGTGCTGGAGACGTGCTGATGGCGAGCGATCTGTCGATACCGGAGACCGTGTCGCTCGAGGTCACGTCGGACGCATGGACCACGGCACAGCGACGCGAGAGGTGGCGCCGACGGCTGTTGCCGCTCGCGGGCGGTGCGGCGCTACTGTTCATCTGGTGGGCGCTGATTGCGATCTTCCACGTCCGTTCGTTCATCGCGCCGGCGCCCGACGTGGTGGCGACCACATTCTATGCGAAGTTCGGCATGCTGATGGCCAACCTGGGTCCCACCGCGCTGGAGGCGTTGTGCGGCTTCGCCCTCGGCAACACCGCCGCGATTGCCATCGCCACGGTGTTCGTGCATCGCAAGAGCGTCGAGCAGGCATTTTTCCCGATTGCGGTGCTGCTCCATTCGATCCCAGTGGTGGCGACTGCGCCGATTTTGGTCCTGCTGCTGGGCAACGGGCTGGCGCCGAAAGTGTCCATTGCGGCGATCATCTGCTTCTTCCCGACGCTGGTGAACATGGTGCGCGGCCTGGAGTCGGTCGGCGCGCAGTCGATGGAACTGATGCACGTGCTGTCGGCGACGCAGCGCGAGGTGTTTTTCAAGCTCCGCGTGCCGACGTCCCTGCCGTTCCTGTTCTCGGCGCTGCGGATCGCTGCCAGCACCGCCACGGTCGGCGCGATCGTCGGCGAGTGGATCGGCAGCCAGGTCGGCATCGGCGCTTTGATCATTCAGGCGACCTACAACTTCGACGCCGCATTGCTCTATGCAACGGTGCTGTGCGGGTCGGCCTTTTCGGTCGCGTTCTTCCAGGTGATCCGACTGATCGAGCGGCTTGTGGTGCGCTGGGATGCGCAGTCGGTGTCATGATAATGCGGAGCGCCTCAAATGACTGACATCATACAGGAAACCGGCCGTAGTGTGCCCGTGGTCTCCCGCACCGACGTGGTGGTGGTCGGTGGCGGGCCCGCCGGATTTGCTGCCGCGATCGCAGCTTCACGCAACGGCGCATCGGTATGCCTTGTCGAGCGATACCCATATCTCGGCGGCCTCGCGTCCGGCGGCATGGTGCTCGTGCTGGATGACATGTGCGCCGGGTCCGAGATCACGGTTCGCGGCATCTGCCAGGAGATGATCGACCGCATGCAGCGCCTCGGCCTGGCGGTCTATCCGCCGGAGCACGAGCGCGGCCACGATCCCGCCGCGTTCCGCAAGTGGTCGCGCTGGGGCCTGTTCGACTTCAACACCCGCACCAGGCCGCATCCGATCTGCTATGCCGTTGCCTTCGATCCTGATGGCTGGAAGCGCGTCTCCGACGACATGGTGCAGGAGGCTGGCGTGGCGCTCCGCCTACACAGCTGGTTCTCCCACGCATTGGTCCGCGACGGCCGCATGGAAGGCGTCGTGGTCGAGACCAAGGCCGGGCGCCAGGCGATCATGGGTTCGGTGGTGATCGACGCGACAGGGGATCTCGATGTCACCGCGAGCGCCGGCGCGCCGTTCATTCACGGCGCCTACATGGTGACCACCGTGTTCCGTCTCGGCGGCGTCGATACCGATGCGGCCGAACGATGCCAGTTCGATGAGCCGGAGCGGTTCCGCGCGATCGACCGCGAAGCCAGGCGCGTCATCGGCGGATCTTGGGACTACTGGTGGCTGAAGACGCCGCTGCCAGGCATTGTCTGGTGCAACTGCCCGCACATGACCGGGCTCGATGGGATCAAGGTGGAAGACCTGACTGCCGCCGAATTCGAGGGACGACGGCGGATTCACGCGATGGTCGATTACGTGCGCGACAACATGCCGGGCTTTTCCCATTGCTACGTGGTGGACGTAGCACCGCAGACCGGCATCCGTCAGACCCGGCTGTTGGACGGCGAATACGTCGTCACCAAGGAAGACGTGACCGGCCGGGTGCATTTCCCCGACAGCATCGCCCGCGGCCGCGACTACTACACGCCATATCGCGCAATGCTGCCCAAGGATGTCGATGGCCTGCTGGTCGCCGGCCGGCACTATTCGGCAACATCGCAGGCACAGAAGATTTCGCGCGAAATCCCGCCCTGCATGGCCATGGGCGAGGCCGCCGGCACCGCCGCCGCGATGTCGCTTGCCGCCGGGATTCAAGTCCGGAACATCGATGTGGCCGCACTGCAGCGGAGATTGCGCGCGCAGGGCGCCGATCCGGGCGACCGCCCATCGGCGAACGCCCGCGTGCTGGAGATGCATTGAATGAACCAGACGAACGACGTTCAGCCGCTCGCCGGCATCAAGGTGATCGACTTCACCCAGGTGATGCTTGGCCCGTGTTGCACGCAGATGCTCGGCGACCATGGCGCCGATGTCATCAAGATCGAGCGCATCGGCGCCGGCGATCTGTCGCGTACTTCGATCAAGGACCCGGCGGGACTGCTCAACCCGATATTCTGCAGCCTCAATCGCAACAAGCGCAGCATCGCACTGGACCTGAAGGCACCTGCCGGACTTGCCGTTGTGCGCCGCCTGGTGGAGAGCGCCGATGTGATGGTGAACAACTTCCGCGCCGGTGTGATGGAGCGTATGGGTCTTGGCTACGCCGCGCTGTCGGAGACCAACCCGCGCATCATCTTTGCCTTCGGTACGGGTTTCGGCACGCAGGGTCCGTATTCCCACAAGGGCGGCCAGGACATTCTGGCGCAGGCGACGACCGGCGTCATGGCGCGCAAATGCGACCCGTCGGAACCGCTGACGATCTATCCGACCGCGCTTGCTGACTATTCTGCCGGCATGCATCTCGTGCAGGGAATTCTGCTTGCGCTGCTGCAGCGTGAGCGCACCGGCCGCGGCCAGCAGGTCGAGGTCTCCCTCTACGACAGCATGCTTGCGATGCAGATGCAGGAGGCAGCGATGTGGCTGATGCGTGGCCGGGACTTTTCCTGGGGCGCCATGCCACATACCGGAGCCTTTGGAACGACCGATGGCGCGCTGGTCATCGTCGGCGCATTCAAGGCCAACCCGTTGCGGGAGATCTCCCTGGCACTCGGCCTTGACGATCTGTCGCAGGACCCACGCTTCGACACGTTCGAGAACAGCGTGCGTAACCGCAATGCGCTGCACGACATACTACGGGCCCAATTCCGCACCAACAGCACGGCGCATTGGATTACCCGGTTGGAGGAGCGCGACCTGCTCTGCGCGCCAGTTCAGCGACTGGGCGAGGCGCTGGCCGACACGCAGACCGACATCAACGGGATGCTGGTGCGCCACGAGGAACTTGGGCTGGTTGGCTCGCCGGTGCATCTCTCGTCCGGCGGATTTGCGATGCGTCGCACCCCGCCGGGGCTGGGCGCCGATGGCGACGCGGTCCTTGCGGAATTCGGTTTCAGTCGTAACGAGATCGAGCGGCTGCGGGCGGAACGGGTCGTGGCATGACCGTGCGGCTGGAGATTGCGGACCACGTCGCGCGGGTCACCATTGATCGACCGGAGGTGCTGAACGCGTTGGATGCGGAAGCCGAGGCCGCGCTCGAAGGTATCTGGCAAGGTCTGGAAGCGAACCGTGACGTTCGTGCCGTGGTGCTGACGGGAGCGGGCGAGCGAGGCTTCTGCGTCGGCGCCGATATGAAGAATGTCGCCAAGTCCGGCTTGGAGTACTGGGCTGCGGCGCGGCCGAGCGGTTTCGGCGGCATCGCGTTGCGCACCACGCTCGATATTCCGGTGATCGCGCGGGTCAATGGCCATGCATTGGGTGGCGGGTTCGAGATGGTGCTGGGCTGCGACATCGTGATCGCGGCACAGGAAGCCGGCTTCGGCCTGCCCGAACCGCGCGTCGGGCGGTTGCCGCTGGATGGCGGCATGGTTCTGCTGGCGCGTCAGATCCCGTTTCACCAGGCCATGGGAATGCTGCTTACCGGGCGGCGCATCAGCGCATCGCAGGCGCTGGACCTGGGTCTGGTCAACGAAGTCGTGCCGCGCGTCGAACTGGATGCAGCGGTGGATCGCTGGATTGCCGACATCCTGGCCTGTGCGCCGCTCAGCCTGCGCGCGATCAAGCAGACGGTGCGACGGACAGCGCAGCTTGCGGCGACCGAAGCGCAGGCACTACGTCTGCCGGCGCTGGTCGAGTGCCTGCAATCCGCGGATGGCGAGGAAGGCGTGCGCGCGTTTCGCGAGAAGCGACAGCCGCTTTGGACCGGGCGCTGATGCCCTATGTCATTGCCAGCCCGTGCATCGACGTGAAGGACGGCGCCTGTGTCGAGGTCTGTCCAGTCGATTGTATCTATACCGGCGGGCGGATGCTCTATATCCAGCCGGATGAATGCATCGACTGTGGTGTGTGTCTGTCGGTGTGTCCCGTGGCGGCGATCTTCGAGGACCACGCGTTGCCGTCCACCGAAGCGCGGTTCGCGGCAATCAACGCGGAATTCTTCGGTCCGGCGGTGACCGGGTGGGGCATGCCGGGTGGCGCCGGCCCGCGTTTCACGACCACGCTGGACCATCCGCTGGTGGCGACGCACGGCAACGACTGACGTGACGACCACGGCAATCACGGCGCATGTGCTGCGCGACGCCGGCTTCGCCGCGGGCACCGTATTGGTCGAAGGCAACCGCATCGCCGCGGTAGGCCTCGCGCCGGTGGATCGCGCTGCATTGCAGGCGCGGGCTGCGGAGCATGTCGATGCCACCAATTGCTGGCTGATACCTGGCCTGATCGACGCCCACTCGCACGGCTACGCCACGTTGCTGCGTGGCACAGAGAACAGGTTGCCGCTGGAATTGTGGGCGCTGTACACTGTGGTTTACGGCCCTGCCTATGACGAAGCGGCGATGCGTGCGGCCATCATGCTTGGGGCTGCCGAACGGATCCGCGCCGGCATCACCGGATGGATCGACCATTCGCCGATGGTGCACCTGGCCGATGCAGCGCTGGCCGCGCACGCGGAGTCGGGACTTCGGGTTTGCTGGGCGGCCTTCCTGCACGATGTTTCCGATTACACGCTGATGTCGCTGGACCTGCCGCCGGCAGTCGCACAACTGGCTGGCGGGACGCCACCTTTGGACGCCGCCGCCTATGCGCGACGTTTCGCTGAGTTGGTGCAGGAGGCCAGGCCCGATCGTGTTTCGGTAATGCTTGGTCCGAATGCGCCGCAGCGCTGCTCGCCCGCGGCATGGGCGTTATGGCGAGATCTGCGCGATCGCCATGGGGTCGGCGTCCATACGCATCTGATGGAGACGCGTGCGCAGGCAGTCGTGGGCGCGCGCTGGCCAGGCGGTCTGGTGGCGGAGATGGAGAGGCAAGAGCTGCTGGATGATCGACTTTCGGTCGCGCACGGGATCTGGCTGATGCCGCAGGAGCGAGTGGTGCTCGCACGTCACGGTGTAACGCTGACACATAACCCGGCCAGCAATCTGATGCTGGGGAGCGGTATCCTGCCGCTGACAGACTCGCGAGCAGCCGGTCTGGCACTGGCGATCGGCACTGATTCTGCCAATACGGGCGGGCGACACGATCTGTTCGAAGCAATGCGCTTGGCGATGATGCTGCCGCGCGTATCCGAAGTGGGACACGAAGCCTGGCCAACCGCGCGCGATATGCTGGACATGGCGATACGGGGCGGCGCCACGGTGCTCGGTCGCCGGGAGACCCTGGGTCGCATTGCGCCGGGTCAGCTTGCGGACCTTGTGCTGGTGCGACGCGACGCGGCGAGCACGCTGGCGCTCGACGGCAGCGAGGCGGCACTGGTCCAGCACGGCAGCCCGGAAACCGTCGAAGCCGTCATGGTCGACGGGCGCTGGCTGATGCGCGACGGTCGAATCACTGCGTTCGATGAAGCAGCAGCCATCGCAGCAGCCAAAGAAGCACTCGCCTGGCTGCGGGAGAGTACCAAGGCCACAGTTGATGTAGTCAGCGAAGCGATTCCCGGTCTGGCGGCCCAGCATCGGCGGCAGGCAACAGCGATAGCGCCAGTACAACGTTGACAGGCATCAGCGCGATTACGCTGGCGACGCACGACATGGCTAGGCCCTGTGGACATACCCAAAAGCCGGTCCTCATGCGACGTACGCTCGAACGTGCATGGGAGAAATGGGTGACAAAAGAATCTAAACCTCTCGCGGAGTTTGCCAAAAGAATCAACAAGAGCTGATTGCGATTGGAGTTGTATCATTCTTTGTCAAGGGGTTTCCCTTGACACGGACTGATGTGATTCGAGGCCGACCTGTCTGGATGGAGGTCGGCTGTGATCCGCGGTCTGATGACGTATGAAGAATGCGCGATCGTCCGTGCCGAGCGGGAGAGTCTCTGGGCTGCTCTCATGGCGCGGGTCGCGCTCAGCATCGTGTCGAAGAGGTCCCCGTCAGGATCGATCGCCCGATGCAGGTAGCAACAGCAGCCATGAACCTTGAGATAGGTCTCGTTGACTGCCAGCGCTCACCAGGACTGTGTCCTAAGCCGTGACTCCGCTGGCGCTATGCCTCGCCCCTTACGGGCAGCAGTTTGGCCTCCCACTGGCGGACGCGTTCATGGCTGACGGTGAACCCACGCAGGTGCATGATCTCGCTGAGATCCCGTAGAGGTTTTAGGCTACTCGATCGCCTCGCTTGATCTCCACTGTGCGATTGTCGACCGCAGGCAGCATTTGGCCGGGGTTGCGGGTGACGACGACATCGATGACCGTCGGGCGGTCGCGTTCTTCCATGCCCTGCCGAAGTGCCGGAGACAACGCCTCGGGGTCTTCGACGCGAATGCCGCCGCAGCCCATCGTGCGGGCGATTGCCGCGTAATCCATCTCGTTGAGGTCGGCCGACTGGTAGCGCCCGCCCATCATCGCGTGCTGCAACGCCTTGACGTAACCCGAGGCCGCATTGTTCACGACGATCACAGTCAGACCACACCCAACACGGCGCGCGGTCTCGAGTTCGCCGAGCGTCATGTTGAACCCGCCATCGCCGCTGATGGCGACGACAGGCCGGTCGAGCGCGGCGAGCGCAGCGCCCATGCCGCCCGGCAGGCCATAGCCGATCGATGCGAAGCCGCGATCCGGGATGAAGCTCCGTCCTGCGCTCTTGGTGTCGTAGAGCAGCCCGGTCCAATGGCCGGCGAACCCGCCATCGGCGACCAGGATCGCGTCCTCGGGCAGGGTCCTGTCCAGCTCGCGGCAGAGGCGCGCCATGTGCACCGGCCGGTCGCGCGAATTGAGCCGCGGTGCGGCATCGTCCTCCCAGGCCCGCATGCGCGGCGCGACCTCAGCGACGTAGTCGGCCCGTGTCGCGCGGGCAGTCGCGCCACTATCCGAGAGCGCATCGGTCAGGTCTTCGAGACCGGCTCGTGCATCGCCCCAGAGTGCAATCTCGGCGGGGATGCAGCGGCCGATCTCTTCGGCGACGATGTCGAGATGAATCACCGGGATGTGGGATGGCGGCAGTGCGAAGCGTTTGGTCGCGATCTCACCAAGCTTGCAGCCGATGACGATGAGGCAATCCGACGCTTCGATCAGGTCGTTGGCGATGCGTGAATAGCGGCCGAACAGGCCAACCGACAGCGGGTTTATGCAGGCGATGCCCCCCTTGCCGCTCATCGTGTGTGCGACTGGGATCGACTGCGTTTCGGCGAAGCGGGTCAGCGCGTTCCAGGCTTCCGACAGGTGGATACCGCCGCCGGTGAGCAGCAGTGGCCGTTTTGACTTGGCGATCAGTTTCGCGGCGCGCTCGATATCCGTGCGGTCAGGGCGGATGCGCCGGGCGGGCGCTTTCAGCGTCGCTTCATCGATGATGAATGCCTCCGGCGCAAATTCGTGGGTGCCGTGGGCGACGTCCTCGGGCACGTCGAGCAGCACTGGCCCTGGCCGCCCGGAGGTCGCTACGGCGAAGGCGCGGCGCACCAGTTCGGGGATGCGGGCGGTCATCTCGACGCGAATCAGTTCCTTTACCGCGGGCCGGAGTATTTCGACCTGGCGGCTTTCCTGGGTCATGTTCTTCCAGGAATGCATGCGGTTGGTATCGCCGGTGATCGCGACGATCGGGATGCCGCCGTTCAGTGACTCGACCAACCCGGTGACGAGGTTGGTTGCACCGGGACCGAGGGTGCCGTCGCAGATGCCGGGGCGGTTGGTGACCCGCGCATAGGCGTCCGCCGCGAAGGCACCACAGCGCTCATCGTTGATCAGGTGGTGGTTCAATCCGACAGGGCCGACTGCATCGTAGAACGGCAACAGTTGGAACCCGCCCATGCCGAACATCGGTCCGGAGCCGGCTAGGCGCAGCATCTCGGCGAGTGCGCGGCCACCCGTCATCGTGCCGGACGGGCGATTGTGCAGCGTGGGGCTCATGGTTCGCTCCTTATGAGGCGAGGGCGCGGCGCAGGCTGGCGACGAATTCTCGGGCCGCGATGCCTTCGCGAAGTCCAAGCGCCGCGGCGCGGGCGTTGATGCGGCTGATGATACCGTCCTCGTAGGTTGAGCGCGCGTCGCCGATGCGGGCGCTTGTTGCCGAGACTGTCGCGGCGGCAATGCCACGTGCATCGAGTGCCGGCAGGCGTGAGGTGCCGGCGGCGTCTTTGCCGATGCCGGCGTCGTTATAGAGAGCCCCGAGTACGTCGTATTTGAGCGCGGTCTCCGGTCTGTTGCCGAGTAGGCCGCCATGCGAGCCAGTAACCACGATCGCGTCCTTATGCTCGGGCAAGACAAGTGAGGCGGAGTCGAGTGCCCAAACTGCTGGTGTTTCAGAGACTAGCAGGAACGCCGCTTCCAGCGCTTCCGGCGGAGCGCGATGCGCCGGGCGTGCCTGCTCCAGCCGGGCGGCAGCGTCGCGGCACCACTGGCCCGGACTGACTCCCAGCGATAAAGCGAGCACGTTCGCATGGGTGATAATGCCGTGCGCCATCATGTCGGCGCCATCACCGATGCGCGCCGTATCATGGCCGACGGTCGCGGCGGCGATGCCCAATTCCTGCAGGTATTCGAGACCAGCAACCCCGGCGAGGTCGCGGCCGACCCCGGCGTTGTTGAAGATCGCTGCGGCGGCCTGGAGCTTCACCGCGAGATAGGCGGCGTAGACGCCACCATGCGAGGCGTTGACAATGACTTTGCCGGCGGAGTCGGGCCCGACGCGGGTGATGCTGTCGGCAACGACGATGGGAGCGGGCATCGTCTACTCGCTACCTACCCTGGCAGGCCCCCGCACTTTAAGCACCTCGCGGATGCCGGCGATGATCCGATTCCGGTCGGGGAACACAGCGTTCTCCAGCACAGGGCTATACGGTATCGGCACCTGCAAGGCGCAGACCCGCTTCACCGGGGCCTTTAGGCGGGAAAATGTCGTGGCGTCCTCGGTGGCAAGCGCCGCGACCTCCGCCGAGAAGCCGGCAGTCGGACCCGCCTCGTCGGCTATGACCAGCCCACCCGTCTTCTGCACCGAGTTGCGGATCGTGTCCGCATCCAGCGGCACCAATGTGCGCGGATCGACGACCTCGACCGAGATCCCTTCCGCGGCAAGCGCCTCAGCCGCAGCGAGCGCCTCGTGCACCAGCCACGCGAGGGCGACAACCGTTACGTCACTGCCCACGCGTTTGACGTCGGCCTTGCCGAGCGGGATCGTATAGTCCTCCTCCGGCACCTCGCCCTTGCACGCCATCAGTCGGCCCGACTCAAACGAGATGACGGGGTTGTTGTCGCGGATGGCCGTCTTCAGCAGCCCCTTCATGTCGTAGGGCGTCGACGGCAGGAACATCTTCAACCCGGCAACATTCATGAACATCGAATAGGGCGACTGCGAGTGCTGCGCCGCGACCTTGCCGCCGCCGCCGACCGACGCCCGGAACAGGATCGGGAAGGTCACCTGTCCGCCGAACATGTAGTGGATCTTCGCGGCCTGATTGACGATCTGGTCCATCGCGACAAAGCAGAACGTCACCTGCCGCCAGTCAACGATCGGGCGGAAGCCGCAGCCGGCCGCACCGATCCCCATGCCGGTCAGCGCCGCTTCGGTGATCGGCGTCGCCCTGATCCGCGTCGGGCCGAACTCCTTGAGCAGCGGCGGGAGCGCGTCGGTCGACATGTAGAAGATCTTGGGATCGCGCCGCATCTCCTCGGCGATCGCTTCGAGAGCGGCTTCGTTGTAGGTCAGCTCACGCATCGTGCGGTCCTCGCATCACGCCGCAAATACATCGTCGGTCGCGTGTTCCGGCAGCGGAAACGGGCTTGCCTCGGCAAACGCAACTGCCGTCTCGAGCGCGGCCATGACGTCGCGCTCGATGGTCTGTAGCCCGGTATCATCGAGGTCTCCCTGGTCCCTCAGCTGCCGCTCGAGCAGCGCGATCGGATCCTTTTGCTTCCACGCCGCGACCTCACCCTTGTCGCGGGAATCGGGTTGCCCCTTGCGTTCCGTGTGGGCGCGTTGACGGTAGGTCTTGCACTCGATCAGCGTAGGGCCAGCGCCTGACCGCGCCCGCTCCACGGCGCGGATGGCCGCCTGATGCACCGCTACGATATCGTTGCCGTCAACCACAAAACCCGGAATGCCGTAGCCGGCCGCGCGTGCCGCCACATCGGGCAACGCGTGCGTCGCGGCGGCCGATGTCTGAGCCGCATACAGGTTGTTCTCGCACACGTAGAGCATCGGCAACTTCCAGGTCGCCGCGATGTTGAGGCACTCGTGGAAGGGCCCCGCGTTCGATGCGCCGTCCCCGAAGAAGGACACCGCGACGCCGCCCTTGCCTTCCATCTGCGCCGCAAGGCCTGCGCCCGTGATGATCGAAATCCCGCCCGCGACAATCCCGTTGGCGCCAAGCATCCCGATGCCGAAATCGGCGATGTGCATGGAGCCGCCCTTGCCCTTGCAGTAACCCGTCTGCCGCCCGTAGAGCTCGGCCATCATACGGTTGAGGTCGGCGCCTTTGGCGATGCAGTGGCCGTGGCCGCGATGCGTCGAGATGATGCGGTCGCCGCGATCGAGCGCCGTGCAGACTCCGACGGCGACCGCCTCCTCACCAATGTAGCAGTGCACGACGCCGTAGATCTTGCCGGCATGGTAGTCAGCCGATGCGCGTTCCTCGAAGCGGCGGATGGTCAGCATCTGGCGCAACATCTCGCGTTGCTTGTCGGGCGGCAGGTTTGGCGAGAGCCTCACCATGGGCCTGATTCCTCTATGCCTGACAGCGCTGTTTATGATGAGCGTGGGCACTAAGGCTGGCAACTTTAGTTACGCCACCACAGAGTTTTTGTCGCTCGCCGCGCGCCCTCGGCCATTGCCTCAAACTTTGCCCAGCAGATCGACGGATGGCCGACCCGCGTGCCAAGTCCGCAGTCCGTGCCTGCCAGCACATTCTCGCGTCCGACCAATCTTGCGTAGCGAACCAACCGCTCCGCCACCAGGTCCGGGTGTTCGACGAAATCGGTGCAATGGCCGACGACTCCGGGGATCAAGGTTGCGCCATCAGGCAGCTTCACTTCTTCGAACACTTTCCATTCGTGCTCGTGGCACGGGTTCGATGCTTCAATCGAGAAACTTCCTGCATTCACGCGAAAGATCAGGTCGATGATGTCCCTCAGTGGGATGTCATCGTGATGCGGACCGTGGTGACTGCCCCAGCAGACGTGCAATCGAACTTTTTCCCGTGGGATTCCCTTCAGGGCGTGGTTCAGAGCGTCAACCCGCATTGCGGCGTATTTGCGATATTCCGGCAAGGTAATATCGGGCAGGCAGTTCCAGCCGTCGGGCAGGTCCGGATCGTCGATCTGCAGCAGAAAGCCGGCATCGACGATCGCCTGGTATTCCTCATGCATCGCATCGGCGATGGCGAACACAAACGCCTCGTCGTCCTTGTAATATTCGTTCAGCATCCAGTGCTCGATCGTGCCCGGGGTGTTGGCTGGCAGGTAGGCCCCGGCAACGCTGACGCCCGCCAGCGCCGCCGCGAAATTGTCGAGGTCTTTGGCAAGGTCGGCATGACCGACGTAGCGCAGCGCGCTAACACAGACGGGCATCGTCGCCGGGCCAGTTGGTCTGCTGCGCGGATTGGCATCAAAATAGCCAGCGAATTTCCTCTCGTCGCGCGCGGTGATGCTGAGTCGCCTTGCGCCGGAGGAGGGCCGCGCATCGAAGCCAGCAATGCGCCAACGTACGTAGTCAGTGAAGTTGGTCTTGGAAAGTTCGCCGTCATTCACGCAGTCGATGCCGCATTCCATCTGGCGACGTACGACCTCCGCCACTGCCGATTTTAGCCGCTCGTCGAATCTGGCTGCGTCGTACGGTGCATCGTTTGCTCGCGCGAGGACCATCTGCCTGAGATCGGGCGGGCGCGGCAGTGAACCTGCATGGGTCGTAAGAATGCGATCGGTACTGTAGAGCATCGGGTCACTCCTGATCCCTCGGGGCCAGAGTTCGTGGCTGGGTCTCAGACGACACCATCCTGACGCAAGCCCGCGACAGCATCGGCGTCCAGCCCGAGCCAGTCTGCCAGCACTTCACCCGTGTGCTCCCCAAGCAACGGCGCCGACCTGACCTCGGTCGGAACCCCATCGAACCGAACCGGCCAGGTGGGCATTGTCATCGTGCGTTCGCCATGCGTCATCGTTTGCAGGATGCCGCGCGTTCGAAAACTCGGCTCGTTGGTCAATTCCATCGAGTCGAGCACGGCGCCGGCGGGCACGCCGACCGCGCTCAACTGAGTCATGGCCTCATGTTTCGTGCGCTGCCGCGTCCAGCCGGTGACGATCTCATCGACCTCGGCCTCGCACTTCAGGCGGGCGTCGGGCGTGTCGTAGCGTGCGTCGCCAATCAGATCCTCGCGCCCGATCAATTTCAGCAAACGCGGCCAATGCTCGGGGTTGGCGCGACTGGTCAACAAGTAAACGTAATCGTTGGGGCCGCCGGGCTTGCACGGATAGATGCCGCCGGGCGGGTTGTTGGCCGGCGGCCGCCGCGGCGCCGCTTTGCCGGTGCGCGCCTGCGTGATGAACGCACCGCGGCTGTAATGCATGACCGAATCCTGCATCGCCACCTGCAACCGCCTTCCCTTGCCGGTCCGGGTACGATCGAACAGCGCGCTGACGATGCTGAATGCCAAAAGCATGCCGGTGCCGTTGTCGCCGATCGTCGGGCCGGGCTTGACCGGTCTGCCGTCGCGCTCGCCGGTGATGCTCATCGCCCCACCGGCGGCCTGTGCGATTGGGTCAAACGACAGGCCCTTCTCGTACGGGCTGCCGTCGCCAAAGCCCTTGACCTGGGCATAGATGATGCGCGGAT
>Ga0210402_10001378_pt1 | contig 25083 bp, 24 predicted proteins | sample IncBWC7MmetaG_FD_161055 | JGI IMG/M metagenome (GOLD analysis project Ga0210402, IMG submission 161055) | Forest soil microbial communities from Barre Woods Harvard Forest LTER site, Petersham, Massachusetts, United States - Inc-BW-C-7-M | ecosystem: Environmental > Terrestrial > Soil >... | reverse complement strand
CTGTTAGTTTTGTGGATGCGTGGCGTGTTCGATGCCTTCCGCGATCCGCAGAATGACTAAAGCGAGTTCGAGCAGGGCGCGCACGACCAGGACGCCCACGAAGAGGGACACGATTCCGGCGACGAGATTGATCAGTCCTTGCGCCGGGGATTGCTGATAACCAACCACGACGCTCGCCACGACCGCAATTCCGCCAAAAACGATGGCGAGCACATATAATATTTTTACAAGGCGGCGAAGCAGCGAACTGTGAAATCCGAAATCGAAAATTCCCGCAAAGAAATTCTTTTCTTCGGGCATGCAGCCTCCTGGGCACACAACTCGATTGTGAATGCTGGGGTAGTAGACTAAGTACGGCTATTCCGTGCCGGAAGTCAAGTGAAGCGAGCTCTCGCAACCGCACGGATCACGCGCGCATCGCGAAGCAAGGCGGTAAATTTCCAATCGAGTGATGCAGACCTTTCTTCTTGACAATCCCGCCGCGCACGTACATCTTGGTTGGCTTCGTCGGCTTGCCTTGCGAATGGTTCGAAGGCGAAGTGGCGAACTCGCTCACCTATGACCAAGGTCCGGCTCTGCTTTCACGATCGTTGCTTTGATGGCACCGCTTCCGCCGCTCTCTTTTACCGTTTCTATCGCGAACGATTTGACCAGAACGCGGAATTCGGCTTCACCGGAATGACGCATCGCGCCGCGCAGCCCTGGGAAGCTGGCTTGTTCGACGGCGACGAAAACGTCATCGTGGATTTCAAGTTTTCCAACTCGCCGAAAGTAACCTGGTGGTTCGACCATCACCAGAGCGCATTTCTAACCTCTGCCGACGCCGAACAATTTCGCAAGCAGCCCGGCGCGCACATGTTCTACCAGCCGGACTACAAATCCTGCACCAAGCTGATCGCCACGATTGCCAGGGAAAAATTCGGATTCGATACCAAGCCGCTCGAGAATTTGATCTACTGGGGCGATATCATCGACGGCGCGCAATATCCATCGCCGGAGTCGGCCGTCGAAATGGTCGAACCGGCGACGCAACTCGCGCTGGTAATTGAAGCAGCACCGGAGGATGGACTGCCGGCGCGCATCATACCGGAGCTCGCGTACCGGCCGCTGAGCGAAATGGTAAGGCTGCCGCTAGTGGCCAAGCATCTCGGGCCGCTATTGGAACGGCACCGAAAATCGATCGAGATTTTGCGCCAGCGGATCGAAGCGCGCGACGGCGTGATTTTCTTCGACGTCAGCGATTTGGATCTGGAGGGCTACAACAAGTTTATTCCGTATTTACTGCATCCGGAATGCGTGTACTCCGTGAGCGTCAGCGCTTCCGCGGTGCGCGCGAAAGTTTCGCTGGGCACAAACCCGTGGAATCAGGCCACCGCGAACCAGAATCTGGCTTCGCTAGCGGAGAAATTTGGCGGTGGCGGGCATCCGCGCGTGTCGGCCATCTCGTTCGAACCAGGAGAGGTAGGGCGGGCGCGCGAAGTCGCCCACGGCCTGGTGGCCACACTGAGAGGAAAATAACGCTCTTGGGGGATTCGAAGCGATTTCCGCGGTTCGACAAAATTCGCGGTCCCGTGTAAAATTCTAAAATCAACCAGTGGACCGGTAGCTCAATGGTAGAGCAGCTGACTCTTAATCAGCGGGTTGGAGGTTCGAGTCCTCCCCGGTTCACCACTGTTTCCTTCTAACTTCTTGAATCAGAACTAATTGACCTTCCTTGGCTCTTGCGAGCCGGACGCCAATTTAGGCACATCTGGGAACAAAACCCCCGCGACTCGATCGACCGCACGCCGCTGCGAGTCGGGAATTGCATGCATGTAGGTGTTGAGTGTTGTTTCTATGTCTGAGTGGCCCAGAATTGCCTGAGCTGTTTTTATGGATTCGCCCACCTCGCCTAGCAGAGTCGCGTTGCCATGTCGAAACGAATGCCAAGATACCCTCGGCAAATTAGCGCTGTCGCATGCAGGAGCTAGCACACGGTTGTATAGGTTCTTGGGGCTTAGTGGCGTTCCTTTTGTTGTGCAGAAGACGAGGTCTTGGGGCATTGTCCGCCTACAACCGGCACGATGGGTTTCGAAGGCTCCATGCAGTACAGAGCTCATCGGAATCACCCGCCGACTGCTCCGAGTCTTTGGCGTCCCAAATTCCCCGTTAGAGAACGTTTCCGAAACCTCGATGTTGCGACGTAAGAAATCAAGCCGGTTCCACCTGAGCGCGAGGATCTCTCCGATCCTCATGCCAGTGAGGACCGCTGTCGCGACAATCGTGCGGCACGGTTCTGATAGCTTGGTCAGTAACTCTTGAATCTGCGTGGGTGCCAAGAAGCGGCGCTCTTTCCTGGCTTCTCTATCGCCGATCTGAATACCGCGTGCTGGATTGCGTTCGAGATAACCACACTCGACGGCAGTCTGAAGCACCTTTGCAAGGGTAACCCGAATGCTATGAAGCGTTGAGCTTGCATATCCTTTGCGCTTGGTCGAGAGGAGTAATTGTTGGATGGCTGCCCGGTTCACATCACACATTCGAAGTGACCCAAGGGCAGGCAAGACGTACTTGTCCAGATTGAATTGGTAGATTCGTGCACTGCTTGGTTTTAGAGCCAGCAACGCGCCAGCCTCCCAATGTTCCCTTGCAAACTTCTCAAGAGTCATCATCGGTCTTGCGCGATGTCGTCCCTGGTTTATTTCAGACACTCGCTTTTGAAGAAGCGAGCGGGCCTCGCGTCGGGAGAGTTCACTTACGGCACCGAGTACTACAGTTGGCTGCGTGCGGTGCAGCGTCCCGTCTTCTCGGATCACGTCCTCCCTCCAACGTGCGACCCAGACTTTGGTTCGTTCTCCACGAATGAATAAACTCCCATCCTGGTAACGCGGGCGTGCCATTCCTTCCTTTCCGTTGGCTCGTCCGCATTTCCTTGCGTCACTTCTGAGTGTAGCCCCGCTGTCAAGCACTGCGACTGGCTCCGCGTTGATCTTCGACCCAGGCATGGATTTCATTCTCGCGGAAGCGCCAGTATTTTCCGAGGCGGTAACCCGGCAACCTCTCCAGAGATCTTTTTCGCATCCGTCCGTATACCCAAGAGACGGGGACGTGTAATAGGGAAGCCACCTCCTCGACAGTCAGCAGTCGAGTCGGTTCCCGTCTTATCGTTCCTGTGGCATCGTTCCACTTTTCAGACAGCGGTAACTGAAAAGTTTCAACCATGCGCGACTCGTACCGTGGCCGCGCTTCATCTTGCGCGTTCCCTGATCCTATCGCTTGTTCTTTCGATGACGAATTCAATGCCAGGCGCAAGCCATGCACTCTTTCCGAGTCTGGGTTCTTGCGCACACCGAATTGGGTTGCACGGGGCTTCATGTTTGTTACGCGGTCTTTGTGAGAGCATCTCCTTGGATGTGTTCTTGGTTTTGGTTGTTCGGGTGTTGGCTTAGCCAGCGCTTGAACTCCTCGTCCTTGCGAAACAGGAGCTTCAGCGCCTCGCTCATGACATATGAAACGTTTGCGTCGATGAATTCAGCGTACTTGTCAAGGTTGTGTCTGACTTCTTCCTCCAAGCGGACCTGCAGGGTTGTAGTTTTGGGTTGCTTCGATGGTGTTTTTAAGAGTGCCAACTGTTTCTCCTCCTTTCGTTATTCGTGATGCATTACGGCCTGCACTACAAAATGTTTGTTCCGACTCCTGCACGCGGGCAAAACACGGCCCCGAGCTGCTCGGGGCGGGCGGGAGTGACCCCACGAAATTTTGGGCGGCTGAAAGCCCCCAAAAGTGGGGTCGCTCCCGCCCAATCTGGTGATTTTTTCTGTGTCACTTTTCTCTTCCGCGTGTCTTTTATTTTCTCGTTTTCCCGAGACTTATGCGCATCACAAGGAGAAGAAGATGGTGAAGACGGAGCTGAAGTGCGTAATTTCTACCTTCTTCACCAGCTTCGTCCAAAGCTCGCCGCGCGTACCGAACGAACTCTCTTCTTGGGCTGGAGCGACCCACGAGCCACTTTGGGCACAGAACCGTGTGCAAGAGTGGAGTCGCTCCAGCCCAACACGGAGCCATTCCGCGGCCATCTTGACCATTCTGCCGTGCGCAACTTCTTCTCCTGTGGGTACTTGCCGGATCGCCAAGGTGAACGCGAGGGTGAACGATATGGTGATCTGTGTCTTCCATGTACCGGTCACCCTCCCATGTTGTAAATCGACAATCGAGACTCGTTGAAATAGTCATGTCCCACACCATTAAGAGGCCTCGAAAATGGAAAAGCTCAATCGCAATGTTTGCCGCCTGACCTAGAAGAAATCCTAGCGAGTCCCTTTGCGCCAGAAAGTCCGCCCTGGCCCTCTACCTACTAGGGACATCCAGACGGGAAAAAGTAAGAAAGAATTCTGAACTTTCTTAAGCGAATCGAACCGGGTAAGTATTTCGGTCGCGATCTGGCTATTTATATAAGGAACGTCGAGAAGGCAAAGGAGGAGAAAAAATCTTGGTACCAGTACGTTTTCATTGTGTCGCCCGGAAGGGGGAGGCCGCGAAGGAGGACCGGTCGCGCCAACCAAGGACTAGCCTGACCTTCTCGAAGGGAGAGAGGCGCTCGCAGGGAGTAATGCCAGTTCATTCATCGCACAGCAGGTCGCAAACGCAGTCCCAATGGCGTGCAAGATCCACCGAGTCATACATATGGCTCCTCGTGTCTGCCCCGCGTTATGACATCGGTTCATTTGACTCGACTGTCTTCGCCCCGTGTTTGCAATTGTCAAATTGCGGTGCGGCGAGAGGCGTCCTGCGCTGTGTCATCGCTTCCTGTGTCCAGGGGATTTCGGGAGAATTTGACAACACTCTCTAAGGTATTGACGTTCTGATCAGCATGACGTATAAGCTTGTACACAGTTTATTAGTAGAACTGAAACAACTTAGCTTTCAGAGTGCTTGCGGAAGAGCCGCGGAGAGTGTGTTCATGACCTTGAGAACCTGGAAGCTACTCGGCTTGGTGTGCCTATCCCTCCTATCCTTCGCCACAGGTCAGGCTAATGCGGCACCAACCATTTCAAGTTTATCGCCAACCTCCGGGGCCGTTGGCGCGTCGGTCACCATTGCGGGGTCCAGCTTCGGGTCAACGCAGGGCAGCAGCACGGTCAAGTTCAACGGGACTACGGCCACCATCACGAGTTGGGGCGCGAGCAGCATTGTTGCAAAGGTGCCGACCGGAGCCACCACGGGTAACGTCGTCGTCACGGTGTCGGGCGTCGCCAGTAATGGAAAAAGCTTCACGGTTCTTCCCACACCAAGCATTACCAGTTTGTCGCCAACATCCGGAGCGGTGGGTGCATCCGTGACGATTGCAGGCGCCAACTTTGGATCGACTCAAGGGACGAGCACGGTCAAGTTCAATGGGACCACAGCAACCGTGACGAGTTGGAGCGCGAGCAGTATCGTCGCAACGGTTCCTTCTGGGACAACGACGGGAAATGTTGTTGTGAACGCCAGCGGCGTGAATACAAACGGAATAAGCTTCACGGTGGTTGCAGCACCGAGCATCACGAGCCTTACCCCAACATCAGGTGCGGTGGGTGCGTCAGTCACCATAGCCGGGTCGAATTTCGGAGCGACTCAAGGGGGCAGCACGGTCAAATTCAACGGTACTTCCGCCACCGTCACGGCTTGGAGCGCCACCAGCATCGTGGCGACCGTACCCACCGGTGCCGCGACGGGGAACGTGGTGGTGCATGCCAGTGGTGTGGACAGCGCTGGAAAGGCTTTCACCGTAGTGGCAGCACCAAGCATCATAAGCCTCAGTCCGACCTCGGGTGCGGTAGGCGTGTCGGTCACGATCGCAGGATCGAACTTTGGCTCAACGCAGGGCACCAGCACGGTCAAATTCAACGGGACGATCGCCACTATCACGAGTTGGGCCGCAGGCAGTATCGTGACAAAGGTCCCCACCGGTGCCACCACCGGAAATGTGGTTGTGCATGCCAGCGGAGTTGACAGCAATGGGTCGGCCTTTACCGTCCTACCAACGCCGAGCATCAGTTCGCTTTCCCCGACTTCGGGGGCGGTAGGAGCTTCCGTAACAATCACGGGTACAAATTTTGGCTCCACTCAGGGGACCAGCACGGTCAAATTCAACGGGACTACAGCCACGACCGTAACAACCTGGACCGCAACAAGCATCGTTGCAATTGTCCCAACCGGCGCAACGACTGGCAGTGTTGTGGTGACCGTCTCGGGGGTAGCCAGCACTGGAGTGACTTTCACGGTGGTCGCCGCCCCCAGTATCACCAGCTTGTCGCCCAGCTCCGCTCTAGTTGGCACCTCCGTGACGATTACTGGCACAGGCTTTGGTTCGACTCAGGGAGGCAGCACGGTCTCTTTCAATGGAACCGCAGCCACGCCAACGAGTTGGAACTCAACGACCGTCAAGGCTCCCGTTCCCACCGGCGCGACCAACGGAAACGTGATCATTCATGCTAGCGGTGTGGACAGCAACGGTACAGGTTTCACTGTTCTACAAGCACCTTCCATCACAAGTTTGTCCCCGAGTTTTGGGCCGGTTGGGGCCATCATTACAATTACAGGAACGAATTTTGGTTCAACGCAAGGTTCAAGCTCCGTGACCTTCGGCGGATGGTCCGCCTCCCCAACTAGTTGGACTGCGACGAGCATCTCCGTGGCTGTGCCGCAAAATGCCGCGACCGGAAATGTTGTAGTGACGGTTTCTGGAATCTCGAGCAACGGCGTGAACTTCACCGTTCTGCCGATTCCGAGCATCACCAGTGTGTCTCCCACGTCCGCGGGCGCTGGGGCTATTATCACGATCGCTGGCACCAACTTTGGAACCAGTCAGGGGAGCAGCACCGTCACGTTCAATGGAACCGCAAGCACGCCTTGCGGGAGTTGCTGGAGTGCAACGAGCATTACTGTGGCTGTCCCAAGTGCGGCGACGTCTGGGAACGTGGTTGTAACCGTCAGCGGGGTTCCCAGCAACGGTCTAAGCTTTACAGTTGCCACCCTCGTTTCGATTTCCATTACTCCGCAAAACCCCGTCATATCACGCGGCACCACGCAACAGTTTACGGCTTTGGGCTTGTATACCAATGGCAGCGGTCTGGATCTCACTTCGACTGCCGTATGGAGTTCTTCCACTACCAGCGTCGCGACAATCGGAAGCACTGGGCTTGCGAGCGGCGTGGCGTACGGACAAACGACAATTCAGGCAACTGTAGGGCCCATCAAGCAGTACATGACGCTGACCGTCGACCAGCCGAGTTTCGTTCTAACAGCCAGTTTGAATAATGCCCGGCACGCCCATACGGCCACAACTTTAGCCAACGGAAGAGTCTTGGTGGCTGGAGGTACGCAAAGTGGAACCGGCGCGGTCGCGGTTGCCGAGTTGTATAACCCAACGGCGGGTGTTTTCACAGCGACAGGCTCGCTCAACACACCCCGCAGCCAGCATACGGCGACATTGCTGGGTAATGGGATGGTTCTGATCGTAGGTGGCTACGACCAGAACTCCGCAAAGCCCGCCAATGCAGAACTTTACGATCCAACTGCAGGGACATTCACAAACACGGGCAATCTCAATGTTCCCCGCGTCAGTCACACAGCAACTCTGTTGAGTAGCGGCAAGGTCCTAATCACCGGCGGAATCGACAACACTTTCAACGTAAGTGCTGCTGCAGAAGTGTACGATCCCGCGACTGGCGTCTTTACGTTAACTGGGTCGTTGGGCACAGCGCGACTCGATCATTCGGCGACTCTTCTCAATACAGGGAAGGTCCTTGTTGTGGGTGGAGAGGATTTCAACGACGTGGGCTTCTCGAGCGCCGAGCTATATGATCCGGTGACCGGAACATTTTCCGGGGCCGGGAACTTGAATACAGGGCGGATCCGGCATACGGCCACGCTGCTGAGCAGCGGATCGGTCCTCATTGTCGGCGGTGAACCCAACGTCCAGGGGACGAGTCCGCTCACAAGCGCAGAACTGTACGACCCGACGGCCGCAACATTTACCGCCACTGGCAGTCTCTCCACCGGCAGGTTCTGGCATACGGCAACACTGTTGAATACCGGCGTGGTTCTGGTGGCCGGGGGACAAGGTTCCAGCGCCGAGCTGTATTATCCCGCCGTTGGAACTTTTGCTCCGACGGGTTCCATGAATGTTTCGCACATTCAATTTGCGGCAGCGCTTCTAAACGACGGCAGAGTGTTAGTTGAAGGAGGTGGGTACAGTATCGGTACTGCGGAGCTTTATCAGCCAACGACCCTGACAAGCCCGCCTGGCCTGATCTCCTTGGCGGTCAGCCCGCTCGACTCGGCAATTGTCGCCGGAACCACCAAGGCGTTCACTTCCTTAGGTGTGTTCTCTGACGGCACAGCCCAGGACATGACCACTAGAGTCAACTGGGCATCCTCGCTTCCGAGCATCGCGACGATCAATGCCTCCGGATTGGCTACCGGGGTGTCTCCAGGCACCACCACAATTACCGCGGTTTCGGGAGCCACGACTGCCTCGACTCCGTTGGGCGTCAGCGCAGTAACGCTCGTCTCGATTACGATAACCCCGCAAAATTCCGTCATTCTCGTCGGTGCAACCCAGCAGTTCACTGCCACCGGAACCTACAATGACAACAGCACACACAACATCACGTCCTCTGTGACTTGGGGTTCTTCGGTTTTGCCCGTAGCAACGATCAATGCCGCGGGGCTCGCTACGGGCGTCGGTGATGGGGCAACTTTGATTTCGGCTACCTTGGGATCCGTTCAGGGTTTGCAGTGGTTCGATGTCGCTGCTGTGTTGCAATCCCTCTCCGTGATGCCGAGTTCGGGTCAAATCGCGATCGGGGGTACTCTGCAGCTGCAGGCGATTGGAACCTACTCCAATGGCAGCACGAGTGTTACTGGACTGAGCGGCTGGACCACTTCGAATGCCAATGTGGCTACGGTATCCGGCGGGTTGGTGCGCGGAGTCTCCGCTGGGTCCGCGACCATTACTGCGACTTATAACTATTTCTCAAGCGCGTTCACTAGCACGGCTGTAATTACTGTGACGGCCCAATACGCGGCGCCACAGATTTCCTCGTCGGTCTTCCCGACCCCGACCTTTGCCGGTTGGACTCGTCAAAACACGACCGTCACGTTTACCTGCACGCCGGGCGGTCTGCCGATCGCGAGCTGCACTAGCCCCGTGACCGTTTCGACGGAAGGCACCAATCAGATCATCACAGGCACGGTGACGGACACGGCGGGGACCTCGGTTTCCACCAGCGTGACCCTTTACATTGACAAGACCAAACCTGCCCTGACCGTCACTTCGCCCGCCGACGGAACGACGTTTAGTTCGTCAAGCGTCACTATAACGGGAACTATCTCTGACAACCTATCCGGAGTAGCTTCCATGGATTGCAATGGTGCCCAGGCGAGCATCAGCGCTGGGAATTTTTCCTGCAACATTGGGCTAGGTGTTGGTGTCAATGTAGTTAGGGTTTCGGCGTTCGACTATGCCGGCAATGTTTCGGCGGTGCTTCTGCACGAAACTCTAACCGGGACGTTCTCCGCTGCGAATTCTCTGCGAATTACGCCAATGGGTGTCAATATGTTGATTGGGGACGTGAAGCAGTTCACCGCAGTCGATGAACTGGGTCGCCCGCGTACTGATGCCGCCTGGACGGTTGACAATGCCACGCTTGGGACGATCACCACCGACAGTTCGCCGATTCTGACGGCACTTGCGGCCGGAACAGTAACCCTTACTGCCAGTTCTCAAGGTGTTTCCACGCAAACCCAGGTCAACATCTCTGCTCTCGTTTCATTTTCAGCTGGCACCATTCTTTGGTCTGCCCCGCCGGTTCCTGGATTTTCTCCTCAGAGCATTGCCCAGGCCATGCCAACGACTTTTGGACCCGCATCTTACTCCATGGAAAAGAGTAGCGACGGGACCCAATCGTTGGTCCAAGCCTTCACATCGGACGGACAATTGATGTGGCAAACCACGTTGTCCACATTGGCTGGAAATCCCGTACCAGATGCGTATGGAGGAGTTGTACTCATGGAGGCGTGCAATAGCTCTGATCCCGTCAATAATCCACTTACTATCTTGGATTTGGATGGCGGTACGGGGACAGTGTTGTGGCAAGCCTCACTAACCTCCGTTTCTGGCAACTTGGGTGGATGTCTGCCAAGCCTGCCGAAGATGGCAATTGGTCAGAATGGCTCAGTAGTGATTGCGATGCCCCTGCAAATATCACCACCGATGGTGGTGCTCGATGGGGCGACGGGTCAAACGATTCTAACCGCGCCAATTACGCCTTCGAGCATAACTAATAGATATGGGCAGACATCCAGTTGCGACTGTTTTACGCCGGTTGGCCAGCCCATTGTCGATTCCGACGGCTCCATCTATGCGGAGTACGAAGTTCGCCAGAATGTCGATGGTTATCCAACCTTGGGTGTCCTCCAGCTTCTGAAGATTGCGCCGGATGGCTCCACGAGCAGCACGCAATTGAGTTCTTCCAACATTGGGAACCTATGGCCTGGTCAAGTTATTCCTGATGGCCAGGGAGGAATCCTCGCGACTTGGACGATTGATCCGACTTATCCGCAGGGAATCCTTCATCCCTATCAGGGAGCGCACGTGGTGTCCGGCGCGGTCGCAATCTTTGACATGCCGATGGCCCCGCAGAACCTGATGCGGGACCCAAATACCTCCCTGCCGCTTGATCTCCCGCTCGTGCTCGGGGAAAACGGCACGGCGTTTGTCTCGTACGGTTCCAATGTCGCATCCTTCAATCTAAACGGTGGCTCCGCCAACTGGAACTACCAGAATGCTCAGGGTATAGGTTCCATGTCTTATACAAACGGTGGAGGACTTACTCTCATCGACGGGCAGTCGAACCAAATCCCGTTAGACGCAGCCGGCAACGCAGGCCCGTCCGTTGCATTCTCGTCCTTCAGCTCCTTGCAGCCTTCGTGGACCGGCGCTTGGCAGGGTTCGCTTGCAGGGTCAGGCACAGGCGTCGCAACAGTGCAGGCGCAACCATTGGATTGGGGACACAGCAAGTGGGCAACTCAAAAAGGAAGCCCATCGCTGTTTGGTTTTGCTGTGGAGCTTCCGTGGTACCCGCCGCTCCCGAGCTGCCCTGGCGCGCAAACTCCCTGCGCACAAGAAGCGCTGAACGACGCTCTCAGTTCTCTCCGTAGACTCCTCGCCGGGAACTGTACCGCGTGTGACACCTATGTCTTTAGCCTGCCGCGGATAGCGAATCTCGGTTTGACCAGGTCGCGTTTTTCCAAGTATCTCGACCAGACCCCGGGTTTGTACGATGGCACTCGCTCGTACGCCCCTATGGAACTTCTGTGCTCCAACTGTCAATACAGCGGAACGATAAAGGATTATTTCCAGGCCAATGGGGGGGATGCTTACTCGCAGGTGCACAGTGCACAGGGAATGCTCGTATATTTCGACCCTGCCAGAGTGAAAGCCGCTCTTTTCTTCACGGGACCAACTCAACTAGCGCTTGAAAATCAGGCCTTGCTTTTTCATGAGGCCCTCCATGGGGCAACTGGCCTCCTAGATGGATCCCCGCTAATGGGGGGTGGCCTGACGGGCGCACTTGGAATTTGCAATACGGACGCCAGCTTCCAGATATCAGAATACTTGGGTTACTTCATTCTCGGTGTGGGCGGTGCCCCGACGTATAACAATGGTTGTAGCGTCTGGCCAGCGAACTGGCCGTGAGTTCGGTCAGAGGCGTTATGCCACGCATTGAGTTCACGTATGATTGCCTGGTAACGTAGTTCAGGCCCGTGCTCGTGTCGTTGAGGACAGCGAGCGGGCGTATATCCACCCGGGGCGACAGGCTGGAAGGAGCCACGGCAACGATTTTGCCAGAGACTAAATTCGACCGGTCGACCTCTTCGGGTATTTTCAGATCGGTGGTATGCCATGCGATTTGGTTTGAACTTTGGCGCACGCGCAGCCAGGTCAGTGTCTGTGAATATGAGGTAGCTTAAATGGAAAATGTGACTAGCGGGGGCAACGCGCCCAACCCGCCCCCGGACAATAAACAAAGACTTCGTCTGAATTTGCCGAAATGGTTGATTCCTGCGCTCGTGGTAGTCGCGGCGGTTTCGTCGATTGCGCTTTATTTGCTCTTCAAGCGTGATCCGCATGCGCCGCCGGCGATTGTCGCCTCCGCGTGTGGCAACGCACCTGCTGGTGTTCATCGGATGACCGTTGGTTACGGCACTCAGATTGACGCACCTGAGGACGCTTTTGTCGTAAAGTCCTGGCTTCAGGATATGCCTCCCGGAAGAATCCATTCCGTCACATTACGGAATTCGACCGCGAATATAGTTATATTGCCTGACGATGGTAGTTGGAAGGAATTGCAGGATGCACTCCCAGTCTTTTCAAGGCGTATCTATGCGAGGAGCACACACTCTGGGAAAGAGCGCGTGTTCGGCACGGACCGCTGGGGTTATCGAAAAGGAGGAGAGCGTTGGAGATACGTCGCGTTTTCCAGCGGAGATGCTGTCGGGTATCTTCCGACACCTCTAAAAGAAGCCGGCTTGCTGGACCAAGTTATCAGTTCAGCCTGTCTTTCGGGTGCAGCAGACTTTTGACATGAAACCGTCTTACCCAGAGTGCCTAACTTCTTCCATGTGAGTTTGCCGTCTTGACGCATTTGGTGATCGAGTCTCTTTCGGGCGAATGGACTGCCCCCTTGAATTGGCGATAGACACACTCTCCGAGAGAGGAACCACAGGTGGAGAGAAGAAGTTTTTGTGACAGTTGAGGGGGTCACCTCAGCAACGCGTAACGCACCGCCAGTGCCGTATCGGATTTTCTCGATAGCTTGCCCAAGGTCTCCTCGAGCCATTGTTTCAGCGATTCCAGCTGCGGCCGACTCCGCGCGTTACGGATCTCGCGGCGCTGTTCCGGCGACCGTCCACGTATTTCGCTCTCGATGGCGTATAGTCCTGCGATTCGTTTTAACGCTTCGATAGCCACCGGCGATTGGTGCGCCTCTTGCAGATCATAGAACTTCCTACGCACATGGGCCTTATCTGGTGATCAAGATAAGGCGCATTATCCCGAGTCCCGTATTATCCAGAGACTTGCCACATAAGGCCCACCAGAACGCGAGAATGATGTACGGTTGTCGTGATAATCCATCAAACTTTTTCTGCGTGACATCGTCCAAGATTTCGTGAATGAACGAGTGCAGGTAATCGACCCGCACGAGCGCGAGGTCGTTGCTGTGTGGCGAAGAGGACGCCTCTCTCGCGGAACAATCACTAATTATCTTTACTGGGTTCGGCGATTCAGAAAGTGCTGCGAGAAACGAAACCTTATCGAGGCTGAACAGCTGACTGTAGCTGGAGTAGAGCGGTTCCTTCGAGCGTACGTTGGCACTAGGCTCAGGGGACGAAGAAGTGCTCAGAATAGCTGCGGAGTTGCCAGCAACGCGCTTCACGCCTGGGCCTGCGCGCTGCGTGATCTGGGCACTCCATTGCCTCAGTGGCGCGAGAAACCGGCCCAGCAGTTGCCTCCTCTAGTCAACGAGTATTGTAAGTACCGGCGTGTCCATAATGGCGTTTCAGAAGGAACGTTGAAACGCGATGTCGAGACGGCGCGAAATTTCCTAGATCATCTGAGGTCCGGAACCCAGTCAGTTGAGCGGGTGACCTTGACCGATGTGGACGCGTTTGTGCGAAATCTCACCACGCGGTTAGCGAAGCGAACCGTTGCTGACAGCTGCAGTTCGCTCCGAGCATTTCTCCGATTTTTACGGATTACTGGAAAGCTGTCAGTTGATCTCGCAAGTGCAGTGATTGCCCCGCGCTATCGCATAGATGAACGTCCCCCACGCACTCTAGCGTGGAGAGACGTTCAAAAGATTTTGCACTCGATCTCTCGATCGCAAGCGCCGGGTAAACGGGACTTTGCGATTATGTTGCTGCTAGCAACGTACGGTCTGGGTGCGGCTGAAGTTCTTGCTCTGCGTTTGGATGATCTGGATTGGAGGGCTGGCATACTGAGGGCTCGCCGTCCAAAGACTAATATGCCGATCGAGCTTCCTCTGCTGCCCGCAGTCGCAAAAGCGTTGGTCGCGTACCTACGACAAGAACGGCCGCCCGCCAGATCGATCAAGCAGCTCTTCGTCCGGAAAAATATGCCTTATGAGCCGATGACCAGCGCCGCCATTCGCTACCGTATCCGGCACTATGCACGCGTGGCTGGAATTTCGGCCAAAATCATTGGCGCACATGCTTTTCGGCACAGTCATGCGGCCAGGCAGGTCGACGCCGGGGCCAACATCAAAGTCGTTAGCGACATCCTTGGTCACCGCAGTTCCTCTTCGACATCAATATATGTTCGTGTAGCTTTGAGGCGTCTGCGAACTGTGGCCCTTCCGGTGCCCCGATGAACAACATCTTTACTGGTCCAGTCGCAGATGAATTGCTTGGGTTCCTTCAATTCAAGCGCAGCTTCGGTTACGGATACATGCGCGCTGAGTTCACGCTTCGCGAATTCGACCGATTTCTTGTCAAGTACGTCGCTAGGAATCGTCACTGGCAACTGGCGCGGCTCTTCACCATCATAAAAAAGGTGGTAAAGCGAAACCTCTAACGCGCGGGCCAGCTTTTCCAAGGTTTCGATGGCCGGGACTGTGTGTCCATTTTCCACGCGAGAGATGTAGCATCGAAGCAGGCCGGTCCGTTTTTCAATGTCCCCCTGGGAAAGCTTTTTCTCTTCACGCATCTCGCGTAAGCGATCTCCAATAATCACGGTGACGTTGCCTCCTCGACCAGATTATGTCCGCCAATACTGTAACTCTGAATACGACATCAAGTCATTCCTCAGGCCATGGTCCAGGGCTGGCGAGAGATACCAGCGGGCCGGCGAATCCCGCAATGCAGCAATCGGTTTGGCCCACGCTCGAACTTATTTGTGCCATCCATTCGATCACTGTCAGCCCTCCGCAAGGACGCCTTGGTGAGTGCTAATTGCAATCCAATTCACCGTGCGATCAACGAGATACTCCATAGCGATGAGCTTCCGATCCTGACCGGAAATCAATGACATAGCATCGGTTGCCCGCTTCTCTGCTTCTTCGCCACTAAAGGCCAGCACGTAGACCGTGACGGCCTCTTTCGCGCTCAGGTTTCTGTACATAACGACTACTTTGTAGATTCGGGGTTCCAAGGCTTGTTCCTTTGCAATCCCTGCTTTGGGATGGGGACTGTTTTCCCCAAGAGTCTCTCGATAGTGCCAGCCTTCTGAAGTTGTTCTGTAGCCCAGGTCAACAGAACGAAACACAGATTACCGAGTGAGCGATGTTCTTTGGCTGCGAATTCCTCCAGCATTGGCTCTAGTCTCGACGGTAATTTCGCGTTGGTGCTCACCTTCCAAATGCCCACGTCAGTCCTCGTCGCGCCTGCGGTAATACTCACGAATGATTACGGTGTCGCCCGTCTTAACGTCTGAGAAATCGACGACGTTCGTGACGATTGTTGGGCTGCACAAGGATCGAGAAGTTCTTCCCATCTGTGAACCACACGTTGAAGGAGAGGTATCCTTCCTCATGCCAGTGTGAAATCCAATCCACTTTCTTGCCATGGCACCTCCGGGTACCGTTGCCGCAGCTTTTCGTACTTCTTCTTGATTCGCCTCTCCAGCCGCCTGTGTTCTGCCGGGCTGATCGGCTTTATCGGAATACCGTCCACCATCACGGCCTTGGGTTTTTTCTTCTTAGGCATGCGCGTCCTCTGGCACTGTGCTCTCGACACCCGGAACGGACGGCATTGGACCATTTGGTTTGCGGCCGGAGTGGACTCCTTCGGCTTTTTTGGGCGCTTTCTTCGTGCGCTCGCCACGGGAAAGAAACTGCACCAACGGCGGTTTCCCGTCCAGCTTGCGCTCACGTTCGACGCCGCGCATCAAGCCACAGATTTCTTCGTTGGTCAGCGGTTCGTCGGAAAGCCAGACGTTGAATTCCTCGTTGAAGTAAGACTCGTCGAGTTCTTCCAGTTTGCGCATTTCGAGCATGAATTGAAGGTTGATCATGGAACGACGGCGTTCGAGACCGGCCATGGATTTGTGGTAGGCCTCCATGAATAGTTTGGGAGATTTCTTCAGGCGCTGAACTCCCCGAACGGCTTCGTCAATACCGTGGTTCACCAGATACAGTGCTTCATACAGATGTGCTTTTTCCATGACTGAATGTCCTTTCAGCGGCGAAGTGGCCGCACGTGCGGAGGTTGATGGGTGCGTCGGGACACAAGTCTCCGATGGAGTCGAGTGCCGACACTGGTGGGCGCACAGATCCGATGGGGCAGGGGCTACGGCGGGGGATGCGCGGCGCGCAGAGGTATTAAGTGTGCTATGAAACCGAACCAAGACCGGGCGGGTTGCACCCAAACGGGTAACCCGCTATTTTTTATCGCAGCCACGGTTGCCTCTAATCCAGGCGACTTTGGTTAGGGGCGCGTCCGGTGTATCACCACCGACGCGTCCCGCTTCAAGCCTTCTGATTCTTCTTAGCCTTCTTTCTCGAACCCTTCTTCCTATGCTTTCTGCCGTTCCTTAACTTCGGCAAAACGTTGCGAACATTCTCGATATCTTCCGTGCTCCACAGTCGAACACGAACACCGCCCAGCTTTCGCACCCTTGGGGCCGGCACTTTCTTGGCCAACACATATCGTTGAAGCGTGATGTGATGAATCCCAAGGACCCGTGCCGCTTCTGGTGTTGATTTCAAATCCGATTCGCTAATGACCATTAGCAGATATACTCTCTCGTGTCAAGAAGTTTTGACAACTCGCAACTACTTGGATCACATGTCCAGCCACGATACTGCTTTGATCGCTTCCTCACCCCTTGCGGTCCGGTACGGTCCTCCGCGGCACGGCACCAGACCTCCCTGCTCAGTCGCGGCGATGGCCACTGAATCGGTGTCTTCCATCGCCTATGTGCCACGCAATTTCCAAATCTGATGTACGAGAAGCGCAAGCATCATGCGCACGCCTCCGGTTAACCCGCCCAGGCAAAGCTCGTCAGAGTCAAGTCGAACTTATCCACGAGAATTGGCATTGTCATGTATCGCGCCGTGTTGTGGCTCCATCGCAATGCCGCGTACCCCCTCTTAAGCGCATGCGCTATCCACCTCGCATCGACGCTCGGCTGACCAGATGCCGGATTCAGAAGCAGCAAGTCTCCCAAAAATCCATGCCAGTCGGACTCAAGCATCAATACATCGGCGTATTGATGATATGAACGTCCGGTCTTAAACAAATACAGACGTGGTGGTTCTTGAAAATTGAGATTCGGACTGTGAAAACGGCACGCGCGAATTGCGCTACCACCCAGTTCGCGGAGGGTTGCCAAGGGGATTTCGCGGTCGAAGTCAACCATTGGAATGTGAACAAACTCGTCCTCAAGGGCAGCTCTCGAATGTACGGCTAGTTCCTCATCTGGTTTCAGTTTCCCTATTTCAGCGTCTAGCCAGGCTGCTGTTAGGTCCAACGCTCGAACGGTAAAAACTGTACGAGGTCGACTAAATTGATCTCCCGGCGGACCGATCTGATATCGACTGAAGGTTAGGCTTAAAGTATCTCCATAACGGCGCAAGACTCGCTCGAGAATAATGATCGGATGCCCTTCAGGGCTGGTGTGTTCACGGATCATGTCTGATTCCGGCGAACGCATGAAAAGTCTTTAACGCAAAATCGTCAGTCATACCACACAGAAAGTCGAGTATCAGATGTACACGGCAAAACCACTCCCAATCGTTTCCAGCGCTCTCGTTTGGAGGATGATCGCGCTCGGACTCGTAGATCTCTATGTACGTTTTCGGGAGTATGTCGTAAAGCAACAATTCGGGATCGTGCTTGCTTAGCCTCACGGATTTTCTGTCCCCCGTTTTCCGGGCTTCAGCCAAGGCATCAAATTGCGATTTGCTTAAGCGCAATAGAGGCTCGAAATGATCAAGGATGCCCTGCACTACCTCCAGGCCCACTCGCAAAGCCAGTTCAACTTTGGCAGACGAATACAGATGTCGGCCTGCAATTCCCTTAAGATGTTCGAGCAATTGCCACTCCTCGTCAGTTGTCGAGAAAATCGACGGCATCTCGCCTTCCATGATCGATTCGTGGCGTTCCTGATACCGCCGCACTGCATGCTGAATAAGGGAGCGCGTAAAATAGGTCTTGAATACGAAGAAGTCGTCACGATTAGGTCTCTTATTATTGAGGCGATCGCTCGGAATTTCGAGCACCTCTCGCCAGTTCACCTTAAGTTCGCCCATTTCATCAAAGAAGTCCCGAGCATCGAAAACATCTTGCTCTATGCCGTCTTCGATGTCGCTGAGGCAGTACGATATGTCGTCGGAGACCTCGACAATGTAAGCCAACGGGAATCGCCGTCCTTTGTCGATACCGAGCTGGCTTCGAGCATACTCAACCCGATCTCTTTCCGATTCGAAGAAGCCTGCCTTTTTACCTGATTCGCTAACTTCAGAAGGTGACGCCAAGTACTTGAGCCCCGTCAACAATTGCGAAAGGGTTAGATTCATTCCATGCTCGCAACGTTCTCTTTTGGTTCGACCTTGAAGACGTGTTGTAATTCGAATTCCCTGGGGATTGCCGTCAAATTTAACAAAGTCTTTGGATAACTTGCTGATGGTTCCAGATCCATCTTCCGGAACGCTAGTGCCCGTGCTGCTCACGTAATGTCTTGCCCAACGCTCTTGAAACCATCGCTGGATGACAACTTCTGCGAAATGCCCAAAAGGTGGATTCCCGATGTCGTGCATCAGGCATGCTGTTTCGACCATCAACGCAATCGCAGTAAATAAATCGCATCCAAGCGGTTTGAAGAACCCTTCCAGTCGAGCCACAATCTGTCGTCCGACATCAGATACTTCCAAAGAGTGGGATAGTCGCCCGCGAACTGCGGCGTTTGTCGACAGTGAAAAGACTTGCGTTTTTTGTTGCAATCTCCGGAAGGCACTTGAATAAAGGATGCGAGCACGATCACTCGCAACTTCGAGCGCTAAACTAAGATCCCCTCGGGATGATCTGTCGGGACGCTCCTTAGTAACAATTCGTCGAATCTCATTAGCGTGGCTTATCGAAATTTGGGGTTCCATTTGTGTGAAGGCTTTGTTATACAACGGGAAAGAGCCTCATGGGAAGTCTGTTAACGAGTAAGCGGATTAAATCAATAAGGTACCAACCGCAATCAGCTTTATTACAGAATTTAAGTCTGATCGCCGACGTTGGCTGACTTCGGGGTCCCATGAAGAAACAATCGTCCAGAGGATTGCTCGTTCGGGCCTATGCGGTAAACATCAGCGCAAAGCTGTTAGAGCAGCACGGCGACACCGTCAAACTGGTCATTGGCAGAAAACGTGGTGTTTACGTTTTATCAAAAGACGGCAAGCCATACTACATCGGATTGGCTAGCAAACTCCCTTCCCGGCTCAGCCATCACCTAAAAGACCGCCACGCGGGCAACTGGGACCGCTTCAACTTCTACGCCATCCGGTCCAAGAAATATACCAAGGACGTTGAATCAATTCTCATTAGGGTGGCGCAGCCAGAAGGCAACAGACAGCGCGGCGGCTTCGGCAAGGACAAGAATTTGCGCCGAACACTTCGCAAAGAGATCATTGAATCAATTAGGGCTGGCTTCAATGCTGCCTGAAGGGACCGAACAGCCATGGGGACGAACAACTTTCAAACGTATCGGTTCGATTGTGAAGCCTCCGTGCCAAATGACCGCGTGCGCGCCTTCGCTCTTTGGGAAGGATGGCACGGCTATGACCGAAAGAAGTATGCCGCGATGCTCCGCGAGGCGTTCCAGCCTTTCGAATTGTTCGCGGCAACTTCGGCGCTATCCGGAATTGACCTGGGATTGTTCGGCCAAAGTTATGCACCCCCCAAGAGCCAGACCTGGTGGAAAAGGCGGGGCGGTTGGCGCCATGTGAAAAAAGCTATCGCCCTTTTTTGATCTTCGCGCAGCTGCGGCGTTTCGCGCTGCTGGTCCGGTTGATTTAGAACAGATTTACATTGATCTTGACAAGTCAGTATCTGGGTGTATTGTGTGATTACCCGGCCGGTTCCGCATCCTTGTCCCCGAGTGAAGTCCAACCGAACTTGTGCCAGGTTTGAATCCTAACAAATGAGATCGCAGAAAGGGACTCTATGCCCCAATCAGCTCGGACTGGTGGATTGCTCCCTGCCGTAGAGCATATCCGTCACCCAGTTACGCAAGTTTTAATGTGGTTCTGCCGCGCGGTTTTCATTTTCGTTTTAGCTTATCTGAGCGTGGGCCAGTTAAGGGCCCAGTGTGTGATTTCACCACCCCCCGCGCCGCAGTGCCCTCCTATATCGAGTGGTGGCGTTACGATATCGACCTTTGCAGCTAGCGTCCCGGTCGTACTGGATTTCTATGGACCTAGCAGTGTTCTTATCAACGGCAACTCAATCGCTGGCTTTGCATTTGCATTTACCTTTCAACCACAACTCGTTGCCTGCAACGGGGCCTGTAGCAATCCCTATCCCCCAGGTCCGTCGTCTATAAACGCACAAATCTCCTTTACTGCAACTGCTTCACCTTTTTTTTACGGATTTTTTAATATCGGTAATGCGGGAGCCGGTTGCCCGATCAATTGGCAATCGCTTGGTCCTGACCCTACCTTAATAGGCCTTACCTTGAACACCGGGAACGCGACGGCCACAAGCATTTCGGACTGTGCTAATCCCTTTTCGACCTTTCCGCCCCCTTCAAACATATCCGCTTTCCCCGGCGGAAATGTAAATATTAATCTCAGCGTCAACGCATACCCGATCGTCCCCGCGGGTAGTCAGGCCCTTGTAGAGTCGGTGTCGAGAGTCGGGATGTTTTTTGAGAACGCGTCCCCTAATAGTGGACTCTCAATTACGACGTTGTCTTTACAAAGCGGAACGGTGGGCTCAAGTTACACGCAAACTTTGACAGCAAGCGGCGGAACGCCTCCCTACGCGTGGTCTATCCCATCCGGTACACTTCCCCCAGGCCTCAGCCTCGCTGGCAGCACAATCTTTGGGACCCCAACGTTACCCGGGATTTCTAACTTCACAGTGCAGGTTACGGACAGCGTGGGAGGAACCGCTTCGCTGCCGCTTGGAATTCAGGTTGCAAACATCCCCGCTCCAACGAACCTTCAAGCCTCACAAGTGCTTTGTGATCTTGTGAACGGCTGCTTGGGAACGCAAATCCAGCTCACCTGGAATTATCCAGCGGGTGCATCCATAGACGGCTTTGACTTTGACCGCCAGACACCGTCCGACAGGATCAATGGGAACGCTTGGCCGACCACGTCGGTCCCGGTTCCTTTGAACTGCACCTCAACAGCGTCGGGGTTAACCTGTTCCTACATTGACACTGCGCCGCCCTTTGGCACCTATAATTACCGTGTTAGGGCTTACAAAGGCGTGGACCAGTCTGACAATTCAAATGAAGACGCCGCGTTTCAGCTCCAATTGTCGACGCTTCACAACAACTGGCAAATGTTAGCACTTTTCCAGCCAGATTCGACGGCAAACCTACGTCAAGTCGCAAATCTCTTTGGTTACGACCATTTCAACTGGCTTTCGGTGATGCGTTATGCTCCGCCCAGCTTGGCCCATTCCTCCAGATTTGAGGATGTCAACGGGGTTCCGCTTAATCCCCCTCCGCCACCCATCATCGATCCACCTCTGGGCGGCTGGATATATTTGGCAGCGGATAATCTGCCCTATTTCTGGAATGAGCAGACCGGCTTTGATCCTATTTATTTGCTCGCGAACCACATGGCGCCCTCAGCTAACTCCGTCAAATTAGATTTTAACGATTTTCCGACCCTTCCACCTTACACCACTGCCGCAGACCACTATGAGTTCGAGACGTTACTGGTGGGCGTATTGAGTGGAGCCGGAAATCCACCGCAGTTTCAACCATTGGCCTCGTTTTACTGGAGCACTAACCTCAAGCAAAACGGTTCGGGCGGTGTTACAGATTTCACCACCTTCAATCTGACCTCGCCATCCTCGCTCGGTACGGGAGGTATTTTCAACGCCCAAGTCGTTCCGCCTGCAAGCTTTTCGGCCGATGTCCGTCAGCTATTGATCAGCACCGGGGCTCTGGGAGTTTCCCCGTTACCTAATCCAGACACAAATGCACCGTCAACTGCGGCCTTTATCGCCGGAAAGCAGGGTAGCAACGGGTGGTTTGAAAGCCCGGTGACAGTTACTCTGATTGCAACTGACATTGATGGCCCCGCGGATGTTAAGCAGATTACCTATAGCGTTGCTGGTGCTGAGACAATCTCCAATGCGGTAGTCCTTGGCGGATCAGCATCGCTCACAGTCAATACAGATGGTATTAGCAGTCTAACCTCTTTCAGTACGGATAGCGCGGGCAATACTGAGATCGCGAAAACGGTAACCCTAAAACTGGACCAGACACCCCCAGCAATCACGGCTGTTCGCACCCCACCACTCAATGCCAACGCCTCGAACAACACCCCTGTGACAGTCAGCTTCCAGTGCTCAGATAACATGTCAGGCTTAGCGGCCGGAAGCCCGCCCGCGCCAACGATTCTGTCCACGCAAGGAGCCGGGCAATCGGTAAGTGGGGATTGCCAGGATTTGGCGGGCAATTCGTCCACTGCAACCGTCGGGGGGATCAACATCGACGAGACCCCGCCCACGATTGCGATCACTTCGCCAGCCAACGGAGCAACCTATTCGGCTAATCAAGGGATCAATGCTGCTTACGCCTGCACTGATTCTTTGTCCGGACTTGCAAGCTGCGTTGGGACTGTGCCGAGTGGCAGCAAGATTGATACGACACCCTCCGGTACCACGACAACGAAGACTTTTACAGTGAATGCCACTGATTTGGCCGGTAACCCTGCTTCCCAGCTCGTCAGCTATCGGGTGTCCTGCCATGATGTTGCGCTCGCGATCAGTCCTTCGACTGGCTCGCGCGGTAGCATCGTCAAGGTGACGGGAACCATTAAGTCCTGTATGAATGCCGCGCAGACGGTCAGCGTAAAGTTCACTTTGACTGGGCCACTGGGCCCCAAATCATGCGCCAACACCAGCACGGTAATGTTTACCACTCCTCCGTTTACGATACAGGCTGGCACATCGAAATCCGTCTCGTTCCCATTCTTTATTCCAACAAGTGCGTGTGCCGGACCGTTTACAATCACTACGACAACGCTGGTGGCTGGGACGCCCGTTGACAGCACGTCCGCCACACTCACGGTGCAGTGAAGAGAAACGCGGCATTGTTGCCCGGATGACGGGCACACTCTCCTGGCCAGAAGTTATTCTGCCTATTCCCCCAGGAAAATGGGGCAAGAAAAAGGAGAAAATTCAGCTATGTATATGCTAAGTGGAATAGCATTGGGCTGAGATTTGCTCGCCGACGTTTCTGACAGTAGAGCATGGTTTGTCTTGTGCTGGCCACTCCCGCAGCGAAGACATGCGACGCTCGAGGCGGCGCGCTTAGTTCGTAGCGGAGGGAGTGGCCACGTACGGATCGCCTGAGGCATCTTGCGGGGGCGCGGAGTGTCCGCAAAAATCGCATGCTCGAACTTCAGCCTATTCGGAGTGCTTGTCTGTTTTTGTGATTTGAGTCGCGATCTTTTTTTTCCACAAGCCAAGTCCAACATAGTACATAAACTTGTATGAGCTTTACACAGGATGACATTAATGCCGTGGGATTTTAACGATATACATGTTGACACCCGGGATATGTCTTTGCAGAATGCAATCGCATTTTGAAATTTAGAAACATCCTAGAGTGCGTTTTGTTTGCTGCGGTTTTGAGTCCGCGTGAGTCAGCAACAGGTGACTCTCGTTTCAGCGGGAGTTGTGTTCGTCAGTGCAGTAAAGCAAGACCTTCAACTGAGATCAAATACATGCAAAAGCGTGGAGGCAGACGTGTGTTCAAAGCGATTGGTTTTGGTGCTGGTGTTAGTGGTCGTTTGCTGTGCTCTCAGTTCGGGAGTAACAGCTCAGGTCCCTACTATATGCCTCAAAACACAGGTGTGGTATTTCCCGAACCCGATTCCGCGCGGATGGTTTTACTACGGACCGTACCCAGGGACCTATGCTTACTTAATCGCTGCAATGACGGATGGAAAGATGTTTCCATCGGGCGCGATTTCGTGCAAGCCCTCAGTGCCCAAGGAAGTCCGTTCTGACTGCCCTAAGTGTGTAAAACCAATCTCCTTGACTACCGGAAATACATTCATCGAACAGACGGACATACGAATTCCTGGATTAGGTGGTGGATTGACCTTGGCTCGAAGATGGAACAGTCAATGGCCGTCAACGCAGAGTGCCTATCAGGTGGGGCTATTTGGACCCAATTGGAGCTCAACCTACGATCAGCGGGTGTTCGTCGGCAGCGATAATTACATAAAGTGGGAAAGCGCCGACGGCAGTTTTTCGTCTTTCGGAGTCAGCAGCGACTTGACTACATGGGCTCTAGCCGCACCTCAAAACGGCTCCGCTACAATGACAACACCCAATACTGCCACTCCATACTGGCAGATTACTCTTCAAAATGGGGAGCAGAGGCGCTTTGACAGCACCAGCGGAATGCTGACATCCATCATCGATCGGAACGGCAATGCGACAACAATGACCTACGATAGCGCAAATCGACTTGCGACGGTCACAGATCCAGCCTCGCGCCACCTGTATTTTACTTACGGAAGTCAATCTAGCCATCTGGTCACGGGCGTTTCCTCCGATGTCGGGATCAGCTTGTCTTATGCCTATGATGCTCAGGGGCGGTTGTCACAGGTTACGAATCCAGATTTGAGCACTCTCACGTTTGCCTATGACAGTCAGTCTTTGATTACATCCGTGACAGATTCCAACGGAAAAGTTCTTGAATCGCACACCTACGACAGCAGCGGCCGCGGCTTGACCTCGTCGCGAGCTGCAGGCGTTGAGTCCGTAACGCTGTCTTACCCCAATCCCTGATCGTTCTTGATGACGAATTCATTTTTCCGATTGGAACCTGTTTGAATGGCTACAAGTGTAGAG
>Ga0210402_10001377_pt1 | contig 25084 bp, 26 predicted proteins | sample IncBWC7MmetaG_FD_161055 | JGI IMG/M metagenome (GOLD analysis project Ga0210402, IMG submission 161055) | Forest soil microbial communities from Barre Woods Harvard Forest LTER site, Petersham, Massachusetts, United States - Inc-BW-C-7-M | ecosystem: Environmental > Terrestrial > Soil >... | reverse complement strand
CCAGGCGAAGCGCCCCCGAGATATCCGACCACCGGGAGCGCCTTCTGCTGCGCGCGCAGCGCATGGGACGCGGTCATGGCACCGCACAGCGCCAGCAGCAAGAATTCGCGGCGGTTCATTCGATGACCTCGTCGGCGCGGGCGAGGATCGATGGCGGCACGGTCAGGCCGAGCGCCTTTGCGGTCTTGAGGTTGACGACCAGCTCGAATGTCGTCGGCTGCTGGACCGGCAGATCAGCCGGCTTGGCGCCCTTGAGGATCCTTCCGACGTAAATGCCGACCTGGCGATTGACAGCCGTGACGCTCGGTCCATAGCTGATCAGGCCGCCCACGGAGACGGATTCACGAAAGGGATAGATGGCCGGAACGGCATGGCGTGCCGCCAGCGTTGCAAGCAGTTGGCGGCGGGTATTGAAGAGCGGATCGCCGGCGACGACGAGCCCAGCGGCTTGCAGCTCGACGAGGGAGGCGAAGGCGGTGTCGATCTCGCTTTCGGCACCGGCCTTCACGATGCGGAGCTGCACCCCCTTCGCATTCGCCGCTTCCAGCACGTCTCGGACTACGCGCTCGGTAGCAGGATTGGTTGGATTCACGAGAAGGGCGATCACCCTGGCTTGGGGAATCAGATCGGTCAGCAGCTCAACCCGCTTGGGCGTCAGCTCGATGTTGATGCTGGTGATGCCCGTGAGGTTTCCGCCTGGGCGGCTGAAACTGGCGACCAGGCCGCGCTCGACGGGGTCGACACCGACCGCAAAGATAATCGGGATTGTCGAGGTCGCGCTTTTCGCCGCTAACGCCGCAGAGAGGTTCCCCGCCACAATCACATCGACCTTGCGCCCGACGAGATCGGCGACCAATGCGGGCATCCGATCATAACGGTCCTCCGCCCAACGATAATCAATGGCTACGTTTTGTCCCTCGACATAGCCAGTTTCGCTCAGTCCCTGGAGAAACGCAGCCACCACCAGCGCATCGTCGGGGCCGGGCTTTCCGCCCAAGAGGAGCCCAACCACCGGCATCGCCTTCTGCTGTGCGCGCGGCGCTCGCACGGGCGCCATCGTCGCGCCCAGAAGGAGAAGAACCGTGCGGCGGTTCATTCTATGACCTCGTCGGCGCGGGCGAAGATCGAGGGCGGAACGGTCAGGCCGAGCGCTTTGGCGGTCTTGAGATTGACGACCAGCTCAAATGTCGTCGGCTGGACCGGCAGATCGGCCGGCTTGGCGCCTTTGAGGATCCGACCTACGTAGATACCGGCTTGGCGAAACATGCTCGTAACGCTGCGTCCATAGCTGATCAAGCCTCCGGCTGCGACGAATTCACGGTACTCATAGATCGCCGGCAGCTTGTGGCTCGCGGCGAGTTCGGCGATCCGGCTCCGTTGGGTAAAGACGAGCGGGCCGCGGAGCACGACCAGGGCATCGGCGTGTTCGCGCGCGATAGCGGCGAAGGCGCCTGCGACCTCGTCGGCAGCGCGGGCCTCGATCGGCAGCAGCGTCGTTCCCGATCCCTGCGCTGCTTGCCGCAGGGTCTCCAGCACGCCGCCATGCGAGGGGTTGCAGGTGTCGGCCAGGACGGCGATGCGCGCAGCACCGTGGACTGCGGTTTCGAGCAGCTCCAGCTCCTTCGCCACCGTGTCCTCCTGCATGATGGACAGCCCGGTGATGTTGCCGCCGGGATGTGCGAGACCGGCGACGAGCTTGCTGCCGATGGGATCGTTGAAGACGGTCTCGACGATCGGGATCGCCGCGGTGGCGATGCACGACCCCGGGCGAGGGTGGCGATCCGATGGCGCTTGGCCTGGCCCCGGGCACCCCGCGCCAGCAGCCGCAGCCCTGCCGCCGCCAGCACCCGCGCCGCGTCGCCGCGGCAGCGCCCGTCCTGTCCCCGGTCTTCATTGCGCGTCCCCGACGGCTCGCCAGTTTGGCGCAGTCTAATCGCGGCGCGTTTGCTTTACACGCCGTTAGCGCCGGCGGCGCCGGGACCTTGCCATCTTGTCGTCAACATCGGGGCGTATGAGGTAGCCAAGCTGAGAGGGGGGCGGCTATCCGGACTGGGGCGTCCCGAAGATCGTCAAGGCCCTCCCTGAGGAGGCGTCAGTAATAAATATAAGTATTTGATAATACGACATCTTTTGCGAAATGCCGGGCTGCGATGCGATTTTCTCCCTGAGGGGCAGGGACGCTGAGGGTCAAAATGGACACAGCACCGGGGCGGGAGTAGCCTCCCCTGGAATCACGCGCTCGATGGGAGGATGAGGATGGCCGGGTTGGACACGATCCTGGAAACGACGACGGCGGAGCGCCCGGCGACGGGTTTTGTCTTTACCGAAGGTCCGCTGTGGCATCCCGACGGCTATTACAATTTCGCCGATGTCCGCAGCAGCGTGTTCTACAGACTGCGGTCGGGCCAGGGGCCGGAAACCGTGCGCACCGGAACCGGGGAAGGCAACGGCACGACCTTTGATCTCCAGGGCCGGCTCGTGATCTGCGAAGGCGGCAACCGCCGCGTAACCCGCTGGTCCGACGATACCCACAGCGAGGTCGTCATGGACCGCTACGAGGGCAAGCGGATCAACCGCCCCAATGATGTCGTCTGCAGATCGGATGGCAGCATCTGGTTCACCGACCCGGGGCTGCGCGTGCCGCTCGACCAAAAAGAGCTAGCGCATTCCGGGGTCTACGCGGTCGAGCCCGACGGGGCGAGCCGTCTCGTCGCCGAGTTCGAATACCCCAACGGCCTCGCCTTTTCGCCCGACGAGCGCACCCTCTACGTCGCCAACACGCGCCACGCCCAATACATCCATGCGATCGAGCTCGACAGCGCGGGCAAGATGGTGCGGCGGCGCATCTTCGCCGACATGTCGTCAGAGGAGACCGATGGTGTGCCCGACGGCATGAAGGTCGATGTCGAGGGTCGGGTCTACTGTACCGGCCCGGGCGGGACCTGGGTGTTCGCGCCGGACGGCTCGCGGCTCGGCATCATCCGCACTCCGGAGATACCGGCCAACCTCGCCTTTGGCGGGCCCGACCTCAAGACGATCTTCTTTACCGCCCGCACCTCGGTCTACACGTTGCGCAGCAAGGTGCCGGGTCAGCCACACCCGTGGTATCGCCTCAGGGCGAAGTGAATCGCGGAGGACCATTATGAAAGTCGGCATTGCGCTCAATATGCTGTCCGAGGCCGGCCGCACCGATGTCGCGGTCGTGTCCGACCATCTGGCGATGGGCGATCTCGCCGAGCCGCTCGGTTTTGACTCGCTGTTCGCGCTCGAGCATCATTTCACCGGCTATGCGATGTCCCCGGCGCCGCTCCAGCTGCTCGCCTATTATGCCGGCCGCACCACGCGGATCATGTTCGGGACGGCGGTTATTGTTCTGCCGTGGCACGATCCGATCCGCGTCGCCGAGGGGATAGCTCTTCTCGACATCCTCAGCGGCGGGCGCTGCTTGTTCGGCTTTGGCCGCGGGGCGGCGAGCGTCGAATACGAGGGGTTTCGCATCCCGATGGGCGAGGCGCGGCCGCGCTTTGCCGAAGCCGCGCAGCTGATCCGCAAGGCGCTGCGCGAGCCCGAATTCGAGTGGCAGGGCGAATTTTATCAGATCCCGCGCACCTCGATCCGGCCGCGCCCGATCTCGCATCCCGAGGAGCGCTTCTTTGCATCCTCGGTCAGCCCTGAATCGGCCGAGATCATGGCCAAGCTCGGTTTCGGCATCCTCGTCGTCATGCAGAACGAATGGCCGAAAGCCGCCGAGAGCATCGTCAATTATCGTGAGATCGCGCTCTCCGTCGGCCACAACCCGCCGCCGCCGATCATCCTGACCAACGTCTCCTGCGCCGAGAGCCGCGCCGAGGCACAGGACCGGGCGATGCAATGGCTCGGCAAGAAATGGCAGTCGATCGACAACCACTACCATTTCTCCGACGGTCATCTCGCGACCGTCAAAGGCTACGAGAGCTACGGCAAGATGGCCAAGACCTACGCCCGCCTGCAGAGCGAGGAGGAGCGGGTCAGGGCCACCGAGTTCTACGTCAAGATCCAGATCGTCGGCACGCCCGATGATTGCATCGAGCAGATCGCCGAATTGCAGCGGGTTACCGGCACCGACCACGTGGTCACCGAATTCTCGTTCGGCGGCATTCCGCATGGGGACGCGGAGAAGAACATTCGGCTCTTCGCCGACCGGGTGCTGCCGGTGCTGCAGAGCGACGCGGCATTTGCCACACCGCCGGCTCCTGCCGCGGCGCCGAAAGATGCCGCAGCGACCGGGATCTTCGCTCCGGCGTAGGTTTTGGTCAGCTGAGGCTGCCGGGGTAGTCGCGCCAGATGCTCGGTTGGAGGCGCAGATAGGTGCTCGCCGGATAGGTCGCGAGCCAATAGCGCGCGCACTCCTCGCCGGTCGGGTTCCACAGGCCCGGGAAGCCGCGCAGATAGGAGAGAAATTCGTCGAGCAGCTGCAGCCGATTGCACCAGCCGATATGCCGCGGGTGCAGGGTCATGTGGAAGTGACGGCCGCGCTTGTACTGCGCATCGAATTCGGCCTTCCAGTTCCGCGCCAGGGCGTCGGGATGCTCGAGACCGGTGCCCTTGCGGGGAAACATCAAAAAGAACTGATCGTCGAAATGGTAATAATAGGGCAGCGTCAGCAGCGCCCGCCGGCTGGCGAAGTCGGTGACCCAGTAATGCGGTATGTCGTCGGCCAGGCCGTTCCCCATATAGACGTACCCGGCATCGAGCAGCAGATCCATCGTGTTGGGGCTGATCGTCCCGCCGGCAAACGGATCGCCTTGCCGCGGCAATGAGAACCAGCCGGCCGGCCGCCGTCCGGTTATCTCCGCGAGGATCTCGGTCGTGCGCACGATCCGTGCACGCTCGTCCGCGCGCTCCAACCCGCTGACATCCTCGTGCTTGAAACCGTGGGCGGCGATCTCGTGGCCCTCGGTGAGAAGGGCGCGGATCCGGTCGGCATAGATATGCGCAAGCACCCCCGGGACGGCGAAGGTCGCCTTGAGGTCGTATCGCCGCAAGACGGCGAGCAGCGCGGACAACCCTTGATTGACGCCGAATTCAGCCTCGGGCGTCGTCAGGTCAGCGGCGCGGACGCCGTCCGGGCCGGCTGCGACGCTGAGGTCGACGGTGATCCCGACGCAGCAGCGCGCATCCCCCTGCCAGCGGATTTCGTCATCGGCGAGGCTCTTCTCGTCCGAGATCGTGTAGCGTTCCTTCCAGGGCATGGGTCAGGCGGCCTCGGCCCGCGGCGGGAATTTCTCGAGACACCAGCGGGCCACCTCCTCGCAGCTCGGGAACCACACGCCGGGCAGCCCCTTCATCCGGGCGATCAGCCGATCGAGCATCGCGACCCGTAACGCCCGCCCCGAGACGAACGGGTGCATGCAGATATTGAGGTAGCCGCCTTCGCGGTATTGCTGGCGGAACGCCGCCCACCAGAGCTCGAAGACCCGCTCCGGATCGGTGATGCGCTGGGCTGCGTTCTCGCTGCCGAGCCAGGCGAAGCTGAAGAACATCGCGTCGTCGATCACATAGTGGAACGGCAGATGGACGAGGCCATTCCCGCCGTTTTCGTCGACGACATAATGCGGCCGCTGGTCTGCCGAGCCCTCGGACCGGTAGATGTAGCCGTATTTGCGCAGCAGAGCCGCACTGTGCCCGCTGCGCGTGCCGACCGGCCGCCTGCCGCTGATCTCCTCGATCGCGGCGACCGTTTTGCCGAGGTGGTCCTCTTCGAGCGCCGCTTCCTTCGGGACGCGGTGCTCCCACATGTGGTCGGCGATCTCGTGTCCGCTGGTGACCGCGGCGCGAATTGCCTGCGGATAAAGCTCGCAGGCCCGCCCCGGCGTAAAGATCGTCGCCTTGACCTTGTGCGCGTCGAACAATTCGATCAGCCGCCAGATGCCGACCCGGCCGCCAAACTCGCCTTTCGCCAATTGCATCGGCGGCTCGTTCAACAGGCGCCGCAGCAGCATCGAGTCAAAGTCGAGCGTAAAATTGACCGCGATCCGCACCCCCGGCGGGTAGCCGAAATCGGGAATGAATTGGTGCCGGGCGGAGTAGGCCCCGGCCGCGTGCCGCAATTCCGCGAGGTCCCGGTCGAGCTGGCTGGCCATGATGTCGGGTCCGGTTGGCAAAGCTTACCGGCCGGCGATTAGCACAGCGGGCCGGATTTAGCATTATGATCGTGGCGCTGCGAGCGGTGCCGGCGCGCTCCCTCAGCTCTCCCTGCCGACAGCGGAAAACAGGGAACAAAATACACGGAACCCGCCATGCCGGAAAAAATGCATTATTTATCATAGACTTATGACCCGGTTAGGACGCTTTCGGGACGCCCTCTGAGGGAGGCTTTGACAAGGTTTTGACGGCTGAACCCGGGAAGCGCGGACCGGTCGGAAAACTGCGCGAAAAGGGGCGTAACGTCATCTTGCCACTCCAATGCTGGTGGGCCGCGATACCGCGATCCGGCCGGTTTACGAGCGCTCGGTTCAAGGGTAGATAAGAGCGCAGCATAGCCTTCGATTATGTTGTCAATATGGCAACATGCGTCAATGCTGACGCGCAACGGGAGGAGAGGGAGAATGAAGAACGGGTTCCACGTCTACGATGCCGACACCCACGTCAGCCCAGCCGCCGAAACCCTGGAGCGCTACGTCGACCCGAGCTTTCGGCCGCGTCTGGCTGAACTGGCGCCCTATCGTCAGGCTGGCGATGGTGGTCTCCACCACTACACCTTTGGTCGAAAATACTACCGGCGGATACTCGGGGAGGCGGCGCCGCGCGAGAGCTTCACCGGGCGCGAGTCGAACTGGAGGGGCGGCAAGCTGCCCCGGCCGGGGGTGCAGGACGATCAGGCCGAGAACCGAGTCAAGGACATGGACGACGAGGGGACGGACATCCATTTTTTGATCCCCGGCTCGTTCATGAGCTTCGTCGGGCTCGACGACCCGGTGTTCGAGGTCGGGCTGATCCGCGCCTATCACCGTCACATGGCGGACTTCTGCGGTCGGCACCCGAACCGGTTGAAGGGCTTGATCGTGGCTTCGGCGCGCGCCGTGGACGAGGCGGTGCGCGAGATCCGCGAGTGGGGGAATTCGAATTGGGCGGTGGCGGTCAAGCCCTTGCTGCCCTTTGACATTCCGCCCGACCACCCCGACCTCGACCCGATCTGGCGGGCCGCCGAGGAATACGACCTGCCGATCGCCCACCACAGCTCGACCTGGAACCCGCCCTACTACCCGGCCTACCGGGACGTCTGGGACAACATCTTCGTCGGCCGCATGGCATCGCATCCCTGGGGCGCGATGCGCTTTGTCGCATCCTTCGTCGGCGGCGGTGTCATGGAGCGCCATCCGAAGTTGCGGATGGGGGTGCTCGAATGCGGCTTTGGCTGGCTGCCGTTTTGGGCCCGGCGGATGGACGAGCAGGCGGTCTATGTCGGCGGCACGGCACCCCTCAAGCACGCGCCCAGCGAATACCTAACCGGCGGCCGGTTCTTTTGCAGCATCGAGCGCCAGGAGGGCGAGGACATGTTCAACACCGTCACCCAATATCTCGGTGATGACGTCTTGATGTACGCCTCCGATTACCCGCATTCCGAGTGCCAGTTTCCCAACTCGATCGCCAACATCCTCGCCTGGCCGAGCCTCACGCCCGATACGCGCAAAAAGCTCCTCTGGGACAACGCCAACCGCTTTTTCAAGCAGACGTAGCCGGTCGGCCTGGCGAGCGGTACGAACCTGATACTCGGTATCGGCGTCCCGCCACCGAGATTGCTTCGCGGAGCCTGTCCTCGGGCGGCGCACAGCGCCGACCCGTGGGCTCGCAATGACACCTCAAATGGGCCTCATTGCGAGGAGCGCAGCGACGGTCGCGTGGGCGCGAGCAGCACTGGCGGCGGCGCGGCGGGTCGCCGCGAAGAGAAAACCGGCAGCACCAAGGCGAAACTTCGCGTAAACGCCGTTTCTCCACTTCCCTTGCCGGAGCGACGGCCCATCACACAAGATTTTGCGTGTGATCGGCACGCGGGCGCCCCGCGGAGCCGGCGGCTATAATACTTCTGAAGGAAGATTAATTCTTGGCGAGGATTTAGACAGATTTCCCGTAATGGAGCTTGGACCCAGATATTCGCAAGTGGTTGTTTGATTATTTCGGCTCTTTGGAAGCAGGCTTTTCCGGGCCGCAGTGTTGTATGATGGCATCCTCAAGTATGCTTTCCACAGAAGCGCGTGAATCACCAGAGGCATAGGCGGCAGCAAGTTTTTGCATAATGTCTTGTTTAAACGGGGCGGGGAAGGGAGGAACCGGACGGCTATCGACAACTTCGGTCTGAAGGCTGCCAATGCATTGCCCGCGCGCCTCATTGCCAGCACGTTTCACTCTTTCTGCCTGTGTGCTAATGGCAACATCCAGAATAATCACTTTATCCTCATTGTTTGGAGCAACATCATTATAAAACTCCCGAACAGAGGTGGTTTCGGGCACCATCGCAGGTGATGTCGGTACCTGTGCACCACCGCCCGATGAACAAATGCCATCGATAGTTCTCTCTATATAACTTCCAACCTCGGCAGTTTTGTCTCTTGCGCGGTCTATATTCTCAAGCACAGCATCGAAACCAGAAGCATCGTGCATAGGCAAGAAATTTTTTTCTATGCATTCCGCTCTCGCAGCAAGACGGTCCTGCGCACTTCTAAACACCTCTGTGCTTAAGGAGAGCACCAAAGCCGCCGCGTGCGTCTTCAAGGTAATGACGCCTTTGTTGGATAAATCCTGAATGGATATGGCTTGCGCAGGCGCTGCTATCGCCATTGCAGCAAAACCTAAGCCCGCAGCGAAGGATTTCAAAATGACAGGTCGTGCCCCAGAGTTGCGGTTGGGCCTTCGAGGCCGCTGTGCACAACGATATGGAGTGGAGTCGTTTTGTCAATCGGTGGGAGGTGGCCGAAGCGCTGGTCAGGCGTGCGGAGACGGCCGGGTCCCCCGCCGTCGTTTTGACGGTCGATGCGATCGTTGACGGCAATTGGGAAACCCTGGCCCGGATGCGACGCATCGATACACGCCAATGTGCCGATTGCCACGGTCGCACCTTCCGGGATTTCCTCGCGCACCGACCGAATTTCGCCGGCCTCGACCTGACCGCCGTCAAGAGTCTCAATCGCACCGACGTGAATTGGGTCTTTGTGAACCGGCTGCGCGACAGCGTGAAAGGAAAGCTCCTGCTCAAGGGGGTTCTGACGCAGGAGGACGCCGTGCTCGCGACCAAAGCCGGGATCGATGCGATCATTGTGTCGAATCATGGCGGACGGTTCGGTGACAACGGCCGAGCAACGATCGATGCCCTGCCGGAGATCGTCGAGGCGGTCGGCGGCCGAATGCCGGTGCTGATCGACAGCGGCTTCCGCCGGGGCACCGATGTCGTCAAAGCGCTGGCGCTCGGCGCACGCGCGATTTGCATCGGACGGCCATACTTGTGGGGGCTTGCCGCCTTCGGCCAGAGCGGGGTCGAGCGGGTTCTCGACATCCTGCGCAACGAGACGCACGCCGCGATGCAGCAGATCGGCGCCCCGTCACTGCACGACATTACGCCCGCGATGGTGCGTCACGCCTGACCCCGGTCACCCGGTCACCGCGGAGAATATGATCAGTGTTCGGCTGGCGCCCCGCTAGGTCGCGGCCCGATACGTCGACTCGACGCGTAACGTCGAGGCGGCGATGCGCGAGATCCGCGAGCGGGGGAATTCGAATTGGGCGGTGGCGGTCAAGCCCTTGCTGCCCTTTGACATTCCACCCGACCACCCGGACCTCGACCCGATCTGGCGAGCCGCCGAGGAGTACGACCTGCCGATCGCACCACAGCTCGACCTGGAACCCGCCCTACTACCCGGCCTACCGGGACGTCTGGGACAACATCTTTGTGGGCCGCATGGCCTCGCATCCGTGGGGGGCGATGCGCTTTGTCGCATCGTTTGTCGGCGGCGGTGTCATGGACCGCCATCCGAAGTGGAGGATGGGAGTGCTCGAATGCGGCTTTGGCTGGCTGCCGTTCTGGGCCAGGCGCATGGACGAGCAAGCCCTTTATGTCGGCGGCACGGCACCCCTCAAACACGCGCCGAGCGAATACCTGACCGGCGGCCGTTTCTTCTGCAGCATCGAGCGTCAGGAGGGCGAGGACATGTTCAACACCGTCACCCAATATCTCGGTGATGAGGTGCTGATGTACGCCTCGGACTACCCGCATTCCGAGTGCCAGTTCCCCAACTCGATCGATAACATCCTCGCCTGGCCGAGCCTCGGGTCGGACAAGCGGAAGAAGCTCCTGTGGGACAACGCGAACCGGTTCTTCAAACAGACGTGATCCGAACAGGAATCCCTCTCCCCCCGCTTGCAGGGCTGTCCGGGGAACCGTAGACGGTTGCAAGCCTATCGTTCCGGTTTGCAAGAGCCCCTCTCCGCCCTTCAGGGGAGAGGGAGGGGCCCGCGAAGTGGGAGGGTGAGGTGGGCAGTGCCGCGAACCGGTTCGTCGGCCCCCCTCACCCTGCCCTCTCCCCCCGGCCAGCGGGGGGAGAGGATAAATAAACGTCGTTTGCGAGAAATTTCGCTGACAGACTTTCGAAAAGATGGTCCTCGAATTTTCCCCGGACAGCCCTGCCCGCTTGCGGGGGGAGAGGGCAGGGTGAGGGGGGCGGCTCCTCCGCGCCCGACACATCAGAAAGCCACCTCACCCTCCCGCGCCGGAGCCAGTCCTCGGGCCGCGCTTCGCGCGGACCCGTGGGGCGCAGGCCCCTCCCTCTCCCCCGCAAGCGGCGGAGAGGGGCTTATTCCTTGAATTGCGCCGCCCGACCTCGGTCCTCGCCCGCGCCGACGAGGTCATTTAATAGGTTCCCGGAGTTCGTCAACCAAGGGGCGGGCGCACGCCCGTTACAATGCCGCGATCGGTATTCCAAGCGCGCGCGCAGCGGCAAGGAATCGGTTGTCGTAACTTGCCAGCTCCAGCTGCTCGCCTTGGGCGCGCAGGAATTCGACTGTGGCCAGGTGCAGCGCATCGAGCGTCCGAAGCGGCATCGGCCATGGTTCCAAAGCGCGCGCTAACATCGGCCTGCCCATCTCCAGCAGCTCGATCCCCATCAGCAGCAAGCGCGCCGGCTCCGCGTGCGAGCTAATCAGACCGTAAGCATGCACCCGGTTCCAGACCTCGTATTCGAGCACCCGGCTCGACACCAAGCGCTCTTGCCAGAACGGTGCGGCGGGAGAACGTGGCTCGAAAAGCAATCTAGCGAGCGGGACCGAACTGTCGACGTAGATCACCGGTCTTCCCGGTCACGCTCCAGATCGGCCATCAGCTGCTCGAGCGACAGCCCCGGCACCGGCTTGCCCCGCGGCGGCCAGTCCGGACTGCGCACTGCGGGTCTGATCCAGCCTTCACGCACCCCGCGCTCGATAACGGACTCTGGGTCTCGCCTTGGCGGTACGATCTCAGCGACGACGCGGCCGCGGTCGGTGATGACGACGGTTTCGCCGGCGGCGGCCAGCCGAACGTATTCGCTGAGCTTGTTCTTCAAGACTTTGAGCCCGACGGCGCGCATGATGTAAAGTAGCTTCTTGAAGCGACTTTGTCAATTGATCATCCGAGACCAGCTCGAACCCAAAGATGCCCGCCCCGAAGCATCAGCGAGGCGGTTCGGTGTTATGCTGACAATCGGAAACCGATTAAGGGCCCATGCAGCGGGCATCCAGCTGGTGATCAACCTCAAGACCGCCGAGGCGCTCGGCCTCGCCGTCCCGCCATCGATCCTCGCCCGCCGACGAGGTGATCGAGTGAACCGCCGCGAGTTGATGCTGCTGCTGGGTGGCGTCATGACCGCGGCGCGGGGCCTCCGCGCGCAGCAGCAGGCGATGCCGGTGATCGGCTTCCTCAGCAGCTTTTCACCCGGCCCGTTTGGGCCCTACGTGGCCGCGTTCCGCCAGGGATTGACTGAAACCGGGTATGTTGAAGGAAAGAACGTGGCAATCGAATACCGCTGGGCGGAGGGCCAGTACGACCGGCTGCCGGCATTGGCCGCCGACCTCGTCGGCCGCGAGGTCGGCGTTATCGCAAGTTTGGGCGGCTTCCCTTCGGTGCTCGCGGCCAAACACGCGACCACGACCATCCCGGTCGTCTTTGAAACCGGAGTCGACCCGGTCGCAGCCGGCCTGGTCGCCAGTCTCGCCCGGCCGGGGGGCAACCTCACAGGCGTCACCATGCAAGCCGGCGAGCTGATGCCCAAGCGGCTCGAGCTGCTTTCTGAGCTGGTTCCCCAGGTCAGGGTGATCGCCCTGCTGGTGAACCCGAACAATCCGGCTGCCGAGCCCATGATACGAGACGTGGAGAAAGCGGTGAGCGCGAAAGGGCTGCAGCTTTCTGTGCTGAAGGCCGGTTCCGAGGCCGAAATCGACGCCGCTTTGGCCACCCTCGTCCAACTGCAAGCCGGCGCGCTCCTCATTGCCGCCGATCCGTTCTTCAACAGCCGACGCGAGCAGCTCGTGGCATTGGCATCACGCCATGCCGTGCCAGTGATGTCTGAGGTGCGCGAGTCCGTCGTGGCCGGCGGCCTGATCAGCTATGGACCGAGCATTCCCGGCATATACCGGCAGGTCGGCATTTACGCCGGAAGAATCCTCAACGGCGCCAAGCCCGCCGACCTGCCGGTCGAGCAGCCGACGCGGTTTGAGCTGGTCGTCAATCTCAACACGGCCAAAACGCTGGGCCTAACCGTCCCGCCATCCATCCTCTCCCGCGCCGACGAGGTCATCGAATGAACCGCCGCGAGTTGTTGCTGCTGCTGGGCGGCGCGTTGACCCCGGCGCGGACGCTGCGCGCGCAGCAGAAGGCGATGCCGGTGATCGGCTTCCTCGGCAGCCCCTCGCCCGGCTCGGTTGCCGCGGATATAGCCGCGTTCCACGAGGGACTGAGCGAAGCCGGCTATGTCGAGGGACAGAACGTAGCGATCGAATACCGCTGGGCGGAGGGTCGCCTGGATCAACTGCCGGCATTGGCCGCCGATCTCGTCGCCCGCAAGGTCGAGGTGATCGCGGCGCTCGCCGGCACTCCTCCGGCAGTGGCGGCGAAAGGTGCGACCTCGACGATCCCGATCGTCTTTTCGAGCGGCGACCCGGTCGGATTGGGCCTGGTCGCCAGTCTCGCCCGGCCGGGCGGCAACCTCACCGGCGTCAGCAGCCTTGAGTTGTCCGCCAAGCGGATCGAGATGCTTTCCGAGTTGGTTCCCGAGGCAAAGGTGATCGCCCTCCTGGTGAACCCGAACAATGCGATTGCCGAGAGCACAATACAAAACGCGCAGGAAGCGGCGCGCACGAAGGGGGTGGAGCTCCTTGTCCTGAAGGCCAGCACGGAAAGCGAGATCGACGCTGCTTTTGCAACCCTCTCGCAAGCGCGGGCCGGCGCGCTCATGCAACCGAGCGATGTGCTCTTCAACAACCGGCTCGACCAACTCGTGGCGCTGGCATCGCGTCATTCCCTTCCGGCGGTCTATGAATGGCGTGAATACCCGGCGGCGGGCGGCCTGATCAGCTATGGACCCAGTCGCACCGGCTTGTGGCGTCAGGTCGGCATTTACGTCGGAAAGATCCTCAAGGGCGCCAAGCCCGCCGATCTGCCGGTCGAGCAGCCGACACGCTTCGAGCTGGTCGTCAACCTCAACACCGCCAAGGCGCTCGGCCTCACCGTGCCACCTTCAATCCTTGCGCGCGCCGACGAGGTCATCGAGTGAACCGCCGCGAGTTGATCGCCCTTGTCGGGGCTGGCCTTATTGTCCGGCCCGCCGCTGCCGGCGCGCAGCAGAAGGCGCTGCCGGTGATCGGCTTCCTCGGCGTCAACTCGCCCGGCGCGATGGCATCGTATGCGGCCGCGTTCCACCGGGGCTTGAGCGAAACCGGATATGTCGAGGGACAAAACGCAACGATAGAATACCGCTGGGCCGAGGGTCACTACGATCGGCTGCCCGCATTAGCCGCCGACCTCGTCGGCCGCAAGGTCGACGTGATCGCGACGAGCGGCGCCGGGGCACGAGCGGCAAAAGATGCCACCTCGACGATTTCGATCGTCTCTCTCGTCGGCGACCCGGTCGCGACCGGCCTCTATGCCAGTCTCGCGCGGCCGGGCGGCAACCTTACGGGCGTCAGCCCCCTTACCAGTGAGCTGACACCCAAGCGGCTCGAGCTGCTTTCCGAGCTGGTTCCCCAGGCCGGGCTGATCGCCCTACTCGTGAACCCGAACAATCCGAATATCGCGCGCGACATCAAAGCCATGCAGGAAGCGGCGCGCGCGAAGGGCGTGCAGCTTCATATCTTGAAAGCCGGCGCCGAGGGCGAACTCGAGACCGCCTTTGGTTCTCTTGTCCAACAGCATGCCGGCGCACTCGTCGTCGGTGCCGATCCGTTCTTCAACAGCCGCCGCGAAGAGCTCGTGGCGCTGGCGGCACGCCATGCCGTTCCGGCGATCTACGAGTGGCGTGAATCGGTCGTCGCCGGCGGCCTGATCAGCTATGGACCGAGCCTCACCGGCATATGGCGCGAGATCGGCGTTTACGCCGGTAAGATCCTCAAGGGCGCCAAGCCGGCCGATCTGCCGGTCCAGCAGCCGACCACATTCGAGCTGGTCGTCAATCTGAACACCGCCAAGGCGCTTGGCCTCACCGTCCCGCCGTCGATTCTTTCCCGCGCCGACGAGGTCATCGAGTGACCCGACGCGAGTTGATGCTGCTGCTGGGCGGCGCGATGACGGCGCCGCGCGCCCTCCGCGCGCAGCAGAAGGCGATGCCGGTGATCGGCTACCTCAACGGCACCTCGCCCGTCCCGGGCGAAACCTCTTTGGCCGCGTTCCGCCAGGGGGGCTGAGTGAAACCGGCTACGTTGAGGGGGCAAAACCTGGCGATCGAATACCGCTGGGCAGAGGGCCGCTATGATCGGTTGCCCGCATTGGCCGCCGATCTCGGCGGCCGCAAGGTCGACGTGATCGCGGCGACCGGCGGGTCAGCACGCCCGGCAAAAAACGCAACCTCGACGATCCCGATCGTCTTCACCGGCGGAGACCCGGTCGCTGACGGCTTGGTCGCCAGTCTTGCGCGGCCGGGCGGTAACGTCACGGGCGTGACATTCATGACGCCCGAACTTACGCCGAAGTGGGTCGAGCTGCTCTCCGAGTTGGTCCCCCAGGCCGGGGTGATCGCCCTGCTCGTGAACCCCAACGATACTCCGAGTGCGGAGCGCACGATGCGAAACGTGCAGGAAGCGGCGCGCACGAAGGGGGTACAGCTCCTTATCCTGAAGGCCGGCACCGAAAGCGAGATCGAGACCGCCTTCACGACCCTGATGCAAATGCACGCCGGCGCGCTCGTCATCGGCGGCGATACGTTCTTCAGCAGCCAGGGCAACCAGCTAGCGGCACTGGCATTATCCCATGCCATTCCGGCGATTTACGAGTGGCGCGAGTTCGCCGCCGCCGGCGGCCTGATCAGCTATGGACCAAGCGTTACCGGTACCTATCGCCGGGTCGGCAATTACGCCGGAAGGATCCTCAAGGGCGCCAAGCCCGCCGATCTGCCGGTCGAGCAGCCGACCACCTTCGAGCTGGTCGTCAATCTCAAGACCGCCAAGGCGCTCGGCCTGACCGTCCCGCCATCGATCCTCGCCCGCGCCGACGAGGTCATCGAATGAACCGGCGCGAGTTGATGCTCGTGCTGAGCGTCACAATGTCCCTGGGGCTGAACAAAGAAACTTTACCCGGGTACCGGCCCTTTTGTAGAACCCCCGAAACGGGCCTGTCCCTCTCCGCCGCAAGCTGCGGAGAGGGACTTTACTCCTTGAATTGCGCCGCTCGCCATCTGACGGCGGCGGGGACGCCTTCCGTCGCGACGATCTCGCGGAATTTCTGGCCGAATTCGGTCTTGGTCGCATAGAGCGGGCCGACGACGTCGAGGCCGGCATAAATCGCGGTGCGAAAGCCGGCGGCGTCGGCCCCGCGATTGATTGCACGCTTGGCCGCATAGAGCGCTTCCGGCGAAATCAGCGCGAGCCGCTTGGCCCAGCGCAGGCTCGCCTCGCGCAACTCGGCGACGGGTACCACGCGGTTGACCATGCCGAGTGCGAGTGCGGTCTCGGCATCGATGGTGTCGCCGAAATATAGCAATTCGCGCGCCTTCTTGTAGCCGATGATCATCGGCATGACGAGCGCCGGGCCGACGCTCGAAAAGCGGACTTCCGGCTCGCCAAAGCTCGCATTGTCGGCGGCGATCGTCAGATCGCAGAGCATCACGAGTTCGCAGCCGCCGCCCATGACGTGACCCTGCACCGCAGCGATGACCGGCTTCTTCATCGTCCACGGCATCATCTCGAACTCGAGCTGCGGGTGCAGATGATCGTGCGCCTTGGCGGGGTCGCGGCGCCAGTCGTCCGTCGCCGGCTCCTTCGCCGAGATGTCGTAACCCGCGCAAAAGCTGCGGCCTTCGGCGCGCAGCAGCACGACGCTGGTCTCGGGGTCGGCATCCCCCCGGGCAAATGCTTCAGTCAGCTGCTGCTGAAGCTCCGCGCTGATCGCGTTGAGCTTCTCGGGCCGGTTCAAGGTGATGATGCCGACCTTATCGGCCACCTCGTACAAGACCAAGCGATCGGTCATCGCTGCTCGCCTCTCAAGAAAAGCCAGCGTCTGTGCGGCACTGGAGTGCCCGTCGACCCCGCCGGCCTGAGTGACACGGGGCAAATCTCGTCTTTTGCTAGTATTGTCGGGATTGTAAACGGATGCTACAAGCCGTGCATCCGCGCGTATTGCCCGGGCCCGAGAGTCATGTCCGGAACTTCCGAGACCCTCCAGCGGGCGAGTTCCGGCCCGCTCGTGCCACAGACCCTGGCCGCCATCTTTGGCGGCGAGCTGCCATTGGCGGACGGGCTGACGGAGGCGATCCGCCGCCTCACGGTGCTGGTCGAGGTTGCCGACACGGTTACGCAACGGCTTTCGCTCGATCATCAGCTTCCGCGTCTGATCGAGCTGATCGTCGAAGCGCTCGATGCCGAGCGCGCGACCCTCTTTCTGCACGATGTCGACGCCGGCGAGCTGTTCTCACGGGAGGCCCGCGGCGAGGGCGTGGCGGAAATCAGGATCCCGCAGAACGTCGGCATCGCCGGCTCGATATTCGGCTCGGGTGTCGCCGAAATTATCGACGACGCCTACCGCGACCCGCGCTTCAACGCCGAGGTCGACCGGCGCACCGGATATCGCACCCGCAGCCTACTGTGCGTCCCGCTGCGCAACCGCGCCGACCAGGTCATCGGCGTCACCCAGGTATTGAACAAACGCTCTGGCGCATTTACCGCGGTCGACATGGCGCTCCTGGAGGCGATCAGTCGCCATGCCGCGAGTGCCCTTGAGCAGGCGCAAATGAAGGAGCGTCTCGAGCAGGCGCGGCGCGAAGAGCTGGAGCTCTTGGAGATCACCGAGGCAATCTCGACCGAGTTGCACATCGATAATCTGCTTACCCGCATCGTCGCGGCGGCCACTCAGCTGCTCGACGCCGAGCGCTCGACGCTCTTCGTCTATGACCCCGCCAGGGACGAGCTCTGGTCCAAGGTCGCCGAGGGCACCGAGCAACAACAGATCCGCATACCCGCGACCGCGGGGATCGCCGGCGCGGCGTTCACCAGCGGCGACGTGCTCAATATTCCCGACGCCTATGCCGACCCGCGCTTCAATCGGGAAATCGATCGGACCTTCGGCTTTCGCACCCGCAATCTGCTCAACGTCCCAGTCATCGACCGGACCGGTGAGCGCCTCGGAGTCGTCCAGGCGCTCAACAAGCGTGGTGGGCCGTTCACTCAGGTGGATATCCGCCGGCTGAAGGCCTTTTCCGCGGGCATCGCGGTCGCACTCGAAAACGCCCGGCTGTTTTCCGATGTGCTGGCGTTGAAGAACTATAACGAGAACATCCTGAAGTCTCTGTCGAACGGCGTCGTCACGCTCGATCGGAATTGCGTCATCCGGAAAGTCAACGAGGCGGCGCAGCGCATCCTCGGGCTGTCGGCGGAGGCGCTCGTCGATCGCTCGGCCGAGCACGCGTTCGGCAATCTCAATGCGTGGATCACCCGGAGCCTCGAGTTTGTCGCTCGGATGGGAGCCACCGACTATCACGCCGATACCGATCTGAAGCTGCCGGACGGGGGTGTTGCGTCGGTCAACCTTACGGCGGCCCCGTTCCTCGATACCGCGGGCAAGTCGATTGGCTACATGCTCGTGCTCGAGGACATCACCCGGGAAAAGCGCGTGCGCAATACGATGGCGCGCTACGTGGCAAAGGAGGTCGTCGATCGGCTGCTCGCAAGCGGCGAGGATGTCCTCCAGGGCAGCAATCTGGTCGCCACCGTGCTGTTTTCTGACATCCGGCGCTTCTCGTTGATGTCCGAAGCAATGTCCCCGCGCGATACGGTGTCGATGCTGAACGAATACTTCACCGAGATGGTCGAGGTCATCTTCACCCGTGGCGGCATGCTCGACAAATATATGGGCGACGGACTGATGGCGATCTTCGGAGCGCCGGTCGTCGGCGCCGCCGATGCGGACAACGCGCTCTATGTCGCAAATGACATGGTCTGCGCCCTCTCCGCGTTGAACGCGAAGCGAGCCGAGCGCGGGTTCGAGGTGATCGAGATGGGCATCGGTCTCGCAACCGGCGAGGTGCTGGCCGGCTCGGTCGGCTCGACCAAGCGGATGGAGTACACGGCCATCGGCGGCAATGTGAACCTCGCCGCCCGGCTCGAAAGTGCAAACAAGTATTACGGCACGGTGGTGCTGCTGGCGTCGACCACGGTCGACGAGCTCAAATCGCCTGCGGTCTTGCGCCGTCTCGACCTGATCCAGGCCAAGGGCATTTCGCAGCCGACCTGGGTCTACGAGTCGCTCGGGCACCACACACCGGCGACCTTCCCCAAGCTTGCTGCGGTGGTCACCGCTTACGAGGCGGGTCTAGACTGCTATCAGCGACGCGACTGGCGAGGCGGTGTCGCTCACTTTGCCACAGCACTCGAGCTGGCCCCGCAGGACCGGCCGTCGCGAATTTTTTGGGACCGCTGCCGCTACTACCAAACCAGTCCGCCGGATGATCGGTGGGACGGGATCTGGATCATGCAAGAGAAGTAAGCACCGGCGGAGTTTTCGCCCGCCTGAGAGCGCATAGCAGCGCTGTCTGTAAAACCGCCTTCGTTTGCTTTACCTGCCGGTACTCGCCGTGCACGATCGACCCGTGCGGCGGTTTTTGCCGTCGCAAGAAACCGTTAGGCGAGGAGCGTAATGAAGAGAATCGTGTGGGCATTCGCGACCGCCGGCTGTCTGATGTTGATGCTGGCCGCGGCCAATCCGGCGATTGCGCAAAAGCAGGGCGGCATCCTGCGCATCTACCATCGCGACAGCCCAGCGAGCATGTCGATCCACGAGGAAGGGACGGTCGGCGTCATGCTGCCGATGATGGGTGTGTTCAACAATCTGGTGCTGTTCGATCAGCACATCCCGCAAAACAGCCTGCAGTCGATCGTGGCCGAATTGGCGACCAGCTGGGCGTGGAGCGAGGACGGTAAGGAGCTGAGCTTCAAGCTGCGGGATGGCGTCAGATGGCACGACGGCCACCCGTTCAGCGCCGCAGACGTAAAATGCACCTTCGACTTGTTGACCAACAAGGCGAAGGAGAAGCTGCGCCTCAACTTTCGCGAGACCTGGTGGGTCAATGTGGCCGAGACCACGACCAATGGCGATCGCGAGGCGACCCTTCATCTCAAACGGCCACAGCCCGCGATTCTCGCACTGCTCGCCTCGGGCGACACGCCGATCTATCCCTGCCACGTCTCGCCGCGCGACATGCGCACCCACCCGATCGGCACCGGCCCGTTCAAATTTGTCGAATACCGGCCGGGCCAGGACATCAAGTTCGCCCGCAACCCGGATTACTGGAAGCCGGGGCTCCCCTATCTCGACGGCGTCGAATATACGATCATCCCCAACCGCTCGACGGCGATACTCGGCTTTATCGCCGGCAAGTTCGACATGACCTTCCCCTATGAGGTAACGATCCCGCTGCTGAAAGACATCGAGACGCAGTTGCCGAAGGCGATCTGCCAGGTCGGGATGGCCAGCGAATCGATAGGGGTGCTCGTCAACCGGGCGGTGCCGCCGTTCGACAATGCGGATGTGCGGCGAGCGATGGCCCTGACCCTGGACCGCAAATCCTTTATCGACATTCTCGGGCAGGGAGAGGGCAAAATCGGCGGGGCATTGATGCCGCCGCCCGACGGTGTCTGGGGAATGCCGCCCGAAATGGTCCAGACATTGCCTGGGTACGGCGGGGATGCGCAGAAGAACCGCGAGGAAGCCAGCGCATTGATGCGCAAGGCGGGCTACGGACCGGATAAACGAATTGCGGTCAAGATCTCGACGCGCAACCTTGCGGTCTATCGCGATCCGGCCGCGATCCTGATCGACCAGCTCAAGGAAATCGGCATCGACGGCGAGCTCGAAACCGTCGAGACCGCTCAATGGGTGCCCAAGCTGATGCGCAAGGACTACAAGGTCGGTCTCAATGTCTTGGGGACCGCAGTCGACGATCCCGACGTCTATTTCTATCAGAATTACGTCTGCAGCTCGGCGCGCAACTACATGGGCTATTGCGACAAAGAGTTCGACAAGATGGTCGATCAGCAATCGATGGAAGCAGATCCGGCCAAGCGCAAGAAGCTCGTCTGGGATATCGACCATAAGCTGCAGGAGGATTTTGCTCGACCGGTCATCTACCACCTGCGCGCCGCCACCTGCTGGCTGCCCGAAGTCAAGGGGCTGACTATGATGACCAACAGCCAGTATAATGGCTGGCGCTTCGAAGATGTCTGGCTCGACAAGTGACGGCGGATCGCCGCGCCGCCGCAGGCAGTTGCCGCGCCCGGGGAACGGGCCCCGCTGTTTCCGCTGTTTTACCCGGAAATTATCAGCGGCGGAGCGGTCCTTCGCCGCAGGGATCCTCGATTCGCGGCGGTGCAGCGGCCGCAGGAACAGCGGGAACCGGCGCTGTTCCTCGCTGTTCCTCGCTGTTCGATGACAAAAACAGCAAAGATCCTGCATGCGCGGGCGAGTGGCCACAAAACCTCCGTTGAGATTCGATAAATCATAGCTAAAATAGCATTAATATGAAAATCTGTCAATCAGCAAATGCGCTTCGCCCATCGGGCTGTTGATCCTTTCCTCGGCCGAGATGACAACGGGTGCGGTTTCCTCGCATGATAGGGCGCAGGCCGCGGGCCGAGCCATTGCAGGGAAGGGACCCACATGACCGAGACACTCGTTGAGTACGCCTGCAGCAACCAGGTCGCGACGCTGACCCTCAACCGGCCCGATCGGCTCAATGCGTTCAGCGACGATCTCGTGCGCCATCTGGCCGGCGCGTTGCGGCGTTTCGATCTCGACCCGGAAGCGCAGGTCGCGATCATCTGCGGTAAGGGCCGCGCGTTTTCGAGCGGCGCCGACGTCCATCAGCGCCAATTGCGCAAGCGCGAGGAGTTCGAAGAGCATGGCGGGCCGCAGGGCTGGGGCGCCAATTCGGCCGATCTCTTGACCCGCTCGGTCAACTGGAAGCCGGTCATCGCCGCACCCCACGGCTATGCGATGGGCCTCGCACTCGGCATCGTGCTCGAATGCGACCTGATCGTCGCCGAGGCCGGAACCAAGTTCCAGGTGACCGAGACCTCGCGCGGTCTCGGCGGCGCCAAATACTGGGCCCTGCTGAATTTCCGCGGCGGTGCGGCCTTCGCCAACGAGGTCGCGCTGACCGGCCGCTTCTTCACTGCGGAGGAGGCGCTTGCGGCGGGGATCATCAACCGCGTCGCGCCTGCGGGCCAGCACCTTGAGGCCGCGCACGAGCTCGCCGCTGAGGTCGCCAAGAACCCGCCGCTCTCGGTGCGGGCGACGGTGCGCACCCGGCGCTGGTACATGGACCAGCTCGAGCGCGAGGTCACGATGCAGACGGCACCGTTGAAGCTCTACCTCAGCGAGGACTTTCACGAGGCCGCTCGGGCCTTTGCCGAAAAGCGCCAACCTGGGCCGTTCAAGGGCCGCTGAACTTGCATTCTACGATTCGCCGCAGGAGCCCCATGATCACCCCCGCCTATGTCCGTACGATGGCTGCCTACAATGCCGAGATGAACCGGCGTCTGTACGGTGCCGCTGCGCGTCTCTCGGATGCCGAGCGCCGGGAGCCGCGCGGCGCGTTCTGGGGCTCGATCCACGGTACCTTGACCCACATCCTGTGGGGCGACCGGCAGTGGATGTCGCGCTTCGATGCCTGGCCGAGGCCGACCACCCCGATCAAAGAGAGCGCTGGCATGATCGAGGACTTTGCCCAGCTAAGTGTCGAGCGCGAGAAGGCCGACGACAACATCTCCGGCTGGGCCGCCAAGGTCGATGATGCATGGCTCGCCGAAGACCTGACCTGGTTCAGCGGCGCCGCCAATCGCGAGATAACTGCCCGCAAAGGGCTATTGGTGTCTCATTTCTTCAATCACCAGACCCATCATCGCGGGCAGGCGCATGCGATGATGACCGCCGCAGGCCAAGAGACGGGCGACACCGATCTGTTCCTGCTCGTCCCGCAGATCGTTGGTTAGCGGCACAGCCGTCAACACGCATTCGGCGGCGTCGGGAAAACCCCGATCGACCGCGCGACAGCGGCGAGGCTCTCCCGCCGCGACTGCTCGCGCCCGGCCTCGTAGAGTTCGAGTGCCGCGCGGTCGGCAGCCGGCACCGAGGCTTGCGTACGGGCGAGGCAGGCGGTCGGGCAGCGCGTGATGCCCTTGTTGCGGATGAATGCGGCGACCGCGGCTTCATACTCCCCGGGCGACATCGTCGGCATGGGGTCGATCGGCTTCTCTCGGTTGCGGATCATCGCGAAGCGTCCTGTTCGAATCGTATCCGCATAACTGTCCCGCCCCTTCGCCCGCCGCAATTGCGGAGATTCCTAGGGCTTCTGCGAAGAATCTCCGGCCGCGACGCTGCAACACCCAACCCTCGCTTTTCTCAGACCAGGCAGCCACGAGAACTTGCCGCGGGATAGCGGGACGAACATCACGGAAATTTCCGATTTGTTCCACCGGTGCTGGTGGCCCCCGCTCCGAGCGGTGGGCACTTGAGCAATCGGTTGTTGGCCACCGCGGCCAATGTGGTGCATTGTCGATGGATCATCGATCAGTTGAGAAAAGAGGATTTGGTGACGGCGAAATTTTCGCTCAGCGGGTGGTCATGAGACTGAGTGTCGTGACCTTTATGCGGCCGGAGGGGGAGCCGCGCGGCCGTTCACTCCATCGCATCGTCGAATATGCCCGGCAGATCGAGAGGCGCGGCTTTCCCGGGATTTGGGTTACCGACTCGCTCGGGCGTGGGCGGCCGACGCTCGATCCGCTCGTCGTTCTCGGCGCGCTCAGCGTTGCCACCCCGCGGGTCGAGCTCGGCACGGCGGTGCTACAGGTGTCGCTTCGCCATCCAATCGAGCTGGCCCATCGCGTGCAGTCGGTCCAGGCCCTGTCTGGCGGTCGGCTCCGCCTCGGTGTCGGCAGCGGCGCGACGCGAGCCGATTTCGATCTCCTCGGAGCAGATTACGAGCAGCGTTTTCGTAACCTGATGCGTTCGCTCGAGGTCATGCGCCGGGCGTGGAGCGGCGAACCGGTCAATGGCGGCGTATTGTCGCCGTGGCCGGGCTGCGAGGGCGGCCCGCCGATACTGCTCGGGGCTTGGCGCAACCCTCGCTGGATCGCCTATGCCGCAAGACAGTGCGCGGGCTGGGTCGCCTCCGGCCTCTACAGCAGCTGGGAAGACCTCGAGGCAGGGATGCGCCTATATCGCGAAGCCGGCGGCACCAATGCCGTCCTCGCCAATGTTCTGGTCGATCTCAAAAACAAGCCGGAACCTGGTAGCCTTGCCGAGCGGGCGACGGTCTCGCTGGTCTGTTCGCCGGACGAAGCGCGGGTGCGGCTGAAGCGGATCGAGCTGCTGGGCTTCGACGAGGTGCTCGTCGTCTCGCCGGGCGGCACGCTCGATGAGCTCGAGCGGGTGCGCGACTTTCTCTGACACCGGGCTCAGAGAACGAGCTGCGTCTGGGTGACGAGCGCCACCAGCCGACCTTCCGGGGTCGAGACGCGGGTCTGCCAGATCATCGTGCGGCGGCCGCGGTGAACCGGGATCGCCTCGCCGACGACGGTTGTTCCCACCGGCGCCGGTGCGACGAAGTTGGTCTTGCTTTCGATTGTCGTGGTCCCAGCACCCTCCGGGAGATTGACGATCGTGCCGGCGGCGCCGAGCGTGTCGGCGAACGCCATGATCGCACCCCCATGCAGGACGGCGGGGCGGGTGCAGAGATCATCGCGCACGGTCATCTCGGCGACGATTTTGTCCGGCGAAGCGCTGACGAACGTGATGCCGAGCAGCTCGGCAAAGGGCAGCATCAGTTGCTTGATGCGGGTAAGCGTATCAATAGGCATCGTTCCCTCTGACTTCGATGCGTGTCCTTTATATCACGGCCGAGCTCTACCCTTGGGTCAAGTCGGGCGGGCTTGGCGATGTCGCCGCGGCACTGCCGCCGGCGTTGATCGCCGGGGGCATCGATGTCCGCCTGCTGCTGCCCGGCTTTCGCGGCTTTCTCGACGGCTTCCCGGGTCTCACCGATGTTGCTCGGCTGGCGACGCCCTTCGCCGCCGAACGGGTGCGAGTGGGTCTGGCACGACTGCCCGGCAGCGACAGCCTCGCCTATCTCGTCGACCATCCGATCTTCTATGATCGGCCGGGCAACCTTTACGCCGGGCCCGACGGTAGCGATTGGCCCGATAATTATCGCCGTTTCGCCTTGCTCGGCTGGGCGGCGGCAGAGCTGGCGCGCGGCGCCGATCCGAATTGGCGCCCAGACCTCCTGCACGGTCACGACTGGCATGTCGGCCTCGCCCCCGCCTATCTCGCGGCGAGCTCTTCCGAGGCAGGCCATGTTCCGACGGTTTTTACGGTGCACAACCTCGC
>Ga0210402_10001376_pt1 | contig 25121 bp, 28 predicted proteins | sample IncBWC7MmetaG_FD_161055 | JGI IMG/M metagenome (GOLD analysis project Ga0210402, IMG submission 161055) | Forest soil microbial communities from Barre Woods Harvard Forest LTER site, Petersham, Massachusetts, United States - Inc-BW-C-7-M | ecosystem: Environmental > Terrestrial > Soil >... | reverse complement strand
TCAAACCGTACCTGACGGCGAAGAAGGTGTTTCTTACCAACGGCAGGGCGATCAGTTTTTCAGAAACGATCATGGCGATTGTTGAGTACTACCGTCTGGGCGAGATTGTCGGCGGTCCCACGGCGGGAACCAACGGCAACATCAATCCGTTCGAGGTACCCGGCGGATATCGCATCACTTGGACCGGGATGAAAGTACTGAAGCACGACGGCTCGCCGCACCACGGCGTCGGCATCTCGCCGACAGCGCCTGCCTCGCGAACAAGGTCTGGAGTGGCAGAGGGGAGAGATGAACTGCTAGAGCATGCGCTGGAGTTGCTGAGGTAGGTTCCACCGGATGGCTGAATAGTGGTGAAGACATCCGCTTATGTGAGCTGCATACCACCTCCGTGACGCCCTGTCACACCGGGTAGAGGGTAACCACTTGATTCGGAAATCTGGCAGATCAAACCTAATTGAATTTCCCTGACGCAGCCGTGTTTAGTGGTCCACGTTCACTTGGCCGCGTCGTCAGCATCTCAGACTTTGGCCCGGCGGGCGGTCCCGAATCCGGCGTTCTGAGCAATAGGTCCTCCCTTGTTGCGTAGGGTAGATCAACCCTTCGCCGTTACACGCGGGTTAGACTGAAGCCATCACTGAGAACCTTGCACACGACGAACTACCTCAGCGGCGATTTCCATCCGGCGAGTCGCGAGATTAAGCAGGAACGTAGGTCAACCTGATCACATCCTCGCCAATCCGATCACTAGTCATAAGGCGGAGCGGCGGCCGGGGTCCGGCGAAATATGGCTTGCCGTGACCAAGCACGACGGGGTGCAGGTAGATTCGATACTCATCGATCAGCCGAAGTTCGGTGAGGCTTTGCGCCAAGTTCGGGCCAGCAACTTCGATCTCCCCGGCGCGCTCGGCCTTCAGCTCGCGGATCGCGGCCTCAAGATCATCCTCAACAAGCCTGGCGTTGGGGCCGACCGACTTCAACGAGCGCGAGACGACCCATTTCGGCTGGTTCCGCCACGCCGCCGCGAAGGCGCGTTCCTCTGCATTCCATTCAGAGTGATCGTCGTCCCAGTAACGCATGACCTCATACATTTGGCGACCGTAGACACTCCCCACCAGCCCCTGAGCCTCCTCGATGAAGTGGCGGAAGAGCGTGGGGCTTGGCCCAAACGCCATATGGTCGACGTAGCCATCCAGGGACTGGTTCATTCCGAACACGAGCTTAGCCATACCACTTCCTTTCATCCGCGCGGTTCTGATTGCGTTACGCAATCGGTTGTAAGCTAGATCGACTTATTTTTATGTCGCAATTGGTTTTTGGAGTTGCGCATGAACACAGCACGCTCGGGCTGCCCGATCAATCTGACTCTCGATGGCTGGTGATGGCCAGCAGCGTCCGGACGTCGTACCTGGAGCCATATGTTCACAGTTTAGCCTGACGGAGGAGTTCGAGAAGATCCTTCTCGTGTCCGAGGATAGGCATGTTGCATCTGTGACCGGATGACTGTCACAACCACACGTGCCTTCGAAATACGGCAAGGTCTGCTTGTCGCGACATGTCGCCAAGGGCCGACTGATCCTGGATCTCACGAATTCACGGGATCGATCTACCCTTCGGCGTTAGGTAGGATCTGATCGTCGGCATATCATCCGACGTGTAATCCAAAGGACTATGGTTCACTCGTAGCGGAGCGCGGCCATTGGGTCTACACGCGAGGCTCGCCTGGCCGGCAGATATGCGGCCACGATTGCGATGGACAGCATCAGCACTGCGGTTGCAGCCAGGGTAGCTGGGTCAGTCGGAGATACACCGAATAGCAGGCTTGTAACTAAACGTGCAGCGGCAGAAACCAATGGGATACCAGCGGCGAGGCCGATCAGAACAAGGATCAGTGCTTCGCGGAGGACAAGCCAAACCACAGAAGCGCGGCGCGCGCCCAACGCCATGCGGATTCCCATTTCGGGTATTCTGCGGGCAACCGCATACGAGATCAGGCCATAAATTCCAATGCACGCGAGCAGCAATGCCAGAAAGCCGAATACCCCGGTGAGTTCGGCAATCAGCCGCTCCTGAGCCAGCAGCCGGTTGACGCGCCCGGCTAGCGTCGCCACATCCTGTATCGGCAGATCCGGCGAAAGCCCGGCAATGACCTTCCGGATTTCGGACGCCACGGCGCGCGGGTCTCCTTGCGTGCGCACTTCGAGGCTGCGCGCGTAGTCCATCTCCTGGCGGATAGGCCTGTAGGCCATGGGACGAAGGGGTGATCGCGGTCCTCTCACTCTTGCGTCGCGCACCATCCCCACGATCTCGAATTGTGACGAGCCGTAGCCGTAATGCCGGCCAATCGGGCTTTGGGCGCCAAAATAATGGCGCGCCATGGTCTCGTTGATCACCGCAACCCGCGGCGCTCTCTCGGTATCGCGGGCGTCGAAATCACGCCCGTCCAAGAGCCGCATGCCGAGGACGCCAAGGATTCCGCCCAACAAGGCAAGCACGATGCTCTCGGTCAAGAGCTGCCGGATCAGCCGGAACCGCCCTGCTCCAATGGCGAGGCGAATCGCAATCTCCCTGCGCCGGGCCATGGCGCGTCCCAAGAGAAGGTTGGCAATATTCGCGCATGCGATCAGGAGGACCAGGCCCACCATCGTCATGAGGACACGCAAGGGTCTCGCGAAGCGGCGGCGAAGCGAGGAGAAGCCCTGTGATCCCTGTTCGAGCGAAAGGCGGCGTTCGAGGAGCAGACGGCGCTCGCGCTCATCATGAGAACGGCCAAGCTGCTCCATATCCTGGCGATGGAGGACATTGAGCATGGCCTCCACGGCCTGGACGGCGTGGGAATCCGGCACTCGGACAATGGCATCCAGCCAGCGAATCCCTTCCTGTGGCGGCCACGGTTTCCGAGTGTCGGCATTCGAGGACCAGGCATTCTGCGCGTAGCGAACGTCCGCTTGCATCAGCAGTGGCAGCCAGACGTCAGGGGAGTCGCCTACAGAAACACCGAAAAAACCAGGCTCGGCCACACCAACGACGCTGAAGTGAGCGCCATTTAAAGGAAACGCGCTCCCCAATACGCTAGGATTTCCGCCGAAGCGGCGTTGCCAATATGAATAGCTGATCACCAGCACGGGATGTTGACCGAGGAACCGGTTGTCGTCCGGAGTCAGCAGGCGCCCGAGAGCAGGGCGGACGCCCAGCACGGTAAAGAATTCGCCCGATACGAGTTGCCCCGTGACCGACTCGACGGCGCTGCCCGCGATCCTTATATGGAAAGGCGCCGGTCTGGTCAGCGCGAGTATTTCCGAAGTGCCCTTCAACGCATTGCTGCAGCGCTGGAACGTGGGAAAAGACATGGCCTCCGAGTTTGCGTTCGGGCCGGTTTCCTGGAGCAGATAAAGTTGCTGCGGATCGCGCACCGGCAGCATACGCAGCAGCACCGCGTCAAACATGCTGAAAATCGCGGAGTTGATCCCAATAGCGAGCGCGAGCGTCAGAACCGCGACTGACGCGAACGCCGGGTTGCGGCGAATGATCCGCAACGCATACTGAACATCCTGGGCGAATTGTTCGAGCGATGACATTTAACCTCCGCGGGCTGGATTACGTGGCCCGCCCACCGGCAATTCTGCCTCTTGATGAGCATCCGCCGGCAGCCAGAGGCACATCGATGCTTCCACTTACCAACGCACATTCTCGATTTTCGCTTGGGGCCAATTGAGCATTGAATTGACAACCACAGTCGGGCTCCGGCGAATTGTCGCAAGCGGCCCGTCGCGAAATTTGACGATGATGCCGGCAAAAACGTTGTACCAAAAGCATTCGTGAGACTGTTCGTCACCACTAAGGCTTTGCCGGTTTGTCCGCGATCGGCGCCGTGGTATTTACGAACCCATTTCGGCGGTCGTAAACGCAAACGGCGAGAAGCGCGCATGATTGAGAATGCCTGGTCGCGAAGGAGCGAGGAATCCTTGGTTGAGTCCGATGCCGGCCGTGAGCCGGATCATGGGTCTACCCTACGCCGTCAGGGAAGATCGATCCCCGCCAAATGTCAGCGCGTTTCCCATCCATTTGAGGGCGCTCTCTGGCTTTCCGTTCGCGCGTCACCTGGCCAGAACCAGAACGGCAGCGGACCGCATCACGCGACGGACGTGCTCGGATCAATGTCGGTCAACAACGCATGATTACGGATTCTTGGTCAGATCCGTCAGGATCTGGCGCAGTTGCGACCGCTTCCTCTCGTACCTCCGTTGAGTATCCAGTATTGCCCATACAACGAGCGGTTGCCCGACGAATGAGACTATCACGTGAAAGAGCGCGTCCTGGCCTTGATGGGCGGCGATAGCAAACACGATGCCGGCTAGCGCCAGCAACGCGCTGATCGGGGTGGCCGATTTCATCGTGAAGCGCTCGCGCCCGTTGACATAGTCTATGGAGTGCTCGATATAATCGCGCAAGTGCACGTCAGGCGAAGGTTCATTGCGCAGCGAGCGGTAAAAAATCCGGTACGCCGTTAAGCCTGATAGGAGGGTGACGGCCCATACTGTGTAGCCCGCGGCAACAAGTAGTTCGCCATAGTAATCGAAGGCTATCACGATACTCAGCAGACATGGAGGAAGCAGCAGCAAGTACACCACCACGCACGCTATATCGAAGCGTCGTGCACGCGCGCGGAAGTTCCGGGCATTCCGAAGTACTTGCGCTACGATCGTCGCCGTGTCCTCATTCTGGACCCGTCGGTTCAACCAGAGTTGCTGTAAATCATTTGGCGGTTGCAGGTCATCCATTTTTGCTCTCCGAACTCCCGAAGGTCTGCGTTAGAGTCTGCCGGATTCGCATGAGTCGCACCCCCACAGTTCCTGCCTTCATGCCGGTGGCTTCAGCCATTTGCGCAATTGTGAATCCCTCAAGCCAGAGGATAACGAGCTCCCGATCAACTGGCGTCAGATGGGAGATCACGCCTTCGAGTTGCATGCGGCGTTCATCCATCGGGCTCGCGACCACCCTTGAAGCTTCCTCCAGCCCGCGTCGGCGTTGCTGCCATCGTCGCTCCCTGGCCTGCCACGTGAGAGCCGTGTTGTGCGCGATGGAGTAAACCCAAGTGCGTTCTGAAGCATCGCCGCGAAATGCCGGGAGGGCCTTCCAGATGGCCATGAAGATGTTTTGGAATAAATCCTCACGATCTTGCTGATCGCGCGCGTACACCGCACAAAGCCGGCGCATGGCGCCTGCATAGGACGACACCAGGTCCCGAAACCTGTCACACGGACTCACAATATAGATAGTCTCATCCGACCGGTAGATTATTACCGAGTTCCGAACAGCGATCAGCCATGGGAGCGTGAACCGAAGATGGAGATGCTGCGGTCTGCATGAGCACCCGAAACGGCTCTCGAACCAATCACTATTCCGGCCGGACGGACGCGCCTGCGAACAATGCACATGGGCGTGTAAACGCCGTCTCGGACTCTGGCCGTCAGCGCTCGGACGCCATTTCGGGCGATAAACTTCCGATTGGTCGCCAAGGGTAGACTTTGCCCGGACGAGCAAGTCTAATAATACCCAGGTCTACCCTACGGCGTTAGGGAGGATCTGTACCCGCGGCGAATACTTCTCATCATCGGGCGTTACGCGGCGACGTGACGCCCACTTTCGGGTTGGCGCGTCAGCCGAAAGCATTCGGACGGAGCACATCTGCGAGATGGCGGCGATTCATCGATTGGATTAAGGTCCCAAGGTTGCATCCCTGCCGAATCCGTAAACGCTACGACGCTCGCGCTTTGCTAATCGTCGCGGAGCAGCGCGGCGGCGCGCACCTTCAGTCCTGACGGAGAGACGTCATGGGATCGACTTTGGCGGCCCTTCGGGCCGGGATGAAGCCGGCGGCCAGTGCTACCGCAGTTAGCGTAGCGATCGCGGCGGCGATCGTCAGAGGATCGAACGCCTTCAGTCCGTAGAGCAATGTGGAAATGAAGCGGGTGGTCCACCAGGCAGCGGGTAGCCCGATCAGAATCCCCGCGGCGACCGGGTACATGCCGCGCGCCAGCATCATCCTGACCACAGCGCCAGGCTCCGCGCCGAGTGCGATGCGGATGCCGACCTCGGCGGTGCGCTGGGCCACGGCGTAGGCGAGCAGGCCGTAGAGGCCGACGGCGGCGAGGACGAGGGCGAGGATGCCGAAGAAGCTGGCGAGACGCGCCATCAGGCGCTCGCGGCGCATCGAAGATTCGACTTGCGCGGTGAAAGGGCGGATGCGCAATTCGGCTCCGGGCGCAACGCGCGAGAGGGTCCGGGAGATGTCGGCTGCCACGGCGTTCAAGGAGCCAGCGGCCTTGACTTCCAAGGTGCCGAAGCCGATGCGGTCGGGCGACTGCTGAAAGAAGGGGACATAGACGCAGGGGCGTGGGGCCTCGCGCAAAGTGTAGGGATGGGAGTCGCCGGCCACGCCGACGATTTCCATGTTCTTCCAGTAGCGGGAATCGGCGGCCGAAATCGCCTGGCCGAGCGGGTTGACGCCGGGGAGGAAACGGCGCACGAATTCCTGATTAACGATGGCGGCAGGCGGGCCGGTGGCATCGTCGCGGAGGGTGAAGTCGCGGCCCGAGCGGAGCGGCATGCTCAAGGCCGAGAAGAAGCCGGGAGAGACGGCGAAGAAGACGATATCGTCCTCGGATGGGGGCTGCCCTTTGACCTGAACGGCCTGCGACCAGTAGCCGCCGGAGATAGGGGTGAAGTTAGAGAGGCCAGCGGCAGTCACTCCATGCACGGCGGTCACGGCTTCCAGGGCGTCGCGGAAGAGGGCCGCGACGCGAGCATCGGCTGCGGGACCGGCGTGAACGATGCGGCGGCCGTCGAGATCGGCCATCAGGACGCCCTCGTGGCGGAAACCGGGATCGATCGTTTCGAGATTATGGAGCGTGCGGACGAAGAGGCCGGCGCCGATCAGGAGCAGGAACGAGAGAGCCACCTGGACGGCGACGAGCGAACCGGCGAGGCGGCCTCGGGCCTGACCGGCAGATGATGCCGTGCGCAATGCGGTTGCACCGCCCGCGGAGGTAGAACGGAGGGCTGGCGCGGCGCCGAACAGAAGCCCGGTGAGGACGGCGGCCGCTATGGCGAATTCGAGCACGGCGAGATTCAGACCAACATCGAGGCGGATGGTTTGGGAGACTTGCGTGAGGAGGAGCCTGCTGCCATAGTGGGCCAGGAAGAGGCCGAGCGTGGCGCCGAGAAAGGAGAGCAGCAGGCTCTCCATGAGCAACTGGCGCATGACCCGCGCGCGGCCGGCCCCGATGGCGAGGCGGATGGCGAACTCACGGCGGCGCGCGGCGGAACGTGCCAGAAGAAGGTTCGCGACGTTGGTGCAGGCGAGCAGGAGCACCAGGGCGGAGATGGCCATCAGCACGGTAAGGGGCTTGGAATACTGGGAACGGAGCGGGGTCCAACCCGTGCCGCCGGCGGAAAGGTCGAGGGTGGAGGAGAGCATGGCCTCGCGGCGTTTCTGCGGGGTGCGCGGGTTGACGGAAACCTGCGCCATGGCGGGCCAGATCACTTTCAGGCGGGCGCGGGCCTGCTCGATGGAGAGGCCGCGTGCGGGCCGCGCAAGGATGCGGCTGTACTGGTTGCCGGCCTGGAGCAGGCCCTGGCGGTCGGGCGATAAATGGGACAGAAACTGATAGGGCAGGGTGAGGTCGGCGATTTCGCCGACGTTGGCGCCGGTGAAGCCGGCCGGCGTCACGCCGATAATGGTTACCGGGAGGCCTTCGATTAACAGGGTTGCGCCGACGGCGCTCGGGCTGCGCTCAAAGCGGCGTTCCCAGTAGGCGTCGCTGATGACGGCGACGAAGCCGGCGCCGGGCCGGTCGTCTTCGGGCATGAGGAGGCGGCCGGCGGCGGGGGTCAACTGGAGCGCAGGGAAGAATCCGCCGCTGACCCAGGCGCCGGGGGTACGCACGGGCGCGGAGGGCGGGCCGACCGCGAAGGAGTTGCCGGCGAAACCGCCCAAGGCTGCGAAGACATCCTTGCGTTCAGAGAGCGCTTGGATCACGGGATAGGAGAAGCTGTCGCTCGGTTTGCCGGCGATGATGATATTCACCTGCACGAGCTCGCCGGGATTGGGGACGGGCAGCGGGCGGAGCAGCAGTGCGTACAGCAGGCTGAAGATGGCAGTGTTGGCTCCAATACCCAGCGCCAGAGACAGCACAGCCATTGCGGTGAAGCTGCGGTTTGCGGCGAGGACGCGGAGGCCGTAACGAAGATCCTGAAGCGTCGTTTCGAGCATGGGTAAACCTTTCTGATCGCGATAGTGTTCGCGGGTCTGCTGGAGACCGCCGAAGTCGGCGAGGGCGTGGCGGTGGGCCTCTGCGGAGGCGAGGCCCTGGCGCAGGTAGGATTCGACGGCCATGTCGATATGGAACCGAAGCTCGTCGTCGAGTCCGGGCTGGGAGCGGTGGCGGAAGACGGAGGCGAAAATGCGGAGCGCCAGACTGCGAAGCCTATGACTCATGAAGTTGCCTTGAGGACGCGGTTGATCACGGCGGAGATTTGCTCCCAGCCGGCCTCTTCGCGGCCCAGTTGTTTCCGGCCGGCGCGCGTGAGGGAGTAGAACTTCGCCTTCCGGTTGTTTTCGGAGGCGCCCCATTGGGATGAAATCCAGCCGTACTGTTCCAGGCGCAGTAGGGCGGGATAGAGCGTACCCTGGTTCAGGCAGAGGAGGTCATCCGAGATCTGGCGAATGCGCTGCGCGATGCCGAAGCCGTGCATCGGGCCCATTGTGTCCAGGGTTTTGAGCACCAGCATGTCGAGCGTGCCCTGGAGGACTTCGGCTCGTGAGGGTCGCATATTGCTCTTTAGACGGTCAACAGGAGGCCGAGGTTAGCAAACGACGTCAGATTTCCTGTAGAGCGTCAACACGTAGCGGGATAGTCTGGAAGGACTGACCCGCTGAATGCTCCGGCGACTACTGAATCTCGACTGTTGTCCTTTTGGTTCTGCCCGTTATCCGCCACTCGCAAGCAATCCAAGTTGCCCCGTAGGCCCGTCTCGGACTATCGCCCGACCGGCGTGTACCGACCTGGCATCCTGATACAGATCCTGCCTGGTCGCGAAGGGGCGAGTGATCCTGGGGTGGACGTATGCGCTGGGTCGGTCCACCCTACGCCCTCAGGAGGGATCGGCGAGGGACCTTTGATCGCCCCAACGCGATCGGCGGTCCGCAGCGGGGCCATTTCAATTGAGTGCGGGCACACGTGGCAGCGCGGGTGGGGCAGGTACGATGCGTTGGAACAATGGATGCTCCTTGCCATCGGATTTCGGAAGCACCTCGGGAGGTTTCGGGAAAAGGATCCTCCACCGGCGGCGAAGCTCGTTTCCGTACGTAGTACCTTCCAAATCAAACGCTTCGCCACCCTGCATCAATTTGTCCCGCTGTCCGAGGTACAAGTAGGCATCGGCTACCTGCTCCCATGTCCCCACCTTCGTCTTGACAGCGGCGATGGCGGGATAGCCAATCACCGGTGACTCCTGCCAACGCGGCAAGCCAGCTAGCCAACTACCTTTGATCTCCATCAGACTCGGTGCCGGCAGCTTTTCGAACCGCGCATCGACATCGTCGTAAGTCCCCACGATGTCACTACCGGCAAGTATTACGTAGGGTTTCGTGAAAGCCTGGATCATTTGTTGTTCGATCACGCCGGCTTTGCCTTCCCGCCGCTGGAAATGTCCGCTACCCATGACCAACAACGCCTTCCTACGTAAGGCAAGCACGTCGTACCGGACCACGCTCGCATAGTGTTCGTCGCGGAAGCCCAGAAATGGAGCGATGTCATCGCGAGTTTCGACCCGAGTCCAATCAATCGGCGGATCCCCGCATAGCACTCGCAGCTGGCGATTCTTGGGCAACCCTTGGTTTACCGAGCGAATCGTGGCATACAAGCCGTGGTAGGGTGCAACTGCGACTCCGCCGGGCGCCCCCACAACGTTTTCCCACGATAGGCGAAGGCGCTCGGACAGCACATTCTCGCCCGCGATATAGCGATCCATGGTGTCCTGATAAAGGGAGTTGCAGGTTTCTACGACTATGTCATTGACGCGTTCTGAAAATCCAGGAGTTGCCACTAGTTTGTTCAGCAAGGCGTGTTCCTGTACGGATTCGTGCATCTCACCCAGCATCACCAAACGATATTGATCAAACAGCTTGATGATTGCCGATGTGACCTCAGCGGCCGGCTCCGGCGCGGGCGACGGCTGAGCGATAACGCCAGGTACACTCCCGGTGAATGCAATGGCGAAAGTGAGGATTCTGCTTGCAGTGGTCCTTACGTCCATATCGGCATTTAGACACCGTCGGCATCGCCGGTGTTCCTGAAAGGAAACCCAACTTCCGATGCAATGGCACGGACGGATCAATTCGTATTGGCGTTCCTCTGAAGATGGCTTCGCCGGGCGTGTACTTTTGATCGTTTGGAATGTCTGGGCAATAGATCCTCCCTAGTCGTTAAAAACCGGCCAATAGCACTGGCGCGACCAACTGGCGGCTTCGCTCCCGCAGAGCGGGTTTGGGCCGTCATTTTTCTTTTCGTTCGCTCTTCACTTAGATGCGGACGAACCGCGGCACGCTGGAAACGCTTCGCTGGCCGGCACCGGAGCGCTACGGCGTCTCACGCTCACCGAAGGGCTTGCAGACGGCCTCCGCGAAGAGCATGATGAGGCATCGAAGCCAAACCGATTTTCGCAGCCTGTCACCAGAGCGGGAAGAAATCGGCCGGATAAGTCGTTATATGGCGGGTAATTCGGCCACACTATCGCCCGCTGTACGGTGCGCAAGATCGGCGTTGTTCGCGGGAAGTGTTCACCAGAAGTACCAGAGGATCGCCGCGAGTCCCGACCCCCTTCTCATGCAGCGGTCTCAGCGCCGGCTGCCGTTTCGCCCCACTAGGATTGATCGCATGGTCGCACTGGCGGCAGTGATATGCCCTAGTTTTGGTCGTTGTGCATAGTTATGCCGGAACACCCCCCGGGCTCAAGGCTGGGTCCGACCCCCAGACGCACGGACTACGCGCGACCCGGACGGCATAGATATTTTCGAACGCGGCAACTTTACGCCCTAAATCACAGGTCTCGTCGCCGGACTCATGATCCACCGCAACAGAATCGCGGAGGATTCGACGCCCATGCCGTACGACAGTATTGTGGCGACGGTTTTGACCATGCTCCTGACTCCTCGTGTAGGAATTGTTCACGTTGCAAATCTGGCCGGGCGGATGCTTCGCAGAAGCCAGCCATTCCAAATGCGGTGAGTTCTATCACGCCCCTGTTCTAACGTCACTGCGGAGGAGTTCTTCGTATCTGCGAATCACTTCCAGAGGTTCTGTGTAGCCCACTTGGATGCCGACCGCACTAGCGACCTCCCGGCGGATGTCGCACAGCAAGGAGGCCTCAGCCGGCGTCGGAGTGGTTCTTGGCCAGCCTTCCGTATACAGCAGGTGTTGCGGAATCTTAGCCTCTGCAACTTCGCGCCGCCGCGTGCCCGCCTTGGCAACAATTACCGCCTGGCGCAGTTCCTCGGTAAGCCAGTGCGGTGCAACGTCCCCCAGCCAGCGCGTCTGCTGAAACGGAAACGTCGACGCTGCCTCCAAGCCGACCAGGTCCCGGTATACCGCCTGGTTTTCCGCGCACCTTGTCGCTGCTGCGAGATCGCGTTGCGAACTCAGGACGCAGAAACAACACGAAACCCGCGAAGACCCATAAACCGTGTACGCCTCGTGAAGCGCGAAGCCCCTCTCTTCGAGGTACCCGAACACGTCGTGTGCGGTCCAGTCGAGAATGGGGTGCCAGTCCAACCCCTGGGTGCGCCGAGAAACGCTGGCGAGTTTCGGCTGTGGTTTCGCTACGGGCGCTTTGGCACGATTCGGACTTTCTTGTCTGCGGATGCCGGTAGCCGACAAGATGGTCTGACCCGCAAACCGCTGAACCAATGCCCGGCATATGATCGAGGTCTTCAATTCCGAAGTGCAGAATCTCATCGAGGCCGTCGACCAAGGCAGGATGAGTTTCACGCAGCTCAGTTCTGCGTACCGCCGCACGTTGTTCTCCCAGCGCGAGCGCCAGCGATCCAGAAGATCCCCGGTCTCTCGCCGCACTACGATCAACTCCAACCCGAGCCGGTCGGCGAGTCGGTGGCATGCCGGCAGTGACTGGCGCCATTCAACCCGCCCAAGGTCACTGTGGATCAGCACGCGAGGGCCGCGGTGCCCTAGATCCTCCAGGCAGTCTATAGTCGCCAGGGCGGTAGCCGCCGAATCCTTGCCGCCAGACACTCCGATGGCAACGGCTGCCCCTGCTTCAAGGGCGGAAGTGATTTCGGGAGTAACCAGCACTTCACGGCTTGGACTCCAGATCGGCTCGAACAGTGGAAACGGGTGGGTCATCGAGGAGTCCTCCATGTTTCGGGTAAGGCAATGAATCGGGCAGGAAACGCCGCGCGCTCCTATTGATCGCCCAGCAATACTTGTAATTTCCCGAATGCTTCAGACGCCGGGTCAGTTTGGGTAGCCACGTTCTCAGCCAGTCCTCGCGGTCGCCGCTCGGCATAGATTCCGCTCCGAGCGTTTCGAGCAGCGCCGCTGCGTAATGCCAGCCTTGTTCCCCTGACCGGATTTTCTGTATCGTGCGGTCGTTCAGCAGGGTGCCGTCCGGCAACAACCGGATGGTTCGTGGCTCGGTTTTGCCGAGGAATGTCGCTGAAGTCGCCTGGTAGCAAATCCCAACGTGTCCTCGGTGGACGATCGTTCCGTCCGCCTTTGTCCGCGGCACGGGATCGCTGAAGCTCACAACGCCCGACAAGCCTTTGCGTCGCAGGCACTCAAACGTTCTAGTCAGAAACCAACTCTCGCCATTCGCCGGCACGCTGTCGAGCAAAACGAACCGTCCCAGTTCTACGCTGGCCAAAGGGCTCAGAGGAAACACGGAGGTCAGAACCCGGTCGTTGCATGGGTGGCTGAAGACGGCGACGCCGACCAGACACCCTCGCGTGAATAGCCCAAAACGGACACGTGCGCTCGGATAGGAAGCCGAGTAATGGTGCGCCAGAATGAACGCTTTCGCCTCCCGGTCTCCGGCCAATTCCGCTACCTCGTAGAGGCGTGGATTGATCGGTTCTCCCGCCGGCCGGTAGCTCTCCCGGCGTTCTCGCCATCGTTGGCTGAACAGACAGAGCTGCATCGACATCGCCCCTCCAGACTGTCTATAAACCATAGAAAAGCAGACACTTATTCCCAAACCAACGAGGGCCTCGCCTCTGGTTCCCGCCATCCTATTTCGAGACTTTTGACGAAGCCAGCGCCTCTCGTTTACACTGAGGCCGGAGTATGAACCATGCGTTGCTTGGAATGCGGTATTGAGTTTGACGAATTGAACGAGTCCCAGCCGGTCTGCCCGGCTTGCGGAACGCCTCCCGGCACGGGCCGGGATGATGACGACATCTGCGCCCTTTTGGATGACGCGGCGCTAGTTGCTGCCGCCTCCGACGAGGCTGAAGACACCGATCCCGGGCTGGATCTGGACGAGTCGGACGAACCGGTGCGTATGCCACTAGATCTTCGGGAAGCCCTGGATGATGCCGAGTCGCTGTTACTGGCTACCGGCCATGCCACGTTTGATCTGCCTGACGGGTTTCGAACGTTCGCGCTCCCCACCGATCGGATCATGTGAGGTCGCTTCGCCATGCAGCCCGCCGTTGCCACACCACAGGCGTCCGCACCCCCGCCCGTCGTGTCGCAACGGGTTGCCCAGTTGAGGCCGGATGGGGCAGCGGTCCGGTGTGTACTTTCTGACGAGAGATCGCTGACGCTCTCGCGCTTCCTGGCCAGCTTCATTCGTCCGTCCGATCAGCTCGAATTCGACCCAACCGCTGTCGATCCGATGCGTGAACTCCGCGTCGTTCAAAGTACAACCCGCCGCCCCAGGGAACTCTACTTCGTCCCAATCGCTTATGTGACCCAGCCCAAGCCCGACAAGCGCGGCGAGTATTTCGTGCGTGCCGAAATCACCGACAGTCGGCTCGGGATCAGGCATGTTTACCTTCCGAACCAAGCGGTTCGCGACTACTTCTATTTCGGCAAGCGCGGTCGCGCCGGTTGCGAAGAGCAGACGCTGTACGACCTGCTGCGCATGGTGCCCACGGCGACACCTGCGGATCTCCGGCTGGCGCTCAAAGTGCGGCTCCTCGAGCTTCAGACCGATGCTGCACCGAAAGACCAGATCCAGGCCGTCGAACGCGCCTTCAATCTCCTCGCGCATCCGGATCTCCGCTCCTGCTATCAGGCTCTGCTCCTCGATTCGGAGGCGCCTGCGCTCTTGCCTTACGGGGGGTTCGGCGCTCTGCTTGCCGCCGGAGAACTCTCGCCGGACCGTGAGACCTTTTTCGCCAGGAAGATCCTGTCATTCCTGCCCGATCGTCGCGACCTGCGCTTTCGGGCACCCCTCCGGAAAATTGAGTTCTACGACGGCTATGCCGTCTATCGCGACAGCCGGCGCAAAGCAGAGGTGATCTTGGATCCGATTTCGCTTCCTCTCGCCTTCGACCCGACGTGGAACCAGTGGCGGCACCTGGTCAGCACAAAAGTGGGAGTGGAGGCGACATTCGTCAAGAGCGGGAAATACCGGCTTCGCGCCGGCGAATGGCATCTTGTCGATTGGGAGACGGCCCTGCCCAGTCGCCTCAAAATCACTCTCCCCCGTGATGCGCAAGAAGTCCTGGCGAATGCCCGCAAGTTGCATCACCGCTTCGGCCAGTTCTTCGACGCCATCCAGCGGATCCGCCTACGGGTGGAGCAACAGCCGCTTGAGCGCCAGGAATTGAACCGTGTTTGCGACGAGTTGCGCATTCCCCCTGATTTCGACATCGCGCAGATCTCCTGGAAGCCTGACTATGATTGGTTCTACTATGGCCAGCTCCGCAAGCGCGCCCGCAAAATGTTCCTGTTTCGGGACGAGTACATCTTCGAGCTCGAACGCGCGATTGTAGTCGAGGTTCCCCAGCAGGGTCATGCTACCTACGTATTCTCGCGCCCGGGGGATCTCGATCAATGGGTCCGCGACTATGCCCGAACTCTGAAGGACGATCTTCGGAAGAATCGGGCCAATGTGGCCGAGCGCCTTGGCTTTTTAGGTCGGGTCATGCACGGACGAAACCCGAAGGTCTGGCTCAGGGATCTCCGCTCTAAGGTCGGTGAAGCAGTGGATTATTCGCTGGCAGTGGAGGCTCAGTAACGAACCGACCATGCCGCGCAACGGTCACTTCATTGCCGCTTCCGAAATCGGCACCTGGTGCTACTGCAAGAAAGCGTGGCACCTGAGTCACAGCGGATATCCATGCTCCCTCACGGAAGAGCGGGCGACCGGAATCCGATATCACAAAGCCCACAATCGCCGCCTGCGAGCCGCTCACCAGCAGCAGGCGGTAGCGAGAATTGTCATGCTCGTCTGCCTTCTGGTCCTCATGACCCTCGGGATTTCCCGCCTATGGATCCAATGACATTCACAATTCCCGTCCTGTGTACGGTCTTTCTAATGGCTCTGCTCATGTGGGCGCGCGCCCGTCGACACATACGGCAAAGTGGGGTTCCAGACGGTCGCGTTGTATACCAGGACACCGACCGACGCCGCAATGTCGAGCGTGCCCTGGTGTCTCCGAGTTGCGGCTTGACCGGGAAGCCAGACTATTTGGTGGAAGCTCCGAATGGCCTGATTCCTGTTGAGCTGAAATCACGCAACTGCCCCCGCTCCGGTCCTCATGAGGGCGAGGCTGCTCAGGTGACCGCCTACTGCGTGCTCGTCGAAGACTCCTTCGGAGCGACACCGCCTCACGGGATTATTCAGTACGCGGATCGCTCCTGGCCGATCCGATATACCATCAAGGACCGCAAACGACTTCTTCACATCCTTGACGAAATGCGTGAAGCCCGAAATTTCCGGACTGTTCACCGCGATCATCAGCACGCGGCTCGTTGTCGCGCCTGTGGTTACCGAGCTGTCTGCGACGAGGCACTCAACTGAGCAGCATGGCGGTCGCATCACCGTCCCTTTACCCGCCGCTTCCCCCTTCTCTGAACGGCACGCCACACTGCCGGATCGGCGGCGAGTGGCTGCACCCTGCTCCCAGCAACGTTTACGAAAGCGCCGTGGTACGTGATCGAGCCATGACGGAACAGTCTTGCCAAGAGTGCCAGAGCATGGTTGGCTAGCGTCGGATTTACGAACGGCTCCTGCCGTTCCAGTGCTTCCACCGCACTACAACTCGGCAAACCGTCGTTGTCGAGCGACGGATCGATCAGTTCTGGGAACAATTCGGCGACGGTTCTCAGCCGGGTAGCCGAGCGTTTGTTCTTCCAGTTCCAGGGCTGACCAAGCACGAACTGCCCGCCCGTTGCGTGATTTCCCAGATCAAGCCAAAACGAAACGCCGCTCCGCGGCCCCGTCACTTTCTGAGCAATCATTTTCCGGGCCGCGCGGCTATCAACAAACCCGATTAGGGTGTCCACCCGATCCAAGCTTGTTTGTTCCGAAAAGTGCTCAGGTACAGCGTGCCACTTCAGGCCCCAGAAGAGATTCATGCGGGAGACAAGCACTACCGCCTTTGAATGTCCGATCTCGGCCTGGCTAAAGGGCTGCCGCACACAGTTCGTGGGCGAGACGACGTCACCGTCCATCAACGTTACTTCGAGCCCGCCAGGGTGGCCGTGAACCAGCATCGCCTGGTGCAAATACGGCAGGCCAGCCGTGATTGCGCTGCCGTTTCCGCCGCAGCCGACGACCAGCACGCGTACGGGCCGACGGATCAATTCCGGTGACAGATGATGCTCCACAACTCACCTACGCTCCACGAACTGCCGCAAGGTTTCTCGTGCGTCCGTCAGGTACTCTACAGGGAACGGTTTCCGGCTCCCGACCAAGTGCCGGCACAAATCCAGAAAACCACCCGGAAAGCTCGTCAGACGCGCGGCTCCGTAGGCGTGCGTGAACTCGCTCTGAAAGAACCCCCTCTCCCATCCTTCCATCGCTTCCACACCCGACGACTCTGGAACGCGCATCGTACCAATACAGATTTGGCCGGCGTCATTTCCGTTCCAAAACGGCGCAGTTCTCAGCTTCGCGATCGCAGTCGGCCGCTCGTTCTTCTCCAGAGCGCGTACCCATAGACTTCCGCCCGACACCTTGAACACCAGAGGTGGCACGGGATAGCGCTTCCCACTGAGGTTCTTTCCGGCTTCGCTTTGTTCACCGAAGAACAGCGTGCGATATTGAGCCGGTGTCCACCAAACCAACAGCTCTGAGGTTCGGACCAAAACGTTCGCCGGCAAGATCTCCGGCGGAATGTAGGTTCCCAGTCCGGCCGCCAACATTCGCAGGAATTCCGTGGTCAGCGATTCCGCCTCTCCCAGATACGGTGCACCGCCTCCTGGACCGGGCTTCGCAGGATGCCACACCGCGAATGCGTCGGTTCCACCGCGATATACCAAGACTGCTCCGGTCAGCGCCATTTTCTGGCCGCCGCCAATACTTACGTTGACATTCATCGCAGCCCTCCTCCCCTACTCCACGAGTTCCATCGCGAGCTTGATGAGACGCACCCCTTCACGGAAGACATTGCACGCTACCTCCAGTGTTTGAAAAGCCGCGCGCACGCTTTCGATGTCGCCCGATAGAAACGGCACGATCAGGTTCGGCTTAGGAGCGCACTCCAGCATCCCCTGGGCCTCCTCATCGAAGCAGCCTTCGATAGTGTCGTGTTTCTCAAAAACGGCGACCAAGGCCGGTACCGGTGGGTTCGAGTCCGCCAACCGCTCCTGGACCGACTCCGTAATCTTGGGCCTCTCCCCTTGCCGCGACGCCGCGCTGAGCGCCAGAACTCCCGCGAGGATGGCCCGGATCCCCCGGTTTCTCACTGTTTCGAGAAGCTGCTCGACGAACCGCTCTTTGAGCGGATTCCACCTTCGGCGCAAGCACTTTGGAGTGGCGCCGTCCACGTCCGGCAGTTCGACGGTCTCACCCTCCGGATCACCTTCGTACCACTCCCTCAGTTGCTCCACCCGCTCCGCGGCATCGCGATAGTCGTAGACCCGCACCCAACGATTCAGAGCGTGGGTGAAAAGATTGAAAAACGTGACGGGCAGTCTTGGGTGGACAGCTTCCAGCAATCGCAATGTCGGCCCTAGAACCACGTAGCCGGCGCTCTCCGGTTCCACCACCAGGTACATCTCATTTCCATCGGCTAGCTCTCCGACCTCTGTTCCGCAGGGGTCCAGATTCGAAACTAACCCCACACCCAGGAATAGATCCGTATCGATCTCGTGACCACCGCGCGTGTCGATCCTATCCTTCAGCGTCTGCTCGATAAACCGGAACGGGTCCCTGCCAGCCCGGAACCACCCATCCGCCTGAGCGACACCGCTCGCGACGAGCGATTTCGACAGTCTGGCAGCGGCATTCAGCCCTCCGAAGAACTGATACTCCGTGGGAACTCCCCGCAGCGCCGGAATGCTCCAGTGGCAGCCCGAGGCAATCAGACCATCGGAGGTAGCCACCCCGGAGGCGACGTCAAGCAACTGCCCGGTCCTCTTCGCTGCCCACTCTCCAGCGCCCGCGCGAGGATCACACTCGCGTTTTTCCAGTCCGGACATTGCCTGTACCTCTCTAAAACTGTTTGTTGTGAAGCGTGCCGCCCTTGAGCAAGCAGTTCCAGTTCGGCCAGAGCTTCTTCCCTGCGGCATTCGTTTTCACGCCAGCTCTTCGGCTTCATGGCGGATGTTTCTCCGGTGCGCGAGAGCGGACGCAACTTGGCCCTTCCGAAGGTTGCTCCGCTCCCTTGGACTTGTCCCCAAATGTGAGACAAATGGTTAAGGCTCATTTTTCATTGAATGGAGAATTGAGTCATGGGGTTGTCACGTAGGCAGTTCACCAAAGAATTCAAACTGGCCGCCGTGCGGCGGCTGGAACAAGGGGTATCGATCGCCGAAGCGGCGCGGGCGTTGGAGGTAAACCCCAACGTGCTGCACCGCTGGTGGCGGGAGTTCCGTCAGGGTCCGGGCAATGTGTTTCCGGGCAACGGAAAGCAGCGCTGGTCGGAGGGCCGGATTGCGGAGTTGGAGCGTAAGGTTGGTCAGCAGGCGCTGGAGATCGATTTTTTGAAGGGGTGCTTGCAGCGCATCGAGGAGCAGCGGATGCTGCAGGCACTGAATGGAAGTCCGCGGTCTACCGGAAGGTCCAAGAAGAAGTGAAAGCCGACTGGGGACTGACGATTGCACGGATGGTGGAGCTGGGCGGCTTGAGCCGCGCCAGCTTCTACCGCTACGACGAAGACGCTGCTGAGCGGCCAGATCGCGACATGGACCTGCGCGACGCCATCCAGCGGATCGCGCTGGAATGGCCCAGCTACGGCCGGCCGCGGATCACGGCCGCCCTTCGGCGGGAGGGGTGGGTGGTCAATCCCAAACGGGTTTACCGATTACTTCGGGAGGATAATCTGCTGTGCATCCGGAAGCGGAAGTTCGTGGTGACCACCGATTCCAATCATAATCGACGCGTTTATCCGAATCTGGCTGAGCAGATGACGCTCAATGGCATCAACCAGCTCTGGGTGGCCGATATCACTTACATCCGGCTGGAGGCGGAGTTTGTGTACTTGGCGGTGGTCATCGACGCCTTTTCGCGGCGCGTGATTGGCTGGGCGCTGGACAGCAGGGTGGAGGACGACCTCACCCTGGCAGCGCTCCGTATGGCACTGGAGTTGCGGCACCCGCCGGCGGGGTGCGTGCATCATTCCGATCGCGGCAGCCAGTATGCATCGGGAGATTACACCGACCTGTTGAAGGCCCACGGCTGTGAAATCAGCATGAGCCACAAGTCGAGCCCTTGGGAAAATGCGGGCTGCGAGTCATGGATGAAAACCCTGAAATACGAAGAGGTGTATCGGCAAGAATACCGCGACCTGGCCGAAGCGCGGGCTTCGTTGGCGTGCTTCATCGACAAGGTCTATAACCAGAAACGACTGCACTCGGCGCTGGGTTACCGGCCTCCGGTGGAGTTCGAGCAAGCACTGCTGAGGCGTGCCGCGGAGGCTGGATCATGAGGGCACACAGCGCGCCCTGGGAAGGGAAAGGCTGCGCGTGCGACGGTGCGTCGCAGGTAGTCATCGGGATCAGCGTGGCGGCGGGGAAAATGCGGACTGGCGAGGCGAAGGATGTCTTGAATCTGAACAGCGGGCCTTCCCTGCGAGAGCAGGTGTCTGGCGACCCAAAGATCCACGATGCTCCAATCCGGCTGCGGGAAGCGTTCGCGAATCTGCCATCGCTGCATACAGGTCTGGTAGATCGCCACGGCCTCCTCGGCGCTGGCTGGTCCAGGATCTGTGGCAGTCCGGTTGATTGGAAGAGGCGAGGCCGGCGGTTGTATAGATTGCCTGATGGATTCCAACAACGACTCGCCGCGGGGCGCCAAACCAGCACGGGCGTGGACGAGTCTCACCCACGGGGCGTAGCGGCCGGGTGTGCGTCGTGCGGGTTTTTGATTGGTGAATCCAGCGAGTCGTCCCAAGTGACGCCAGTCGGCGCTAGCCCGATCGCCGCCGTAGAGGTGTGCCAAGTGCCTGCCGGCCGCGGTCGCCACGGCCGGCTCCAGCGGAGAGGAACTGAGGCGAATCCAAGCCTGCAGATGCGGAACGCACGTACTGTGACCGGGGCTGGTCTGCACCACCACACAGGGGTCATGTCCGTTGGCGCGCATGAGATCCACGGCCGTCGGATCGGCACGATCCAGATCGACCAGAATATAGCCGGCGTTTTGATTTCCGGCGTAGGGGTGAATATAAACGTCACAACCCTCGCAGTTGCGAGCGCGCAGAAAGCGGATGGTAGCAGCGCCCATCAACTGGGCTGCTGTCCAAAGTCGTTCCCCGGGAAACGGGCGGCCCGTCAGGTTATGAATCAAACGGACCAAATACAGTTCGTTGGGCATCGCCGCGAGATGGCTACGGACGGCCTGCCAAGTCAGAAAAAATCCACGGTTGTCCACGAACGCAATTGTGCAATCGAAGCAACAAGCCGTACAATGAATCCTCAGCGGACGGCTAACAGTGTCTTAACTGTTTGTCTCACTTCAGGGGGCAGGTTCACCTGCGTTCTTGTCTTTCAGCCCTTCGATCCTATAGCGCGCTCGAACGTATACTTCATCGTGTCGCCCACGGCTTCCGGCCCACTGATCGCCGCCGTCGCAATCTCCGGGTATTGCAGGGATAGGACGCCTCTGACATCCTCTACGGTCATCGTGCTGTCCGGATCGCCCAGCTTAATTCCCTGGAACGAAAATTCACGGCGCATCGCTCTGGCCTGCATGGCTTACATCCTCCTCGTTTTTTTCTTGTCCCGACGTCGGGCGCGGTGCCGCCTCATCTTGAGCTGGTAGATCGAAGAGGCTCAGCATTGGCGATGGCGGCGGTGCAGGTGCTAGCTTGTCTTCCTGCTTCGGTGCGGGCTCGGCCGCCTTGCCCTTCGCTCCACCGTTCCCCACTGTCTTTTGCTTCTTCTTTAGTTCCTCGCGCGCGGCTTTCTCCGCCTCTTCACGCTCACGTTGAATTTCGGCGAGGTTGGTGCCCAACGCAACGTGGCCAGCCACGAATTCCCGCACCTGCGTCGGTAGTTCGCGGTCCAGTTCTTCGGGGGTTCCCGTGCAGCAGAACGGCGTCAACAGCGCCGCGTTCTCGCTGTCTTTCGTCCGTTTCGGAATCACGGAAATCGTCAGGTGTTGCTCGTCGGCCTTCGACACGATCATCATCACCGTGCGGTCCGCGAGCATCGGCATCAGTTGGGCGAAAAAGCCGCCCGCAATTGCTGTTGCTGGTGTACTCATGGTCGTTCTCCTTCATGTGCGCGGAAAGAGCGGCAGTTACCGGCCGCTCTTTCTCCGTACCCTAGAACATCATCCCCGCTCTGATTGAAGTCGTCCGCCGGAGCCGACGGCTGTCCCCCCTTGGCCTTTGGTTGGCCGGGAACCGGCCGCTTCTCCTCGCCGTGGTTGTTTCCGCGGCCCAGAAAACGCACCTTGGACGCGACCACCTCGACGGAGGTGCGCGCGTTGCCGTCTTTGTCTTCGTACTCGCGGACCTGGAGACGGCCTTCGACATACACGCCATCTCCGCAGGCCAAATACTCGGCGCAGGCCTGCCCAATTCCGTTGAATGCGGCCACCCGCAACCAGGTGGTTCGTTCCTGAGGCTCGCCGTCGCGGTTCTTCCAGCGTTCGTTGACAGCCACTGAGAAGTTGACCACTTGAGACTTGCCGTCGCTCAGAACCTTCATGTCCGGCGTGCCGCCCAAGTTTCCGATGATCTGGACGTTATTCAAACCCAACATTTTTCGTTGCTCCTTCCAGTTTTTTGTACACAACGCACCGGCCCGTAGGGATACACGTGCCCACCGGGCCTTCGGTGCGGCTAGATTGTTGAGGTTAGCCCGATGGGCAGAACGCCCTCGGGTAAAAACAAAAGTGGCAGCCTATGCCGCTTCGGCGGGGATCGGCTCTTCGGATTCTTCGTTGCCTTCCGGCTCACTAGCCGGCGGCTCGATCGACACCCGGAGCGCCGTCACCCGGGTTTGAAGCACGTCCAGGCTGGCCTTTAGTTCGGCATGATCGACACGCTCGATCACTTCGTCGAGCGTTCCCTCAATACCTTCCAAGACCGCCACGACGAATCCTGCATCGAGCGCCATCGGGTTCTCCTTTCTCCGGATCAGTTATTCCTCATTGAAGCGAAATTTCCGGCCCGGTTTCTTGACGATCATCGTGTCCAACTCGGCCGCCAGGTCGGCCATGCCCTGCTGGACCTTCGCGCGCACGCCGCTGGTCGTCCGGAGGTCATCCGCGCTTACTCCGACGAGCATTTCCCGCGCCTTCTCCACCAACCCTTTCAGCTCTGCGTCGTCAGTGACGTTCCGGAAATCGAAGGTCCCAAGGAAGTCCACCAGGTTCGAGACCGTGGTCTCTTTGAATCGCAGCGGCTTGCCTTCCGGGCCGTCCTTCAGTCGATCGCGCATGTGCTTGACCAACTCGCCCATCGCCGTCCGAAGCACCTGTTGGATTTCCCGGCCCGCTTCCGCCATCATCTCTGCCGCCTTCTCCCGTTCGTCGTGCCAGATCTTGGTGGAAATCTCGCGAAGTTGGTCGGGAACACCAAAGCTGATGTACTGCCAGATAAGGGTGAACTGCTGGGCAACGTAATCCAACGGCGGGTAGTCAGTCGGATTGTAGAGCGAGCGCAGCCGCTTTGCGGCATCCTGGCACAGCGTCGGGTACGCTGTCAGGAACGCTTCGACCAAACCCTTTCGGCGTGCCGCGAATTCTCGCAGCTTTCTCTCCATTTGCTCCAACAGCGGCAGTGGGCAAAGGTGAATGCCGGCCTCGAACGGCAGGCACGTATCGTAGAGGTAACGCCGGATCTCTCCATCGAAGCTGGAGATCGTGCGCAGCTCTTTCGAATCGAGCAGATGCTTGGAAATCAAGAGTAGACTCTTGTCTGTGTCCACTTCCACCTGCGAATTGCTGACCTTTCGTGTGTTGCCAAGCCGGCCGAGCCGGACCTTGACGCACACCGTCCTTTGGGCCAGGTCCTGGCCCATGCTCTGAACTTCAATCAAATGCATTGGCATAGCTGCCATGTAGTGTTTCTCCTTTATGGTTTTTGGGTCACCCGATCCCGAATCGACATCGGGACCAGATCTTGAAAGACACGCATCAACCCGCACAATGTGACGCGTGTCTCGTGGTCCTTCTGAAAACAGTTCGGGAATCGCGGCCCAAATCGGCCACTTCCGCGGTTCTCGTTTCAGGCAGGAACGCCGAGCACGGGGAATCCAGTGAGTACGGACTTCCCACTTTCTTCGATGCTGATTTCGACGAGTTGCGGTCCGAAGTCGCCCTCGTGGTAGCGGCTGCTGAACAGTTCGAGCCGTTGATTTCGGCTCGTCCGCAGCGGCGCAATTGCCGGCTGCGTCTGATCGTAACGGCCCATCACCGCGAAGTCCAGAAGCTCCCGAACCGCTCGCCAGAGTTCGCACCGGCGCTCCACGGTTGAACCCAAGCGCGTCACAAACTGCCCGGATGTCAGCTCCCCTTCCGTGTAACCGGTGAACATCCCGAGGCTCGCTGTAGGCGCGGTCCTGCGGAACTTTCTCATCAGTTCCAACAGCGCCTCAGCTTGCTGCATTGGCTCGCCGCCGGAGAAAGTAGCCCCTTCCAAGGACTCGAACTGGCTTGCTTCCTCAAATCGCTGAGCCACTTCGAGCACGGGCACCTCGACGCCGCGGAACTTGTGCGTAGTCGGGTTCCAGCATTTTTCGCAGTGCAACGAGCATCCCTGAAAATAGACCACCGCGCGCAGTCCCGGCCCATTAGCCCGGCTCGCGGGAACGAAAGCATGTAGTAGCATACCAACTCCCCTTCATTTTGCAGACTGCGCGGCTACAGCGCTGCCACGGCCCTGTACGCGGTTTCGCATCAGGCGTGTCGAACCTGCGCCCTCTTCCTGGTAACGAGACAATCGCGCTCACTGTCCGCTCTTGAGATTCTGTTCGCGCGAGTCGACGGCCGTGCGATAGAACGCGGCTTTCTTTCGCTGCACTTTCGCGTGATCGTCTCCCTGGAAGTCCTTCAGGACCTTGTCGCAGCCTTGGCCTGCAAAGCCTTCCAGGTCCATTGAACTGTCGCCGTTTTGGTCAATGACCACTGTGATCGTCTTCTGCTGCATGGCTCAGCTCCTATCGCGCGACGAACTGCAGCCGGATCTGCGGTCCGTTCGGCGTCTCAATGACTTCCCTCCCACGAAAGATGTAGCCCTTTGACTTCGCCAGAGCCAGTGGTTGGCTTTCCTTGTAGTGCTGTTGCACTTTGCCCAGCCACTGGTCGCTGTAACCGATGCTCCGGTCGTACTCGCTCAAAATCGCCTGGTAGTGGCCGTCTTTCCCTCGCGCGAACCCAATGTCGTTGGAGGCGCTATCCAACTGCGCGCGCCGGATAATGACGTGGGCCGCTTCCCGCCGCTCGTCGCCGTGGTATCCAACGAGCGCGGCGCACTCGGCGTG
>Ga0210402_10001375_pt1 | contig 25130 bp, 20 predicted proteins | sample IncBWC7MmetaG_FD_161055 | JGI IMG/M metagenome (GOLD analysis project Ga0210402, IMG submission 161055) | Forest soil microbial communities from Barre Woods Harvard Forest LTER site, Petersham, Massachusetts, United States - Inc-BW-C-7-M | ecosystem: Environmental > Terrestrial > Soil >... | reverse complement strand
TCATTCAAGGTGTGTCCGCAGATTCGAAATCGCAAATTTGCTCAGGATTATTTACTCTCCCTTCTCGGCGATCCGAAGGGAAGATAATCGAGCCACAACTCCCTGTCGCGAATCGGGTTGACAACATCAACCGTTCGCAATGGGCAGAATCTGAACTTTGTCAGAGCCAGTAAACACATACTCGAGCTTCTGGCCAATCGACGGCAGCTCTCACTTGTGGACATGCTGGCTGAAACTCAGGTCGTCGATCCCTCCCGGCAACGACGATTCCGGTGCCGGCTCGCGGTGTTCAGCCTCTGCAATTCGCGGTCGCGGACCAGCAGGGGATGTCCTCGAAGGTACGTACACCGTTACTGGCGGCCGAGGCAATGATGTCGGCGTGACGCTCGTGAGCGAACGGCGCTTTACTGGCAAACAGCGGTCGTGTTTCCGGGACCGGGCAATTCGATCTTCGGCTTCCGATGGGAACTTACGCCATCGTCTTCGACAACCGGTTTTCAACGTTCACCGCGAAATCGGTCTCACTAGACTTGAAGCTCAAACACTACAAGTGAGCACTCGCCCGTGTACCCGCCGGTACCTTAAATCGGCGTAAGGAACAATTTGAGTGTTCCTGCAATTATTGAAATCAATAACGTGCGTGACGTCAGTAGGCTGGCTGAGTAGACGCGCGGGAAGCTGAATGGTCGCGCGTCGATTACGTTTCGCTTATGTCAAACTGGCTGATGTAATGCACCGCATCGCAGCTATTCTGGTGGCCTGCGCCTGCGCCTTTGGCCAGCCTCCCGCCTACAACCAGCCTTACCGTCCTCAGTACCACTTTTCCCCGCGAGCGCACTGGACGAACGACCCCAACGGTCTGGTTTTCTTCGATGGCGAGTACCACCTTTTCTACCAGTACAACCCGTTCGGCGATGTCTGGGGCCACATGAGTTGGGGCCACGCGGTTAGCCGCGACTTGATGCATTGGCAGGAACTGGGGGTCGCGCTGCCGGAGGAGAACGGCGTCATGATCTTCACCGGCAGCACCGTGGTGGACACCCGCAACACCAGTGGCTTCTGCGCGGCGGCCAAACCGTGCATGGTAGCGGTCTACACGGGTCACACGCCGCCAACCCCCGCCCGGCCCACTCTGCAAACGCAGAACCTGGCGTATAGCAACGACCACGGACGGACGTGGACCAAATTCTCCGGCAACCCCGTACTGAACCTGAACCTGCCGGACTTTCGCGATCCTCACGTTTTTTGGGTGGGCGATGCCCGGCGGTGGGTGATGGCCGTCGCCTTACCCAACGATCACAAGGTGCTGTTCTACGGTTCGCCCGACCTGAAAGCCTGGGAGCGGTTGAGCGAGTTCGGGCCCGCGGGCGCAACCGGCGGCCAATGGGAATGCCCCACGCTGACGGAGGTTCCGGTTGCGGACGGCCCGCGCCAGACCCGCCCGCCTCAGACCCGCCCGCGCGAGACCCACTGGGTGCTCAAGGTCGGGCTGAATCCCGGGGGCCTGCAAGGTGGATCGGGCGAGCAATACTTCGTGGGCAGTTTCGACGGCCGGCGGTTCACCAACGACAACCCGCCTTCGACCACCTTGTGGACCGACTACGGGAAAGACTGCTACTGCGCGCTGACCTTCAACGGGATGCAGCCGGGCGAACTGCCCATCATGCTCGGCTGGATGAGCAACTGGCAGTATGCAGCGAAGGTGCCCACCGAGCCCTGGCGCGGGCAGATGACCATCCCGCGCCGGCTGCAACTGACGAGGCTGCCGGAGGGTCTGCGGCTGCAACAGGAGCCCATAGAGGCGATTCAACAGCTTCGGGGCGGCCATTTCGCGTGGCGCGGGCAAGACGTGGCGGAACTCAACCGCGCACTGAACGCGAAAGGGCGCTGGAGCAGTTTTGAACTGCGCAGCACGGCATCGCCGGGCGCGGCCGGGGAGGTGGCGTGGCGGCTGCTGGCCGGCGATGGGAAGTACGTGACGGTAGGATACGCCAACGGCGAACTGTACGTGGACCGCACGCACTCGGGCGCCACGGATTTCAGCCGGGACTTTCCGACGCGCACTTCGGCTCCGCTCGCCGTGGGCAACGCGCCTCTGGAACTTACAGTTCTCGTGGACCGATCCGCGGTGGAGGTTTTCGCGCAGGGTGGGAAGGTGGCGATGACCAATCTGGTCTACCCACCGGCCGCGGCTCGGGGGATGGAGTTTTCCGCCAGCGGCGTGAAGGCGGGGCGGATCGGTGTGGACGTCTGGGAATTGAAGTCGGCGTGGCGGTAGGCCGCCAGCCGGACCATTCCGGCACCAACAACGAGTTAGTGCGCTTCAATCCTATGCAGTGATCGGCACTCAGTCGTACTAGGTCTTTCTTACCGTGGTACCGGTATTAATTTCCGCATGGAACCACGGCTCCGTTGGCAACCAGCCCACGCTCAAAGTTATGCCTCTGGAATTCGCCGTGCATAACGTGGGTCAAGCGCCATTCGACAAACCGCGAATCATGCGATAAACCACGAATCTGGAAAGGAAGGCAATATGATGCGAAGAATCCTTACGTTTTGCGCCTGCGCAACAGTATTCGGAGTGTTGGCGTTTGGCGAGACCTTGACGGGCAGGCTCCTGGACTCAACCTGCTACGACCAGCAGAAGAGCGCCGCTACCTGCGATCCTACTGCTTCCACATCTACCTTTGCGCTCCTGGTATCGGGCAAAGCATACAAACTGGACGACGGAGGCAAGATTGCGGAGGCGCTCAAGAGCCGGGCTGACCGCTCCAGCGACCCCAACGGCAAAGTCTCCACTCAAATCATGGCCAAGGTCACCGGCGCCAAGGAAGGCAACATGGTCAAGGTAGAGGAAGTCGAAGTACAGTAAGCCTCATAATAGGTGTAGTGAACCTGAAAATAGGTTTTTCCACCTTTTATTTTTAGTGTAAAAGCCAGTACCGTTCCGCCAGAAAACTTGGTATCATCGAGTACATGTTGGGGCGGTACTACTTCAGCCTTCTGTGTTCGTCCTTGATTGCCGGCTCTGCGGGCATGGCACATGCTCAGCAGGTTTCGGACGTGCCCTCGGCACGTGAACGGACTTTGCTTGCCGAAAGCTATACGTCCGAAAGGCTCTGGGTCTGGCAAAAGCGGCTGAATCTGCAAGAGTGGAACATCTCGGTGGTCGTCGTGCCTGCCGGTGAGCTGAAGCCCAAGACCCTCGGAAACGTCCATTGGGAGCTTGAGAAGAAAAGGGCTGTCATTCGCGTCCTCGACCCCGCCGATTACACCTTGCCCTTCAACGAAATGCTGAAGGACATGGAGTTTACCGTGGTCCATGAGCTCATTCATCTGGAACTCGCTCCTGTTCTTTCCGATTTGCACCGCAGCGATGCCAACCGCCGTGAAGAAGAGCACGCTGTCAATCATGTGGCGGATGCGCTGCTCAACCTCGGTCGCAAGCCGTAAGCAGCACTTTGGCACTCCGGGTGCCTGTTAAAGCGCAGTTGAAGTGGCGCTAACCGGTGGGGCCGGCGTACAGTTCGAAAGAACCCGCGCCGTTTCCACCGGTACCATCACAACTTTTTCCCTGGTCCAAATACACCCGGTCCCATTAGAATCGCACCAGGCCGTGCGCCGCTGTGCCGTCCTCCGTCCAGCACCATCTTCCCGTTGACGATTACGTATTCCACGCCAGTTGCGTATTGGTGGGGCTTCTCGTACGTCGCATTGTCGATGATCGTGGCGGCGTTAAACACCGTGACATCCGCCGCCATCCCCGGACGCAGCAGTCCGCGGTCGTACTGGTGGATCTTGGCGGCGTTGGCCGAGGTCATTTTTCGAATTGCTTCTTCCAGCGTGATCACGCCATCTTCGCGCACGTAGCGCCCCAGCACGCGCGGAAACGTCCCGAAATAGCGTGGATGGGGGTTCCCGGCGGCCAGCGGTCCTTCCGTGGTCACCGCCGTGCCATCGGAGCCGAACGATACCCAGGGCTGCCGCAATGCGTACCGCATATCGTCTTCGGAATGGTGAAAGTAGACCGTGGGCACGGAGCCGTTGTTGTTCACCAGAAGCTCGAAGAGCGTGTCGATGCCCGGCTTGCCCAGCGCGCCGATGACGTCGCTCATGCGTTTGCCCTCGAACTTCTTGTACTTCGGGTTCGAGAGCGAGACCAGCAGCATGCCGTCCCATCCGCCGGTTGCCGTGTAGTGGTTGTACCAGTTTGTGCCTGCGATGCCTTGGTTGATTTCGTTTTCGAGCCGCGGCCGCAGCGCCGGGTCCTTCAACCGCTCGATCATCGCCAGCGCGCCGCCTTCGTGCGCCCACGGCGGAATGATGCTGGCCAGGTTATTCTGCCCGGCGCGGTACGGATAGACGTTGGCCTGCACGTCCTGGCCGCGCGCCCGCGCCGCCGCGATGGATGCGGTCAACTCGGGCATCTGGCCCCACATTTCGTGCTCGGCGATTTTGAGATGGATGATGTCCACCGGCAAACTCGCGCGCCGGCCGATCTCGATCGCCTCCGCTACCGATTCGAACACCCCGCGCCCTTCGGTTCGCATGTGGGTGGAGTAGAGGCCGCCGTATTTCGACGCCACCTGGCACATCGCCACCAGCGTGTCCGTGTCGATCCACGAGCCCGGCGGGCCGCTCAGCGAACTCGCCACGCCCAGCGCGCCCTGCTCCATGGCCTCTTGCACGAGGGCGCGCATCCGGTCCAATTCTTCCCCCGATGGCGGCCCCGCTTTCTGTCCGTGAACCCAGGTCCAGATCTCGCTCGACCCCACGTAGCTGCCGATATTGGTCGCGATCCCCTGCCGCAAAAGCTGCGCGAAATAAGCGTCGAAGCCCTTCCAGCGCTTGCTGGGAGCGGCCGACCCGCCCTCGCCCAAAATCATGGAGGTCACGCCCTGACGGACCATGCTTTGGGCGTTGCCATCCTCGACAATGCTGAAATCGGAATGGTTGTGGATGTCGATGAAGCCCGGCGCCACGGTGAGGCCGGTAGCGTCGATGACGCGCACGGCCGAACGGCCAGCCAGTCGCCCCATGGCGGCGATCTTCCCTTGCCTGATCGCCACATCGCCGACGAAGGCCGGGTTGCCGGTCCCATCCACAATGCGCCCGCCGCGAATCAGCAGGTCAAAATCCTGTGCCGTCGCCAGCACGCCCAGCAGCAGCAAGAGCGGACCAAGTTTCATACCGCGAGTGTACTCGATTTGACCCAAAGCTACATCTCCCGCTGTATGATAGGCCAATGCGAAACGCAACGCTTCTGTCCCCGATTCTGCTGGCGATGGCCGGCGGCCTCTCCGCCCAAGGCCCGCAGGTCCCGATCGAGAATGACCAGGCTCGCGTGGTCAAAGTGGTGGACCAGCCGCACCACAAAGGGCAGCCGCACGAACACAAAATGAACCGCGTCATGATTTATCTGACCGCCGGCCGCCAGGAGATCACGCCGCAGGGCGGCAAGACGGCGGTGCTGGAATTCAAGGCCGGTGACGTGAAATGGAGCCCGGCCAGCGGAATGCACGTCTCCGAGATCACGAGCGACCAGCCGGTCACCATCGTCGAAGTGGAGTTGAAGAAGCCAGACGGCCCGGCCAAGAAAGTGAACGCCGCGCTCGACCCGGTGAAGGTGGCTCCCAAAGACTACAAAGTGGAGTTCGAGAACAGCCAGGTTCGCGTGGTGCGAGTCAAGATCGGCGCTCACCAGAAGGTGCCCCTGCACGAGCACATCCTCAACCGCCTGGTGGTCTACGTGACCGACCAGGACGGCACCATGACCACACCCGACGGCAAGACCGACACCGCGCAGCACAAGGCCGGCGAGGTGAGCTGGGGCGGCCCGACGAAGCATCGCGAAGAGAACCTCCGCGACGGCCCGTTCGAGGCTGTGGTGGTGGAGTTCAAGAATTAAGCCTTCAAGAACTAAGGCGGAGTCAAACAATAAGCTGGACGATCTGCGTTTAGCGCAAGGGGGGAATCGGCTTGGAGCGTGGGATTTCAAAAAGGCAAGATTTCACGCAAAGCCCTAAAGCCGCAAGGAAGACTGCTCGGCGAGTCCGTTAGCGACGCGCGTGAAGCCCGTCCTTGCTCAGGGCCACTTTGAAGTCTATCGGTAAGCCCACACGCTTGTTGGCAGCCGCGGATGGGAGGACTGCCCGAAATCCCATTTCCATGTGGACGCCGTGATATACCAGGGGAGCCAGGTGCTGACGCGGTGAAAAGGGAAAAGGCACAAGCGGCAGCCCCACGAGGCCGAACGTACCGATACGCAGGGCAGGGGCGGACTGTCCCGGAGTAGCGAGGAAGCGGCGTAATGTCCGTGGAGGGAAGGGGGCAGGCCATTCGAGTCATGGTCAAACTTGGCCAACTGGCAACAGGAGGGCCGACTGGTTGTGGCGGAGGGCGGCAGCTCTCAATGGATGGCACGAGCCGTGTGACTGGAGACAGTCACGCACGGTTCTGTGAAAGGCTCGGGTGAAATTCCCTGGGCCTACTCGGCGGTGCCGGGCAACTCGCATCCCTACCGCACATCGGTTTTTGTCGTCTGTTTACGGGCCGCAAATCTGGCGAGGCGCCGGCAGGCCACACAAAACCGATGGCCCGCCCCACTATTCCTCGTCTTCCTCGACCTTTACCGGTTCAAGGTCTTCGGCCTCGAAGATCTGCCGGCACTCCAGACATTCCACGTAGTCGACGCCGTCTCTTCGGGCAAGAATCTGGGTACGGGTGTGATCGCAAGCGGTTTGCATAACAGCGCTCAGATGAAGTTTATTCTACCCGTACTCCCGCCCTTGTCAAGCCCCCCTCCGTTGTCAACCGTTGTCCAGTCTCTATACCGGGGCTTGCCGGGCTGTCAATCTTGTCTGTCAGTCCTGTCTGTCAATCCTGTCTGTCAATCCTGGCCGCAGCCACTTTCCACGCGGCGGACGCCGGTTACCTGCGCGGTCAAGCAATCGCGCTACCCGCCCAAGGGGCCCAGATACCGGTCGAACCAGTCCAGGGTCTCTTTGATGTCCTGTTGCGGCGGCGCATAGTGTCCCCCCTCGAACAGCACATGACGCTTGTCTTTTTCCGGTGTTCCCAGCAGACGAAACATTTGGTTCTGGTCGGTTTCCAACGGATGACGAAAATCATAGCGGCCGTTGAGCATCAGGACCGGAATCCGGACTCGCGGCGCGAAATTGATCTCATCGATCTCCGGCGGTTTTCTCTCGGGTGAGAAGCCTCCACCCAACAGTACCGCAGCCCGGATTCGAGTCTCTTCCGCCAGCATGATCGAGCCCAATCTCGCCCCTAAGCTGCCTCCGTAATAGCCCATCCGGCCGCGAGCGATGTCGGTGCGGGTTTCCAGGTAATCCACCGACCGTTTCAAATCTTTGCACTGCTGAATTGTCCGGTCCCTGACGCCGCTCGGTCCGGGCTGGTTCGCCGGCCGGCGTTCGTACATTCCCTGATAAACAGGAAATAGAACCGCCCTTCCGCTTCTGACCAGAAAAGCAATGCGGTTGATTTCCGCATCGTCGATCCTGCCCACCTGGAGAGCATGGCCCGCCGGAAAATAGACTATGGTTTGATACGGCGGCTTGGTATTTCTCGGCAGGTAGAGCCACGCCGTCACGCGTTGCTGATCGTACGCGGCATCGAAAGTGATCTTCTCCGAGGTCCAATAGGGCGAGTGCCCATCCACCGATTCTCTAATAGCCTTCAGTTCCGTACGATCGTACGAGTAACCGCTCCGCAGGATACGAAACTCACGTTCGGTAACCGGTTTTTCCGCGCGGTGATCGCGCGTGGGTCTTTCGGCAGGCTGGCTGAGCTCATCCGGAAGCGCGCCGCCAGAATACTTCACGCAGCGAAACCCGTTGGCGGGGGAACGGTCAAAGGGCGACAGCGCGTCCACACCGGCATAAAACTCACGCCCCTCATTCCAGCCGCCTCCCAGGATGTAGCGGCCGTTTCCAGTGGCGTTCCAGCACCATTCCTTCACGTTCCCCGCCATATCGTAGGTTCCGAACGCGCCCAGGCCCGGCCGGCTGCCAACTCGCGCCGGACCGGTTCCGTTGAAATTGCTGAACAGCACCACGTCGGAATAGATCCCCTGCACGGCGGCCCGGTACCAGTGGTGAATCGTCGGAATTCTCTTGTTCGCGAACTCCGCATAGGCCGCGGCTTCGTACCAGCTCACGCCGCTCACGGGGAAGTCGTCCCTGCCCGCCGGATAGTCGCCCACCTCCCAAGTCGAAGGTCCCGGGCGGCCCGTGGAGTCGCGAAACTCCGCCATCGCCTGCTCCCAGGAAAGCACGCGGCCATCTTTCACGAACTCCTCGCGCCAGTATTGCCGGTTCCTGTAGCCGCCCTTCTCCACGAACTGTTTGAACTGCCTGTTTGTCACCTCATACTTGTCCATCCAATAGTCGTCCAGGGGGACAGCGTTGAGGCTGAACAACTGGGCGTTGGCGCGCGGCACGTGCACCATTTCCGCGGGGACGCTGCCTTCCGCATCCAAAACAAACTCAATCGTGGAGTCCTGAATCCCGGCCGCGTTCTCCACAGCCCGGAATCCCGGCTTGGCAATTCTCCAGCGGTAGAATCCGAACGGCAGCAGGAAGTTTTCGAGTGGCGCCTGGCCCAGGCGCACCCATTCGCTGTCGGGATTCCCGTACGGCTTCAGGTAAATATCCGCGCCGGGAGGCGTGCTGCGGATGGAAACGGCGGACGAAATCTCGCGCAGAATCCGGTTGAGCGCAGGATCCCGAGGCAGGAATTGCAGCGCCTTAAGGATGAACGGGAAAGCGGCGGGGTCGTTTCCCGACCTGACCAGACGGGTGGCCTCGGGTAGTGCGACCTCACGCGCCCAGCGCACGTGCTCGTCCCGGCGGTAATACATCACACCCAAGAGCGCCAGCAGGGTCGCCGCAGCCAGCAGAATCGCCGCCACAATCCGGGGGCGCCCGAGTGGGATGGGCCCCCTTGCCGGTGCCGTGAGGTTTACGGCGATCGGCGGGGCAGCGGCTGCGGTCACTTCGATTTCCACTGCTGCCATCTGGCTTGGCGCCGCTTCCATCTGGCTTGGCGCTGCTTCCATCCGGCCGATGAAGCGGTAGCCTCGCCGCGCCAGCGTCTCGATGTAGCGCGGTTTATCCGCCGATTCCCGCAGCGCGTCCCGCAATCGCTTTACGGCCGAGTTGATACCCTGGTCGAACTCCACCAGCGTGCCATTGGGCCAAAGCTTCTGACGGATCTGCTCGCGCAGGATCACTTCGCCCGGATGCTCCAGCAGCATCAGCAGTATCTGAAAAGGCTGATCCTGCAGACGGATCCTGCGGCCATCCTTGCGCAGTTCGGCGGTACGGAGATCGAGTTCAAACGGCCCAAAACGAACCTCGGCGGCCCGGTCGGCGCCGGCTTGCCCGTCCACTTGAAAATCCTGTTCCTGACGCCAGTCAGATTGCCAGTGTATCACCTCCCGGAATCCCCAACAGCACCCCAGTTAAGTCCCAGTTTGTCAGGCGATTAGCTCGTGATAAATATGTCAGGCCCGGGTCATCTCGATTCCATTGAGATATCCGCTTGCCGGGTTGACACTTGCCTGTCAGCGCCAGCCCTGTAGGTTTCCTGGCGTTGCACAATTCACTTGGAAGGATTTTGCATGCTCAACACACGGATGTTCGCCGCCACATTATTGACTGCCCGAAGTCGTACTCTCGTGCGGGCCTTGGCCGCCGGGTTGCCCCTGATCGGTCTCGCCATCGCCCTGAGCTCCCACGGCGGCGCCTCACCGTCCGCCACGGAATTCCGTTATCGCGACGATTGCGACCCAGTAACTTTTGATGCCGCCATCGGCCCCGGCGCCTGCATTGGCAATGGCGGCACCACGTTTCAAAAGCTGCTTCGGGAACTTCAGGAGGATCAGACGGCTGGCGCGTGGCGTATCAACCCCGACCAAACCGGCCTCGACTCAGGGGACCACACGCTGATCGTGAGCCGCGGCGGCGAACTGCACACGTTCACGAAGGTGGAGAAGTTCGGCGGCGGCATCGTCCCGCTCCTGAACGACCTGGCGGGCGTTCCCCAGATTGCACCGGAGTGCCAGATAAATCCAGCCGCCTTTTCGCCCGGCAGCATACCGGTCTTCCCGGGCTCGTCCGTCCCAGGCCCCGTCGCCGGCACCGCCGGCCTCCCCGTCGGCAAGACAAAATTCCAGTGCTGCATCCACCCCTGGATGCGCACCGTCGTCGAAGTGAAATCGCACCACTAGCCGTTCGCGGCCGGTGGCCGCGGCAAGACCACAAGGCCGGACGAACGCCCCTGTCCGGCCTCTATCGCCCCGGATGGAATCGGCTTCGCGAACGTCCCCGCCGGCGTTGAATCCCGGAAGCCGCCCCGACGGCTACCGTACCTGCGAGTTACAATCCGTGTTGTATGCCGTTCCCAACCCACCGACTACGCCGTCTGCGAGCCACCGAATCCCTGCGCAACCTGGTTCGCGAAACCTGGCTGCACCCGGGCCAGTTCATCCTGCCGCTGTTCGTCTGCCCGGGCGAGGGCGTGAAGCGCGAAATCAGCTCGATGCCGGGAAACTACCAGATGTCGATTGACGAACTGGTGCGGGAGTGCGACGAGGTGGAATCCCTGGGCATCGGCGGAATCATTCTGTTCGGCCTGCCAGAATCCAAGGACGATATGGCTTCCGGCGCCTATGACGAGAACGGCATTGTGCAGCGCGCCATCCGGGCCATCCGCCGCGAAACCCGCAAACTGCTCATCGTCACCGATGTCTGCAACTGCGAATACACCAGCCATGGCCACTGCGGCTACGTCAAAGACGGCGACGTGGATAACGACACCACGCTGCAATGGCTGGCCAAAGCGGCCCTGTCGCATGCGCGGGCCGGCGCCGACATGGTGGCGCCCTCGGACATGATGGACGGCCGCGTCTGGGCCATTCGCCAGGCGCTCGACGCCAACGGTTTCGACAAGACGCCGATTCTCTCCTACGCCGCCAAGTTCGCCTCCGTGTTTTACGGTCCGTTCCGCGAAGCCGCTGAATCGGCGCCCCAGTTCGGCGACCGCCGCAGCTACCAGATGGACCCGGCCAACGGCCGCGAAGCCATGCGCGAGATCGAACTCGACCTGGAAGAGGGCGCCGACATGATCATGGTGAAGCCGGCGATGCCCTATCTCGACCTGATCTCGCAAGCACGCCAGCGTTTCGACGTCCCCATCGCGGCCTACCAGGTGAGCGGCGAGTTTTCGATGATTGTCGCCGCCGCCCGCAACGGCTGGCTCGATTTCGACCGCGCCATGATCGAAAGCCTCACATGCATCACCCGCGCCGGCGCCGGAACCATTCTGACGTACTTCGCCAAGCCGGCTGCCCGCCTGCTGGCGTAGTAGCACACTGGTTCTGGCTCATTGACTGTCTCTTACTACCGGCTGTCTCTCACCGTTGGGGAGGTCACGAAACCCTCCTAAGGAACTCGCTGCAAGTTATTGATAATACGAGAGTCCAAAAATGGCTTTGCTGAATAATTTCGCCGACAGAGACCCGGCCAAGTTCCTCTCCGGTATGGACCCGCGCAACGCGGGCGCTTTGCTTGTGGGGCAGATTACTAATCTGCGGCAGATTGTTAATCCGCCTGCGCGATGCGGCAGCGAGCCAGCCTGCGTTGGTGGCCTTGCCCGCGAGATGCGGCAGGCGGATTGCCACGGTTCAGCACAAGGTACTCGGGATTCTTCCGTAGAGACTTGACTCTCCCCATTCGCTTAGAATGACTTGGTATTCAGTCTGTTTCTCAGGAGTTACTATGGCAGCTCCGACGAAGGCTTCCGATATAGATCTCACTCCCATTCCGGGCAAAACATATTTCGACCTGGCGCGTGAATGGCGCGAGGAGTTTATCTATTTTCTGCTGATTGACCGCTTCCATGACGATCAGGCGCGCTCGCCGGTCTTGCAGCCTGGCCGGACCAACGGCATCGGCACGCCTGACGATTTCTTCGGAGGCAGGATCCAGGGGATCACTAATCACCTCGATTACATAGCCGGACTAGGTTGTACAGCCATCTGGCTTTCGCCGATCTTCGAGAATAACCCCAAGGCATACCACGGCTACAACATTAATAACTATCTGAGCGTCGACCCGAACTTCGGCACGGAGCAGGATCTGGTCGATCTGGTGGACGCCGCGCACAACTTCAAGCAGGGCGGGCAGCCGTTCCCCATACGGATCATTCTCGATGTGGTGATCAATCACTCGGGGGATAATTGGGAATACCTGGGTGGGCCGAGGAATTTTTCGGGCCAGCAGTTTGATTTCGGGAACTTCCGGTGGACCGATCGTCCGATTCCCACCGAACTCCGGAACCCGGACTGGTATCATCGGCGCGGCCAGATCAGAGACGGACAATTCGATACTGCTCCCGAGAATCAACTGGGCGACATCGCTTCGTTGAAGGATTATGAGAACGACGATGACGATATCGGCTCCGCGGTGGTTAATACCCTGATCAAGGCGCACGCCTATTGGATCCGCCAGGCGGACGTCGATGGGTTTCGCGTGGATGCCGTGAAGCACATGGGACCGCTGGCCTGCGCGCGCTTCTCCTCCAATATCCGCGAATACGCCTATAGCCTGGGGAAGCGCGGCTTCTTTCTGTACGGTGAAATAGCCCAGGCCGATGACGACTTATATAACCGCTACATCGGCCAGAACACTTCCCGCCTCGACGGCAACAACACGGTATTCTTCGGTTTGGATTCGGTTCTCGATTTCCGCCTGGCCGAAGGGAACGGTGGCGGGGGCCTTCGCGATGTGTTGAAGGGTTTTCGGGGGCCGCAAACGCTATTTGACCGCCTGGAAGCGCAGCGGCAACGGGCATTGAACCGGGGTGAGATCGGTAAGTACCTGGTCACGTTCGTCGATAATCACGATTCGTTCTGGCAAAAGCCGGGCGGCCGTTTTGCCAATGGCGCGCCGGATGAACAGGTGATTGCCGCGATCGGATACCTGCTATGCTCGCTCGGGACGGCGTGTATTTACTATGGCACGGAGCAGGGCTTTTCGGGGCACGGTGAGGACAACGATATCCGTGAAGCCATGTTCGATAAGGCGACAGCAGGGCGCAATCTGTTGAACCCGAATGCCACGATCTATCGGGAGATTGCCAGGATTGCGGAGGTGATGCGGAGCCACGAACCACTGCGGTTTGGACGCATGTACTTCCGCCAGATTTCGGGAGACGCACAGCATTTTGGATTCCCTTTCGGATCCGCTTACACACTGGCGTTCTCGCGGATGCTTTACCCGGAGGAGATCCTGGTGGCTTACAACGTGGCCGGCAACGCCCGTTCCGACAGCGTGATCGTGGACGCAGACCTTCACGCCGATGGCGCCAGCATGCAGTTTCTGTACGGGGGGACGGGCACGGTCCCCGTCCACACTGCCAACGACGGCTCGCGCTTCGTGACGCTGAACCTGGCGCCGCACCAGTTCGTGATCCTGGGATAGAGCTCCGGCCCCGGTTTCCTGGGTGTGCGACATAAAAGTGAGAATCACTGCGACATGACTTCTGCCGCAGGACGACCCGCGTTCATTCCGCGCACTTTTTGAACCGCTCGTCCGCATCGCGGCCGAGTTGAGTGCCTCGACTACAAGCCAACCGGCAAGCTACCGAGTATGCGGCCGCCGCCTGCGGGGAGCATGGCGCGGCAGAAGGCACCTCCTCTCCAGCAAGCTTTTTCACCCATGCATCCAGCGTCAAGTCATGCGCCGCCGGCGGCATGAGTCACTGCCAAATCCAGACTGTCGCCGGTTAGCCAAATCCGGGCCAGCCTGCGAGGCCGAGTCCGCTTGACCGCAAAGTAGAATGCGAGTATAGGAAGGCGCTGGGGAGCCAAACCGCCGGAATCGGCGGTTCCGGGTTTTTTGCCACTGATTTTAAAGGCCTTAATTTCGCAAACCGCCGAAGCCGGCGGTTTGTTTCTTGGGGAGCTAATCGATGCGTGAGAACCCCTTTCTTCCGCGAACTGCCAGCTTGTCTGAAGTACCAGGTACGCTGAGATTCTGCGACTTTTCGGCGATTCTGGCGGATCTCCACTTTATGTCGCGCACTCCGCCTTCCTCCTGAGCAGGGCTTTCCTGGCGCGGTATGTTAACCATGGAGGTCTCACAATGAATCTCACGCGCCGAGCGTTGCTGGCTTGGCCAGCCTTAGCCTCGGCAGCAGCCGTACCGCTGCTGGCGGCCGATGACGGCTGGATTCCGCTGTTCGATGGCCACAGTCTGGATGGCTGGCAGCCCAGCGAACACAAGGACGCCTGGAAGATTGTCGACGGGCACATCGCGGCCGATGGCGCGCGCTCGCACCTGTTCTACAACGGTCCGGTGCACGGCGCCGATTTCAAGAACTTCGAACTGGAGGCGGATCTTCTGGCGCGGCCCGGCTGCAACTCGGGCGTCTACTTCCACACCCGCTACCAGGAAAGCGGATTCCCTATCAAGGGTTTCGAAGTGCAAGTCAACAACACGGCCTCGGGCGAGGGCACTTATCGCGAGCGCAAGAAAACCGGCTCGCTATACGGCCTGCGCAACGTCTACAAACAGCTCATTCCGGATGACGAATGGTTCAAGATCCGCGTCGCCGTGCGCGGCAAGAACGTGTAGATAAGGCTCAACGGCACGCTGGTGGTGGACTATATCGAACCCACGCCGCCGGTGATTCCGGCGGGCGAGGAGCGCGAGCGTTTTCTGGATCGCGGCACCTTCGCGCTGCAGTGTCACAACCAGGGCTCCAAGGCCTTTTTCCGAAGCGTGCGTGTGCGGCCGCTGCCGGACGACGTGCCGACACCCGGCGGACCTGCCCCGGAAGTGGACGAGACCTTTCGCCAGGTCATCGCCATTGGCCGGAACAACTACCCCATGGTGGATTACCACGTCCATTTGAAGCTCGGGTTCACGCTGGAGCAGGCACTGGCCAAATCGCGCCGCGATGGCATCGGCTACGGCATTGCCGTCAACTGCGGAAAAGGTTTCCCGGTGGAAAACGACGCCGGCGCGCGCCAATTTGCCGAAAGCATGAAGGGCCAGCCGGTATTCATCGCCATGCAGGCCGAGGGACGCGAATGGACGCAAATGTTCTCGCGCCAGGCCGCCGCCGTCTTCGACTATATCTTCACCGACTCCATGACTTTCGCCGACGATGGCGGCAAGCGCATGCGCCTCTGGATTCCCGAGGAAGTCGGCGCCATTGCCGACCCGCATGCTTTCATGGAAACGCTGGTGGCACGCACCCTCGGCATTCTGGAGCATGAACCCATCGACATCTACGTCAACCCCACGTTCCTGCCGGATGTCATCGCCAGAGATTACGACAAGCTCTGGACCGATGAACGCGCCCGGAAGGTGGTGGAAGCCGCGGCGCGCAACCAGGTGGCGATTGAGATCAACAACCGCTACAAACTGCCCAGTCCGGCTTTGATTAAAATGGCCAAAGCGGCGGGTTGCAAGTTCACCTTCGGAACCAACAATACCGGCCCCTCGGACCTGGGCCGATGCGAGTATGGTTTGAGCATGGTGCGGGAATGCCGGTTGGGCTGGCAGGATTTCTTCGTGCCGGGCTCCTGGTGGCCCAAAGTCGTGGACCGGAAAGGCGAGGCGCTAAAAGCGTAAAATCGAACTAATGCTCGGTAAGACGATTTCGCATTACGAAGTAGTGGAGAAGTTGGGCGCGGGCGGCATGGGCGACATCTACAAAGCTCAAGACCGCCGCCTCAACCGCTTCGTGGCGATCAAGGTGCTCTCGGCCGCCAGCGCCGGCGATCCCGAGCGGCGCCGCCGTTTTGTTCATGAGGCCCAGGCCGCTTCCGGCTTGAACCACCCCAACATTATCACCATCTACGACATCCTGTCGCAGGATGACACCGAGTTCATGGTGATGGAATTCGTCGCCGGGAAAACCCTCGACGAGATGATCCCCACAGGCGGCCTGGGCACTGCCAAGGTGCTCCAAATAGCCGTTCAGATCGCCAGCGCGCTACAGGCCGCCCACGCCGCCGGCATCGTGCATCGCGACCTGAAGCCGGCCAACATCATGGTCACCGGCTCGGGCCTGGTCAAAGTCCTGGACTTCGGGCTGGCAAAAATGACTATTGAGACCAGCCTGACCGATGCCACCCAGACCATCCGCACGGCTCCGCTCACCGTGGAAGGCTCCATCATCGGCACTGTCAGTTACATGTCGCCGGAGCAGGCCCAGGGCAAACGCGTCGACCCGCGGTCGGACATCTTCTCGTTCGGCGTGGTGCTCTACGAGATGATCTGTGGCGTGAAGGCCTTCTCCTGCGATTCGACGGTCTCGACGCTTTCGGCGATCCTCCGCGACGAACCCAAGCCACTCAACCAAATGGTGCCGGGCGTTCCCGCCGAGTTGGAACAGATTGTCTACCGCGCCTTGCGCAAAGATCCCGGCGAGCGCTGGCAGAAAATCGACTACATGCACGCCGCCTTGGCCGAATTGAAGCAGCGGTCCGACTCCGGTGTGTCCATGCCTTCGGCAGTGATGCCACCGCCGCCTCCTCCGCCTCCCCTGGCGCCAGCGGCGAAGAAGCCAGGCCGTCTGCCGCGCGCGGCAGCCATCGTGCTCATAGTTTTGGCTGCGAGGTGGATGTTCAACAATCTCGGTTCCAGGCCGCCGAAGAGGGTTTCCATCAACATCGAGACGCCGCAACCGGAAACCCGGCCGGCGCCACCGGCCACGGCGCCACCTGAGCCCGCTGCTCCCCAACCGGCCGCCGTGCCCGAGGCGTCCGCGCCGGCGACGGAAAAGGCGTCAGGCGCGGCTGAGGACATCCTCACCAACAAGGCCGTGGTGGACATGGTTAAGGCCAAAGTGGCGCCCTCCCTGATCGTCAGCCACATTCATTCGTCGAAGACGAACTTCAATCTGTCCACTTCGGAACTGATCCGGCTCACCAAGGCCGGAGTGCCGGAGGCGGTGCTGGAGGCCATGCGCAGCCCCACAGGGATCGCCGGGACTGAGCCGGTTCCGGCGCCCTCGAAACCCGCCATTCCAGACGCCGCGGTGGCGGGCAACAAGTCTTCCGTCTGGGTTATCGGCGGCCTGCCTTTCGCCATCACGCTGATGGAAGACGTTCCGCTCAATCCCGAGCCCGGCCGCGTGCTGCACTTCCAGGCGTCCAAGGATTTCAAGATCTCCGGCTCGCTGGTAATCGCCAAAGGCGCGGCCGTGGCCGGGGAAGTGGTCGACGCCGCCAAGAAAGGCATCCTCGGCACGGGTATCGGAGGCGGCAAACCGACCTTCCGGCTGACCGAGGCGGACGCCGCCGACGGCACCAGGCTCAAGGTCACCGCCAGGCCCGGCCGCCACACCGAAGGCAAAGGCGACCACGCCATCGAACCCCCGGGCCACCGCTCGAAGGATCTCCTCGCCCCCGCCGGCACCGAGTACCTGGCATTCATCGACGGCGACCAATACGTGAAGAAGTAGGATAGGACATCGTCTTGCCAGCATTGTAGACTCCTGTAATGGATCTGGATGGGACCCTGAGATTTGAAGGTTCTGGATAGGTCGCAAAGGAGTATTCGACATGTGTCTCTGTCGTATGAGCTTGCTCGCGTTTGGCTGTTGCGGCTTCGCTTTTGGCCAACCAGGAAACGCCCCGAGGCTGGGCGCCGCCTCCCCCACGCTGGATTACCAGGAAGCGCCGGATTGGCCAACCCAGGCCACAAACGCAGCCGGTAAACCCGCCGCCTGGAATTTCATTCAGGTGTCCGGGGTGGCCATTGACGCGCGTGGCCACTAGGAGACGCCAAATGAGCAACAATAGAAGGGTCGCCGATGCAAATGAACGCTCAGGAATGGGAAACGGGCCTGGCCCTGACCCGGATCAGGGAACTGGAGCATCTTCCGGGTGCGCTGCTGCCTGTGTTGCATGCGCTGCAGACCGAATTTGGGTATATCGACGGCACCGCCGTTCCCCTGATCGCCGATGCGCTGAATCTGTCCGAAGCCGAAGTCTATGGTGTGATCGGCTTCTATCACGATTTTCGTCAGAAACCGCCGGGACGGCACGTGCTGCGCGTGTGCCGCGCCGAATCGTGCCAGGCGATGGGATGCGAGACGCTCATCCGGCACATTGAGGGTCGCGTGGGCGCGAAAATGGGCGAGACGACGGCGGATCGCAGCCTGACGGTGGAAGCGGTGTACTGTCTGGGTAACTGCGCCCTGTCACCGGCACTGATGCTGGATGGAAGGCTCTACGGCCGGGTCTCCGCGGCGATGGCCGATTTGCTGCTCGACGACGCCCGGAGGGCTGGGTGAGCGGCAAGGTTTACGTTTCGCGCGATGCCGCGGCCGTGTCGGTAGGAGCCGATGCGGTGGCGCGCGCGATCGGGGACCAGCTTCGGTCGAAGAGGGTCGAAACGGCGGTGGTACGGAACGGCTCGCGCGGGCTGTTCTGGCTCGAGCCGCTGGTGGAAGTCGAGACACCGCAGGGCCGGATTGCATACGGACCGGTCACAGTGGACGCGGTGCCGGGTCTCTTCGACGGCGGATTTCTGGAAAGCAACGGGCATCCGCTGAACCTCGGGTTGACGGAAGAGATTCCTTACTTAAAGCGGCAGCAGCGTCTCACGTTCGCCCGGTGCGGCGTGACGGATCCGCTGTCGCTGACGGACTATGTATCGCACGGGGGATACCGTGGGCTGGAACGCGCGCTCACGATGGGGCCCGCAACGATTGTCGAAGAAGTGATTGGCTCAGGGCTGCGTGGTCGCGGCGGTGCGGGCTTTCCGACCGGGATCAAATGGCGCACCGTTCTGCAAGCGCCGGCCGCGGAGAAATATATCGTCTGCAATGCGGACGAAGGAGACAGCGGTACTTATGCCGACCGGATGATCATGGAGGGCGATCCGTTCGTCCTGATTGAAGGCATGACCATCGCGGCGCTGGCGGTGGGCGCTTCGCGGGGCTACATCTATTTGCGATCCGAGTATCCGCATGCGCTGTTGGCGATGCAGCAGGCGATCGCGATCGCGTACGCTAGCGGTTATCTTGGCCAGTCCGTGGCGGGCAGCGGCAAGCCGTTCGATCTGGAAGTGAGGCTGGGAGCGGGCTCCTATATCTGTGGCGAAGAGACGGCGCTGCTCGAAAGCCTGGAAGGCAGGCGCGGACAAGTGCGGCCCAAGCCGCCGCTGCCGGCGATCGAAGGACTTTTCGCCAGGCCAACCGTTGTGAACAATGTGATCTCGCTGGCCACGGTTCCGATCATTCTGGAGAAGGGCGCCGCATTCTATCGAGATTTCGGAGTGGGCCGGTCGCGCGGCACGCTGACGATTCAACTGGCGGGCAACATCCGCCACGGTGGGTTGGTGGAGACCGCGTTCGGGATGACGCTGCGCGAGGCGATTTACGATTTCGGCGGCGGAACGGCGTCGGGGCGTCCACTGCGCGCGGTGCAAGTGGGCGGGCCTCTGGGCGCGTATTTTCCGGAGTCGCTGCTCGATACACCGCTGGACTACGAAGCGTTCGCCGAGCGCAAGGGACTGCTCGGACACGGCGGCGTGGTGGTGTTCGACGATACCGTCGATCTGGCGCGCCAAGCCCGCTTCGCGATGGAGTTTTGCGCCATTGAGAGCTGCGGTAAGTGCACGCCGTGCCGGATCGGATCCACGCGCGGGGTGGAGGTGATCGACAAGATCATCGCCAATCAGGGGCGGGACAAGAATCTACACTTACTCGACGATCTTTGCGAACTGTTGCAGGATGGTTCGCTGTGCGCCCTGGGCGGCTTGACGCCGATTCCGGTGTTGAGCGCGCTGCAACACTTTCCCGAAGATTTTCATAGAGTGGAGACACGGCAGTGACCATCATCCAAGAGACCGATTACGGAACGCCCGCGCGGACATCCGACGTGCTGGTCACGCTGGAGATCGACGGCAGCACGGTCGCGGTTCCGCGCGGCACGTCGATCATGCGGGCGGCGATGAATGCCGGCGTCAAGGTGCCAAAACTGTGCGCCACGGATAATCTGGAGCCGTTCGGTTCGTGCCGGCTCTGCCTGGTGGAGATCGAAGGACGGAGGGGAGCGCCCGCTTCGTGCACCACTCCGGCAGAGGCGGGGATGAAGGTGCGGACGCAATCGCCGAAGCTCGCGAAAATGCGGCGCGGCATGATGGAACTCTACATCTCGGACCATCCGCTGGACTGCCTGACGTGCGCGGCAAATGGCGATTGCGAACTGCAGGACATGGCAGGGGTGGTGGGGCTGCGAGAGGTCCGTTACGGATATGAAGGAAAGAACCATCTTGCGGCGCTAAAGGACGAATCGAATCCCTATTTCACGTTCGATCCCGCGAAGTGCATCGTGTGCTCACGGTGCGTGCGCGCATGCGACGAGGTGCAAGGCACGTTCGCTCTGACCATCGACGGGCGCGGATTCGCGTCGATGGTGTCGGCTGGAGGGAAGGATTTTCTGGATTCCGAGTGCGTCTCCTGCGGCGCATGCGTGCAGGCTTGTCCCACCGCGACCTTGATGGAAAAGACCGTCATCCAGAGAGGCCAGGCCGAGCACAGCGTAGTGACGACGTGTGCTTACTGTGGCGTGGGCTGTTCGTTCAAGGCAGAAATGCAGGGAAATCAGGTTGTCCGCATGACACCGCACAAGGACGGCAAGGCGAACCACGGACATTCGTGCGTGAAGGGCCGGTTCTCCTGGGGCTATGCGACGCACAAGGACCGGATCCTGAAACCGATGATTCGCGCGAAGATCGCGGACCCGTGGCGGGAGGTGAGTTGGGCAGAAGGGATCGGCCACGCCGCGTCGGAGTTTCGCAGAATTCAAGCCGCTCACGGGCGCGATGCGATCGGCGGCATTACCTCGTCGCGCTGCACTAACGAAGAGACGTACCTGGTCCAGAAGATGGTCCGGGCGGCGTTTCGGAATAACAACGTGGACACATGCGCGCGGGTGTGCCATTCGCCAACAGGGTACGGCCTGAAGTCGACGTTCGGTACCTCGGCGGGGACGCAGGACTTCGACTCGGTGGAAGATTCGGATGTGATTGTCGTCATCGGGGCGAACCCGACGGATGCGCATCCCGTTTTCGCTTCGCGCATGAAGCAGAGGTTGCGCGAGGGGGCGCGGCTGATCGTGATCGACCCGCGGCGGATCGATCTGGTGAAGTCGGCGCACGTGAAGGCAGACTTCCACTTGCCGCTGGCGCCCGGAACCAACGTCGCCATCATCAATGCGATCGCGCACGTGGTGGTGACGGAGAACCTGCTGGCGGAACAGTATGTGGAAGAGCGCTGTGAGCATGAGGCGTTCCGCCGCTGGCGCGACTTCATCGCGCAGGAACGGAACTCTCCGGAAGCTGTCGAGCGGCTCACCGGTGTGCCCGCGGCCGACGTCCGCGGCGCGGCACGCCTTTATGCAACGGGCGGCCGGGCTGCCATCTACTACGGCTTGGGCGTGACGGAGCACAGCCAGGGATCCACGATGGTGATGGGTATGGCGAACCTGGCCATGGCGACGGGGAATATCGGGATGCGCGGCGCGGGGTTGAATCCGCTGCGAGGGCAGAACAATGTGCAGGGCTCCTGCGACATGGGTTCCTTCCCTCACGAGTTTTCGGGCTACCGGCATGTTTCAGAGGATGCCGTCCGCGAGATGTTTGAACAGGCGTGGCAGGTGGCACTGGAAGGCGAGCCGGGGCTGCGGATTTCCAACATGCTGGACGCGGCAGTGGAAGGCACTTTCCTGGGTCTGTACGTACAGGGCGAGGACATCGCGCAGTCGGACCCGAATACAAGTCATGTCACTGCCGGGCTGTCGGCGATGGAGTGCGTGGTGGTGCAGGATCTGTTCCTGAACGAGACGGCAAGCTACGCGCACGTTTTTCTGCCTGGATCGTCCTTCCTGGAGAAGGACGGGACCTTCACGAATGCCGAGCGGCGGATCAGCCGGGTACGGAAAGTCATGCCGCCGATGGCGGGGCTGGCAGACTGGGAGGTCACGGTCGCACTATCGGAGGCTTTGGGCTATCCCATGCGGTATGCCCACCCCTCGGAGATCATGGACGAAATCGCGCGGCTGACTCCGACGTTCGCCGGTGTTTCCTATGAGAGGCTGGATGAACTGGGAAGCATCCAATGGCCATGCAATGCCAAGGCGCCGGAAGGCACGCCGATCATGCACGTGGACGGCTTTGTGCGTGGCAAGGGCAGGTTCATGATCACGGAGTTCGTGCCGACCGAGGAGCGGACCACGGCGCGATTCCCGCTGATTCTGACCACGGGCCGGATCTTGTCGCAGTACAACGTGGGCGCACAGACGCGGCGCACGGCGAACAATATCTGGCATGACCAGGACGTGCTGGAGATTCATCCGTTCGATGCGGAGAACCGCGGAATCAACGATGGCGACCTGGTCGCTCTGCAGAGCCGCGCGGGCGAGACCTCGCTGCGGGCACAGGTTTCCGATCGCATGCAGCCCGGCGTGGTTTACACCACCTTCCACCATGCCGGCACGGGGACCAACGTGGTGACGACGGAGTTCGCCGACTGGGCCACAAGTTGTCCCGAATACAAGGTGACGGCCGTGGAGGTGCGTGCGGTACAGCAGCGTTCCAAGTGGCAGCGAGAGTACCGCGAGAGCCGTCGCCAAACTACGCAGATTCTTCACGAAGAAGCGGTGGCGAAACAGTCATGAAGGCCGAGCAGATGGTTCACATGGCGAACCAGATCGCGCTGTTTTTTGGGAGCTACCCGAAGGAAGAAGCGGTGGCCGGAGTCGCCGATCATCTGAAGAAATTCTGGGAGCGGCGGATGCGCCAGCAGATCTTCGAGTATGTGGATGCGGGCGGCGGCGGCCTGAACGGGCTGGTCATCGAAGCCGTGGGGCTGCTGCGGCGTCAGGCTTCCTGATTCGGGCGAACCGGGCGCGGCGCCAGTGATACGCTGAACTTGTGTGGATCGAAATTAACCGATTACTGAAGCGATGTCTCCCCGGTCTTCACACAACGCTCAAGACGGCCGCGAGGGAGTGGATGGCTCAAGCTACACCACGGGTACCCGTGCCGGACCTAATTGCCGGCCAGTTCACTTGGGTACATCCTCGATTGTTCACATCGATCCTCACTCTCACCCAGCCGAATGTCATCCGATGGATGGACGAGTATCTGCATCCGGGAGACAGCTTTCTTGACGTCGGTGCCAATTGCGGGTGGTTGTCGATCCGGGCCGCCCGTCGTGTGGGCCGTGGTGGACGCGTTATTGCGTTTGAGCCCTCGCCGATCATGGTTGACCTCTTGCACTATCACCGCAGCGTCAATGGTCTGCCGCAAATCACGATAGTCCCCAAGGCTGTTTCGAACTCAGACGGCGAAGCGCCGTTCTTTTTGTTAAATCAAGGATTCAGCTTCCGCAGTTCCTCAGTCATGGAGAGCGATGTTCTACCTTTCGTCTTGCCGGAAGAGAAACAGCGAATCACGGTTCCGACGGTGACACTTGATCGATACTGCGTCGATAGCCACCTTTGGCCCACGATGTTGAAAATTGACGTCGAAGGGGCAGAATTGCTCGTGCTCGAAGGCAGCCGGGAAGTCCTGCTTCAATCCAAGCCCGTAGTTATCATTGGTGTTCATCCCTACTGGTTACCGGCCGGCCAGGATGCCGGCCAGATTTTTGCCCTGCTGGCCGAGTGCGGCTACACCGTCAAAGATTCGGTGGTCGCCCGAACGCATGGATACGATGTCGGCGATTATCTTTGTATGGCGTGAGCTGCGTAAAAGGGCGGCAGGCAAAAACCAACGCAGCTAGGAATGGCTGTTCTTATGAGGATGAATTGATGTCCTGTGGGCGGCCCTGCTCCCCCGACAAAAGCAACTTGAGGAGCTCGCACCAGGAACATGAACAAGCAGAGCCGCGCTTCAATTCTGCCGAAAAAGGGCAGACAATCACAGTACGGGCGGTACCACGTGAGTACCGGACCTGAATGCAGAATGTGCCAACGCCGCGCTGCCGCAGGCACGCGCGCCCCTACCTCAGCGACGAACGCCTCGAATTACGGCGCGGATCGAGCGAGCGCGACGGCGGCGAGCCGCGCATACTGGACCGTCCAGAGATCACGAGGGCGCCGCGCGGGTGCGCAGAACGCGGGACCCGGCGCGACTCGCGCGCGGCTCCTTGAAAGGGCAAGGGGTCTCGGCCGTGATCGGCATTTGAAAGGCCTACAGTACATAATCGCAAAGAATCGGACCCTGGATTCCCTGGTGATTACTGCGGCCGTCGGAATAGGCCCCCGTAGACCGCTTTCGCCAGGATGTGGCCCTGAATCGCCTTGATCACGTTGGCGCGCGTCTCGAAAGCGTCGGCCGATGGTTTCACGTCCAGCTTGGTGTCCAGGGCGTAGAGCTCAAAAACATAGTGGTGGAACGGACCGTTGGCACCGGCTCCCGGACCGCGGTACATGGGTCCTGTGGCGCTGATCTGATAGCTTCCGTCGGGCAATGTTGATCCCTTGGGGACGCCTTCGGGTAAACCTGTCGCGATCGCCGGAATGTTCCAAAGGACCCAGTGCGCCTGATCGTCCGTCGTCTTGTTGCGGGCGAGATCCATGTCGTGCATGTTGAGGAAGAAACTTTGCGTGCCGGCGGGAGCGTTGGCCCAGGACATCGCCGGCGACGTACCCTCGCCGGCGGCAACGCCGGGAGCGGCCTGACTGAACTTAACGGGAATGTGACCGCCGTCGGGAAATCCCGGAATGGTCAAAGTCATGGCCGGTGGCGTGGGAGATTGAGCAGATAGCGTGAAAGTCATGGAAACAATTATTGTTGAAAAAACAAGCAATCGCATGGGTCTATCGTAACGTCAAATAGGAAAACCGGGCATCGGCAGGTGTTCGGCCCACGGAGGCAACACGCGCGGCGGCGACCGTGACACCGATGGCACGCGCGCCCGAGCCACCCGAGCGACGACGGCCCGAGTTGCACGAGTGGCGAACGCGGCGCGTGGTGGGTCATAATTTCGTACGTGCCCTTTCCCGAATGGCTCGAGCCGATGGCCGCAACCCTCACGCAAGAACGCTTCGCCGGGCCGGAATGGACCTTCGA
>Ga0210402_10001374_pt1 | contig 25153 bp, 22 predicted proteins | sample IncBWC7MmetaG_FD_161055 | JGI IMG/M metagenome (GOLD analysis project Ga0210402, IMG submission 161055) | Forest soil microbial communities from Barre Woods Harvard Forest LTER site, Petersham, Massachusetts, United States - Inc-BW-C-7-M | ecosystem: Environmental > Terrestrial > Soil >... | reverse complement strand
CCAGCGCCAAGGCTTGGCTCTATCTCGCCTCGGTCCAGCTCCTCATTAGACGACTGGCACGTGCCTAATTCTACCTATACGATTCTGAGTCGGACACTTAGTGCACCAGTCCAAACGGACGATGCAGAAACCGGCCGCGGCGGCGAGGGACAATGCCATGCCCAGTCGCGACGAATAGCAAATTGTGTAATTGACAAAACGTCGTTGTTTTGATATGGTCGGGGCGGTTTGATGACAGATTTACTCTAGACGGATCCGACGGCCGTGCCGCTCGCGCAATTCCGGCTTCGCTATTACGAAACAGCGGCAAACAGCGGCAAAACAGCGGTGATCCCCGCTGTTTTGCCGATTGCAGCAATGCCAGCGGTCGAGGATTTCCGCGGAGAACGGGATGTCGTCCACGTTAATTTCCCGGAAAAACAGCAAAAACAGCGGAAATCACCGGCCCGGCCGCCCATCTCGTGCATTTATCAATGCATCGAAGCCCTGGCTCTACGGCGGAGCGGCCGATGTCCCAAGACGACACGCGAAAGCGTTACACGGCCAATCTCCAAGGCGAGGTCGACAGCGCGGCGCTTTACCGAACCTTGGCAGAGACCGAGAAGAACCCGCAATTAGCGCAGGTTTACCAGCGCCTGTCGGCGATCGAGGAGGCTCACGCCGAGTACTGGAAAAATCACATCGCGGCGATCGATCAACGAGTGCCGAAGCTGCGTCCCGGCTTTCGCGCGCGTGCGCTCGGATGGCTCGCGCGGCGCTTCGGCCCGGCGTTTGTGCTGCCGACCGTCGATACGCTCGAGCATCTCGACAGCGGCACTTATGACGCTCAGCCGGAAGCGGTCGCCGGCGGGTTGCCGGCGGCCGAGCGCTCGCATGCCCGCATCATCGAGGCGCTCGCCTCTGGTGCGCCGGGGGCGCTTAGCGGTGCCGCCCTGGCCCGTCTGGAGGGCCGGCACCGTGGAATGGGTGGCAACGCGCTGCGCGCCGCGGTCCTCGGCGCCAATGACGGGCTTGTCTCGAACATGAGCCTTGTCATGGGGGTCGCTGGGGCGGATCTGGCACCCCATGCGATCCTTGTCACCGGGCTCGCCGGGTTGCTAGCCGGCGCGTTTTCAATGGCACTCGGCGAATGGCTCTCGGTCAACACCGCGCGCGAATCCGCTCAGCGCCAAATCGCGACCGAGGCCGACGAACTCGAGCAAGTACCGGAGGAAGAGAAGGAAGAGCTGTCGCTGATCTATCAGGCGAAGGGTTTACCGGAGGATCTGGCGAAATCGCTGGCAGAGCGATTGATCGCCAACAAGAAGACCGCGCTCGACACTTTGGTCCGGGAGGAGCTGGGCATCGACCCCGAAGAGCTTGGCGGTTCGGCATGGGCGGCCGGCAGCACGTCGTTTTCGCTTTTCGCAGTCGGCGCGATCTTCCCGGTGGCGCCTTATTTCGCGTTGGCCGGGGTGCCGGCGATCATCGCCAGCCTGCTGGCGAGCGGGGTGGCGTTGTTTCTGATCGGCGCTGGCACGACCCTGTTTACCGGGCGCAGCGTGGTGTTTTCCGGGATGCGTCAGTTGCTGGTGGGCTTCGCCGCCGCCGGAGTGACCTTTGGCATCGGCAAGCTGATCGGGATTGCCGTCACCGGTTGAGGTGACTGCGGGCGAGAAACTCCGCCCGGGCGAGCCGACGCTGAAGTTCAAGCCGCTGGGGGACGGTGAGGGGGTGGCCCGAACCGCTGGCGCGCAGCCCGTCTAACCTCAAGCGGCTACCGTCGAACAGCAGCAGATGGTCGAGGCCGGTCTCGTCGAGCGTCCAACTGCGCACCGGCCCGGTGTCGATATGGATAAACCCCGAATGCGGGTACCACCCGACGCCGCCCCGCTGCATTGCACGGGCTGCATTCATTGCTTCACCGAGCTTCGATCGGAGGCTCAGATCGAGCGCGCGGCCGTAGATGTGTTGGCTGTGCTCGGCCACCCCGAAGGTGGTGCGCGCGAGCATCGCGTTGGTTTCGGCCGTACGATAGGCGGAAAGGATTGTCGCGTTGGTCTCACCGACCGCATCGAGAATATCGGCGAGAAAATCGATCACGCCGACGTCCATCTGGATCTTCTCTCCGGAATGATGGTCGCGAAGAAAGATGGACAGGTCCTCCATCACCCGGTCGATCGGACCGCTGTCGTTGCGGTAGGTGCCTTCGAAGGTCTCGCCCGTATGGCTGTTGACGAGGCGGAGGCGGCGGGTAGTCGGCGGCCGCGAAACCGCGCGGGCACCCGACGGCCACGACGCCAATCCAGCGCAAAAAAGGAGAAAGCGGCGCCGATCCATCGACCTCGGCCCCGGTTCAAGGTCAGAACCGTTTCAGCAGGCGCTCGATGTAATCGAGCTCGATCTCGGGGCGGAAGCGCTCGCCGGCGCGGCGCCGCAGCTCGTCCAGGATCTCCCGAGCCTTTTGCAGCGGATTCAGATCTGGGATCTTCACATCCCCCTGATCGTAGGTACCGTTATTCGACATCGGCCGACCGAGCGGATCGCGCTCGACCCGATCCCGTGGTGCGCTGTCGGTGGCTCCGACCTCGTCGCTGCCGGGATTGGCGCCACCCAAGCGGCGCTGCATCTGCTCCGCGAACTCACGCGCCGCCTGCTGCAATTGGTCGAGCGCCTCGGTTTGGGGCGCAATTGCTTCGCCGGGTTGCTGCCGTCGCAGCGCCTCGGCCGCATCGCGCATCGCGCGCTCGGCCCGTCCCAGAGGGTCCGGTATGTCGCCGAACCCATCGCCGAGCCGGCGCATCATGTCGCCGAGCATGCGCCGCAGCCCCTCTTGCTTACCGGCAGCATCGCCGGTCTCAGCGGTCGGGTCCTGCGCTTCACCTCCCTGCTGGCCGCGCTGGCCCATCCGGCCCTGCTGGGATTGCTGCTGCGCTCGGAAACTGCGGTCGAGCAGCTGCTGCTGGCGCTGCATGAGCTCGTGCATTCCGCGCATCATCTGCTGCGCCTCACTCGAGCCGCGCTGCGCCGTCTGCCCAGGCTTCGCCATACGCAGATTTTCGAGCATGTTCTGCAATTGCGACAGGAGCTCGCGCGCCTGATCGCGCGCACCGTCCCGCGCGAGCTCACGCGCCCGGTCGATCATGCGCTGAAGATCACGACTGGTTAGGACCCGCGACGGATCGACGCTTTGCTCGGCCTGGTCCGGGTTGCGCGCCAGATTTTCGGCGAGAGCCTGCAAATAGCGATCGAGCGCTTGTTGTAGCTCGCGCATCAAGCGCTCGATCTCATTATCAGGGGCGTTTTTCGCCAGTGCGTCCTGCAGCTCATGCTGCAGACGTCGCATCTCACGCTCGGCCAGCGACATGCTGCCGTCTTCGACGCGCAGCGCGGTGTCCCACAGCAGCTGCTCGACTTCGGCAACCGACTTTTCGTCGTCGTTCAGTCGCAAGCGTTGCTCTGCAAGACGAAGCCCGAGGAAGACGATCGTATCGTCGCGATAAAGCCGCGGCCGTTCGCGCAAATCGCTCAGGGTGTCGGCCACCGCCGATCGCGCTCCCGGGTCAATCACCAGCTCCTTGCGTTGGTCGATGATGGCGCGCGCGACCGGATGGTTGAAGACGCGCTCCGGCAGTTTCATTCGGATCGGCTCACTCTCTCCAACCTGCCCCAGCGCATCAACGGCAACGAGCCGGATTTCGATCGGCAAACCTGCCCAAGGATGCGGCGACAAATCGTGATAGCTGGTGGCGTGAGCCTCTTTGAGATGTAATCCCGGCAGGGGTTCTTCGATTTCGATTGTCTCGTCGGGCTTGCCACCCTCGCGCCTGATGATCGCCTTTACAGCTTCGACGCCGTAGTCGTCGCTAGCCTGGTAGTCGACCCGCAATGCCGCGCGCGTGGTCGCCTCGGGCGATCTCGCGAAGGCGGCCTTGGGCGGGTTGTCCGGAATGATCTCGATCGACCAGTTGCCGAGCACAGCGCCCGCCTGGCTCACTTTGAGCTGCTTGCCGACCGTGAGCGTCGCTGCGATCCGAAAATTTTGTTTGTCGACCGCGTCGAAATCACGGACCTCAGCGTCGGTTGCGAGATGCGGCACGCCGGCGCCGCCATGCACCTGAACCAACAGCACGCTGCGGATCGGGATGTCGACCGTCTCTGCCGTGCCTGCTCGTAAAAACTGCGGTGGCAGGCCGGTGTATTCGGGGGGCGTAACCCAGATGTCGAGGCTTCCGGCGAGCGCCTCTGATCCTCCGGGCAAGGCAGGTGTAAAGGCACGCGCCAATCGATCGCGCCAATCGACGCCAGCGTCAATTGCACCCAGCAGCAATAATATGACCAGTACGACGCGCAATCCCCAGAGATCGCGGCCGGCAAACCCGGCAGCCGGAAAACCGACCCGCAGCCGGCGCGTCGCCGCCTCCATTCGCCGGCGAGGGGCCTGCCACAGCTGTGTTGATTGCGTGTCGAGAGGGGCGGCAGGGCGATCGGCGAGCGCCTGCATTGGCCGATGTTCGAGGCCGCTCTCCAGTTCGATGCGGCGGCGCGCGGAGGCTTGATCCGGAACGGCCACTCCACGGTTCGCCACAGCAAGGGCGATCACAAACGCGGCCCCGAAGCCGAGCAGTAGGGCGGCATGCAGCAGTCCCGGCAGGCGCGGCAAAAGATCGAACAAACCCACCGCGAAAAAACCGCCGAGTACCGCGAGCGCCGGCCAGCACGCCGGCCAGACCCGCTCCCACAACAAGGCGGCGCGGGCCAAGCGCAGGCGGAGTGAGAACCGGGCCTCGGGGTCGGGAGAGCGATCAGTCATGCCGCACCTCGTTTCCGTTCCGGCTCCGGTGCCACCCCTGAGAGCCAGGCCGGAACGGTGTCCAGAGACAGCATATCATCATAGGTCGGCCGTGCCCGGATAATGTCAAAGCGGTGGTCAGAGACCAATACTTCGGGAATAAGCAGCCGACTATTGTAGGTCGAGCTCATGACCGCCCCATAGGCACCGGTCGCGGTGAAGGCGAGGAGATCGCCTTCGCCGAGTGGCGGCAAATCACGATCGACAGCAAAGGTGTCGCCAGTCTCGCAAATTGGTCCGACAACGTCTGCGGGGGTGAGCACGGCGCCGGGCGCCGGGCGGCGCACGGCTACGATGTCGTGCCACGCTTCGTAAAGCGCCGGCCTGATCAAGTCGTTCATCGCTGCGTCGACGATCACAAAGCGCTTGACGGCCCCCTCTTTGACAAGAACCACTCGGACGACGAGCAGCCCGGCCTGGCCCGAGAGGACGCGCCCGGGCTCGAAAGTCATGGCGAGAGCGAGTGGGCCGAAAGTCTCGCGTACAAGCCGGGCATAGCTCTTCGGATCGGGCGGAGCTTCGGCTCGGTAGCGGATGCCGATGCCGCCGCCGAGGTCGATGCGGCTGACGCTAAGCCCCTGCGTCCGCAATTCGCGAACGAGCTCGGCGACACGAATAAAGGCGCGCCGATAAGGCTCGAGATCGACGAGCTGCGAGCCGATATGGACGGCGAGCCCGACCGGCTCGGTGCCAGGGAGCTCTCCGGCGAGGCGATAGGCGGCGCCCACCGTTTCAAAATCGATCCCGAATTTATTTTCTTTCTTTCCCGTCGAGATTTTGGCGTGAGTGCGCGCGTCGACATCCGGATTGACTCGAATTGCCACGGGAGCGACTTGCCCCCGTGCGGCGGCGACCTCGCTCAGCCGACGCAACTCGGGCACCGACTCGACATTGATTTGGTGGATCTGGGCGGCCACCGCCGCTTCCAGCTCGACCCGCGTCTTTCCCACTCCTGAAAAGACGATCCGTTGCGGAGGCATGCCTACGGCAAGTGCCCGGCGCAGCTCGCCTTCGGAGACGACATCGGCACCGGCCCCGAGACAAGCGAAAAGGCGTAGGACGGCGAGGTTCGAGTTGGCTTTGACCGCGTAGCAAATCAGCGGCCGCTCCGACGCGAAGGCCTCGGCGAACCGCCGATACTGCGCGGCGAAGGAGGCTGCCGAGTAGAGATAAAACGGCGTGCCCACGGCAGCCGCGATCTGCGAGATCGGGACCCCTTCGGCCTGCAGCTCGCCGCTGCTATAGCGGAAGAAATCACTCACTCGGATAAGAGCGTGGGTAAGTTGCCGGCTCGCCCGGGGGCGGCTCCGGCGGTCCCTTCTTGCCGCATCCCGCCAATATGATAGTGAAGACGAGCGATAGGAGCGCCAGATGACCAAACCCGTGGTCGCGCACACGCCTCTCGAGCTGCCGCAGAGAAAGCGGGAAGCAACGCGTCGCGCCGGGTCCAAGGGGCGGACTGAGCGTCATTCAAGAAATCTTTTCCGCGCCGCCACAATTGCAGCACGAACGCATTCCGGCGCCGTGCCGCCGTAGCTCTTGCGGCTCTTCACCGAGCGATCGAGATCTAGGATGTCATACACCGCAACGGTGATCGCCGGCTCGACTGCCTGCATTTCACTGAGCGGCAGCTCGGCCAAGGTGCAGTTTCGAGCCTCCGCTCGCCTGACGATAGCCCCGGTCACCTGATGGGCTCGTCGGAAAGGCAGACCGGCGACGCCCACGAGCCAATCGGCGAGGTCGGTCGCGGTGCCAAACCCGCGCTCAGCCGCCGCGCGCAGGCGATCACGGTCGGGGCGGAAGTCACGCACCATGCCGGCCGTTGCAGCAAGGCAGAGATCGAGCGCATCAACCGCCTCGAAAACCGGAACCTTGTCCTCTTGCATGTCCTTGCCATAGGCCAACGGGAGCCCCTTCATGGTGGTCAGCAGCGCGATCAGCGAGCCGTTCAGCCGGCCTGTCTTGGCGCGGACGAGCTCTGCTGCATCAGGGTTGCGCTTTTGTGGCATGATCGAGCTGCCGGTGGTGAAGGCATCGCTCAACGCGATAAAGCGGAACCCGTCGCTGCACCAGATGACGATCTCTTCGGCGAACCGGGAGAGGTGCATCCCTGCGATCGCCGCCGCAGCGAGGAACTCGATCGCGAAATCGCGATCCGAGACTGCGTCGAGCGAGTTCGCCGCCGGATGGTCGAAGCCAAGCGCGGCAGCGGTCATATGGCGATCGATCGGGAACGAGGTCCCGGCGAGCGCGGCAGCCCCGAGCGGCGACACGTTGAGCCTGCGCCGGCAATCGGCGAGGCGGGAGCGGTCGCGCCCGATCATCTCGACATAGGCCATCAGATGGTGGCCGAAAGTCACCGGCTGGGCGATCTGCAGGTGCGTATAGCCGGGCATTATCGTGGCGGCTTCCGCCTCGGCGCGGTCGATCAACGCCTGCTGCAGATCGCGCATCGCGGCATCGATCCGGTCGATCGCGCTCCGCAGCCACAGCCGCAGGTCTGTCGTAATCTGGTCGTTCCGCGAGCGTGCGGTGTGTAGCCGCCCCGCCGTCGGCCCGATGAGCTCGGCCAGCCGGGCCTCGATGTTCATATGGATGTCCTCGCGCTCTTCGCTGAAGACAAAGACCCCACTTTCGATTTCCAATTTGATCTTGTCTAGACCGGCCGCGATCGCGGCCCCATCTTGCGGCGTTAGGATGCCCTGCGCGACGAGCATGGCGGAATGCGCCTTCGATCCGGCGATGTCCTCTGCGTATAGGCGCTTGTCGAATTCTATCGAGGCATTGATGCGGCGCATGATCTCTGCCGGCCCGCCGGTGAAGCGACCGCCCCACGCCGCATTTGCCGAGACGGCTGCGGCGGCATCGGTCGGTTTTGCCCCGGTCACCGATGGTCGTCCTGTTGGGAGGACGAGGTGGTGAGGTGGAGCCGCATAGCCGCCGTTCTGCTTCCGCTTGTTCTGGCGGGCGCCGGCACGGCCGCGGAGGATGGCGCGGTCAGCGTGGAGCGCCCCCGGCTCGGCGAGTTCATTCCCAACTCGCCACCAATACCAGCGCCGACGATTTCGGTGGTCGATCTCGCCGGCAACACCGTCAGCCTTTCTGAATTTGCTGGCAGGTTCGTCCTCATCAACTTTTGGGCCACCTGGTGCGAACCTTGTCTGCGCGAGATGCCGTCTCTCGAGCGGATGCAGTCGCGCCTCGGAGACCAGATCACGGTTGTCGCGATATCCGAAGATCGCGGCGGCAGCAAGACCGTGGAGCCGTTCATCAACAAGCTCGGGCTCAAATCGTTCAAGACCTATCTCGATCCGAAGAGCGATGCCGGGCGCGCCTTCAAGGTCGCGGGCCTACCGACCAGCTTTCTGATCGATCGGGAAGGCAGGGTGCTCGGCCGCATCGAGGGGGCGGCGGAGTGGGATTCACCAAAGCTGCTGGGAGTCCTCAAATCCTTTCTGGGCGGTGACGAGGTCATCAAGGCGTCGTTGGGTAGAGTACGTCCTTGAGGAAGGCTCCGCCCCGCTGCAGCCCATTCTCGTCGATCGAATGGCCGACCCCGGGGCAGGTCAGCGTATCGACAGGGACATCGGCGGCCTTGAGCGCCACTTCCGCCGCGGCGAGCGATTCATAGGGGACAAGGGGATCATCGGTGCCGTGAACGAGCAGCGTCCGGGGACGCGAGCGCAGCTCGCTCGCCAAAAGTTCCGGGGCGAGCAGCCTGCCCGAGAATCCGACAATTCCGGCAACCGGCTTGGCGCGGCGCAGTCCGACAAAGAGCGACATCATCGTGCCCTGGGAGAACCCGACCAGCGCCAGATCGCCATCGTCGAGCGCCCGTTCCGCCAGGGCATCGTCGATAAAGGCGTCGAGGAGTGGTGCGGCAGCGCGCACGCCGGCCAGCACGGCAGCGGGGCTGCGATCTTGCGCACTGAACCACTGGTAGCCGTAGGGCGCCATGTCGCAGGGGAAAGGCGCGTTCGGCGACACGAATTCGGCCGTCGGCAGCAGTCGCGCCCAATGAGGCGCAAGCCCGATCAGGTCATTGCCGTCCGCCCCCAGCCCATGCAGCAAGATGACGAGACGGTCTGGCCTGCCGCCCGCGGCGGGCGGGCGGGACGGTCCCGACAGGGCAGGCATCATCGGTGCAGCCTCGCGAAAGCCCAGCTCAGGCTGCTACGGATAGCCCATATCGGGCGCCGCTGTCACCTTTGGCCGAGCGCTGGGCTCGTCGCCGTCTCCCTGAGGGCAGGGAGAAAACGCCTCCCAGCCGCCAAAAAGCCCCTCTCGACGTCGAAAACTTATACGATATCAGGAGCTTGCGTATAATTCGGCCGAGCTGACCGGCAGCGGAATTGTCCCTCAGTTTTGCAGCCGGCAGGGGAATTGGCAGCGGAATTCGACACCGGCCTCTTGCTCGTTTATCTATCATGAAATCTCATTTAATAATTGCTATTATCACACTCAGCCGGCGGTTTGACCCACAGCTGTCCGGTTGAGCGAAATCGGCTGTTCCATAGCGCGCTCGGTGTTCCGGCCACCCACGTCTTTGAGCGCGGCTCCGGCAAACGGCCGGGAAGGCGTGGATGGCCGGAACAAGTCCGGCCAAGGGGGGCCAACGGTTGTGCAGGTGTCTTCGGCGCCTTCGTATAGATGCAGCAAAAAGCTGAACCAGACAGCCGTGCCGGGTAGCCACGGAAGCTGGGAAGGCACAAGGCCGGGCATGGACGAAGGGATACTCCGCGTGCACGATCTGATTGCATCTGAATACGAGCTGTTTCTGCAGGGGATTCAGCCATAGGTGTTAAACTCCTCTCATCCAAAAACCCAACATGCGGCGATTTCGCTCGAGGCACGACGCCTCCCTCGGGTGAGCCGAAGTCGGGCGCCCGGCGAGTGCGCGCCAATTTGCCGGGTAGCGCGCTCCGTATAATTTGCCTACGCGCCCGCGTGAAGACGTCGGCTCCCTCGCATTCCCAAAGAATCTGCGAGGCGCTGAGCGCGAACCGCCAAACCCGATACCGGCAACGAGAACCGTGCGCCTGCATAACAGATTAGATCGAATTTGTCAATATCATATGTGATTTACTCAATATCGCGTTGGAGCCCGGCGCAGCTGAGAGCCACGACAAGCTCGCCGAGTACCTGGCGGCTACCGTCTGAAGCACCCGCAGCCGCGATCTCGACGGCGTGAGCCCGCTCGACGAAATCCGGGGGCGGTTCGTCGCTCTTGTGCAAGCGAGGCCGAAGCCGCGCGACCGGCTGACGGGCCCACCTTTCCAACCGGCCTGTCCCCCCGGTTGTGGGGACAGCTGCAGCCGATATATTGGGTCAAAAGAGCATCAAGTAAACCGCCGTGCTCTAACGTATTAGAGCCCCGCCAAAACCTGACATCTAAGTCAGGTCTAAACGCAGTGCAACAGGATGACCTGTTGGTTAAACCCATAATTTTACGAGAACTTATAGAAACTGTCCATATTGTACAATTATGCGACTTTTAAGAGAGCGGAGCGTGAAGGCGTGACCTACTACATCTAGGAAACTGTGTGGCGTTTGTGGAAAATACCCTGAAAAAGAGTCCCGAGCTAAAAAAGTTCATTAACAGATATCGCCCATGGTACCTCCGCGATCTACTATGTTACGTTAATCATGCCAAACAGCCTTGATGCCCTCGAACAAAAACTCTTGCCCAAAGCCGAAGCGATATTTTGGGTGTTGTATCTCGTTATCCCAATTGTAACGGGCCTTTTGGCCTACAACTGGCTTCCCAACGAGAGCTATAACCCGGCTGTTCACGAACTGATAGCATCCCACGAAGTCAACGACGACGAAGGTCGTACGGGAACAGTTTACGATGTGTGGAAAGACAAGAAGACCGGGCGGATATTCCGACTAGAAAATTTTGAGGAACATCGCCGCGCAGAATCCGTGCGCATGGCCTACACTGGGTTTATGTATGGTTTGATCGGATGTGCGTTCTTTGCATTCAGGCAATCCCGACTTAGAGGAAAAAAATTGTTAGTGTCATTCGGGCAGGCAACGGCGGTTAATCTTGCTTTCGCCCTCTATACGTATTTCAGCTCTGAGGCGACGAACAACAGAATTCTAGGCGGGTGACCCACCCAATTTCCGCCGGTGGGCGCAGGGTAACCTGCGTCCTACCGCAATCCCGCCTGCGCCGTTTCGCCCGCAGCTACAACGTCAGCCCGGCGACGATTTCTAGACTCACCCGTGACAGACAACCACACGAAACAATTTCTGGAAACATACGGCCGGGCGATGATCTCGTGGCAAGCCGTGGAATTTCGCTTATTGCTGCTATTTCTAGATGTAATTCGCGCCCACGACTATAATGTTGCCTCTGCCGTGTACCATGCCGTAGCGAACGTCAATACAAGATTAGAAATGATAACAGAGGGCCTCAAGGTTGCATTGCCTGAACCCGCACTACAGCAGGAATGGGCGAAGTTACGGAAGAAGATAGGGCAGCACACGGCCAAACGTAATTCGCTAGCACATTACGCTGTGACCCAGCATCTTCCCAAACATGGTTCGGTAACGCTACACCTTACTCGCAGCATATTCGATACCCGTGACAAAGAACGTCAAGAAATCGGCCTCCGGCAACTTGAAGAATATGAACGGCTCTTTCGTCAGCTAGCCACAGTGATTGACACGTTTTCTAAAAAAATAATCCCCATCATTTCCACAAGTTGAGCGCGGCACCCGACCATAGCAAAATACCATAGATCACCAATAGAGACGTCACGTCGCGGGCCTCATCGGTTGAGATAGCGCGCTCGACAGTCGGCGTGGGGCTTGTCGGGGTGGCGTAGGCTAACGGTGATCACGATAAGCCACAACGAATTGACGCGCCTGCGGGTGACTGGTCGATATCGCTGACGGACGCTTGTCGATGCGGACGCCGCGGGGCTGATCGCCGTTGGGCAATACAGACCTATCGGCTGCTGGATGCCTCCGACGCGATCCTTTCGTGCGTGATGTCGCCCTCGACCCCGGCGGGACGACGCCTCTTGCACAGAGAGGCCGCATGTGTAGCCTTCGACGCTTTCGACTGCCTCGGCTCCGCGACGCTCCGCATTTCGTGGCTCACTCCCACACCCCACACAATTCCTGTGTACGGTTCGTGGCTCCGTCACCGGAAGCTCACGCAACACTCACTACCCGGCGGGCGCTACCCCTTACCCCGGTCTTCCTGGGATATATCCGGCGTTGCCAACCCGAACCGCTGCAGCAGAGGAGCGGATGACCTCCGGCTTGACCGTAACGCGTTTTGCGCCGAGCCCGACGGGTTACCTGCATCTCGGTCACGTCCGCTCGGCGCTCGAAGGCTGGCGGGCGGCGCAGGTTGCCGGGGGACGTTTTCTGCTTCGCCTCGAGGACATCGACCGGAGCCGCTGCCGGGACGAGTATGCCGCCGCCATCATCGAGGATCTCGCCTGGCTCGGGCTCCGCTGGGACGGGGTGGTGCGCAAACAGTCCGAGCATTTCGGCGACTACCGGGGCGCGCTCGATCGACTGGAGGCGATGGGGGTCCTCTATCCGTGCTTTTGTACGCGTCGCGAGATCCAGGACGAGATCGCGCGCGCCGGCGGTGCACCGCATGTTCAATCGGGAAGGTCCTACCCGGGAACTTGCCGCGGGCTCGGCCCGGAGCAGCGCGCCGCAAGGCAGCACTCAGGCCTCGATTACGCGTTGCGACTCGATCTCGCGGGCGCCCTCGCTCTGACCGGCCCGCTGGACTGGTTCGAGGACGGCGCAGACGGGCCGCGCCGGCAGGCGGCGGATCCGGCGCCGCTCGGCGATGTCGTTCTCGCCCGCAAGGACATGCCGGCGAGCTATCATTTGGCCGTCACCGTCGATGACGCGCTCCAGGGGGTGACCCTGGTGACCCGCGGGGCCGATTTGGTTGAGGCGACGCACGTCCATCGCGTGCTACAGGCGTTGCTGGGGCTGCCGACCCCACGCTATCGGCACCACGTGCTGCTGACCGATACGACCGGACGTCGCCTGTCCAAGCGCGACCGTGCGCTGACAATCCGCTCGATGCGGCAGAGCGGGATGAGCCCGGGCGAGATCCTTGCGCTGGCTATGCAGTCGGCAGGGTAGGGGGCTGCTTCAATCCAGCGGGCGATGAAGACCGGTTGCGACATCCAGATATTCGGGGTCGTCCGGCCGCAGAAGCCCGTGCCGTACGGCGAAATCGAGGATGACGAGGTTGACGTTGAACTTGAAGTCCGAGGTCGCGCGGACGCGCTCGAGTACCGCGGAGGCCGGCATCAGCTCGAAATGGATAATCTCGCCGTCACGGTTCTCGGGCGCGAAATCCCGCGGCGTCTCGAGATCGTAAACGAAGAGCACATCGTCTCGGATACCCAGCCGCGTCTCCATACGGTAGGAGACGACGCCAACCGGGACCGCCTGCTCGATCAGCGTTGGCGGGATCGCGGCCTCCTCCTCGGCTTCCTTCACCAATGTTTCGTTGATCCCATACCCGCTGCCGATCCCGCCGGCGACAAGGTTGTCGAGCTTGTTCGGCGCGACTTCCTTGTCGGGAGACCTCCGTCCGACCCACAAGCGCAACCCGTCAGCCTCACGCAGATACCCGTTGAGATGCACGCCGTAGGCGCGCGTCCCAAAGAACGGGACAGCGCCGCGATCGAGGCGAAAGACCGGCGGCATGCCCCAGCCCGGGGCGACATCGAAGGTTTCGTTATATGATTTCGGTACTCTGCCCTCCGCGACGAGCACTTCAACCACGGTGTCGATCGCGCCGCTTACTGTCGCGACGTTGCCCGTCGCGACCAGTCCGACCTCGTCCGCGCTGACGGCGAAAACATCAGCAAACCGCGCCAATACCGCAGCATTGTCGCGGCGCACCAGCCCGACCCGTGCACCGGCTGCGATCAGCGGCACGACCCGCGCCGGATCATAGTTGTTGCACGCACCGATGCGGTCGCGGAACGACATAGGCGCTAATACTCCGCTCTATCGGGGACATGTCGCTCGGCGGCCCAAACGACCTCCACGCACACGATCTGTCGCAGGCATGCAGCAATGTAGTCCATCGTCTCACGACCGAGCCCGCGCATTTGGATGTCGATCGTCAGCCGTGAGCGATCGGCCCCAAGCATCGAGCTCTGGTAGAAACACGGCACGAGCCCGCGCTTGGCAAAGAGCTCGATCACGCGCGGCATCACCCCGGGTTCGGCCCGGGCATGAACTGAAAAACAGGCGGTGGCGGGAAGATCGTCGTCAGCGGCGGTCGCGGCAAGGAGCGACATCGGTGTGGTCCTCGGCAGGAAGAAAGCGAATGGGCAGAGCCCGGACCTTCTGAGGGTCCGGGATCCTAATTCGCCGATCCAGCCGGCCATGTCTCGTTGTCGGTGCCACACCAAGACATGTAAGCGGACCCAAGGGCCCGGTCAACGCACTTTGCGACGCCCGGCACCCCTCGGATCTCGGATCCGAACAGTGGCAGCCGTGTTTACCAAAAAGAAGACGGGTTGATTTGGGTCAAGGATATCCGACTTAAAGACGGCGTATCGTCATGGTAGCCGAAGAAACCTCTTTCCGATCGGATCGATTGATGAACTCTGTCTGTCGTGGCCTCGTCATCGCCCTGGCGCTTGTCGCCGCTGTCGGTTGCACGACCGGCTCACCCGAGCGAGCCAGCGATACCCAGAACCTCAACGCCATTTCCGACGACATCTCGGCGCTGACAATGACCCAATCCGATGTGATGCACGCCGCCGATCCGATGTCACGAACGGTCCTTCCGTATCATTATCAGTTGCCTCAGGAGTGACGGAAGCGTCGTTCCTGGCTGGAACCCGAAACCGGAGAGCATTGCCCTAGCCCCACGGAAGGACCTAGCCGGAAGCGGGGAGGGGGTCCATATTTTCGGGATGACGGTGTTTTTTACCATTTTGCTCGTGCTGGCGATGCTCGGCACCTTGACCGTGCTCGGGTTCGGCGTGGCCTCGATGCTGCGCGGCGGTGATCCGCGCCGCTCCAACAAGCTGATGCAATCGCGCGTCATCATGCAGGCCTTGGCGCTGATGCTGTTGGCAGCGCTAATGCTGCTGGCCCGGCATTAACCACCGGAGGTCCGCTATGGTCCGGCTCACTCGCATCTATACACGTGGCGGAGATGGCGGCGAGACCTCGCTCGGCGACGGCGCCCGCGTGCCCAAGCATGCGTTGCGCGTCGAGGCGTACGGCACGGTCGACGAGGCGAACGCGGCGATCGGGATCGCCCGGCTTCACGCAGGTGCCGAGGCGGATCAGATGCTGGGCCGCATCCAGAACGACCTCTTCGATCTTGGCGCCGATCTATGCACGCCGGAAGGCGGCCGACGGGATGCGGGTGCATTGCGCATTGCGCCGGCGCAGGTCGAGCGCCTCGAGCGCGAGATCGATGCGATGAATGCAACTCTTGCGCCGCTCGACTCGTTCGTCCTGCCGGGCGGGACCGCTGCCGCTGCTCATTTGCACCTGGCGCGGACCGTGACCCGGCGGGCCGAGCGCCTGGTCAGCGAGCTGGCCGGCGCCGAGAGGGTCAACCCGGAGGCGCTGAAATACCTGAACCGGTTGTCGGACCACCTCTTCGTGCTCTCTCGCCGGGTCAATGATAGCGGCGCCCTGGATGTGCTTTGGCGCCCAGGCGCCAATCGCTGACCCAGTTCTGGCAAACCGAATGCTGCGGCTCTACACTTGCAGTCCGTTGGAGCACGATGGAGGCACGCGATGATCGTCGAACAGATCTGGACCGCCAACGCCGGTCGCAACTTCAATTATCTGGTCGCCTGTGAGGAAACCGGCGAGGCGCTGGCGATCGATCCTCTCGATCATCAGAAATGCCTGGCCGCCGCCAAGACGAAGGGCTGGACCATCACCCAGATCCTCAACACGCACGAGCATCACGACCATACCGGCGGCAACCAGCAGGTGATCGCTGCGACCGGCGCCAAGTTGTCGGCGCACGCCGATGCGAAGGACAAGATATCCGGGATGGATCGCGGGCTGCGTGCCGGCGACGTGATCAGAGTGGGCAAGACAGTCGAGCTCGAATGCCTGGACACGCCGGGACACACGATGAGCCACATCTGCGTCAGGTCCCACGGGGACACACCGGCCCTATTTTGCGGCGATACATTGTTCAATGCAGGCGCCGGCAATTGCCACAACGGCGGCCATCCGAACGAGCTCTACAACACCTTCGCCGCCCAGCTCGCCAAGCTGCCGGAGGGGACGCTGATCTATCCGGGGCACGACTACATCGCGCGCAACCTCGCCTTCACCCTCGACCGCGAGCCGGACAATGCGAAGGCTAAGGAGATGCTGCCCCAGGTAGAGAAGCAGGAGACCGCAAAGGCGCTCGTCACCACCTTGGCGCTGGAACGGGAGATCAACACCTTCTTCCGGCTCACCAGCCCGTCGGTGATCAAACGCCTGCGCGACGCCTTCCCCGACCTCCCCGATAATCCCGACCCTAAGACAGTGTTCCTGCGGCTCCGCGAGCTCCGCAACAAGTGGTGAAGGCTCACGCCTTATCTAACCAGAATGTATCCATTCTGACCACGTCGTATATGCCGAAGTAATCATAAGGGTTGTGGCCTTTGACATAGTCATACCAGACGTCGTTGATTTTTTCCCACGCGACCGGCAACACTGGCGGGTCCTGTTCCATGATGGCTTCGGTCTGCCGCACCAATGCCAGCCGCTTGGCGGGATCGACTTCGTGGTCGATCTCGTCCACCAGGGCGTTGAACTTCGAGTTGTCCCAGAACGAATAGTTCTGCGGACCGCCGGTGCGGTACCAAGCGTTGAAATAATCCGACGGGTCGAGCAGCGTCGATACAATGGCGCCGATCGACAGATCGAAATGCCCGTTGGCAGCATCGTCGAACCAGACTGATTCGACGACGGTGCGCAGATTACACTGGACGTTGAGCCCTTCCTGCAGCATCGCCTGAATGGCTTGTGCCCACAGCTTGAAGCTAGCGACGTCGCGTACCAGGAAATCCAGCCCTTTGAGGCCATCGGGGTGACCGGCCGCCGCCATCAACGCACGTGCCTCCTTGAGGGCGGCCGCCGTGTCTGTTTGATACCCAACCCGTTTATCGAGCTCCTCGGGCGGCGTGGCAAAATCCGAGAACGGATAGATGAAGCCACCGACCCGCATCGGGGTTACGTCCTTAACCACGTCGATCAAGGCCGGCCGATCAAAGGCGAGGTGCAGAGCGCGGCGCACCCGCGGATCATCAAACGGCTTGCGCTTGCTGTTGACCCAAGTGCCTTGAATAACGCTCTGATTGAACGCGGTGGTCGACAGCCCAGGGGTGGCCTTGGCCTTGCGGGCCGTGACCGGATCGGTGATGCGAATGTAGTCGACGCGACCTGACAGGATCGCCGACCCCAAATCGGTGGAGAACGGCAAGGCGTGATAGAATTCGATGCCGTCGAGGTAAGGCAGCCCCTTGTTCCAGTAGTTCGGGTTCCTTTCCATGACCCAGACTTCGTTCTCGACACGGCGGACACTTTTGAAAGGGCCGGTTCCGGGGTAGATTTCGACTTTGCGAAGGTTATAGTTATTGTCTTCGAGCGTTTTCTTGCGGACAATCACGTTCCAGCCGCTGGCAATTGCGGACATAATAAACGCGGCGGGACGAGGCTCGGACAATTTGAATTCGATCGTGTATTTATCCCGAGCGTTGATCTCGCTGACCGCCTTAAACAGGATACCGCGCGAAATGCTAATCCCTTGCGGAGGCTTGGCAATGCGGTCGAAGGTGGCTTTCACGTCCTCGGCGGTCAGCTCCGCCCCATCGTGAAACAAGACCCCCTTGCGCAGAAAGAAAGTGTAGGTTTTGCCGTCTTTGGCAATCTCCCAGCTATGCGCCAGATCCGGGATGATGGTCCTGCCACTGTCGCGCGGATCGCGCCGGATCAGGTTGTCGAACATGCACCCCTGGGAGCCGAGATTATTGATGGTCCCGGATTGATGGACGTCGAAATGCGGCGGTCGCATCGTAATGCCATAGCGCAATACGCCGCCGGTCTTGGGGTTGGGCTCGGGCGCCCTGAGCTGAAAACTCGAGCCGTCGAATTTATCGGGTATTTCGGCGGCCAGCGCGAACCCCGGTGGCAGTCCATAGGCTCCCGCGATCATGGCGGCGCCACCCTTGAGAATTTCGCGGCGGCTCCACCATGGACGTCCGAGGCGCGGGTCGCTCATCTGTTTCCTCCTTCATTGCAAACTACTTTTCGGCACCCTCCACGCGAAGATATTGGATCGGGCGGCCTGGTCAATCAGCTTGCCATCCGTGCGTTTTGCCCATGGTGATCTGACGAATCATTGTCTGATGCAGGCTTGGATCCTGCGACTCATGGTTGTTCGAAATATGACAGTTCGCTGTACCTGCAGCTGATCTGCAGCAGAAATCGACTTCAGGTTGTAAGGTTCGAATGCGGTTGGACCGCGGGGTGGCGCGATGAGGGTCGGGTCCGGGCAGCCTCAAGCATCTCCCTTATCCGGTACAATAGTGGCCAAGTGTGACCCCGCCAATTAGTTAAAAACGTCGGCGCACCGTACCACATCATTGCGATATTGTCAACTCCGCGAGTCCGGTCGGGACGCTCGCGGCCCGAATGCATCTCACCCCCGGTCGTGCCCAGCCTTTCGCTGCATAACTCGTGCTCCATTTCGTTGTCGACCTCGTGGTGGGCACGACCGCCAACGCGACCCGCAATCCAGCCTCTGACGAGAGCGCAACTGTCTCGATGGCTGACAAACCGGTGCCAGCCAGCAGTGGCTAGAATGGGCGGACGGAGGCGACCCCTCCCCGACAATGTTCATGAGCGGGGGGGGGCGCCTGTGCCTCGGCCAATAGGACTCCGCGATCTGATGTTTTATTCCGGGGGGAGCGATTGTGGGATTCGTTATCGACGTGGCACCGGTGAACCGGCCGTTTGAGCGTTGATCTATTGGAGGCTGTACAATTTTCGTGAACGGCCATCAGCGCACATCAATAGCAGGCTTCTTGCCAGGTTTTTCCAGGCGCCGGCGGGATTGCACTCTGGCTTGAGAACGCGGCCGTAGGTCGGTAAGCCGACACTGCGGGTTTCTGCCCGCAATCGTGTAGCGCAGACCGGAATAAAACGCGTGGCGTGGCAGTCTGGTCAGGACGGCGGCGGCCAACTTGCCGACCGACCTCGAACGGCGATCGCTGCTGGTTGCCGGGTCTCTACAGCCGGGTCGACGGACTCGCGCTAACGCATCAACTTGAGTGAGGTCCGAAATGAAAACCATACTGCTCGCCGGCACGACTGTTGCCGTGCTGGCCGCCGCAAGCCTCGCGCCCGTAATGGCCCAGGCGACGCAAACGGTGAGCCAGGTGGTGCAATGGAATAAAACCCTTCTGTCGATCGTCCGCACCCCTGGCGCGCAGCCGGCAACGATCCACCCCACCCGCAGCTTTGCCATCATGCACGCCGCGATATACGACGCGGTCAACGCCATCGACGGCACACACAAGCCCTACCTGGTTCGCCTCAGCGCATCCCACTTCGCTTCCCAAGAGGCGGCGGCGGCAGCGGCGGCGCACGAAGTGCTGGTAAAGCTGTATCCAAACTTCCAGGCGACCCTCGATGACCAACTTCAGCGCGCGCTGGCGCAGCTTGCCAATGCAGGAAGGGCTGACGGCAGCCAAATAGGGAACACCGTCGCTGATCGAATCCTGGCTTTGCGAGCCAATGACGGCTCGAATGCCCCGCCGATCCCCTATGTTTTCGGCACTGCGCCGGGGGATTACCAATCGACACCGCCGAATTTCCCCAAGCAACCGCAGTTCACGCATTGGTCCCGCGTTACTCCATTTGCCCTGGAGAGCGCGAACCAGTTTCGTCCCGGCGGTCCGCCAAAATTGACCAGCGACAGGTACGCCGATGCTTTCGACCAGGTCAAATCACTTGGGATCGCCAACAGCACGACCGCTACCGCGGACGAGGCGCTGACCGGCCGTTTTTGGAACGGGGCCATTCAGAACTATTGGAACGAGATCGCTCAGACCGCATCGCTGGCGCACAACCTGACGACCGCGGAGAATGCCCGCCTGTTTGCGCTGCTCAATCTGAGTTTCGCCGACAGCGTGATCGCATTCTACGATGCCAAGTACACCTACAATTTCTGGCGACCGGTGACCGCGATCCGTGCGGCCGCAACGGATGGCAACCCGGAAACCGAGGACGATCTCAATTGGCTTCCCGAGGTCACCAACACGACTCCTGACCCCTCCTATCCGGGCGCTCATGCGGTCATCAGCGCGGCCGGGTCAGAGGTGCTGACCTCCTTTTTCCGCAAGCGTCATTTCGCGTTCGACGTGACTTCCGAGGTTTTGCCGGGAGTGACACGCTCGTTCACGAGCTTCCCGGCTGCGGCGGAGGAGGCAACGCTGAGCCGGATCTTTGCCGGAGTGCATTTCGTCTTCGACCTTACGACCGGTCAGCGGCTCGGCGATGATGTGGCTGATTTTGTCGTCGACAACTTCCTGACATCGCGCGACCGGGACGACTGAATTCCTCGACGTGGGTCAGCAACAGAGGCGGCGAGGGCGGGAATTCTCCCGCCTTCGTCGGCGCAGCTGGGGGTTCGACGCGGCGAGACTGCCGGCAGGCTCTATTGCGGATCCCGGTCTATCTCGGTCAGGGCCCTCCAGGGGCGAGCTACATCTGTGAGCAGAATGGGAATAAAATAACTGGCGCGGGGGTCTTTGTCGGCGTGGCGGCGGCCAATGCCGACCGTCATCGGCGGTAGGCGCCGTTCGCCGGATCGCCCCAGCCGGGTCGATTGGCTGGAACTTATCGTTGCATCAACCCTAGTGAGGTCGAAAATGAAAACCTTATTGCTTACCGCAACAGCTCTCGCGGTGGTGTGTACCCTGGGCCTCTCGCCTGCTATGGCGAACCGGTTTGGCCCCTTCGACACGCGGTTGACCGATGACAGCGATGCATTGGGCCAGAACGGCGTGAATGCCACCATGACAACGCCTGATGGCCGTCATTATAAATGGGAATACCACTACGGACATGAGTGGGAGGGGCATTGGGTCCCCGTCAAGTAAAGGGTGACTGATACGGAGGATCAATGGGCCCGTCAGGCGCTCAACGGCGCCGGCCGGGCCCATTGGTACGCAGAACAGGATGGCATCAATCGCGCAACAATTCCGCTCCGATGGGCCACCTAACGTCGAAGGGAGCCAAACGCAGCGAGTAGGATCTATGCCCTGATCCGTGTCAGACGGTATGCGGCGCGCCATATTGTTACTACTGCTATTGATCGGGTAACTGGCGGGCTAGAACGGCCCAGGTCTGGAGCGAAGCCAAAGCCCGGCCTACCCACGCGGCTTAGGCTATTTATTGCCCAGATTTCATCCTCGGCTGGCTTGGTCCGGATACCTCGGCGCGGCGATATCGCCAAACGTCGGAAGCGCCACTAGCGCCGGAAGATCACCGCTTCGCCCGAGTCGCCGGTGGGCTGCCGGGCAAAGGCCCGAGCTCGCTCTCCGGGGTGGGGATTGGGCGGCCGCCGCAGCCGCCGAGCATGCTCGGCTCCGCAGACGAATGCGGTGACCCTGCCACGGCGCGTCGTGTGGCCAGCTCAGTGAAAACGTCTCCAAAAGCCGGCAAGCTCTGGCGCAACTTGTTGAAATCTGCCTTGGGAACAATCAAGATATCCATCGCATTGCGGGCGCGAATCGTGGCGTTTCGGCTCCTATCGGAAAGCAACGCCATTTCCCCGAAGTACTCTCCACGACCTAGGGTCGCTAGGAGTGCCTGGTCGCCTTTCTGCTCGCGGAGGACTTCGCACTCACCTTCCTCGATGACATACACGCTGTCACCCAGGTCACCCTGCCGGAAAATGATATCGCCGGGCTCGAAATGTTGGTTCCGGACGCCGGATTCAAAGGCAATCTTGGTCTGCGCGAGTTCGGGCGGGAACAGCAGATGGAGGAGCCAGTCGGTGACGATCCGGACCTTGCGATTGAGACCCGGCATCTTCATCAGGTAAACGCAACGCCACAAGAACCATGCGAGTAATCCAGAGACCCTGACGCCGAAAATCTGGGCGACGGCGGCGCCATGTCCAAGCGAGCCAAGTGTTCCGAGACCCTCGAATCCGAATTCCGCCCGCTTGCCGCCGTGCACGGCGGCAGCAATGTTGATGGCGGCGGTTGTGGCCTCGCGAATGGCATGCTGGGCCGTGGGCGGAACCTTTGTGCCGGCGACGGTTTTGATGGAGGCACAGTCACCCAGCGCCCAGACGTTGCCTTCGTAATCCTTCAGCTCCAGGCCGGTATTGACGAGCAGCTTGCCGTGTTCCTTCTGGCAATCGAGCTTCTGGATTACCGGCGGAAGTGCCGATGGCACAGTGGAAATGAGCGTCTTGCACGGGATCTCGATGCCGGATTGCAAGATCGCTCTTTCCGACGTGGCCGCCTTCAGCCTGTCATTGAGAATAATTTCGACGCCGCGCTTCCGCAAGATTCGCTGGGCAAAATTGGCCAGTGTCTCCGACATTTCCGGCAGAATACGATCGCCGGCCTGAACGATCACACAGCAATGCGGTTGGGTGCGCAGGCGAAGGTAATTCCTCTTGACCGAGCGCACGAAATCATTCAACTCGGCCATCACTTCAACGCCCGAGAAGCCACCTCCTCCGACGACGAACGTCAGGAGCTGGCGGCGCAGTTCCGGGTTCTCCTCGACATCCGCTTCTTCGAGAACGTGAATCAGGTGATTGCGCAGCACCATTGCATCCGCAAGCGTCCGAAACGGCATGGCGTTTTCTATCATGCCGGGCATGCCGTGAAAGTTGGTGATGCTGCCGAGCGCGATGACCAAATGATCGTATTTGAGCTGGAGCCGGCGTGGCCGGAACCCGGGGCTCACGGTTACAATCTGCTTCTGCAGATCGATATCCTCAACCTCCCGCATGATCAGGTTTGTGCGCGGGCAAAGGCGCCGAATGGGCGAAACTACATTGGTCAGACCGATCGATCCTGAAATGACTTCCGGCAGCATCGGCTGGTATACCCAATAGTTCTCGCGATTGATCAGAGTGATGGAAGCCTCCTCAGCGCGTAGGAGCTTCTCCAGGTACCGCGCGGTGTAAACGCCGGCGAAGCCGCCACCGAGGATCAGGACCTGCTTTGGGTCCGTGCTCATAGTTTGATCGAAATCCGCGCAAGGATTACCGCGCCGCCAGGGGTGTCTGGCGCTGGTTCTTGTGGCGTCATTTGCGGAGCATAACTCGGCTTCATGGCGCGCCATCGACGGGCATCGTTAGCGCTTCGGGGTCACCTCATGAACGATCGGGGGTTGGGCAAGGAGGTAATCGGCAATCGCCTCGAGGTCGCCGTCGCTCAGATATTTGAGGCCATCCTCGATCGTCTCCCGCATCGCACCCTTTACCTTGCTCTGCTCAGGGGTGATGCCGGTCCGCAGGAGCTCAACGACGTCCTCCTTTTCCCACTTGCCGATCCCGGTGCGCGGGTCCGGCGTGATGTTGGGGACGAGCTGGCCGTCCGGTCCATCCGGGGTTCCGGCGAGCCACTGGCCGGATCGAAGAGCGCCGAGGAAATTGCGCGGGGTGTGGCACTCGCCGCAATGCGCCAACGCAGTGACGAGATAAGCGCCGCGGTTATAGGCGGGACCCCGCTCAAGCTCCGGATGGAACGGCCCCGCGGAGAAGAACAACAGCTTCCAGCCGGTTTGCAGGAAGCGCCAGGAGAACGGGAACGGCACGTCGTGCGGCCGGTTCTGCCGGCGCACCGCCGGGAGCGAAAACAGATATGCCTTGATCGCCAACGCGTCGCTGTCGGTGATCCTGGTAAAGCTCGGATAGGGAAACACCGGGAAGTAGTTTGCCCCGTCCGGTCTCACGCCCTCGCGCAGTGCGCGCAAAAACTGCGCATCGGTCCAGCGGCCGATCCCAGTTTCCGCGTCGGGCGTGATGTTCGGGCTGTAAAAGGTCCCGAACGGCGTAGCGAGGGTCCTGCCGCCGGCTAGCTTTTCCCCGCCGGCGGGGGTATGGCACGAGACGCAGCCGCCCGCGCGCACCAAATATTCGCCGCGCTGGATGGTGTCTTCCTCAGCTGCTGCTCCGGCCGAGCTCAGCAGCACCAATACAAACGCCGCTCGGATCGGCGGCAGCCGAAGCGCCAGCATCACTCTTCCTTGCGAAATTTGGCGTGACAGGCGTTGCAGGCGTCAGCGACCGTATCATAGGCCGCGGTGATCGCTGCCTTGTCGCCTGTCTTAACCGCGGGAACGAGCTGTACCGTGGCGCTCTTTACCGCCGCAATCAGCTGATCGACGCGATCCGCGGCGGTGAAAATCTCCGGCTTGATCCTGCTCTCCGCCACGTCCGAACCCGGCGGGAACAGGCTCCGGTCGAGTGTGCTCGCGAGCGCGGCGACGGTTTCCGCTGCGACCACCGTCTCCGGGCCGTAGGCAACGGTGCCCTTCACCACGCGGCCGATGCCGAGGTAAAGCGGCCGGCCCATACGCTTCATCGTGTCCTCGCGCCGCTCGAATGCTGCTTTGCCGTCTTCGGGCGACGCACCATCGACGGTCGTGGTGCATAGCGCGCTGATCCCGGCAATTACGAGAACACGGTACCACCCCCGCATGACCGCTCACTCCGACTGGTGTCGTGAGCAGACTTCCGATGCGGACCCGTTATTCCGGGTTCAATGCGGGGTTGGAATAAACCGGGGGCGACATCGGTCTGGATCGGCGTCACACACCACGCCAATCGGAGAGAAAGATGGCCGATCGTGAGGAGAAGGAATTGTCGAGCGCACCGAACATCAACCGCCGCGGCCTGTTGAAGTGCATGACCTGGGCGGGAACCGGCGTAGTTTGGAGCTTGAGCGGCGGGGTGCCCCGCACGCTTGGCCTGATCGGCGGGGCGATGGCCGCCGAGCCGCAGGCGAGCGACCTCACGTTTCTGCAGATCAGCGACAGTCATGTCGGCTTCGACAAGCCGGCCAATCCCAACGCGCTCGGCACCTTTCAGGAGGCGATCGCCAAGATCAATGCGATGCCCAAGCCGCCGGCCTTCATCATCCACACCGGCGACATCACCCACCTGTCGAAGGACAAGGAGTTCGACGACGCCGATCAGGCGATGAAAGCGCTGAAACAAAAGGTCTACGTAATCCCCGGCGAGCACGACGTCGCCGACGCCGACAACGGCAAGGCCTATCTCGATCGCTACGGCAAGGGGACGCAGGGCAA